>LGVE01000267.1_pt1 | contig 30789 bp, 39 predicted proteins | sample 469871 | NCBI WGS metagenome assembly LGVE01 (sample SAMN03893561, study PRJNA290197) | marine sediment metagenome | material: sediment; isolation source: combined push core samples #3730, #5133, and #5579 collected at Hydrate Ridge | place: Pacific Ocean: Hydrate Ridge | reverse complement strand
GGTTGCTCAGGCTGCTGTTGGCCGGCTGGATATGCCACTGGCCAATCTTTAGCAGGTCCGCTAACAGGATCTATTTGAAATCTATCTAGCTCTATTTGTTTTTCAAGCATTTTCTTTTTGAGATCCATATTTTTTAGTTCTGATCGTAGTACAAAAGCTTCTCTTAGATTATCATTCGTTTCTGCCTGCTGATACTTTGCTCTTTCTTTAATCAAATCTGAATCAGTATCAAGAAGATCACTTGATTTAGATAATTGATTAACATCTCCAAATATTACATCGGCTTTGTGCATATCTCTAGGTATTCCATCTGATGCCAAAGGCTTCAACTCCTTGGTAGTTCCGCATTCTGGACAAGTTTTTCCTGTAAATTCAGTATCACAATCTGGACATACTGTTTTATTAACTGTTTTGACTGGGCGGACCATACAATTAAGTATGTATCTTATAATATTTATATTAAAAAGAGAGTAATTATTGATTTGGTTGTATAAATCAAGTGTATAGTGATTATATATACGGTTAAATATACCAGTACAATTAATAGATTTGAGTATATAAATATAGATGGTGAAATGAATATGATACCTACTGATAAAGACATAACACTTATGAGTTTAGAAGAAAAATTGGAACTTCGTAAATCTGTTCAAAAAGAGATCTCAAATGAAAGGAAAAATAAAAATTTAAGAATTGAAACTTTTATCCCTGCATTAAAAATAAATGACTTTATTAACGCCAAAAACTGGGCGTTTAATAAAGGGTTCTTCGCTAAAAACACTAACTGGGCCTTCACTAAATTTGCTGTGCTCAATACGATAGACCTTATTTTAGGTGAAATCAAAACTGAAATGGAATTACAAAAACAAAACGACCTAATCGAAAATAACCAAGATGTACCTATTCAAGCAACAAATCAACACGTTAAGGCCTATCAAGAATCGAATACTAATGAGCCGATTTAGTCACTCGAATAGTTATTAAATTTTTAATTGATATTATTATGGTTTCCAAATATGTACCTGTGCACCTGGTGGATTGCTAATTAAATTAATAGCGTGCTCTGTTGGCAGTGGTGCACCGGGAACATAACTTAAATTATTTGTTATTACCAATTTCTTTAATTTAGTTTGCTCATTACGATCATAAATATATAATATATGAGCTCCTGCACTGAGGTCAACATACATTATTGGATACTGCGGTGAAAACTCACTACCATTTCCCCGGCTGGATACATGGACCCACTGCCAGGTTGATTTAGGAACAATATCCCATATTGCAGGAGAAATAGAATCAAAAACAACACTAAATGAATTATGGTTTTGATGATCTGCGTTTACCAAAGCAGCTATTTTGTATCTACCAGACTTTGCCACTGAAAAATTATAACGGACATATCCACCCATTGTATGCCCACTTGGACAATGAACATAAAAATTACCGTTAGACGTTACGTGTGGAACTTTTACCATCGGTGGATTTATTTGCACGTATTCTTCAGCTTGTTTTGTAACATATTGATATTGACCGGGAATAGGGGTGCCCGTAGGATGTGGAGTAGGGGTACCCGTAGGATGTGGAGTAGGTGTAATGGTTGGGTGGGAAGTAGGTGTAATAGTTGGTGTAGGTGAACTAGATCCATCCATTTTTACTAAAAACGTCCCACTGCACGCTGTAGAAATATATATCTTACTGGTATCTGTAGGATCAACTTCAATATTTTCTATATTTTGACTAAGGTATCCGTTGTCAATTCGAGTAAAATTAATCCCATTTGTACTACGATACAAACCTGATGTTGTAGATGATGACCACTCATTACGTCCACCAGCATAAACAATTGAATTAGGATCTACAGTAACAGATCTACCACCAAAACTAGATAATACTTTTGTCCAACTGGACCCTTTATTCGTACTTCGATATATCCCATCATTTTTACATGCAACATAAACAATATTTGGGTTATTCGGATCAATGGCTACACCGTGCATGTATATTCTTGAAATATTTCCATTTATCCTGGTCCACGACGAACCACCATTAGTAGTTTTTGAAACTCCATGTGTTTTTTGAACTGCATAAACAATGTTTGAATTAGATGGGTCTATCGCTATTTTCAAGACTTCACTTGAGCCTAAACCAGTACTTTTGTTAGACCATGAACCAGCTTTATTAGTACTTTTATAAATTCGACCATTGGTCTGGCCAGCATAAATTATTGATGAATCTGTGGGACTAATTTCAATTGTACGAACTCTACTATCTGACAATCCACTACTTGAATTTGCCCAACTTGACCCACCGTTAGTACTTTTGAACACTTTACCATTCGTAGTATTACCAGACCAATTTCCTGTCCCTGCATAGACCGTACTAGGGTTAGTAGTCTTATCTATAGCAATGGCCCAACTATTACCACCCACTGCAGCCATACGAGTCCATGTAACGCCTCTGTTTGAACTTTTAAACAGCCCTATGTCTGGGTGGCACTCATAGATTTCATTGGGTACACGAGGATTCACCGTACAATCAAAACCACAAGATGTTTCAAGACCTTTAGGCTTAACTGTCCAATCTTCACCAGTATTATCTGTTCTAAATACTGAATACCAATTACCAGTGTATGCTTTATTTTCATCAACTGGATCTGCAGTAATTGGACTAGACGATAGACCAAATTTAGGATCAGTAAAAAACCATCCATCGGTATGAACAGTTCCGTTAGGAGCCCAATTATCCCCACCATTTTTAGTAATAAATACTTTAGACATGCTTCTTGTTTTAGAATATACTACTTGAGGATTAGATGGACTCGCGGATATTGATACAAACTGTTGACCGGATGCACCTGATGGAGTTTTATTATTCCATGAAGATCCACCATTTGTACTTTTATAAACCCCTTTATCAAAAGCAGCTACATAAAGTGTCTGTGGATTTTTAGCATCAATTGTTAGATCATATGCATTATATGAAGTAGAAAGTGTACTCCAATTAACGCCACTATTTGTACTTTTATATATTCCTGGCGTTGGTGAAACTGCATTTTGTGACGTAACGTATATAATATTTGAATTAATCGGGTCAATCACAACACTGCTTATATATTTTCCAGTTAACCCAATACATGACCATGTTTTACCAGCATTTAAGCTTTTAAATAGACCATCCCTATGACTTCCTGCATAAACAATATTACTGTTTTTAGGATCTACTGAAATTAATCTTCCTTGCACATCAAAAGATCCACACGCAGCAAACTTAATATCTCTTGATGATATCTCCCACGACTGACCACCATTAGTAGTTTTAAAAATACCCCCATAATTTCCTACTGGATTTCCCCATATCTGCCCAGTACCTATATATGCAATGTTTGAATTTTTAGGGTCAACTGTAACTGTTGTTACCGCAAAATCAGCATCGGTGTTTAATCCTTTTAAAATTAAAGACCATTTTTCACCATAATTTGTACTTCTACATATTCCACCTATATCTGTGGATGCATACACTACATTTGGGGAACTTGGGCTTACTGCTACACATGTAATGTATCCGCCCCCATTAACCGGAATACTTGTTATTGTTACCATATTTTTACCTCAGTACACATACTTTTTATTTTTATCAGCTATATATTTCTTTATGCTGTCTGATACTACATCAGTCATAGTATTACCATGTGCAGCACATGTTTTTTTAAATTCCCTTTTTAAAGGTTCATCAATCCTTATTATTAATTCCTTTTTAGTCATCAGTATATTTTAAATTCTGCATAATCATGCAAGTATGTCTTTCTAACATGTTCTATTTTACGAGGTTTGTACACTCTAAACCACATATCTACTTTATCATCAGGGAAATTCCAGTCACCTAATTTAACATCACATGCATTATATTGAAATAATATAAAATTTTTATAACTATTCATATTATTTACGATCAGGATTCCACATATGGCATGACCGTATGCATTATCACCTGTTCGTTCTGTAGTTCTAAGCTCAATATCATACGCAGGTAGACCGTAATAATCCGAACTATAATAACATTTATAACTCCCACTTGATGATTTATAATAGCATTTTTTAGAATTATCAACTGGATATCCAAATAATTGTGTTCTTATTAATGCATTATGTAAACACACTGCTTTATATGTTGAACTTGTAGGGCCATTACAATTATCATTACCATCTCGAATCGAATCTGTATAATAAAACAAAGTGTTTTTAATTGCTATTACTGCAATTGATTTTCGTTCAGTTTGAGTAAGATCCCACCAAATACTAGCAACACGCCGATCCTTCAACCAATTTTTAATCGTAGACCAACTACATTTAACAGATCCGTTATTCATACATGCACTTCTAAATGCATTTATATCTGCTTTTGGTAATGGAGTAGGAGTTGGTTTATCTGGTAAAGTACATTTTAATGTATAAAACTCTAATACAGCATGATAATCTGTATCTTTTAACAATCCCCACAAATACTGCCTTTTAGCTTCTTCTTTTTCTGCTAAAGATATCTTGTTATCATGGTCCAAATCAAACTCATTAATCACATCATAATGTGAACTTACTAATTCAATACACTTTTGAGGATAAGGTGTAGGTGTAAGTGCTTTTGGTATAAAAGCTTTAGTTGAATCTAAATTGCCACAATCATTTTCAACAATTAATTTAAATTCATGTGCATTAGTATCTATTGTAACTTCTTTGACAGAGCCGTTTCCACTATATACAGAATCTATATACCATTTATATTCTACAATAAAATGTCCTGATCCACCATTTGATTGTGTACCATTTAATTTAAAAGTTCTATTTGTACCAATTGATGAAATTAAACTATAACTAAAACTGGATGTAGGTTCGGGACATAAAGGAGTAGGTGTAATCGAACCAATAACACTAACCAATGCACCGGATGGTATCGATTTAACATCTACATTTACCATTACATCACCTTCTGAATTGAAACTATTTTTCCATCAATAATTGAAGGTATTTCATTTTGAAAATCATTTAACTCTTGAACAAAAAACTCAATTTGATCAGGTAGTACATTACAATATAATATACCATATTTAGGATCATTTATATACGAATCTTCTATTTCCATCCATTTATATTTATCTCTCAATGTAAAAATAGATTATCATTGAATTTTATTTAATTTGTCTGACATGAATATATATATATTTCAAGTTTATTAAAATTTGGTGAATTTAAATGTACCTTACAAGAGTAGATTTTACACGAAGACCTGTATCAACAGTTTCATTAATGGGTCCAGGCGGAATCTCCGCACCTGGCGTATATGAAAGAACAAGAAAAAACACAATCAACAGTCCTAACCTTCTGCGTAGAATGGCTGGTGTTGCATCATCGATGAAGGAAGCCTGCAGTCTAGGTGATCATTGTACCAATAGGCCGGAATTGGTCGGTAAGACGGCACCAGATGGTAAGCCATATAAGACCTGTACTCGTGAAGAGGCTGATAGCAGGAAGAGAGCAGCAGTAGAATGCGCACGTAGAGTTCTGCCTACAACTTACTAGAAGGGATCTATAAATCCCTTTTATCTCCTTTACGGAGGTAACATATGACTAGCGGGCTTAGTTTAAGAGCTATTGCCAGTGCTCAAGAAGAATATGATAGATTACAATTTGATCTAAAAAAGAAATATCCAAATCACTTTGTAGCAATAGATCCATACACGAAGAGATACTTTGTTGGGTATTCATTAGCCGAGGCAATGCGTAATGGTAGAAACGCATTGCCTAATACTGAATTTTACGGATTTAAAATTGGTTCTGATGCAGCAGTGAGGTTCTAATTTTATGCCATCTAATGTAATAGCCGGAATTGATTCCGAAAACCAAGTACGATTAGAGGTAGAAATTCAAGGTCTTTATAAATCAATACCATATGGTGCAATTGTTGATACTGGTTACTCTGGTGGAATCGTACTTCCACTAATAACGGCTGTAGACATTGGCCTTGAAAAAGTAGGGTCTTGTTCTGTAGCATTAGCAGATGGAACTATTCATGTTCTTCCAACTTTTTTATGTACTGTAGTACTAAATGGAACACCAAATGAAGTTTCAACATTAATAATGGGTACTGATGTTCTTTTGGGTATGGAATTACTTGACCCATATACATTATGTATATCCCCTTCGGCTGGAAAAGTAACTATAAACAAACTAGAACCAGATTTTGCATACAATCACTTAATTTCGTCTCTTAGAAAATTAGTAGGTAATTAACATGACTGTAACACCAACCCCTAGTCCGAGTGAATTTCCAGTAATATTTACTCATAAAAGTGGACCTACTAACGCTAAATTAATAGGATTAGATTGTTGGAATCAACCAATTTTAAAACCTCCATCATTTCAGTACATGATGGTAAAAAATAAAAGATATAATATTTTGTTGAATACGACATTTAATCCAATGACTGAGCCTACTTTAATGGCCATTGTGCTAGATACAACGGATGATAATGTAATTTGTATAAGAGTAGATAATCAATCTTCACTTTGCCAAAAACAAAGTGTACCTGGAATAAATATTAAAAACAATATTACATACGGGCTTAAAGAAATTGAATTTTATATCCCTTACTCTCCTGTTACACCAACTTTCCCTTCATATGATGAATGGGTAAATTATCATGATACTTCAATTGGATTATATAATTATTTACCAGCATTACTTGAAATCATAGACGGTTATTTAGGATTTAAAAATATGGGATTCACTGTAACATTATTAAACTTAGTAGATACTATAGATTACTATTTAGGATTTAAATAAAAATAAATAGGTAATTAACATGACAATTATTAACCTTCCAGAAGGAACTCACACAATAAAATGGACATTATCCGGGTATAATGATCTAACTGCTCAAATTAAGATCTCATCTACTGGACAGGTTACATGTATCAGTGTATCTAACGGTTCTTGTGGTGGATACTCTATACCTAGAGTTCATATATCAGGGTCAACAGTAACTGGTTATATGAAATCTAGTGCATCTACTCCAACCCCAACTCCAACTCCTACTATTTATCCTACTCCAACCCAAACACCAACTTATTCATATATTGAAAAATTCGCAGAAGCTTATCCTGAACTAAACCCTCCTATGATAAAAGTATATGATCCAAGCCCAAATGGTAATTATTATATCGATACTCCTAAATCTGCAGGTGATGATAGTGACGGATTTGTAAAATATTCAATTACAATTCCCAAAGCCGGTAATTATAAAATTGTTGCTTTAACATTGGGTGAAAATATAAATCATAATTCATTTTATTTAAGTTGGGATTATGGAACCAAAATCATTTTTGATTTTATACCATCTACTAATTTTAAATGGGCCAATGTGTCTAGTAGAGGATCTGGTGAATATCTATATCCAGAACATCCAGTATATACCAAATATTTGACAGCAGGAAAACATTTAATTAAACTGTACTCCCGAGAAACCGAAGCTAAATTAAAGAAATTATATGTTACAAATGATTTAGATTATATAGTTCCTAAACCAACAACGACACCTACCCCATCTCCAACACCAAGTAATTCATATTCTAACTGGTTGAGTAGCAAAGGAGGCAAACCAGGATTAAAAAATAATTTATCTGCTTTATTAGAGATTATTGATGGATACTTAGGATTTATAAATTTAGGTTTTTCAGTATCATTAGCAAACATATTGTATACAATTGATGGATATTTAGGATTTTAAATAAAAATAATAATATGTGATCAACATGGTAAATATTGAAAAATTGGCGGAAGATTACATTGAACTAAATCCACCTATGGTAAAAGAACATTATAGGCATGATGAAGGTAATTATTATATTACTACTCCAATTGAAGCAGGTGATGATAGCGTAGGATTTGCAAAATATAATATTGTCATTCCTGCACATGGTATATATAAAATAGTTGCTTTAACTTTAGGTGAAAGCATACATAACAATTCATTTTTTGTAAGTTGGAATTATAGCAAAAAAATAATATTTGATTTTGTACCAACACTTGATTTCAAATGGGCCAATGTATCTAGTAGAGGATCTGGTGAATATTTACACCCAGAATATCCAATATATACACAAGGATTAATGGCCGGACCGCACACATTAATCATATATTCAAGAGAAATAGAAGCCAAATTAAAAAAATTGGTTGTTACAAATGATTTAGATTATTTAGTTCATAGTACCATTACCACGCCATCGCCGTCACCTACATTGACTCCAACTCCAACTTATACACCAGCTCCTACTATTACTCCTTCCCCAACTCCGGGTAATTCATACACAACTTGGTTAAACAGTAAAGGAGGTAAACCAGGACTAAAAAATAATTTATCTGCGCTAATAGAAATGATAGATGGATATTTAGGATTTAAAAACATGAATTTTTCAGTATCATTAACTAATATATTAACTACAATCGATGGATATTTAGGATTTTAATCAATAATAAATAGGTGAAATAAAATGGCATTAACAAACGCTGGAAAAGACTATATTGCCAGCAAATTTGGAATAAATAACTGTATGGTTAATTCAGGCTTATCTTGGACTACATACGGAACCGGCGGAACGAGTTCAAATGAAACTGGTGGAACTGCACAGATTGTAGCGAGATTAGTAACTTCTGCAATTACTAGAGTACAAATAACAGCTCCGGCTTCTCAGGGTGGATCATATACCAATACTGATTTAGTAAGCAATAATCAAAATCAAGCCGTAACTTACGCAGATGCATCATGGATTACAAATAATGATGGATATCCATCCGGTGAGGCACAACATTGTGTAGGAACTTCCACCTCAACCCCAACCACAGTTCCTACTAACACACCAGCTCCCACAGTGCTTCCACCAGGACACGCAGGATATTACACATTTCATCAAGGACCTACAGGAAGTCCAAATGTTACTTTAAACACAAATGATGTAGACATGAAACAAAGCGACGCGGACTACCATTTTGAAATTGATGACTTATTCGTCACAAACAATTCAGCAAACAAATGTTATGTTGCTGTAAGATGTAAATTATTTCAAGGTCAATTAGGATCTTGCCCGTCATCAGGTGAAGTGTTTGATGGAATGGATAGAGTAAGTACTTCGAGAAATGTTAGAATTAAAATATTAGATCCTGGTGAAATGGAATTAGTAAATGCTGATTTCTACCAGCCTGCACACATTTTAGGAGTTCATACAGTATGTATAATTGTACACGGATCATTCAATAAAGAAAGTTTAGAAGCTGAGGTTGCAGGAATTTCAGGATAAACCATTATGCCAATTGTTGCCACAAGCGGACCGTTAATATTTGGAGATGATAGTACAGTTCCAACTATCTTTCCACCACCAACAACTCCTTCACCGTCTTACGATGAACCTTATTATGAGTCGCCTATCATTTCACCTGGTAGTTCTGATTTTGTGGCAACACATCAGTTTTTTATCGAACAAATAGACAACTTAAACAGTTGTTTTAAACGAGAACAAATTGTTAATTTGAACGATCAACAATTTGAAGATCACATCCAAATCGCTAAAATTGATAAATATATCGTCCAAAAAGACGATATGTACTGCTCAACACAAGGGGTAAAGAATTTATCGGATAAGCTCAAAAGGTTTATTGATTAATATGCCAATTCTTGCTCAAGCCTTAATTCCAATTACCATCACCAGTAACCATAAAATTATAATGAATGCATTCAAAGAAAGTGGATGCATAAGTAAATCAAGTTTAATAAAAGAACATGTATCCAGAAAAGATGAAATACTACATCTATTAGATTCACTAACAATAGATGGTGCAATAAAATGTAAAGACGATAAATGCTGTATAAAATCTACATCATTTGAATCATTTGTAGACAAATTAAATAAATTGAAGTGACTATCTATGGCTTGTGATTCTGAAGTAACTGTTTTTGAAAAAGATACTGCCTCTGCCCCAAAGAGACAAGATGCGTGGAAATGTTACGGGAGCGGTGGATATGTGGAATATGTTGATGTTTACAACAACACCGAGGGTAAAATACGATATAAACTACCCTTAAGTTTAGTTGCACGATATCTTGAAGTAACTCAAGGATCTATGTATCAAACACACAAAACCACCGATTACACATTTACGTTAGAGTGCACTGTAGTTTTTTATGGGTTCCAGAGCAATGCAATAAAAGTACAGACCTGTATCATACCATTATCAACTCCAACTCCAACTCCTACCCCCATTCCACAAAAAGGAAGTATTTCATGTATTACAAACCCTTCAGGAGCCAATGTATACATTGACAATAATACTTTTTGGAAAAAGACAAATTGTTTAGTTCCAGACGTAGAGCCTGGATATCATAAAGTAGGATATACTTTACCAGGATACAAAGATTATGTTACTACTATTCATGTCGCAGAAGGGCAGACTAGAGTAGTATCAGTAAACTTAGTGAAAATATATACTCCAACTCCNNACTCCAACTCCTACACCAGCACCTACTGTTGGAACGATTAGATGTATTACCAGTCCAACGGGAGCAACTGTAATTCATAATGGATCACCATATTTGATACCAACGAATTGTACAATCGCACAAGTGCCAATAGGAAATCAAACAATTATACTTACAAAAAGTGGATATCAAAGTGAAACTGTCTATTTTTATTTAAGTTCGGGACAGATATATACACTATCCAAAACATTAAAGCCATCTCCAACCCCTACTCCTACTCCAACTCCACTACCAACCACAGGAGACATTTCATGTATAACGCTCCCAACCGGTGCAAATGTATATATTGATAATAATACTTTTTGGAAAAAGACAAATTGTTTAGTTCCGGACGTAGATGTTGGATATCACAAAGTAGGATATACTTTAACTGGATACATGGATTATGTTAAAACAATATATCTAAGTCCAGGAGAAACAGAAATTGTATCTACTACTTTAGTGAAAGTACCTGATACAGCATCAATTAAAGCTACATGTAATGTATCAGCATATGTGAAAATGGACAATGAACCCGCACGTAGAACTCCATACACTTTTTCTAATTTAGTTCAAGGCTCATATCACACTTTGCTATTTCATGAAGTAGGTTATATTTCTCAAACAAAACAAGTAAAAGCAGAAATCGGAACTACTATTCATGTTAACTTAGTACCTGAATCAGCAGTTGGATTTAATATCACAGTAAATATACCGGGATTATCTTCATACCAAAATAAAAAGTTATGGGTAGAACCGGTTATGAAAATTCCATTTACCGATACTTGGATTCCATCAGGAGTACATGGAGGTATCACTTGGGAACGAGTAATCAATAGAGAATACTTGGCTCGAGATTCAGAAAGTAAATGCGATCCTCAACCCAATTCATATTTCCCAGGTTCAACTAACCATCTTGAACCAAATAAAGATTATGCAGTATTTGTAGGTGATGTTCTTTTAGAGACTTTCCCGGACCATTTAGTTTATAGAACTGGATCATCTACTCCAACAAATGTATCAGTTGGTGAAGATTATTATGATTGGTGGATGAATACAACATGTGATCTACTAAACATTTCCATGACTGAATGCAAGTCTACTCTTGAGTCCGGTATTCTTGATGTAATGCTTTCAGCAGAAGATATTTCTATTGTAACTACAGGAAAATCTATCTATCCACCATATGATCAAAAAACCCCTACTTTTTGGAACTATCTATTTGCAGGATTAGCATTCTTACCGGTAGGAGGAACTGTAAAAGGCGTTGGTAAACTGGGACCAACAATATCAGCCGCAATTAAAAAGGGTGGACTTGATTTAGAAAATTTTGTACGATTTAACAGATGGAAATCAGTTAGATTCCCTGGAAAAGACATCACATTTTTAGAAGTGATGTGGGATGTCAAAGGTCAACATTTAGATGAAATAACGAAACAATTATATTCGGGTAATCTTGATCAAGCAGACGTTTTGATAAAAAGATATTTACCTATGGGTATAAATCCAAACGACTGTGCTAAAGATCTTGGTACATTTACAAAAGAACTATTTAGACGATTACCCGATAGTGTTGTAAGAACATTGATAACAGATTCGGGGTTAGAAAAATCATTTAGTAAAGGTATCGATAATATAGTATTTAATCCATCAAAACCAACAAAAGAATCGTTAGACACAGTACGAAGTACTTTAAATAAAGTACCAGCTACCAAAACCGCATTAAAAAAAGAGATAAAACAAATAATATTAGACTCTGATCCATCAGTGGAACAAGTAGAACGATTTATTGAAACAAATAAACGAGTACCTGAAATTGTTGAAGAAACAATACGAGATACCCCAGCATCTACTGTAAAAAATTACATAACTAAGATGTCTGATTGGTTGATGGAACACCCTAAAATATCTACTGTGGCTGGATTAGCAATATGGACTTTAGTAGACAGTGTTCCATTTTACATATGGATTTATCTTATAGCAAAAGGCGCAAATCCAGGTGCTAGATCATTCCAAGGTAAAGACCATATTAGTGTAATTGATACATATTATTGGAATGTAAAAGTAGCGGAAGATATACAAAATTGGGATTCTTTTTGTGAAAATTTAAATCTATGGGTCAACTCAGTAGATGAATTTGAAGAATTTATTGAACAGTACAGCTCAACGCTTCAAAATGAAGGTACCTATTTCCTTTATAAAAACAAAATTAAAGCCTATAGAATGGGCATTGAAATGAAAGGAGAGATTCATTCATGTGGTCTTCCTGCTACATTCACTGCAACGATACATTCATACATAGATGGAGATTCTATTAAAATAAAATATAATGATAATACCTTAGAATGTAGATTATTAGGGATAAATACTCCCGAAGGCAAAGGCTATATTTATTCCTGCACTGGAATCCAAGAAGATTTTTTGGTTAGACGGCTAACTTCATATGGTAAAGAATGCATTGAAGAAACCATTTGGAATGTAGATCAAGCAATGTACGATGATACTGTTTCTTTATTAAAATTATTACTTCCTGTTAACACTTCTGTAACAATAAAAATAGATAAAAACAACGAAGAAGATAAGTATGGCAGAAAATTAGTTGTAATTGAGCGATTAGATAAAAATATTAACATTGAAATGCTAAAAGCAGGAACAGCAACAGTATTTTTCTATGAAAATAATTCACGAGTTGACACAACAGAATTTTTAGCCGCAGAAAAAATAGCATCTGACGCAAAATATGGTATATGGGAATATGCAGAAGGTACTGGGAATATTCTTTGTGTCTCTGAAAACGAAACTGCATGCAAAATCTGGTTAGATGGTGGGGATACAGGAGAAAAAACAGTAAATAATCAGTTTACTTTAACGAACGTACTGATTGGAAACCATGAAATAGCATTCACTAAACAAATATCTGGTAAAGATCACATTTGTTTTGTGGATGTAGTAGTTACAAAAAATCAAACTGTAGAAGCTAGATGTAGTTTAAATCCAACGGGAACACCAACCCCTACTCCAATTCCTACATGCCCAAATCCAACAGCAAGCTTTGATATGGCACCATCTACTCCAAAAGACGGGGATAATGTATCATTAGATGGTACGGACTCGTCACCGGGTACAGGACATTGGATCTCAAAATTTGAATGGATTTTAAATCAAGTAACCATTGGAACTGGTATATTTCATTCTTTTGTAGCAACAATTGGAGATCATATCTTAACATTAAAAGTAACAAACGACTGCGGTAATGTTGATAATGCAACAAAATCATTCAGTGTGAGTGCAGCATCGTGTCCACGTCCAACAGCAAGCTTCGTAAATACCCCTGCATCACCTGAAATAAATGAATATATGTATGCCAATGCATCCGATTCATCCGGTGATCCTGGTGCAGAGATTCAAAGATATGAATGGTATGTAGATGAAGTTTTAGTATCAACAGGAGTAACAGCAAGTTTTACATTTAATACAGTAGGCACTAAATCACTAAAATTAAAAGTAATAAACACGTGCGGAAGCTCAGACACTAAAACTAAATATATCACTGTAAAAGAACCAGCAGCATGTCCTAAACCTACGGCAAGTTTCATTAATACTCCTTCTTCTCCTAAAGTAAATGAATACATGTATGCTGATGCATCAGGATCTTCTGGGGATGCAACAGCACCGATTGAACTATATGAATGGTATGTAGATGATGTACTTGTCCAAACTGGAATGACAACTAGTATTATATTTAGTACAGTTGGAACAAAATTATTAAAACTAAATGTAATAAATTCATGTGGTGAATCTGATGTTAAAACAAAATATATATCTGTATCAGATCAAACTCCTTTAACCTGCCCAAATCCTACTGCAAGCTTTGTGATGTCGCCATCTTCACCAAACATAAATGAAAATGTAACTCTAAGTGCATCGGACTCTAAAGGTGGTACAGGACATTCAATATCTAACTATGAATGGGTCCTGGATGGATCTGGTATTGGATATGGGGTAACTCAATCCTTTTCAGCAATTCAAGGAAATCACATATTACAATTGAAAATAAAGAACGATTGTGGTAATGAAGACTCAGTAACCAAAACATTTAATGTGGGTCCATCTGCATGTCCTAACCCTTCAGCCAGTTTCATCATGGCCCCAACATCACCAAAAGTAGGTAATGAGGTTATTATGGATGCATCTACATCAAAGGGTGGATCTGGATCGTTTATCTCAGAATATAAATGGTACATAAACAATGTTTTAATAGGAATGGGTAAGCTTCAATCATTTACAGCAAAAGCAGGAACTTTTATTTTAAAATTAGAAGTAATTAACGAATGTGCAAATTCTGATTTTGTATCTAAATCATTTACGGTTAGTGAACCAACAACTCTACCAGGACCTACAGGGACAATATATTGCAGATCACAAAACCAAACAGCATGTGAAATATGGCTAGATAACATTTATACTGGTAAAAAAACAGTATCAAACGTTTACCTTTTAGAAGATATTCCAGTAGGACCTCACACAGTTACATTCAAAAAGATGATTAAGGGAGTACAACATACTTGTTCAGTTAGTTTAACCGTTATTGAAAACAAACAAGCTCAAGCCGATTGTGCAGTATCATCTGAAACAGTATTCCCTATTGACTTTAAAAGCATTCCTTTAAATGCAATAATCACAAAACAATAATCATGGTTGATATTCCAAATGAAAATGAATGGAGTTATAAAAAAATCGCAATTTACCCAGGATCTAAAGGCTCTTGGGATTGTAGACTAGAAGGTATGATCAGTCCATGTGCAATGGTAAAAAAAAACAACACTTACTTTTTATATTATATTGGTTCGGATGGAGAACGAGAATACCCACATACTGATAAAGGACCCAGGCACAGAGCTTTAGGAGTTGCCACAAGCTCAGACGGTCTTAATTTTACTAAATATAAAAACAATCCTATTCTAAAATATTCACCGACCGGTAACGACGAAGAAGGAGTGTTCAGTGCAGGGATTGTATTAGATACTAATGGAGATATAGTGATATATTATGGAGCAATGAAAGCTCCAAATGCAAGCTCCATCTCAGTTAGTTCAGATATAAGAGTCATCACATCCAATGACGGATTTAATTTTTATGGGGATACTTTAGTTATATCTCATTCAGATTCAAATATGTGGGGATCAGGAGATGAAATGTTCCCTTTGGGTGCATTGAAACATAATGGAGTATGGTATGTGTATTATACTGCTGTAGCAAGAGGTATTAGTTGGGTTTTAGGTGTAGCATGGGGTAATTCTAAAACAAATTTACCAAATTCAAAAGAATTCTATAAAACTTCATCTTATTATACAAAAGGTGGATGTGACCCAATTCCATTAAATAGTTCAGAATTTGCAATGTTTATTGGGCAAGATAACGATAGAAATGTGGAACATATCGATATAAAAAAGGTAAAATATTCAGATCCAACAAAAATATCATCCTCAGTAGTAACGTATAACATGGACACCTGTTCTGGCCATGTAGTATTCAATGACGGTCCAAAATGGTTTATGTATTATAGAAGAGATCCAGATAACCAATTAAGAGTACGAACAGCCGGATCTTTACAAGAATTTGCAATAAACTTTATTTCAGTTCCACCAAATGCAAGTGTGAGTAAAGTATGACTACTTATTACGTATCCACCTCGGGCAATAACAATAACAGTGGTACATCTACATCAAGCTCATTCAAAACAATCAACTATGCTGTCAGTCGATGTGGTAGTGGCGATACTGTATATGTTAGAAATGGGACATATACAGAAGGTATATCCATTACTAAAAGTGGAACTAAAAGTAATTATAACACCCTTGCTAACTATCAAAACGAAAAAGTAACTATAAAACGAAGTGATATTTATAATCATGGAATTTCTGTATCTGCTAATTATTGGGTAATTGACGGATTCGAGATTACTAATACTTGGCATCCAATTACAGTTGGAAAAGGATCTCATGATACCATCATGAAAAATTTAGATTGTCATCATAATGGATATTCCCTTGTTTTGAATGATGGTTCATATAATCAAACAATAGAAAATTCGAGTTTTCATCATCCACATAGCAGAAGTACCAATTTTATAGGTCTACGAGGTGAAGACGATTATATTTCACACCACATCATTATAAAAGACTGTGATTTCAAAGACTGTGGTCACAATTCTATAAATTTTTATACTTCTCAAGCAAACCAACACTATGATGGAACAACAGATATCCTGATAGAAGGATGTAATTTCATCAATGATAAACAAGTTGCGATATTTACAAATTGGTGCGGCGCAACAAGAATGATAGTTAGAAATTGTTACTTTGACCACTGTTCAAGAGGTATCCAAGCAGTAATGAGAGACTGTTTGATTGAAGATTGTGTGGCCGTAGATCATGGACACCATTTTGTATACAGCCAAGCAGATGCTAACAGTTGGGATGTAACTGTCAGAGATATAAAAGCACATGCAGGAACCTGGGGCTCATCAAATCCATGTATAAATCTATTCAAAGGACATAATTTTAAAGTGTACTGTGTTACCGCTACGGGGAATTTTAGCAGAACATCAACACCAGCACAGATACCAGATCCTAGACCAAGTCATACTAAGACCCCTACACCAACCCCTACACCTACACCAACCCCTACACCTACACCGACCCTTACTCCGTCCCCTACTCCAATCCCTACTAAGACTCCTACACCTACCCCTACTCCAACTATAGGCTCTATTCAGTGTTCGTGTAATGTAGTAGCAACAATCACTTTAAGTCATGCAAACCAGCAAAAAACACCTTATACGTATCACAATGTACCAGTAGGGTACAATCTAGTTAGATTTGAAAAAACAGATTATAATACAAGTGATCAGTGGGTTTATGTGTATGGTGGAAAAACAGCAGGAGTACACGTTATTTTAACATACAACCCATTAACTACATTTCCAATTGATTTTAAATCGAATCCACTAAATGCAATTATATCAAAGGTGTAACTATGATATCTATTATAATTCAAGAACATAATGAAACACGACCGTTTGTACATAAAATGATTGAACAAGTTGCAACAATTCCGATTCAAAAAGAATTATTATTTATTACCTCAGCTTCTTTTACAGATTTTCAAAAAAAATATGGGCCATTGCCAACTACATATCCTATTACAGTTTATGGTAATATACAATCACCGGGATCCGGGCGAACATTAGGAGCTCAAAAAGCAAGTGGTGAAAATTTATTATTTTTAGATTGTCATGTATGTTTTCAACCGAACGATGTTTTACGTTTGATTGATACTCTTGATAGACATCCATCTGACCTTGTAGGTCCTGGATTATACCCTATTGATTTTCCATCATGTATACGTGAAGGATCACCGGGATATGGAATAGCTTACACTTGGATAAATGAACCTTATGAATGGACTTGGCTACCTAAACTATCTGATACCAATGAATTCTTAGTACCACATATTTGTGCATGTCAATTTATGTGTAAAAAAGAAACAATGAATGTACTGAGATCTCATGGCGGTTTTCTAACACCAGAAATAGGCGTAGGTATGGAAGAAGAAATATTTATGAGATTAGGTCGGTTAGGACACAAAACATGGATGGACCCTACAATAGAATTTGGACATTTATTTAAAGGGCAGGGGAATAAACCAACTTGGGATGAACATTCAAATAGTGGGTGGTTTTTTCCTAGGATAGCATCTATCTACGTAAATATATTTGATCCACATTTATATGATAAATTTAATAAAATGATGTTAAATAAATGGGGAAAAGAATATATAACTAATCTTCCAAAAGTTAAACATCAATATTCTTGGCTTAGGAATTTAATGATGCAATACAAAAATAATATCGATGAATCCTGGTATCATCGTAGTTAAATATTAATAATATTATAAGTGCTATATGAATATATTCATAAAATACCTATTTAACCCTATTTTACTGTAATATAATTTAGACTTGTTTATTCTTTTTCATTTGAGAGTACACTTTATCGAGTGAAATGTGACCTCGTGTAACCATAGCAGCATATGGACCGTAATTTTGCTCCATAAATGTTACTGCCCTTTCATCATGCATAAATTGTCTATGTTTTACTCCAAAAGTTGCGACATACCCAATATCCCCATGGTCGATTAAATCATGAATCCATTTTGTAGATCCCATTGGAGCATCAAAAAACCAAAAATCAAATAATTGGTGCATTTCTGAATTTGGGATTATATCACAATCCCTTTAATTTCCTTATTTTCAGGTTCAAAAGTTACGATTATATTATCTCCAACTTTCCATCCATTTGATTCCATTGCATCTATTGGAATTGTTACTCTATTACCATTAATAATTATTCTTTTAAATTGATATTTTTGTGGAAAATACATCATCACGTATATTAACACAAATATATAAATAGTTATTGAATCAATTTATTATTGTGATTATTTATGACTGCTCGAATTGATCCAAGAAAAGCTAGATATTATCCTGAAATTATACCTGAGTCTATAGGAACTCTTGCGACAACCTCTGGAACATCAATTGCCTCTTATGCAAATTTTTATCCCTGGACTATTTCGCTAAATTATTTGTTCACCGACCAAACAGCAAACCAGATTCGTATTGATGGAGATTCAGGACATGGTTTAATTGAATCAGAATGCGAACCGAGACCTGATTTAATGCCCTATGGTGAATTAGATATTCTATTTGAGGATTCTATGGATTTATGGGCATTAGGATCTGCAGAAATGAAAGCTACTTACGGCTTAAAAATAACCAAATTGACTGTTCTTGAAAAAATTAAATATGGATTATCATTAACTGATGAAGAACTATCTTTAAGTAGCAAATTTAATATTTTAAAAGAATTTAAAGCAGGCAGGCTTCAATCATCTAGTATTATAAACACTAAATTCAAAAAGATCACTGAGATATCAAAGAAAATATCACCAGATGCAAACAGTATCACAACTGTTGATAAAAAAATCAACGTAAAAGCAGGAGAAAAAGTAGTTTTATTGAGTATTGGTACTCATCCTGGTGTAGGAGGTCCAGGTGTAAAAAATGATACATTCATATCTATTAATCGAGATTCTGTTGATTTAGAATATATCAAATTGGATTCATTTACAATGCCTAATGAAAATTATCAAGTTCCTTGTTACATTCCGGCTGTAGATAGATTGGAAGTATATGTTGATAATGTTGCAAATTTAACGGACTTCCCAGTAACTTTTAAATATGGAGTAGCTGAATTAAGCGTTCTTGAAAAAATCAAGTGGAATCAACCAATGGACCCTGACGACGAAGCTATTGCCACTGAGTTTGACCTTTACAATGCAGTCAGAGCAGGCGTAATGTAATGTCATTTGTCCCTATTCCGGACGAAGTATTAAGGTCACTAGAAGCTATAACCGGTGATCAAGATATATTACCGGTTCGTAAAATTGAAGTCACACAACACGAAGGAAAGGTAATAAGTACCTATGGCTCTTATTTCATGGAAGAATCCGAGCTTCCACCTACCCTTTCAAAGTTATTACATGGCCGAGCGTATATTGTAGATCGTGATGTAATTGAAGTACTAACATCAGGAACTGCGATAACTTATTATGTTGCCGCAAATAAAACAAAAGGTTTGATCATCCCAGGGAGAACATTATTTATTGAAGCTGTAAATGGTATAGCTCACTATAGGTGGACTGATGACGGCTCAAAATGGACTGAATGGACCACAATACCTGCTAATTCATGGCATGCATATAAATCTGATGAACAGTGCAGGTTCGCAGAGATCCAAATATATGTTAACAATTTAAACGACAAAGTAACGATGAGGGTAACACGATGATTCAAGGGGGATCTGTGATAATTGCTGATTTTGAAGACATGTGGGGAAATGTAACCAATATTGGATTGGGTGAACATGCAACAAGAACGCATTCACCACCAATGTTTTTTGATAAAAACGGAAATGTATTACGTTATGTTGATTTTGAAAGTTCCACTCCAAATTATGAACTATTTTTAGGTGGAACAGGAATTAGTGTAAACAGGTCTACAGATGTTTGTTTAACTGGAAATTATTCTCTTAAAATGCATTCACCAGATGCGGTAAATATGCCATATTTACGAATTAAAACCGCGGATTTTCATGGAAAAACAGTAGGTGCACAGTTAGTTTTTTCACTTAATGACCTTAACGGTAAAATTTATTTTAATATAGCAAATTATACAGGTACACATATACAATGGTTCATGCTCACATACACTGCAACCTCTGGCCAAATTGCACTATATACTAACACTGGATGGCCCATAATTGGTACTGTATCAAAATATGCGGATAAATATACATTTTCCACATTCAAACTAACTGGGGATTATGAAACCGGAAAATATAACAAATTATTAATTTTAGGGAATGAATTCGATTTAAGTTCACATTTACACTTTACATCTACTAATACAACAAAACCTCATATTATGGTTGAAGTGTATTACACAGGTCCAAGTGGGCCATCTACAATGTATATTGATAACGTTATTATTACTGAAAATGAAAATGTATTATGACTAACGATAACAGCGAGTGTGGATACGGTAAATTTGCAGGATGGACAGTACCACCGGTGATGAGTCACAAAGAATTAATCGTCTCAACATCAGCACAGCAAGACTCAATTACTCCCGGAGTGGGTAATAAAATAACGGTGCATAGAATCTATATAACCTGTAAAGTAAGCGTTGCTCTTACAACAACAGTAAGATCTAGTATTTCTTTTGGAACAGGTGGAATATCAGATTTAACTAAAATATTAATGAGTAACATTCATACCAAAGGAGATTCATGCAATGCAATGTGGTCTCCTTCATTAAATGTAATTGGTGCAGTAAATGAACCAGTTACCTTAACGAATCATACTTTTTCAGGTGGATCAGTAATAACACATGCAGTGATTTATTATACTGAATCATAATAATGAGGGTAAAATATGAAATATATATTAATAGGAGATCCAATCGGACGGGATCTAGCAAACAGTAAAAATAAAAATGATATTCAATTATCTGGATTGTATCAATGGGCTAACATATTCCAAAAATATGGTTTAAAAGGTACGATAAAACCGTGTTGGAGACGAGAAGATTTAGAGGATTATGATATTGTTCATATCAATTATACTCCTTCTAATATACAATTACCAACAGTAGTCAAAGAAGAATTAGGTGATTCATCTACTAAAATTGTATTAAACGTTGATCTTGATACATCGTTATGGTCCCGTAATTGGGCACCACACATAACAAATATGACAAATGAGATTAAAATGGCAGATATTGTATTTCATGTTGAACCAGTAGGACAAAGATTAGTTCAACAGTTAATAGATTCACCAGTTCATTTATGCCCTCATCCAGTAGATGTTAATGGATTATTTGATTATATTATGCCATTAGAAGATAGAGAAAATATGATTAGTACGATTTTTCATAGATATACCGGTGAAACCATGACACAATATCTTGCCCAAAAAAATATACCATTGAGACGTGTCATGTTTGGTATGCATACAGATGAACTAAAACTTGCAGCTAGCCAGAGAATGTATGATCAATTAATTGTACAACAAATATTTCCAGATTTCATAACTGAAATATCTAAATCAAGGATGGGATGTGATCTATATGATGGTTTTAGTTTTGGAAGAGTCCCTATTGAATTTGCAGCATTAGGTATCCCTGCAGTAATATCCAATAGGATAGGTTCATCATGGTTATTTCCAAATACAACTGTTGATCCATACGACATAGTAGGAGCACATAAAATATTTACAAAACTACTATATGATGATAATTTTACAAATCAAGCAATAAAAACAGCACATGATAACTGTTCTTATTATTCTTTAAGAAACAGCTATGATCGTTTTCAAGAAATGTTAGATTTAAGTTAAAAAAAAAGAAAGGGGTTAATCCCCTTTATATCGGTCTTACTAATTCTCCAACCGCTATATATGTCACAGTCATTAACGGTTTTTTTGTACCCAAAGCAGTTGCCATGTCAGTTGTGAATACATCTACACCACTATGAATAGTTGAACTATTACCATATTGATATACTTTTGCTTGTCCTATCTGGCTTGATCCAGTAGTTGTAGTAGGAATTACGTAGTTAACTTTCCAAGGTGATGTAGTTCCAATGTATTCAACCGGTGGTGCCCACTCAGGCATTTGTTGAACATTACCAGTAGATATTGGTTCAGTAGTTGTAGCGACTGTCGCAGCCTGTCCTCTAAATGTTATTTGAGTCATATTTTATCTCCTATTTAATTGAACTTATAATATTTTCCCCAAACGGCAACTGCAGATCCTCGAGTTGGAGCAGTACCCCAAGCAGGTATTGAAGTTCCATTATCGATAATACCAAGATTAGCCTTAGTATTCCACACTATAGCACTACGGCCAAGTGCAGCCGGACCTTTATAGTGGATTGGTGGTTGTGTCCTACCTGCAGGCATTGGATACTCATTCACAGCACTATCAGGAGTCCATGCATAAGGATTACTATCTCTACCGTTAATGAACATGCGAGTATACTTATGATTAGCATGTGGAGTTACACCAAGATAATTAAGCTTAAGTGCTTCACTCTTAGTAAAGTTCCAATCAAGAACCTGCTCATCTTGCAGTACTTTAGATCCTACTTTTGTGAAAACATATTCTTCGTTTGTAGTTGTTGCAACTGCATTATTGGCATACCGGATATATGGGTAAATATAAGGTTTACTTGCATTTAGACCGCCGTAAGTCTCTGTCCAATCATCAAGCTGGAAACCCTGTCCTGATTCGGTCATATCTATTGATTTGGATACAGTATATTCCTCAATATCTCCGTTGACTTCCATGTCTCGGAATACGAAGTTTTGATCTACTGCACTTCCACTTAGCCAGCCATAATGTGCGCCAAGTTTTTGAACCATATCAATACCTCTTGCCTGAACTACAGAGAGTCTAACAATCATTTTATTACTGATTGTAGCTCCACCCTGTGCAGCTCTAGGAGCTTTTACCTCAATAGAAATAGTTTCACCTGGACCTACCTTTGGAGTAGCTTCTACGGGATCTCCACCAAGTAACATAGGCTTACCTATGTTGTGACAGAAAGAGTGTGGAAGATTTTCATATTGATCTCCTATTTTAACAGTTCCACCAAAGAAAGGATTATTATTTGCTTCAAACCCACTGTATGACGGAGCCATCATTTCATTCATATTAATGTGCTTATATTCTTCACCATTAATCCGAAGTCTTATATATTCCAATTTATCCCTGACACCGGCGGCCGATATCGGGCCAAGTAGTTCTATACCTGCAATCTCACCAATCGATTGCTCGTCCAATGAATATTCATTGGTCCATTTGATACCATCATAGACATCATAGTTAGCGTTATCGCCAGTTTCGGCGGTACTGCCAGCAGTCATGGTGCCTGTAGTAGCAAAATCAAACTCAAAGTCTATTTTCTTTACAAGTTGAAGCATAATTTAACCTCAATATAAAAATAAATTTATAACTATTTAAGATGGTGTATAGATTGCTATATATCTATATGGAAAAGATAAAAATACTATTAATTTTATATACATATATATGTCTGTGGATACTAACTTTTTTGTTACATTTCCTGTTGAAGGAACTCAAACTGTTATAGCAGGAATATTAAGACTTGATTTTATACTAGGTAAAGCAGTACTACCGGATGAAACAATAATACCATTGGCAAACAGGATAACTCAACAAAAACCTCTTCAATCTGTGTTTTTTAACATTGATAATGATATCAATGTTGAGATGAGTCTAAACAATAAAATAACGTATACGGGTTTAATCCCGGCTGGACACTTCACAATTAAAGACGTAAAATATGATCAAATTATTATTACAACTTCAACAAGTACTGAAATAGCAATAACAGGATCGCATAAAACGGATTGTATTGTATCTGAAATATCATCTGCTCACTTATTACCAAATGCAGCAACAACACCAACATTGTATGCTATTACAATGACTTTATTAGATACTCAATATTCACAAGCATTACCAACAAACACGAAGAAAATAGAGTTTAGATGTCGATCAGCTAACGATATACGGTATGCATTTTTAACAGGAAAAGTAGCAGGACCTATAGATCCATATAAATCATTAACAAGTGGTGAAGTTAAAAGTGAATCTAACCTTAATTTAACGGGAATTATATTATATGTCGCATGTAGTGTTGCAGGACAGATCGTTGAATTAGAGGTATGGACATGATTATCCAAACAAACCCATGTTTAATTCGATCAGGATCGTATACAGGAACAGATACGTCAAATCGACCAATAGAACATAACTTAGGACGAGTACCAAAAACAGTATTCATTACTCCGTTGGGTGGAGCTTACTATGGAAACATTGTAGGTCCAGGCGATAAGATCCGTACACAAACTCATACTTCTGGTAATATATTAACTGTTCATTCATGGACGAACAAGCTATTTTATGTCGGAAACGCCACAAGTTATTGGGCATCTATGAATAATCTATCTGAAACGTTTTATTGGATTGCGACAGGATAATTAAATTAATATAATTTGGTGAATAAATGACAGATAATCCACAAGTAACAGCAGTAGTAACACCTTGCGAAAAGTGCGATGCAATGGCTACGTTAGGAATCTTAACGTGTCACTGCGAAACTATAACCAATCCACTTGAAAAAGTGAAATGTCAAAACGCTTTAAAACCATTAGAAGAAGGTAATCAAACGGCTGCAGAAGCAGTAACTAAGATGATTGTAGAAATGGGACCTGAAAAGTTTAACGAGACGTTAGACAGGATTGATATGATTGTCTTTGCTGGAACTGAAAAAGCAAAACAAATTCTTATTGACCAGGGGAAATTGAATAAGGATGGTACCCCAAAATAAGTATTATGGTCCTAGATATAATATTCATACTACTCTTGACAAATATACATTTTTGTTCTTTGAAAATTTTAAAGAAAAACATGATTGTAATTTAAATGCAGCAATAGAGCATGTAGTTGCATATTATGTTACTTCAAACGAAAAAACGAAAGAACAAATACTAGATGCAGTAGTGGATAAAGTAATTGAAAAATATTATCATGAACATATAGAACATAATCATGGACATATAAAGCACAATCATGGCGAGACCAAAAAATGATTTTTCAAAATCAAATCGAATCTCTTTACGAATCAGTGACAACGATTTAAAAAACCTGTATACTGTACGAACAGCCGGAGATTTTAAGGACGATTCGGAATCAATTAGATTTTGTATTTCATTTACAAATATTGTATTAAATATGTTACCAGCAGCAATAGTTGAATCATTTATTGAATTATCTGAATCACACTCAACGGCTCGAAACGAGCCTGAAAACGAACGACCACAGTCATCTAAAGATGACAAGGTGGGATAAAGAGGGACACCCTCTTTACAACACCCTCCCGGCAGTCGCCGGGGATTACTCTAAAGAGTAATCTGACAGGACGGGAGTATATATTAGACTAAATATACAATTACTTTTTTTAAAAATATTAGTGCCAGGGACCGCCATAAAATTTACCCCATGAACAATATAAAGATGGAGTATCATACATTGCAGGACCGTAACGAGTGAATCCTAAGCTCCATGTGTCATCTTTGGAATCATCTATACCAGAGTAATAAGTAGATGAATCAGGGTAAAGCATGTAATCATATTCAATAGTGTAAGCCGTACCTGTGATGTAACTCATATCCAGTTGAGCAGACACCACACCAGGCATCATTAATATAGATATTAAAATTATGGCTTTTATAATCATTTTATATCACTTTTATGTAATATTATAATGAATATATTTATACATATGCTTAAAGGAGTGGAAATGCGACAGGCGGAGTTGAACGAAACCTGCCGCATATGGTAGGTCCGCTATTAGCGAGATAGGGGACCTACGTTTAATTTTAAATTCTGTACTTAGTCCACCTTGATCTCCTGTATAAAGTCCACAACACAACGGCTTAGGATGATAGCGTAAACGGCCATGCCGCCTAGTATCATTCCGCTTATAAGGTTAAAATACATCTTCTGTATCCTCCTGTAGAAGAAGATTGGAGATAGTATCTGCATCGTCCGGTGATTTGAAAACAACCTTAAGTTTACCATTTTTATATCCTTTAATGGATTTAGTACAAAAAGTTGTATATTTTTCACCAGGCTCTACAATCACATGCTCTGCATTTGAAGGGCTGACATGGACCAGAGTAATCTCTATTAGCTTAAGGAGTGCAGAGGTATAGTTTGAGTTAGACCTATCATAATCCGGCTTTGTAAAATGGAGGATAAGCCCATCATTCTGTTTTCCAAACCGCTCTATCTTTCTATCACCATGACGAAAAAATCCCGGAATTGACCCTTTCGCAGTGTGGAGGATTTGAGTGTATAGAATCGATTCGATATCTTCAATTGGATACAGCTCATTAAAACTGTCTACAACATCCTGACTATTGAAGCCAGTTCCATATTTTTGAGTGGAACCATAACCGATTCCAAACAACTTGAGGATCCGGTCTTCGTCTACAATTAGGTTTTTGTAGATGTTTTGTTTACCCATATCCCGTATAATGAATTTAATGGCATCTAACTTAAATTCACAGGCCGCATGATTTAAAGACGTTCTTGGCCCATACTCCAATGGATTTGAAAAGAATTTATCTTCACTGAAATTAAAATCATTTTCAATAGCACATCTAAGTGTAGATAAATGAGTATTACACTCTATAAGTGCATCATATGCCATTGTTAGCATATAATATTTATTATCGATCATACTGTTGTTCATATTTGTTTTAGCTCCTAGGCGTTTTGCCCTATATACTACTACGACTCTTAAGTATATATGCTTTGCCCTTTTGAACCCTTTAGAAGGGTATATATAACATGAGTGAGTATAGTATATTGCTAAGCCGAGCAGGAAATTAATATAATATGGAAGATCAATCATGAAAACACAAACATTTAAAGCGGTTGTACAGAAAAGAGGACGAATCACGATACTAGCTCCATACTTGGATGCAGGAAATATAGAACCTGGTGATATATTAGAAGTTAGGATCACAAAGGTAGATATCAAAAAGGAGGACTAAAGAATGGAATTAAAAGAGTGGTTGCCTATAAAACAGGCAATAATAGAAGCAATTGAACAAGATCCATGCAAATATATTGAAAATAAAAACTCTGGAAACTGGCAGAGAACCAGGGAAAACAGTGTAATGATGTCTGTGGTGCAGTTAAACAAGATACCTGAAGATATAAACAACATTCCAGTACTGTTCATCAACACTGAGGATCTTAAAGCAAAACCAAGTGACCGGGATATTGACACTATTTTGGAACAAACAAAGCATGTAATAAGGAACGCAATAGAAATATATAATATATCAAAGCAGGAAGTTGTGGAGCCTGAACTGATAAAAGAGCCTGACGAAGAACCAACTCCTAAACCAAAGGGAAAGCAGTCAGTCAAGAAGCCTAAAACAAAAAATGTCCCGGCAAAAGTAGAAAAACCACAGCCTCATGCAAAAACAGAGGATTGGAGAAAAAGCCGAACTGATGCAGAATTGGCAAAACAAATAGAAGAAGCTGAAAACGAGAAGAAAACGAAAGAGTTTATACAATCAAGAGGTAAAACATACACAGTATCAGGGAAAGAAAGGCCTGATTCATACGCAGTCCAACAAATTGCGAATCGTGAAGGAGTATGTTTAGAACTAATATCTGCTGAACAAACAGATAAGTATTGTCAAGTAACTGTAAGAGCTCATTTAAATGGACGATATGTAGACGCAGTTGTACATCATGATTTTGAAGTAGAAAAACAGCTTTTTATGATGGAAATGGTCAATAAGAGAAAAGAATTATTAGACCGTTACGAGGGTTTAACTCCTATTTTCAAAGAAAATGCAACAGTCAAACAAAAAACAAGTGAAGGGTGGACTGATGTACCGGCCATGTATTTTGTAGTACATAGCTTACTGAAAAAAAGAGCATTCACCGCAAGAGATGCACGGACTAAAGCCGGATCTATCGCAGAATTGGCCGTAATGAGCGGCACAGATTGGAGAGATGAAGAAGAGATTGAGATGGAATATCATGAAAGAGATATGGTGCAGAACTCCATCGAAACAGAAAAAGCAATGAGGAGGAAGAAGTAATGAGTGAATGGGTGCTGATCAAAGCTGATCATTTAGATGAAGCAAAGAGACTGGCATATGATATTAGATATCATCATGATTTAAGTCTAATTTCAAAGAAAGCCGCAGAGATCAATGCTTATTTAAGTAACGATTTTGAATGCAACGTAAAACCGGGTGATATAAAATGATAGAAGGAAATAAAGGAGTATGTCCTATATGCAACGGACTGGACCCTGAACTAAGGGTAGGACTAGACGTTCTGTTTGAAAAATCAAAACGTAATATCTATGATTATCTACATCAAAAATACAGCCAACAGTGTGGATCTACAATGTTGAGAATCATTATATTTAGAGTAGAATGTGACTCCGACGAGTCATTAAAAATAATACTACGTGCAAGATGTGATAAGTGCAAGGCAGTATGGGATGAAGAGATCCTTGTAAAACCACAAAAGAAAACAAAAGAAGGATGTGATTAACTATGAATAAAAACTATGAAGGGCAGCATATTTTAAATTTTGAGATTACGAACTATAAAAAAATTGCAAAAATCAGTTGGTCGTTAGATGGTGAAAATCTGGATATTAAAGGAAACAATATGGAAGGCAAATCGAGTGCCATAGATGCACTTAGAAGAGCGTTAGGTAGTACAGTGGCCAAGAAAAACAAACAACCAATACGATTAGGGGAAGAGTTTGCAGAGGTCATTCTTGAGCTAGATAACATGATAATTACCTGGTATCTTGAACTTGATGGAAAACCTAAATTAAAAATCATGAGCAAAGAAGGCCATTATTTCAGAGGACCAGACGCTATGCTAAAAGAATTGGTTCATAAAATGGCATATGATCCTCAGGCATTCACGGATCTTCACCCACTGGAACAAAAAAAGATTGCTATAGCAATGCTTGATACAGGAGAGCACGATATAGACGACTTGGACCTGCAAAGACAAACGGCATATGATAAAAGGACCGCCACCAACCGAAAAGCAAAAGAGTATCAAACATTGACCTATAAGTGCGGAGTCATAGATCCTACTACCCCTAAAGAAGTGATATCTGTATCTAAATTGAGTGAAGAATTAACAACTGCCATGACAATTGAGGACCAACACAATCAAGATATTATTCAACTGGCACGGAATGATAATTTATTAGGTCAAAAACAAAAAATGATTGACTCTTTGGAAGCAGAGATTGAACGAGTACGCCAAGAATCGATGGATTTAAACACCTCCATAAGTAACTTTGAGGATCCTCACTCTGCAAATATCAAAAAGCAGATTGATTCTGCAGAAGGAATCAACGAAATGATACGAAATGCACAGCAGAAAGATAAGTATTCTGCGTTGCAGAAGGAACAAGAAGACCTATCAAAAGGATTTTCAACTGAGATTGAACAGGTAGATGATACTAAAAAATGGATTTTGGAAAACACAGTGTTACCAGTAGAGGGTATGGGATTTGATGAAAACGGGATCACAATAAATAAGATTCCTTTGAAGGATTGTTCCGCAGCAGAACAAAGAGAATTGACTATGGGGATATATTTCAATACAGCACCTCAGGGTAAGGACGCAATAAAAATTGTGTTCATAGAAGATGGATCTTTGTTTGATCCAGAAAGCTTAGAACATATCAAAAAGATGTGTGATCAGCGAGGGTTCCAATTGATCATTGAAATTGTAGGAACAAGTCAGGGAGATAACCAGATTATAATAGAAGAAGGAAGGATTAAATCATGAGCAAATATACAGTATTTGACCTTGAAACAATGGGTCTAAAGCCAGTCACTGACGAAATAATATCGTTTGTTGTAGGTGAGCATGGTCAAATCCAGAACGAAGAACGAACGGAAATAGACTTGTTAAAAGGATTCTCTGAACATATCCGCTCATTGCCG
>LGVE01182817.1_pt1 | contig 36071 bp, 64 predicted proteins | sample 469871 | NCBI WGS metagenome assembly LGVE01 (sample SAMN03893561, study PRJNA290197) | marine sediment metagenome | material: sediment; isolation source: combined push core samples #3730, #5133, and #5579 collected at Hydrate Ridge | place: Pacific Ocean: Hydrate Ridge | reverse complement strand
ACCATTATGACTAACAATTAATCCAGTATAACCCATTTTTTTAGTTTTCGTTTCATTCATTAAAATCCAAAAGTCGCTTTCAGCTAAACCATATTTTTTACTTTCAAGTATCTCAATAGCTTTTTTCTTGCTCTCTTTATACTTTGGGCTTTGCCAAACTGGTATGTTTCCGTTTTGTTTTTTACTATACTCTTGTGTGTTTTCATTAAACATTTTCTATTCTCCTCCATAATAATTATAAATTTTTTGTAATGTCTTCCAAGTGTCAATGTCAAGCAAGTCACACAACCTATTAAACCAAACTATGTTTATTGTAGTTGTGGGCTTGTTAATTAGCCTTGAAATCCTTTGTTGTTTACACCCCATTAACTTAGCCACTTCTGTTTGATTAGTGCCTAAGACCCTAAACTGTGCGTTTATTGGGTGTTTTGGGTGTTTTGTTGGTCTGCCCATTTAGTCCTCCTTTTTTAAAACTTCTTGAATGTGTTTTTTATAAACATTGCTCAGATTTTCTCTTTTTTTATCAACAACTGCTTTATAGGCTAATAACTCATCATAAACATCTATTAATTGGATGACTTGCTCGGCATATAAATGACCCTCAACATCATAAGGCAAAACATCAGACATAACTTCAATAAGCCCATCTTTACCACCATATGAGTATTCGTGTGAAATTGCCGATATGCTTGTGTTTTCTAGTTTAATATTCATACCATTTTTTTCACCATTAACACACGACTTCAAATCGTATTCAATCCCCTTTTCCTCTAGCATATTAGCTAACCTTTTTAATTCGTTTTTCATAATCTCCCTCCTAATTTAATCTCACAGTCAACAGCCTTGTACTGTTAGTGTTCAAAAACAAACTGTGTCAATGCCAGTGTAAAATGGAAAGTAAAACACTGGCTGGTCTGCCCTAAGGCTTGTTAATAATTTATTTTAGTGTTGTAACACATTGTCGCAATCTTTTCAGCTAAGCCAAAATTGTTTTGGGATAATGCAACTAAGTGTAATTTCATATAATATTTATAAGTTAATTCAGTCATTACATACTCCTTTCATAATCGGTTAAACCGTTATAGCTTTCTTCTTTGTAATCTTCGTGTTCAGCACACCAATCACATATATCTTCAAGTTCATTGGTAAAGTTTTCGTTGTGTACATAATGTCCGCAGTCATAACATACGGTGTAATCATTTTCTACTTCTTGGAAGCAGTCAATACAAAGGTGTTTGGTTTCCTTGTCAATTTCCACAGCTTGCACTTCTAGGCAATCGGTGTCAAAGTTCTTTTCACATTCTAAACATTTAATAATCATAATTACATATCCTCCATAAGTTTTTTAATTTCTTTGTTTTTATCCTGCTCTTTTGCAAAATAAGCTGTGTAGTAATTAATGTTATAAACTAATGATTTTTTTGTCTCTTCTAAAAAGTTGTTTAATTCATCCATCAATGTGCTTGTTTTTTTGATTTCATATTTAACGCCACCAATTTCAAGTGTAACCGAACCATTAAACATTATGGTTTTATCAGTGGCATTTTCTATAAACTCTAATTGCTCTTTGTAGTTGTCAATTGTTTTCTTAAAACTTTCGTATGTCATAATCTTTCCCTCCTTGATTTGTACTTATAGTTTACTACACTTTTAATGTAAAGTCAACTAAAATTAGTGCTTATTTAAAAGTTTTTTCTAGTTCATCATAGTTATCCATAATAGACATCCACTCTTCTTTTGTTAGGTCAGTTTGTAGCCTTGCCCTTTGGTCAAACATATTGTAAAGCCCACTTTTTTGAACTTCAACAAAATCCTCAAACTGTTCTCTTGTAATTTCCATAACGCCCTCCTCGTTTTTGATTTGTAGTCACAGTTTACACCATCATATGAGTAAAGTCAACTAAAAAGTATGGTCAATATGCACAAAAAAATAATTGGCATATAATGGCTCAGATTTGCATATAGTGTGGTATAATGGAGTTAGATTAAATAAGGGGGAAAAAGATTATGGAGTTTATAAAAGTAACAAATAATATTCATATTAAAAAAGATGAGATAGTGAGGGTTGATTGGTTAGAAGAAGACAAAAAATTTAAAATATATACAAAAACTAGGATTAATTTTCCAAGCGGATATCCAATTTTTGTTGGTAACGATTATTCAGAATATGCAATAAGCATAAGTAATGAAGATGCTACATTAGAATTTATAGAATATATTAATTAACCAACTGGCAAGGTATCTCGGTGCATTAGCATCTGGTTTAACTGCATTTGTCCATAACAAGTGCATACCATTGGGGTTCAAATCCCCACATAATCGGGTTTGACAAGTGCCTTAGGCGACCTCCCAAGATACGTAAGAAATTACCAGTCTTAAAACTTGTCATTATGGGGCATCTTGATTCAGCAACCCGCGAGGGGTGTGTAGTATGGTTCAATTCCATTGTGCTCCACCAATAACCATTAAAAGTGGTTTAATTAACATTTAAGGACAGCTCGGGTACGCAATTAAAACCCAGCTGTCAACCCTACGGGGTAGGGGGAGTATGAGCCAATTAGAGAGACTTACAGAGCAATTAATAAAAAACGCACCAATGTTCGCCAAGAAGTTACAAAGTCACGGAACACTGCAAATGTGGAGTTCTAAGGGTGATTTAGTAGTTGTTGAGGTTGTAAAGGTTAAAGTGGCGGTTAAAAAATATTTATAGGGGGAGATTATGAAAGAATTTAGAAAAGGAATTAAGTATAGTGCATTAGTGTCACTGATTACATTAGTGTTTATATGGTCAATGGTTATAGTATTACACTTAACTGGTTTAAATATATATTTTAATATGTTTGCTGGGATAACAGACCCAATAAAAAATTATACATTTAATTTAGTAGTTGGAAGAAGTGCATTGATTTTTGTGGTAACACACTGGTTTAATATGCTAATATACCCAGTTATATGGGATGAAAATAAAAATTAATTACAGTAAATAAAAATACTGTAAACTTTTTGGCATATAAGTGTTGACTAATTATGCAATATAGTGTATAATGATACAAGAGGGTGTAAATTCTCACAATGGCAAACCAACGAGGAAGTCGGTATAAGACTTAAAACCCGAGCTAGTCACTTGAATAAACAACATTAGCTAGTAACCAAATTCGTTTCTGTGGAACGTAAAACCACAGACCAATAACCACGCCCTAAACGGAGGGTGTCAGACAGCAAACAGGCTTAATAGGCTTGTTTTGTTGCATTTAATGGAGGGAATTTATGGATAATATGTGTGCAATATGTGGTAGATATTCAATAGATACATTGGGGAACTGTAAACACGGGTGTATTATTTCGGTAATGACTAATGTAACACCAAAAAACAGATTTACAGATGTAAGTATAGACTATGAAGACTATTATAACAAAAGCATTATAACTATTGAAAGATTAGAATTAGAGATTAAAGCGTTAAAGCAATTACTTAAAAGATATTTAGAATTGGAGGATTAATTTATGATTACATTATTAACAGCATTATTAATATTAAGCCTAGTAGGGATATTGGGGTTGATGTTTAAGATTAAAGACATTGATAGAAGGTTAATAGACTGGGTTGAGGGCTATGGAGAATTATATGACAAGTGCATTGATTTAGAAAGAAACAATGAACAGCTATTAGAAATTGCTGATGACCACATAAATACGGCATACAAACTAAAAGCCGACAACAAACGACTTCAAGACATAGCAGACAGTATTCAGTTTAGGGGGTAGTATGTTAAAGATTAATTTAGAAGAAGAATTGAAGATATTATATGAGAATATATACTTAGAGCTAACACCACCAGAGAGTGAGTTATTTAATGGTGTAGAAGATAAAGTTAGGATACAACAAGTAAAAGAGGATAAGATTAGATTAGAACACTTATTACATCTAAACGCTAAGTACAAGGAGTAAACAATGAACCCAAACAAACCATTACACAGTCACTTACAAGAAAAGTTTGTGCAAGAGCTTGTCAAGAACAAAGGTAATCAAAGACAGGCTTATTTGGGTGCTGGGTATTCTAACCAAAAAGGGAATATGGATTTAGTAGACCAAAAGGCTTCAAGGTTACTGTCAGAAGTTAAGGTAAAGTCAAGGTATGAATATTTATACAATAAAATGAATAAAGTTGCATTAGACAAAGTACAATGGACTGTTGATGATAGCCTAAGAGAATTAATGGAGGCTTACAAGACAGCTAAGGACAGTGGACAATTAAAGTATTGGATAGGCGGAGTTAAAGAGATTAATAATATGATGGGCTTTAACGCTAAGAACATAAACACCGTAAATACAGAACTAAACTATGCGGACTACCTAAAGGAATTAGAAGGCAAAAAGTTTTAAGTTTTCTAAATAAATCCTCTTGAAACGCAAATGCATTTTAAGGGTATGGTTTCTTAACAAATATAAAAAAGCTGAAGCAAATAACCACGCAGTATTTTACTTCAACAAAATCAATAAATAATAAATTTTACATTCAATAAAAACTTCTGTAACTTTTTTAAAAAAACACCGATTTGATTTAAACGTAATTAATTTCAATTTTAAACTTGGTAAACAATTTAGACCCCACAGTGCCTATAAACACTAGCCTGTAGCGTATTAAATAATATATTAAGTTAAATTTCAAAATAATTTCACTTGAAACAAATCGGACACAATTCATTTTCAGCCACACAATTCTCAAGAAATATCATTTGAAACCGAACTTGTTTTCAAAGAGATTTATTTAGAAAAGCTAAAATGAAAAGAGCGATAGTTTAGGCAAGACATTTTCTTAAAGTGTAATTTGGAGTTGAAGAGAAAAACAAAGTTAACTTTTGATTTAACTTAAAGGGGAAATTAATGGCAATCAATATACAAGCATATACAGAGAAGTACTTTAAGATACGTGATAAGAAGTCAAACATTGTGCCATTAGTATTTAATACAGCACAGCAGAGGGTGTATGAGGCAATTAAGTCACAACACGAGCAGGGCAAGCCTATAAGGATAATAGAGCTAAAGAGTAGGCAGGTAGGAGGCTCAACACAGGGGCAGGCACTAACTACTGCTATAACACTCACCACACCTAATACAAGGTCAGCGGTAATAGCACATAAAAAGGCAAGCACTAAGGCATTATTTAATATGGGTAAGTCATTCTATGAGGGGTTACCTGAAGAGATTAAACCACACAAACAGTACTCAAATGACAGAGAATTAGTGTTTGATAAGATTAACAGCTATATAGTGGTTGAAACGGCAGGTGGTAAGGATATACTGAGGGGCGAAACAATGAACAACCTCCATTTGTCAGAGGTGGCATTCTGGGGTGATAACATAGATGAACAGATGCTTGGGTTAATGCAAGCAGTTCCAGATGAGCCAAACACAATGATATTCATAGAAAGTACAGCCAATGGGTTTAACTACTTTAAAGACCTGTGTGATGATGCTATGATGGGTGACAATGACTTTATATTCATATTTGTACCGTGGTGTGAGATGGATGAATATTCCAAAACATATACAGGGTTTAAATTAACAGATATAGAAGATAATCTAAAAAAACAACATAACCTGACCAATGACCAATTAGAGTGGCGTAGGTGGGCTATTAAGAATAGGGCGAAGGGTGATATTAGACAATTTAGACAAGAGTATCCAATAACACCAGAAGAGGCGTTTTTAAGTACAGGAGATTGTGTATTTGATAAAGACATCATAATTGACAGAATACAAAAAGCACCCAAGCCTATTAGAAGAGGGGAGTTTGTGTATGAGAAAGAGTTTTATAGCAATGGTAATATTGGCATAAACAACATACAATTTGTAGAGAGTTCAGATGGATATATTAAAATATATGAGGAATTTAAGAATGGAGAGAGCTATGTGATAGGTGGTGACACCGCAGGAGAGGGTAGTGATAGTTTTGAGGCACAGGGAATACACCTTACAACAGGTAAGCAAGTATTCACGTTCACACACTTAAATGATGAAGATTACTATGTAGAACAAATGTACTGCTTAGGCAAAATGTATGACTGGGCTTGTATAGGTATAGAAAACAACTTTTCAACATACCCAACAAAACAGCTTGAAAAATTAGACTATCCAAATCAGTTTGCAAGAAGAAAAGAAGATACGGCTGGAACAGGGGTTACAATGCAATATGGTGTTAAAACTACCACGATTACAAGACCGTTATTTATAAGCGGATTAAAGAGTATAGTAAACAACCATATAGAGCTGTTGAATGACAAGGACACAATGAGGCAAATGCTCACATTTATAAGGAATAAGAAGAAGAGTGGTAACATTAAGCTTGAGGCAATATCAGGCAAACACGATGATAAAGTAATGGCGTTAGGAATAGCGTATTATATACGAGGTGAAGAGCTTGTATAAAGGAGAAGTATGACAAATAACACGGGGTTAGATTTAAATAACATAAAGGATAGCTATGTAGCAATATGGCTTGCTTACCAACCACGCAGACCAATATACCAAAGCGAGATTGATGTATTAGATGCAATTAAGCAACATACACGAAAGGTGCCTAGATACTTAATGTTAGAAGCATATGCAGAGGGGTTTGCTAATATTTTTAATAGGATGCGTTTAAGCGAATTAGAGAGTGCTATTAACTATAAGTTAGTATATCAAGAGCCTAGCTATATCGAAAGAATGGTTAGTGGTTACGGGTATGGTGCAGGTGGAACATATCAAATAGCAGAAGATGTTGATAATAAGGTTAAAACCGAGAAAGCACTAAGTGAGGTTGAAAGGCTTTACAGAAGACAAAACACTAAAAAGCAAACAAAAACGCTTGCAAAATATCAAAGCAGATATGGTGTTGCAGTTGATAAGGTTTATGTTGATAAGAATGCAGAGCCAAGAGCTAAGGCTAAAAAGCCACTAAATGCATTTGTTGTTTATAATAATGAAGATGAGCAAGAACCAGTATACTCTGTGGAATATACAAGGATATACACGCCAAAAGACCAAGAAGATTATTATGAGGTTGCAGTATACGATGATGTGTTTGTTACTAAGTATAAGACAAATACTGTTGCACCTGATAAGATGAATAGATTAATAAACATACCTCAAATAAATAGTTTAGGTGAGCCAACAGAGAAAATGGCACATAATGTAAAAACAAACCCGATAACAGAGGTTTGGAATAACGATGATTTACTAAGTGATGTAGAGCCGGCTATAAGTTTGATAGATGCAAAGAATGAGGCAGGTAGTGACCATATAAACGCAGTAAGACAATTTATTGAAAACATATTAGTGTTTTATGGTATTAGTCTTGGTAATAATGAAAAAGAAAGCACAAAGCAATATAATAAGATTAAGAAAAACAGATGGTTTAGTACTAAGTTTGGTCAAGGTAGCAGGATAGAAAATGTTACACAACAAATCAATAACGAGGGTATGATAGCAAGTCAAAATCAACTAACAAGCGACATTGCAAAATATAGTATGGTGCCAGACTTTACAAGTGAAAGGTATAGCAACATTATAAGCGGTATAGCATTGAGCTTTGGGTTAATAGGTATTGAAGTATTATTAGAAGATAAAAACCCATTTATGGTTAGTGCATTACAAGCAAGGTTGCAAAAGTACACAAATGTATTAGTTACTAAGGGTGGAGAAGAGCTTGATGTATTAGATGTAACAATCACGTTCACAACTAAGCGACCTAATGTAGACCAAGAAACAGCTTTAATAATTCCAAGTGCATTAAGTGTTGGGGTGAAGAAAGAGGTGCTTGCAAAAGAGTTTAGTTTTGTTAATAGTGATGAACAGCTTGAAGAGGTTGAGGAAACCAAAGAGTTTTCAGTAGATGAGTTATTTGCACAAGCAGATGGCAACATAAACCCAGAAGAGCCAGTAGAAGAGGTTGTAGAAGAAGAGGTAGAATAATGGCTAACACAAGCAATTTTGATAGTAGCGGATTAAGCAATGGCAACGATATGTTTGAGGTAACCCAAACGCAAGAAACACAAATGCTTAAAAACCGTACTAAGTTATTCAAGGGTTTAAAGAATGTTGATATACAAGATATAGAAAACATCAACACGTACTTATTAGGGCTTCTAACAGACTTTAACAAGTTTGGTGATAGATTACTCAAAGATAATACTAAAACCGTTAGAAAGGCACAAAGCCAAGTTGAGATAGTGATTGACAATGATTTAGGCAGTGCGTTTCAAGTGGGTGTTAAAAATGCAGTAGAGGAAGCTGATGAAGTAACGGAAGTAATACCACAAACAACACAACAAGCAGATGCAATACGAGATAACACAAAAGAGGCTAGCAGACAAAGCCAAGCAACAGCAGTTAATACACAACAAACAGAATTAGCGTTATTGACTGGTGCAATAGTAGGTGCGGTGTTCGCATCAAAACAACTAGGGCAAAAGAAGACACTATACGAGATAATAGATGACACTACAAGAAGCTCAACAGCTAAGGGCGTTACTGGCAAGGTATCAAGCAACAATAGAAGAACATCGTTAGCAAGCTACAATACAGGCGTTATACGTGAGAACTCACAGAAGACAATGTTAGAGGGTGGCGGAGCAGTAGTAAGTGATGAGGATGATAGGGTATTCGTAAGTGAGCACGCAAGTGCAAGTGATGCGTGTAGACCACATCAAGGCAAATATTATATAGATGATGTTTATAGACAAGGGCGTAGGGGTAGATGGAATAATTTACCATTACTGAGTAGTGTAATACAAGAACGAGGAAGAGCAGGATTGTTCCACTTTAATTGTAGACACACGGTTACAAAAGCTCCTAGTGGGTTTGATAGACCGCAAGCACCAAACGATGCCAAGACAAATAAGAGCGGTAGCGTGAATAGTGCTAAGTCTAAGCAAACATACGCAATAGAGCAAGAGCAACGAAAACTACAAAGAAAAGTACGACAGTATAAACAGGTTGAGGCTAACGCATTGACAGAGAACGAAAGAATACGAGCAAGACAGTTGGTTAAAAACAACCAAGCAAAACTTACAAGATTGGGTAAAGTAGCTAAGAGGAATAACATACCATTTTATAGACAGTCAAACAAAGAGAATATTGAGTTCAAGTTTGAGAAATTTAAGCCTGAATTTTAATATATAGTGATGGGAACATTACAGGTCGGAGGACTTTAAACTAAAATAAGAGTTGGAGAACTATAAACTAGGAGAACAATATGTCAGAAGAAAACAAAGGGGTTGTAAAAGCCACAGAACCAGTAGTAACACCAGATGTTACACCAGAAGTAAAAGATGCTACCAGCAGTGCGGAAGCGGGAAATGCGAAAGTAGATTTTACACCAGAACAAAATGCAAAGATTGAAGAGATTATTGCAAAGAGGACTGAAAAGGTCTTAGAGAAAGCAAATAAAGAGGCTGACTTTAAAAGGTCAGAAGCTGAAAGATTGGCAACGCTAAGTGAACAAGAAAAGTTTGAAGAGCAGAGAAAATCGTTTGCAAACAAAGAGGCTAAGTTCAACGCTTTAAATAAACTAAGCGAAGAGGGTCTAAGCAACAAATTTGTTGATATGGTGGCTAACACCGATAATGACAAAATGCTTGAAAACATAGCTGGACTAAAAAGCTATATAGCAGAGCAAATTGAGAAAGGCGTAACGGGTAAATTGGCTAACTCGCCTAAACAAGTAATAGCCGATACTAAACCAGCGAAACCAGAAAAGAAAGAATGGGGAGCTGGTACAAATAAAAATCTAAGATATTAAAAGGAGAAATTAAATGGCAAATACATATAACTTGGCTTCTAAATGGGAAGCCGAAATACTTGAAGCAATGGCTGAGGGCACATTCGCAGCAAAGTATATTACAAACAATGTTAATTGGCTAAACGCTAAAACATTCCATTTTACAACTATGCAAACGGGTGGTTATGGTAACCATACCGAGAACACTTGGAACACAAGTGTAATCACGCAAGCAGATGTTACTTATACAGTAGCACACGATAGAGATGTAGAGTTTCAAGTAGACATCGCAAGAGTTGATGAAACTAACAGTACTGCAAGTGCAGCTAACGTAACTAAAGTGTTTATCCAAGAACACGCAAATCCAGAATTGGATGCAATATTCTTCGGTAACGTTTCAGCAGCAGCAATCGCAGCTAGTCTGTATATTGATGAAACACCAGCAGTTGGAACTATCTATACATTGATGAAAGCATCTTTGGCAAAAGTTCGTAGATACAGAAAAGACCTAGAGGTATTTATTAGTTCTGAGCAAATGGATTTACTAGAACGCTCAAGTGAATTAACAAGAAAAATTGAGTTTACACAAGTAGCTCAAGGTGGAGTAGCTTTAGAAACAAGAATTACTGCTATTGATGGTATTGCTATCATAGAAGTATATGATGTAGAAAGATTTTACACTAAACCTAGTTACTCAGCAAATACAAATGCTGGTGAAGCTGGTTTTGATGGGGATGTAGCGGAAAGCTCACCTATTAACTACGTTATTACTGATAAGGCAAGATGTTCTATTGTACCTAAAATTAATTCAGTATACTTCTTCGCACCCGGTGCACATACTAAGGGTGATGGATACTTATACCAAAACCGTTCATTAAGTGATGCGTTTGTATTCCCTGATGGACACAGAGGTGTTAAATCAATTTACCTAAGCTTTGATATGAGAGTATTAACAGTTACATCTGTTGAAGGTACTGCTTCAGGCGATACACTATTGACACTTGATACTGTAATTGGTAATACAAGTGATTATAGCTACGTGTATAGTACTCACGCAACAGTTGCACCTACATTCAGTTTTGGTGATGACCTAAGTGGTTGGACTGACTGGACTTACGGTGATGACATCACAGCAACTACTGGACATAAAATTACAGTAGCAGTTGTAGATAGTTCTGATGAAGCAGTTTCAGGTGGTAACACTACTGTGGTAAGTAAGGCATAATTATACATAACTATGAATAATTATACAATTTAATAATTATAAGTTTTTAGGGGTGGCTTCAAAAACCCCTTACCATTACAAAAAATTAAGGAGAAAATATGAAATATACTAAACTAAACTTTATCAGGGCTGGCTACACAAGCACACTAAAGCAGGACAAATTTAACGAGCTAAACAAGGATGACAAAATATTCAAAGAGCAAAGGGCTAAGAAGGGTTTATTTGCAGATGGGATAACACTTACAGTATTTGGTTTTGATAATGAACAAAATGCTATGTTAGAGATAACATCAGAACACACAAGTGCAAAGAAATGTGCAGAGGCATATGAAAGGTTTGAGAAAGCATTTAGGAAGAAATTTAAAGAAGAACTAAGACTAGACATATTTACACAAGGGTTTACAAAGATTTTAATAAAGGAGTAATAAATGGCAGATTTAAGAACAATAACCAGTGTTGACTGGATGACAAATAATGTTGGTGGGTTTGACCTTGACTATGAGATTAAGGCACAAAACGGACTAAGTGCTGACAGCATAATCAGTATGGCTTATATAGATGTGTTAAATTACATTAAAGCACATAATGAGAATATGTTTAAGAACAGCGATGTAGAGGCTGGGCTAACTTCTTACGTGGATGAATATGGCAGACCGTTTTATTGGTATAGACACGGCACGCTTACACAAATGCAAGAGTATTTAGATAGCGATGATTATAGTGAGGACACTACGCTTACAAGTGAAAGACAGGATGCGTTTAGGTACGCTCAAAGCTCTTTGATTATAAGCTACATCAATGGACTTAAAGAGGGCGTTTATAATGGCAGAGAGGGGAGCATTACAGTTAATCAGGAAGTGTACACAATACTTTTAAAACAACTTAATATGTTGTATGGGTTTAATGTGTTATTTCCAAATGAGGTGATTTAATGGCTTGGTTATTAGCAAGGAATAATAAAAACCAATTAAAGCGTGGCAAGTTGATTACAGCAGATGGCAAAGAATATGAAAGAAACTACGAAGAACTGACAACTAGAAAGTATGGAGTGCAAAACGATATTATACAAGGTATGGATTATATAAGTGCATTACAGACAATTAGATTAAGTGCGGAAGGCTCATATACATTACACGATAAATTCCAAACAGAAGATGCGACTATACCATACTCAATTAAGAGAATAACACCAGAAACAAACAATGCAAAATCTAGGTATGCAAGAAATCAAATTGCTTGGGTTTTAGATTTAGGAGAATAAGATGGCATATATACAAAACTCTGGCAATAAGCTAAGAGCATATATTTATAATAATTCACCATACTTAAATGGTGACCTTAGAAAGAGTTTTACGGCATTGGCATCAAATGGTGAGTTTGAAGTGTTTTTTAAAATAGGTGGTCAAAATGCACCACACGGAACTATATTAAACGATAACGCAATTATAAGAGGGAAAAAAAATAAGCATTACAAATGGGCTAATGAAAGAACAGATGAGGCAGTAGAGATTATAGCAAAATTATTAGGAGGCATTAGAGTTCAATGATAACAGAAACACAAATAATAGCAAATACATTTAACGACTGGTTTAATGATAATGGGAGCAAAGCGTATGACATTTACGCTGATTTTAACCCACTAGAAAACGAGCGTTTTGACAGCTCACTTGAAAGGTTTAACCAAACATCAGATGAGATGATTAAACAGCAAATAGCAAGTGAAGAAGTTAGGGGCGTAGTTAGTACGCCAATAACACCTTACGACCCAGTAGGTGGCACATATGCTGTTATAACACCATTCACAGTAAACTTTTGGCTAGATATCAAAGAGAATGCAACAGAAGTAATTAACGATATTTACAAACTTATATTTGATGAAAATGATGGTCAATATAATGGTAAGGTTACACAACACATATATGGAACTACTACATATTCAATAGCTTGGGGTTTTAATAAGCCAACAGCATTTGCAACAAAAACAATACAGGGCACTAAATATCAACAAGTAACAATGAGTGGAGAGGCTACGATTACAGCAGAAGATGCAACACTTGGAATTAAAGGCTTATACTTTGGGGATAACTTTGTTTTATCAATTACTGGTGACACGTTTGCTAAGACTGAAATTGATGGGGCGAGTTCAATAGAACCAACATCAAACAGTAGGTTAAAAGAACAGCAACTTGGTGGAAGAATTATGCCTTACATAGCTTTTACTGAAAATGACATAACAATACTATATCCATTTAGAAAAGATGATGCACTGGCATTACATTTTTTTGATTTACTTATGGGAGAGATTGAGGCAGAAGATTATGAGTTAGAATTAAAAATAGTCAATGGGACTACAACTGTAAAAACTTACATTTGGAGTGATGTTGTTTATGCTGGTAGTAGGGCACCTTTACAATTAAGTGGTTTACCAGTATTAACAGTACCGTTCAAAAAGAGGGGATAATATGGCAGAAGAAATTATAATTAGAATAATAGGTACGCCATCAACTGATGCAATAGATGCAGAGGGAGATATTGGTGAAACAGCAGAAAACAAAAAACCGCCTAGACAAAAGAAAGATGCTAAAACAAGGTCTGAAATAATTAAGGCTGGTGCAATAAGTGGTGCTTTATTAATAGGAAAAGAGGCTTGGAGTTTTGCAACTTCAAACATAGGAAAATATACAGGCGATGCAAAATTGCAACAAAAAGTAAACAAAGCACTAGAGTATGTTGGGTACAGTGCGTTAATAGCTGCAAGTCCAGTGATTGGGAGTATATCACTTATAGCATCAAAGACAAATGACCTTTTAGACTTACAATACCAAAGAAAATGGGATAACATACAAGCAAATGTAAATGCAGATAGACTAGGAAGAAGTGCCACAAGTAGAAGTGGTAGAAATGTAAATAGGAGATAATATGGGTTTAATAACTTCAATAGAATTAAAACTTGATAATACAAATTATACATCAGTACCATTTAATGACCCATTGACTATTAGTAGGCGACTAGGTGAAGAATTAGACACTGGTGGTTTTAATGTATGGTTAAACCAAGAAAGCCCAATAACACCATTTACAGAGTGCAAGATAACAGATAGTGATAGCAATATAAGTTATTGGTATTCTTCAAGCACAAGTGAACAGGTTACGTTTGTAGGCACTCCACAGTACGAACATAAAGTGGGTTTAATAGAACCTACAAAAAGACTAGAAAGATTATATGTTGGGGCTAAGACATTTAGTAATCCGTTAGATGGAACACCTAAAACAATATTAGAAATAATTGAAATATTGCGTGATGTAACACCATTAAGAAGAGGTGGCTTGGTTGTTGGTGGAACTGATAGACCATTTGAAATTGATGCAACAATAGAAGATAGATTAGATGCAATAGATGCAAGAGAGTTTAGCTTTTCTCCAGACAAAATGATGCTTGAAATACTGGCTGAAATTGGCGAGTATATTGGAGCATACCCAAGACTTATAGATTTTGAAACATTGACATTTGATTTTTATAGTGATTTGGTTGATGAGGTTGAAGATGGTGATTATAGTGCAAAACTAGAAACATTGCTTGAAAGCCAATATCATAATAACTTAGTTAGTAACTTACAAAACACATTACCAGAAACAATATCAAATGCAAGTAGCATACAGTCTATATGGTCTACACCTAGAAACGATAATGGCGAAAGAATATCTACAACAGCTGGTATGTATTTATTAGTTGATAATCCGATATATGGTAAATTGCCTAAATTGTATGTTACAAATTTTGGTTGGCAATATGGTTTAGTTGCACCATTTATTAGAGGTAGTGTAACTTATACAGATACATTAGACCTATCAGATTATTTAATTGAAAAAAGAGAATATGATACATTGAATGGCGATGATGATGGAAAGGGTAGCTTTTTATATTATAACCAAGATAACAATAAAATTGATGGGCTACTTTATGAAAATCCTGTAATATTATTTATATCTATTTATACAATAGAAAGAATAATTGCATTAAAATTATTTGGCAGTGTGCCACTTGGGTTTACATTAACAACCCCATTTGAAGACATACCATATCAAATAGAATATTCACCAACAACATCAATACTAACTAAAAAAACAAAAATTACACCAAACAATCAACAGCTTGATTTAATGTATAATCAAAGCGAAAATATTACAGATGCAATTAGTTTTGGTGAGGCGTTAATAAACAAGTCTGCAAGGCTTGGTGTTAAGACATATGAAAATGTATACTCGTTTGAAGAGTTAACAGGTATAAAACAAATAGGAACATTTAACAGTGATAACTATTTTGCTGATGGGTATGACTTATATTATTGGAATGGCTTTATAGAACAAAAAGTTACATATTCAAACGACTATATAAAATTAGAAGAATTTGTAGGTATTGATAGTTTAAATAGATTTAGCAATGTACCGCAAACTGGCGACATAGTAGAAAGAAAATTACACTTTAATGAATATTGTATTATATCAGATGATGAGTATGATGACACATATGAAACACATAATATAACAGATACTGGATTAGAGCGTATAGGTGCGGTATTTAATCCGATAGCAGTGCGAACAACTGATGATGAACAAACATCTTTTGCAATACTTAGAACACAAAATGAACTAATAGTAGAAGAACAATATTTAATTGTAAATGTTAGTTCAATAGGTTTTGGTGACACACTCCATTTTAACTTTAAGATGGAAGACAACTACTCGGCAGGTCAAACAACTGTTTTAGATGGAAGTAATAGATATTCACAGGGTCAAGAATATTCAGGCTCTGATGGTGATATTAAATATTTAAGTATGGGTATGTTTTCAAAAACTGGGTTACCAGCAAATAGTACTGACTTACAAGCAGTGGCTTATGAATATCCCGGTTATAATATATCAACATATACACCAAGCGTAGACCCTGACATTGATTTTAACTATGGGTTTTTAGAGCCTACCGAATTATTACAGATTGAAAAAGATGCAAGGGAAACAATAAACTATAACCATCAAATACAGTTTATGCCAGATGATAAGAAGTTTGTACTTGGTGCAGGGTTTACAGAGAATAACACCCTTGTAGCAAACACAGCAACAACTGAATTATTTATTTGGTTATTAGATTATAAGGTTGGGAAATTTAATAGAAAAAAAATAGACACAACACAGGCAACCAAGTATACACACGCAGACTTTACATCTAGCCATATAAAAGCATCTGGGAAGAAAAATGGAGTATTGAGGATTAATAGAGAAGGAACATCAACAGGCATTCAAATACCTCACGATGCGTGGGCGTTAGGCGATGCCGATGGTAATTTATATTTAGCAGTAAACGAAACCTTAATTACAATAGTTTCAGGATTAGTTGCTATTAAATATTTTAATTATAGAAACAAATTATAAGGAGAAAGAAATGGCAATAGGAATAACAAATACAATAACCTATACAATGAACGCTAACGGAGTTTTAACTGCACCATCAAGCATAGACCCAATACATCAGGGTTCAAGCGGTACAGTGCGTGTCGTAATTGACAGTGCTGATTATGGTACAAGTAGCTTTGATATGCAAATAAAGTTTAGGCGTGAAAAAGGTACAAAGCCAGAAACTAAAAATATGGTGCTTAGTGGTACTGATTTTTATTACGACTTGGTGGGTACTGAAACGCTGTATGCAGGAACGCTTAAAATTAGCTTTAATGTATATGATGCAGGCGGTATCAATTTAATAGTTGCAAGTGGAGAAGAAGACCTTGCCATATTAGATAGCGGAATTAGAGTTATCAATGAGGGAACTGGTGATGACTACACAGGGCTAGACACAGCAACAGCTGAAACAAATGTTGACAATATCAATAATCAAATCAGCGTTGATGTTTTAGATAGTCCAAAATTAGGTGGAGAGCTTGCAAGTGAGTATGTTAAGGCAAATGATGTAGATGTTTTAAAACTTAACCAACAAGACCCAGACCCAACATATGAAGATGGGCAATTCTTTTATAGTAAAGAAAAAAACGGGTTAGTATTTAGAGATATACACACAGATACTGAATTAGAGATTGGTAAAGAAACAATAGCAGACATAGTTTGGAGGGGTACAGGCACACTAGCAAATGGTACGGTAGCCACGCTAGATGGAAGTGAAACTATTGATGGTTCGTTTTACATTAACGCAGTAAAGGCTGATGCTAGATATAAAAATCTAAGGTCACCTATTGCTGTTATTACTCACGACATAGCAGAAGACAGCGTTGGAATAGCTACAAAAAGTGGTTTAGTAAGAGGTTTAGATACATCTGATTGGAGTGGTTATACAAGTAATAAAGTATATTTGGGTGAAGATGGGCTAATGACAAAGGTTAGACCTGTTGATGGGCATTTTATTACAACCATAGGAGAGGTTGTTGTAATACACGCAACTGATGGTGTTATAGAGGTAAACCCTACTTATAGTGAATTAACAGTAGATGTTACAAACCAAAACGGGTTTCCACCTGATGAAAGATTTAAAACATCTATGAATATAACTGAACTTGCACACACTTTTAATTTAGTTAAAATATCAGACTATCATTTTTACCAAAATGGCGAAAAGTTTGAAAAAACATCTGACCAAAGTGTAGTATTTACAGATGTAGATGGTTTACACGCAGTTTATTTTGATGATGATGTATTAACTACAATGGCAAATCCAGATGGGGAAGATTTTGAAAACTTTGTTTTAAATAAATGTTTAGTTAGTATTTTTAATTGGAATTTTGCAGAACAAAGAGCTGAATTTATACTAGATGAAAGACACGGATTAATGCCACCAACAACACATTTATGGGCTCATCAATCAATAGGAACTGTATACTTAGATGGAATGGCAATAACAATACCAAATATAGATGTTGCAAACCCAACAGATGATACTGCATTAGAGTTTTCTTTAACAAGCGGTAGAAATAAAGATGAGGACATTACACACGCAATTACAGAAAAAGGCACAACAGATGATATTAGGGAATATGCTTTTGTAGGAACAGGAACTCCTGTGTTTACAAGAACTGCTGAAAATCAATATGGACTATCAACAACAGGAACTGGTAGGCTTGCTTATAACTTATTAAGTGGCTCTACATATAGTGTGGCTGAGCCAGATGACAACAAATATGTATGGCGACATATATATGCAATACCAGAAGTAGATAAAACACGAACAAATTATATAAGTATAATGGGGTTTGGTTTTTATGATGATGCGAATGATGCGGATGAGGGTATAAGTACAGAACTTGGAATTATAAGAGGTTTAATACCAGCACCAGAATATACACACGCTTATTCTAAACTTTATAAAACAAAAAGTTCATTTGCAAACACATACAAGTCGGCATCTGTTTCAACAGCAGATGGTTCAATAGCAACTGATTATAGGGAAGCATCAGTAGTAGGTGGAGGTGCATTGTCTAGTACAAGTCACTCAATACTATCTGATAGAAGTTTACCAGACCAACATCCAGATACAGCAATTACTAATACAAGTACAAAAGCTGAATTGGCAACTGCCACAACTAGCAAAGAGGCTGTTGAAGCATTAACTGTACAAGAAGTTACAGGCAATGTAGATGCAAATGATTATGTAGATAGTGGGCGTTATTCAATTCGTGGTACTATAACAAATAGACCAACAGATGCTAGTGTAGTGACTGGGTTTATTACTGTTATAAGAGGTCAAAGGCTTTCAGATGTTGAGTATATACAACAAACATATGGAGAGCCGTTTAATGATGATGCTTGGATTAGGTGGGGTCAAATTGATTTAGCTAGTCCAGTATGGGGTGCTTGGCAAGAAATGACCAACGACCCAAACAAACTTAATATAGATTTCGGTGGGTATGATGAAAAGGTTACGCCACACGATGATGACCTTATAGCTATTAACGACAGCGAAGATAGTGGTGCTGTTAAATATGTTAAGAAATCTGCATTAGGTGGTGGAGCTGGTGGCTTTGGAACGGTAGTTGCTGAGGGAACAGTAACCAACCCAACAGCAGGTGGAGTATTCATAGCTAACACGCTTATAGATGATGGTATATATAAACTATACATTACAAACAGTTCAAGCATAGCAAACTTTATAAGGATAGCTTTTAAAGAGGGTGCTACTCTTAGGGATGAAGGTTATAAACAAAGGACTGATGGGTTGTCAGATACATTTACAACTGGTATAACGTTGGTTGCTGATGGATTAGATAGCACAGCAGGTGCACAAGATGAAATTACAATATCAAAGAAATTTGGAACAAACCACCGTATGTATGCAGACTTTATATCAACCTCTGACACAAATGTTATAATTCAATTTATTATAGCTTATGATGCAACTGCATTAGATATATGTACACAAAATGCAAACACAGGTAGTTTTGATTATCAATTAGTAAGATTAGGAAAGGCGGTGTAATATGACATATGAAGAAAAAGAAGCTCTATATTTAGAGTTTAAACAAAGAATGTTTAATGAATTTGGAGACCTTATACAAGAAAAGTTAATGCCATTTACAGTTATAGAATTAGATGAACTTGGAGAAGAACGCACGCTAACAGGAAATGCAGGAAAGGATGTTCAAGCTCTTGGTGAGGAGTTACGAAATGTGTGAACAATATGAAGAATTAGAGCCATTAATATTACAAGATGAGAATGGTGAAGAAAAGGTAAACCCAGACTATGAAAACGATTAAATTTTTATTAATTTTATTGGTGTGTTTTACTGTATCTATGTTTGGAACAATTTCACTCATAGCATATGGTAGAAACGCCACATTGAAAATCACAGCAAGTGCCGAAGAAATTAACGACACGTTTGAATATTTTTTAATTGATAGAGTTATAAACACTAATTTATTTGAAATTGAAAGGGATGTTAAAAACCTTTATGGAAAGAAAATACAAATAATCAATAGTACTGAGAACAAGGCACACTATTATGGAAATAGAATACATATTAATTACAGTACACCAAATTTGCCTGTCGTTATGGCACACGAAATAGAACACACATATTTTACAATACGTGAGTATAAAGCAAACCACAATGCGATTATAAGGCTGTGGGAGAGTGATATAGACTATTTAAGATATAGTGCTAGTAAATTAGCAAGGCAGGTGCTGTTGGGTGGTTACAAAGGCAACTACGACTGTACACAATTATTAGTAAATTATTATAAGGAGAGAACCTATGAGGCGAATAGTTAAAGAAGAAGACATTGGTTTAAGTGAGGGCTGTCAATATCTGCAAGTGGCTAAAAAAGATATTGAGAAATTGCAAAATAAAAAATTGGTTTTCAATAAGAAGATTGATGCAGAAATTTTGAAAAAGCAAGAATGGTATAAACAGTTAGAGAATGAGGGGTTTTGTTTAATAGATAAACCAAAGATTATACCCAACCCAATGACTGGAAAAATATTAAGTAAAAAAATGGTACACCAAGACAACTGTATCAGCAAAGGAGAACAATAATGGAAGAATTTTTAATAGATATAGGCGAAAACTGGGAAGTAGTTAGTGCGGGTATTTTAACACTACTAGCATCTAGGTGGGGTACTGTTACAATTAGGGAATTGTTTTCAAAATCAACTTCAAAAATAATTGTTAATAAATTGACAGCTGGGTTGCTTAGAAAAGTAAACAAAATTAAAGTCAAGGTTGCAAACATTTTAAATATAGTAAAATATAATAAAGGCGTTGTGGACAGAATGGAACAAAGACAAATCCAAGAATATGCAAAACAAGATGCTTTTAGATTAACTATGATTGAAAGCAACGCGGAAGCTATGGAAGTATTGCAAGATACGTATGAGGCTAAATTAGCCGTTCTAACAGGTGAAAACGAAACCATTGGCCGAGAAGTCGTGGAAGAGGTAGAAGAAGAGCCACAAAGCGAAGAGGTGCGTTTAACACGCAAGGAGCGTAAGGCAAAAAAGAAAGCTGGCAAAAAGGCGGTAAAAGATGAGAAAGTTGAAAGGATTTATTAAAAGAATATGGGGGAGCATAACAAAACGCTCTAAATATATTTGGTCAAACAAGTTTGAGGTATTAAATTTTATATTTACTTGGGTGTTGCCGTTGGTATTTATCGGAACAAAAGTTAAATACATTGAAGTTCACATTGCGTGGAAACTTACAATTTATGGCATACTAGCATTAACAGTTTTATTTATAGGATTAAGAAAAAAGATAAGAGAATTTACACTTAGGAAATATGGTGTTAAATCTCTTAGGGATTATTTTATTAAACGTAAGTACGGATTTATAAGATGGTTTGGGTTGAACATTATTAAGTTTTTCAAACTAGGAATTATAACATTTATATTTTATTTGATGTCAAGACTAACAGAAAATCTAGTACAAAACTGGTTGCTAATAGTGGCACTTGCGTTTATCGGTTCAATGTTTGGGTTGGTACACAATATGGTTAAAAAAGAAAAACCAGTAATAGAACTGGGATTGGAGTAGATTATGGAAGATGTAAAAAAACTAGTATTTGATATATTATTAGTAGTGGCGACTGTCGCAATATTTGTATTTGTAGTATTTGGTGTTACTGTTGTTGCAGGGCTTGACCCACTAACAGAGTTAATGATGGCGGTTGGTATTATAATGGTGGCAGGTGCTGGGATGTTAAAGGTTTTATATAATATGAAAGGCAAAATGGTTGGGGTATCAAGTGAAATACACACAACCAATAAAAACACTTTGAACAAAAATAGAAACCTTGTGAAAACTAAAACCACCTATGACCAAAGAAAGGTTTGGTGTAAAAAACTTACTGATGATGAAAAGCTAAACAAGATACACTCAAAGCTTGATAGAAGAGGAATAGACCAACACTTTTATAATAGTGCTAAGGATTTATTGATTAAAGAAAAAGATACTGAAATAGAAGAGGAAACAGCAAAAGAGTGGATTAACAATCAAAAAGATTTAGGCAAAAGACAAAAAAGAGTATTGATTAGGCTTGTTTATAGAAGCGTTAAAGTTAGACCATATAAAATATCACTGTTCTCAACTGGCTCGGTATATTCTAGGATATATAGCCTTTCGGATAATATCAAATGGATAAAGCTTGGTGAATATGTTATTTGGGGTGTTATTACGAGTGCGTTTTCATTTATACTACCTAGACTTTTAATGGCTTTTCCAGAGAATAAATTATACGCTTGGTATGTAGGATTAACTGCTGTTGCAGGGTTGGCATTTACTGCTTTAATATCTTTCTATCTATCGTATAGACACGAAACTGTTAGTAGAGTTAATGTTATGAAAAAGCGAGATGCTTTTAGTACTGACTTTTTAATTAGTCAAAGCCAAGATTTCTTCACAACAGAGGGGTTACAAGATGTTAAAAAAGATAAAGCAGGCGTTCAATAACATAAAAAGACAAGGGCTTAAAAACCTAATAATAAACACATTAATATTTTTAATATGTTGGTCGGTAGTTTATTCGCCAGCATTGATAACTTTAATTGTTGGTTATGTGATTAATTCACAGTTTTTGATTGGAACTGGTTGGAGCATATTTGGTTTTATATCATTGCCACTTCCAATTCCAGCTATACCATTAACTATATGGTTGAGTGTTATAGTTGTTAGAAAGCTAAAAAGGAAAGGCGTTTTGGAATAAAAAGTGTCCTAAAAAATAAATACTTAACCACTCTAAATGGGTGGTTTTTTATTGGACACCAAAAAGAAAAAATACTCTATTTTGTTCCGCAAATGTCCGATAGTAGCATTTTAACCCTATTTTTAGCACTTGCGGAACAAAACAAAATACACCCCTTTTTGTGTGTGTGTCACAAATGTTGACAATTATACGGCAAGTTTGTGACAAGTGCCGTACGTTTGACAAATATAACACTTTTTAGTCTTTTTGTGGTATGGTAGTCAATTACACTTTCAACAGGAAACTAACAACGAAACTGCACTTGCTTTCCAGTATACAGGAAAACATACAAGGTAACATACAAGTCAGTCGGTTATAACCTGTAACCAACTGTTCGGAAATCCCCAACAGTTCAGTTATTCGGGTTTTCCCAACATCTCAGTTATTCCAACTATTCGAATAACTTGAATAGTTCAGAACAAATTCAGAACAAATTCAGAGTAATGTAAGCTATACTTTAAATAGCTCATATATTAGCACTTATCATATCATTATGTGATACAATAACATACTTTTTATGATACAATGTTTCACACTTTTTGTTATTATCATATCCAGTTTTTAGTAATTTATTGCACATTATAATAACAATTTAATGCAATAAAAAGAGAGTAATTAAACTCTCTTCTTTTTTATTTTCTTTGAATATGTACAATTATTGTGTTATTGTCCACACCGCCCTTAAACACTTCATTAACTTTATAACTGCCGTATTTTTTTAAAACCCTTGTCTTTGCTTTTAGATATTCTTCAAATGCTATACTTTTTTTTATCTTCATAATTATCAACACCCAACCTGCAAAACAAATAAATTAGTTCATTGTGGTCTTTTTCAGCAAAAGAATTATTAAAAGAATAATCCCAAACAAGCCAATCTTCTTCTTCATTAGCACTATCATCTTTTATTCTTAAATATACATCTTTAAATTTTTGCATATTAATTAATTTATTTAATGTAGGCATATTTTTATAAATTTTATCAAATTCCATAAGCACCCCCATATTTGATTATACCTAAGTATAACACATAATATGAGTAAAGTCAAGTAAATCATATGTACATATTAACCAAAACATTTGTTCTATTTTTTATTATTCTCGTAAATCTCCAACGCTTTATCTACATAATCTTCTAAAACTGTTGGCTTTCTTAATGACTTAGCCGTGTAATGCTCTTTAAAGTTGTTTGCAAAATCATTTACAATTTCTAGTAACTGTTGGTCTGTTCTATACTTCCTTACAAGCAAGTAGTTAAATAAGCCGTGTTTAATTCTTCCATAGTACATTTTGTGTTTCTTGTTATTAATAATTCTAATAACTTTATTTTGTTTTAGTTTCATTTTATACCTCCTTTATAAAACTACCGTCTCTAAATTTATTATATTCTTTGTTAAAACAATTTTATCTGATTGTTCTTTAACAAATACTACGCCATCATCAAATACTTTAATTTTTAGCAATCTTTCCATCTCGTTGTCTTTGTTTTTTAAATCTACTTCATATTCTGTATATTTCATTTTTTCTACCTCCTTTAAATTGTACTTAAAAAGTATTTTTCTTTATTTACTAGGCTGTTAAACACATCAGATAGCTTAATGTTTATGTATTCAAACAGCATATCTTTGTTTGATTTGCATCCATTATAAACACATATTGCATTAATAAAAACTAAATATTCATAGACTTTATGAAAACTATCGTAATAATATTCTATTTTTAGTAGTCCGTTTTTATACTTATACCTTTCTTTGCCTTTTATAAAATGCTTTTCAGTTATATTGTTTATAGTATCCATCCCCTACTCCTTTGCTGTAAATGTATCAATCTCATTGTCTGCATTTACCACATAACATTGTAAAAATTTTGTTGATTTGTAACCCTCTTTATTAGTCCAATGGTCTTCCCCACAAAATGCAGGTTGTCGCCATATCTCCATATCACCATAATCACCAACTTGGCTTGCATTGTGTAAGTGTCCTAATAGCCATATAAAGCGTTCATTCTTGCCGTTAAGCTGTTTGGCTTCCGTGTTCATACTAACCCTTGCTTTGTCTAGTTTGATGTCGTGTGTGATAGCAAATACGGTTTTATTAACTTTGATGTATTCTCTGTAAGGACTGCCAGTTGTAACTTTAATGTTTGCGTTATCTCTAAAAGCGAAGCCCATTGCATACCTTAAAAGCATTGATGTTCGCTCATCGTGGTTACCAGCTATTTGGCTTAGTTGTACTTTGGCGTACTTTGATAGTTTTAATAGTAAGCTACCAAGTATCCTAATTGCATTTCTATCCATCTCGTTAGGTTGTAAGTCCGTGTCTTGCGGTGTGCCTTTTGTTGTTGTTTTGCCCATCGTGTCATAGTGTAGAAAGTCGCCTAGAACAAATACATAAATATTGTTTATTTTTAAGTGGCTTGTTTTTGATAACACACCATCAACTAATTTAAACAGCAACCTTTCAGCTTTTAAACTTGTATAGTCTAAACCCCTTTTACCATAGTGAAAGTCTGCTATCGGTATTACTAGGTCTACGCCATCGCTGTTTTTATCGTGTTTAATTACTTTGTATGTTGGCGGTGTCATTTCTTGTAGTGCTTTTCTTATCTCTTTAATGTAATCAACTGGTGGCAATTTTTGTGTTCGGCTTGTTGTTCTAATTGATTTTACAGTTACAATCTTACCATCTACAATTCGCTCACTTTTAGTCACTGTTTGGCTTGTAGGGTTTGCGTTTTGTATTAGGTCTAGTTTGTAGCCGTGATTTTTGTAAAACTGCCTTAGCTTGTCGCCAGTGTGAAACAATAGTTGCTCATTTTCAGTTAATGTTTCCCACAGTTTATCCCACTTTCCTTTTATCGGTGGTAAGTCAGCCACTGGTTTACATTTTTTTAGTAGTTCTAGTTCGTTCATAATTCCTCCGTTATAATACCATCTTTTAATAAGTTTGTTATTAACTTATATAATTCATAGATACTTTCTGCATTTTCTTCAACTTCTTGTCCCCAGCTATCATAACAATTATATGTTAGGTATGGTGGTATGTTTTCATCGCAAAATACATAAAGATGTATTCCACCAATTTGTAATTCATCGTTTATAAACTCATCCATTCTAAAACCATATTTATGTAAATCTTCTGGTTTAATTACTTTATATTTCATAATTCCTCCAATAGTTCTGGGTTGTCGTGTATGTTTCCTATTACAACAAAATCATCATTGTCTTTATACTCAATTAATTCATCATAACCATAATGACCTTTAAATACCTCTTCCCAACACATCATAAATGCTCCAAACTCATCATTGTATTCTATAAAACATTTAAAGTTTGTAGTTTTTGACAACATACCATCATCAAAATCTATTTGAAAGTTAAATATATCACCCTCGTAAATCTCTACACCGTTCTTATCTTTAAGCCCTGTGTATTGACCTACTGTTTTAGGGTCAACCACAAACCAATTTTTTAAGTAATTAACAAATATAGAATACCCTTTAAATATTTGTAAACTACCATACACAAATTTATCCTTGTCAAAATATACTGTGTTTTCAACCGTTTTACCTCTAAATTTTATCTCTCTCATAATTTCCTCCTTACCATAATAACCTCACTATATTTTCAACTATATCTATCTGATACAACCCTATCATTATAACACCTATTAAACCTAGTGTCAATACTATGGACTTAACTACTATATTATTTGTACAGTAGTCTAATACCATAATTACTATGAAGAATGTTAGGATTATTAGTATTGTGTTAATCATAGGTTACTCCCCAAATCCTTTAAAAAACTCAACAATTTCTTTAAGCTCTAAGTCTTTTATATAATCTAATATTAGTGATTTTTCTAGACTGTTTTTAGCTTCTTTTAGTGTTATTATTTTTGTTTGTTTCTCTACTATAAGGGTTCCACACCTCTTACAGTTTCCAATATGTTTTACACATTTTTCCATAACTCTAATCCTCCTTTAAAAGTTCTTTTATATTATATGGGTCTTTGTCTACTTTAAATTTTTTAATAGAATAACTATAACTATCATCAAATTCATTAGTATGACTTTTGGGCTTATGACTTTCAGCAATTTCTTTTGTTGCATAAATACCATAAATACTATCATTATGACTACTAAATTCCATACCATCTACAAAATGTTCAATAATCACAAATACTTCTGGTATATAGTTTTTATTTGTCATTGTTGTTCTCCTTTACGGCTTCAAAAATTTGTTTTAGTTTTTGGTTGATTGCTGTTAAAGCATCTTTTATCGTTCTATATCTGTTTTTATTGTTTGGTAAAACCATATGAGTATACCCAACCATAAATTTAATATCAAAATGGTCTGCAAATTGTCTAATTTCAATATGTAATTTACCGTTATCGGCGTTAATCTTCATATTCTCATCAAATCTATAACCATATACCCATCTATTTATAATATCTTGCTCAAACTCAAAGCTCGTTTCCGTAAGTACTAGTGGCTTTGCTTGTGCGGTGTCTAAAAAATCTAATAACTCTGCAACATCAATAAGCCTAGTATCTGAACTTGGATTATCACTATCCATAAATTTATTCTCGTGTATCCATTTCTTAATCTCTTCCATTCTCTAATTCCTCCAATATTTGTTTCTATATCTTTTAGTTTTTCTTGCCTCTTTTCTAGTTTCTTCAAATGAATGAAATTCACTATTATATGCAAATACACTTTTACCAAATGGCGGTCTATTAAACATACTTTTAAATGTCTTAAAATATATATCTTGTTCTTCGCCTTTATTATAATCATAGTTTTTATTAGGTTCAGTCCAGCTATGTATCTTAACAACACGGTACTTTTTATGTTTCCCTATTGGTTTTAATACCCCATATTTACCTTGTTCTGGTGTATATATTTTACTCATACTAATTCCTCCAATTTAACGCTTATAGCTTTATGTAGTTCTGGGGTTATGTATAGTGGGTATAAGTAGTCGCTTGTTTCATACATCCCATCATTTCTAAAAACAACCTCTTTTGAGTTATAACTTGTTGTGTTTGGGTAATTATCATCTTGTTCGTAATTTCCAAAAGTATACAAGTGGTGTTCATCTTTATTTGCCACTAATCTATACCCCAACTTATCAAACAAATAATCCGCCTCGCTCGTAGTTGTTTCTCCTGTTGAAAGGGTGTAGGTTGGTGACTGTATTACTGGGTATATTATACCATTTATAGTTCTAGAAATCAGTGGCTTATAATACTTACCACACTTATTACAGTTACCGCCTGTATCAAAATTCATATTGCCACATTCACATTGATTATACATACTACTCACACTCCTTTATTATTCCATCTTTTAATAGTTTATTGATAACCTTTTTTAATGTTTTAAATGTTTCAAGTCCAATATGAACTGGATAACCACCACTACTGCATCCAAAATCTAAGTATACTATAACTTCATTTGTTGAATTATTAACCACTAAAACTATGTCTTCCCCTTTAATAGAGGAAGAATAATAGCCCTCTGCTCTCTCGTTGTAACTGTGATATATATGGTGTTCATCATTAAATTTTTCTAAATTTGCTTCATATCTCATAATCTTCCTCCTAAAATACTTCTTCTTGTTCTGTTCTTCTAATCTTTTTGCCACCATTTTTCTTCATCGGTCATAATTCTAATGTTTGGTGACTTAATTTCTAGCGTAAAATCTTTTGAACATTCATAAATTCTACCTGCAACTGCTTTATCTAACCCTTTTTCATCTACTAATTGTCTTAGTGAATGGTTTGAAGTTAGCCCAGTTGGTTTTTTGTCCTTGTATCTAGCCTCGACAATTTCAATAAGTTTTTCCTGCGCGTGTGTATCTTCGCCTTTTAATTTAAATCTTTGTTTTCCTATGTCATCAATTACTAATAAATCTAAACTTACATAAAAGTTAAATACTTGCTGTTCTGTTTTATTTGGATTATCAAAGCTTGCCCTAATTTCTTTTAAGATATCGCCAGTTGATGTGAATAATACTTTGGCATAATACTTATCTATTAGAAAATTACATAAGCCAGCCACTAGGTGTGTTTTACCAACACCGTTTTCACCCCAATAATAAAACCCTTTTCCTTGCTTTAAATTACTATCCCAGTTATTAACATATGTTTCGGCACCCTCATGTGCTGTTTTAAGGCTGTCACTTAGCTTGTCAGCGGTTTCCTTAGATTTTCCGAGTGTTACATTATAAAATCTTTTACCTAGCTTAGAGCGGTCTTTAAGGAGCTTAGAATATGCCTTGACTTTTTCTAACTCTTTATCAATTTCTTCTCTTTCCAGTTCTTCTGACTGACATTCACACAAAACCCTTGTTACAATTTGTTTGTTTGGGCTTATCCACAACCTTTGTGTATCACAATTCTTACAATAAATCATATTATCAACAATGTGTTCATCTTTATTTATGAATTTTAGTTGTTGTTCTAGTTTTTTATCGTATAAATCATCATACTTCATTGTATTGTTATAAAGTTTATCCATTATTTTCCTCCAAATGCCTTAGACTCTTCTTGTGAAAGTGTTGTTTTTACTTTTTTACCGCTCTTCTGGTTTAAGTAACCTTCAAACTTATTTCCAAATAATGTAGATGGTCTTAAAAACTTAGCCCACTCGGTGTCTAACCACTCATTATACTTTTTGTCAATTACTTTTTTAAAGTCTTCTAGCTTGTAGCCCTCATTAAGTCTAGCCTGTATAGGTGTTTTAGTACTATTGGCACTAGCGTTATACTTAGTTCCTAGTATTTCATTTAAGTAATTAACAATATCAGTAACAGTAGTAGAAACAGTAACAGTAACAGTTGTATCCCTATGGTATGCATAGGGTATACATACCGTATCTCTATTATTATATAAATCTATTAAATCTAATCTAAATTTTTCACTCTTAACTTTCTCTAATTGCTTTAAAATAGCACTATCAAGTTTAGGGCTTTTAGTCCAGTTATATTTATGCCAGTTACTAACAAACATCTCTTTTGTTTTGTTGTCATATTCTAGTACTTCGTGAGTGTTTTGTAGTCTTTCAATAAGTCGGTCTATCGTGTCTTTGTTGTAACCAGTACCATTAGACATTTGTTTTTTGCTTACTTCATAGCAACCAATTATGTTTGTGTGTTCATTGGTTAAACAGTAAAGCATAAAGTATTTGTCTTCTGGTGTGAAGTCATCTACTACTTTTGCATCAGTCCAAAATGTTGGTTGTATAATTCTATATGCCATTTAATCTCTCCTTAATTTTTGCAATCGTTTTTGTTTTTCGTATTCATATAAACTCAATCCTATTTCATCATCATAATGTGTTTCATAGGCTAATCTAAATTGGTTTTCATAATGATAGTCTGGCTCATCTTTATTTATACAAAACGAGTGGTATTCATAAAATTTATTTAGTTTTTCTTCAAGTGGTGGCATATTATAATATTGTTTATGATAGTATATTCCGCTAGATGTTTTACCTAAAAAACAATAATCACCACACTCTCTACATTGTATATATATTCTATTATTTGCCATTATTTATTCTCCTTAATATTCTAATATTTCCAAGAAGCTACACTCCAATATATCTTCTATTGTTTCAAATCTAATTCCATTTCCAGAACCTTTGGTTTCACCATAATATATAAATTTATTACAGCAGTCTTCATCTTTTCTAAAATATAGTATAGTTCCTGTCTTTAAAATATAATAATCTTCTCCCAGCTTATACCAATCATAGCTTTGTTTTGGACTATCAGTTGAAAACCCATCTCCATCATAATCAAAATATGCCGTTTGCATTACCCTTGCTTTTACTAAATATTTTTCCATAATCTTTCTCCTTTAAATAACAAAAAGCACCATCAGGGTCTGACTTCTGACAGTGCTTGTTTGTTAGTTTTATATTAATCTGCCGTTGCAGTTAATAGCTCATTGTTGTCAGACCTATTAATAGTATAACACACTTTATGCTAATCTGTTACACTTATATGCCAATTATTTGGTTTTATTTTAAATCCTTTTTCTTCCAGTTGTTTGTCAAGCGTCTTCTTCATATGTGGTATGTTGTAAAGTCTTAAAAAACTTCTGTAACTCATATTTAGAATTAGACTTGCTTTTAACCTTGTGATGTATCGGTCAAATAATGTGTCATACTCGTAATTTTCACAGTCAATAACATAACCATCTTTATCAAGTGTTTGGAAGCTCTTAGGTTGTGGGAACTCTTTTTCGGTTATTTCCATTACCCAGTCGCATTCAAACGCATTGGTGCATTTTGTGCAAGTCCAGCATTTTTGTTTTAGGTATGTTTTCATAGTCTACTCCTCTAAAAGTTTATCAAGTTTAACCCTTGCATTTGCAGTTAGCTTGTTATCTTTTTTAGCGACAATATCAAAGTACTTATCTAAAATGTATTTGATTTCTTTTCTTAGTTTTGACTTACCATATGCAACACCTTTTCTATAACCGTTGCGTGTGTACTCTGCAATTTGTTCTTTGCCTTTACCCTGACCACCACCAGTTTTATTGCGTAGTTCGTAGCCCTCGTTTTGATAATGTTTAATGTAGTACCTTTCTTCATTGTCTAGTTTTTCTTTTGTAGGCTCAATCACTTCAACCCATTCCAAGTTCCAACCATCAATGTTAAAGTCGCTTAGTAGTTTATGTTTCTTTAAGGATAGGTCAATGTGTTGTGGGTTTTTCTTTTTATAGCCTACTAAATGTTGTGCCATCCTAGTTAGTATGTGAATTGATAATCCGATATATGCGTACTTTTTGTTGTTGGCAAACCTAGTTAAAATATAAATACCACTTGTATCAGGTATGTTGCCAAAGTGTTTAATTAGCCTTTCTTTGTTTGATTTTTCTATTGCTTTAATTTGTGCGTAATTCATTTAAGCCTCCATATTATTTGTTTTGTTAATTACTTTTGCTATTAGCAACCCTGTTTTTGTTAATTGGTTATTATTGCTATATAATCCATTTTTATTCATAATCATATTTTCAGCACAATTAATTAAAACAAGATTATCTATATTAAAGTTTGTTTTGTTTTGGTCTGCAAATGTAATCTTATGTCCGATTGGTATTTTTCCATAATTTTGTTCATAAATATAACGTTGTTTTAACATCCAAGTTCTAGGCTCTTTAACTTTAATTTCAACATATCTATCTTTTGTAAACCTTTCACTTCCAATAGGTCTGTGCTGTATTGGCATATGCCCTTTTTTATAGCAAGTTTTCAAACAATTTTCTTGGCTTTCTTTTGGCATAAACTCACTCCACTCTTTACCTTTGTTGTTGTCATACTTATATTGAATTTATTTGAAAACAGTCTAGTAGCCTCTTTTAAAGTTCTATTTGGAACAACATTTTTTAAAAAGTCTATATGTTCTTTTGTATATTTAAACCTCATAAGAAATAAGCCCAAGCTGTTTAATGGTTTCTTCTGCATTAATGTATCCGTTATTGCTAAAAACTTTAGTACTTTCAAGCAATAATTTATTGTTATTTACTATTGTCTGTGCAACCTTTGTTATTTGCTTTGTTTTTTTTATTTGTTCATCAAGTTGTGTACCTGTAAGTTCTTCATCATCTAGTTTTTCAAGTTCACCAAATAAATAATTATTTAAATCTGTTAATTTGTTCCTCATAAAGCCTCCAAAGTATAAACGCCATACCTAACTTTTTGAAACCACATATTTCTAGCGTTAACCATATCGGTTTTAATGTTGTAGCCTAAGTTTCGTAAATGTCTAATAGTATTTGGCAAATGGCTTATACCCATTCTATTTGCTTTTCTTTGTGTTAGTTTCTTGCCTCTTTTTAAGTAGTCTAAAACTAATTTATTGTGTGTTTTGTTTTTCATAATTTCCTCCTAGTCTAAATTCATTTTTACTGGTACGCTTGTTAACATTTCTTCTTTTGCTTTTTTAACAAACTCTTTCTTTATTTCAAACCCATAGGCACTCCTATTCATTTCCATACAAGCCCTTAATGTTGTAGCACTTCCTGCTACTGGGTCAATTACAACGTCAAACTCATCAGTAAATGTTTTAATTAATTTTTTTAATAATGGCACTGGTTTTTGTGTTGGGTGTATTTTAGGAACTGAGTTATCTCTTCGCCACTCAAACCAATTAAATATCATTTTACCCTTTCCAGTTTCTTTTTTACCGTTGTTAAATTTTGGCAACTTATTACGGTATAATACAACGGCATATTCAGTTGCTCCAACTATTTTCATATTTGCCTTTAATACTTGACTTGAATAATTTTTACAAAATATTAATGGGTAACTGTTTTTAAACCCATATTTTTTACCATACTCAATTACCATTTGCATTTGTTCAAAAGCACAGAATACAATCATTGCAGGGGCTTTTCCTTTTTCCTTTGGCTCTGGTTTTAAAAGTTTGCTACAAAAGTGCATATATTCAGATATTCTAAAATCAGTATCTGTGTCAAAAAATGCTTTATTTGCTAGCTTACTTTCTCCATTTTTATTATCTCCACCAACATACCACTTAGTGCTTGAAGCATAAGCGTTATTCCCTAAATTATATGGTATATCAGCAATAACTAATTGTGCCTTTGGTATATTATACCTTTTGTAATTTTGAAAGTGGTCATTGTATAATTCTACTTTTGTTGTTTTTTTAAATTGTTCCATAATTTCCTCCTATAAATAATTCTTACCAAAGACCTTTCTAAAATCTTCAATAGTCCAACCGTATTTTTCCATAGCTATTTTTTGTGCCTTTTGTTTTTGCTCCAAATCAAAGTCTGGGTTAAAATGTATGCTACCACTTTGTTTGTCTTTATTGTGGTGTGCATAACACAAAGGTATAACTAAACCGTATTCAATAGATTTTTTCCTGTTAGCAGTTCCGTAAAATACTTCGTGCTTTTGAATGTGTGGACTGCCACAAATAATGCAGTAGTCTAAATCACATATTATACTAAACCTTTTATCTTTCATAGTTGTTTGCCAACGTGTTTTCTTAATTTAAAATAGTCTTTCTTTTCAAGTTTAGCAAAGTATTCATTTATACTGCTTGAATAGTTGCTATATTCTTTTTGTTCTTTTGTGTATACTCTTTTCATAGTTTAATCTCCTTAATCTTTATAGATAATTCTTTAACCACATCATCGTGCAGTTTATTAGCTCTTAAATCAGGTTTGTTTTCCATATCATTAATAGCCCAATTACTATTAAAACTAATTTGCCTACTTACATCAATATCATCATACTCATCATTACAACTTTTAAAAGCCATTGTTTCGTAATATCTATTATGACCAATAGTGTCTTGTAACTTATCCATTGTTTCTGTGTCGTAAACATATTTATTTCCAACAGTACTTACAATCCATTTCTTATCACCATATTCAATTAATGTATTTCTTGTAAATAAACATTCGTATGAGCAAATATAGTGACCTGCCCAACCTCTTTCAGTTTTTTTAATTTTCATAACCCTACTCCTTTAAACTCTTTAACTGCCCACTCTCATAACTAACATCCAACTGCATTTGCTCACACTCGCTTAATATACCATCAATAAAGTGTGCCATTTGTTTAGTGTCGTATGTAGAGCTACCAAATACCATATAAACATAATCAAGTTTTGGATTTTGACCATCTCTAATTATATAATACTTAACTTGGCTTAATATTTGCTTGTATTGTGGGTGTGCTTTTTCTAAACCTATTGGGTTGTCAGCTGTTACGCCATAACTTTTAAGCATTTGAAAGTACACCTCGTTACTTGTTGTTTTAATAGCTGTTGCCATTTTTCCAATTATAGACCATAGCAATGAGTTTTGAGATAAAGAGCGTTTGTTTTTCCACTCTTTAACCTCAATTACTAACTCATCTGTTTTGTAGTTATCTGCATTGTAGTTTTTTGCAAAGTCTTTGTGTATTGTTTTTTTGTTTGTTTTTAGTTTCATATTTACCCCTTATTTGTGGAATATAAAATAATGTTAATAGTGGCTAACTAAAATGGAAGAGAACTATCTTCAATAGGCTCTAGCTTTTCAACCCTTTGAGATGTACTTTTCTTTTCCCAGTTTAACTTTTCTACTTCATCACAAACAATTTCAGAAACATAACGCTTGCTTCCATCTTGTGCATCATAGCTTCTAGTTTGTAAAGTTCCAACAACTGCAATTTTGTCGCCTTTTTTGATGTACTTACTTACATATTCAGCAGTAGAACGCCAAAATACTAAATTAATCCAGTCCGTTTCATACTCATTGTCTTTGTTTTTATATTTTCTTTGAATTGCGATGCTATTGCTTAAAACACTTGTTCCACTTGTTGTTGTGTCTAGTTTAACATCTTTTCCAACTGTACCTATTCCTATAAATTTTTGCATTATTTGTTCTCCTTTGTTTGTACTTTAATTTCTTCTAGTTTAATTTTTGGTGTTTCCAATTCTACATTTATTGTACCAAGCTGTTCTCTAATTCTTAATAGGTCTTGGTAATAACCGTTTGTTTTTAGCTCTTTTTTGTGTTGTTTCTTTTTTTCTAATTGGATTTCTGGTGTATCATCATATTCATATCGTGGTTGTCTTTTTTTAATATCCTCAACCTCTCTATTTGCAATATTATAAAGCATTGCAAAATCTCTTACGCTTAATGTTTGTTTCATTATCTATTCTCCTTTTTATTAATCTTTACTAAGCAAGGTAGACAATAAAACTTATTATCTATAATGCTTTTGTATGCTTCTGTTTTTTTATTGCACTTATCACATTGTTTTTTCATTACTTGCCACCATAACTATTTGCATTAACCTTTACTTTACCAGTTTTAATATCAATAGCATTTTGTAATTCTTCAACTGTTAAGTCTTGAATAAGGGCTTTATTAAAATATTGTGCTGTTTGTTTAAGGTCTGCTTTGTAGTTTTCAAGCTCTTTGATTAGTTGTGCTTTTGTTGGTTTAGTTACAGTTTCATTGTGTGGGTCTGCAAACTCATCAGCTTCACTATCACTATAAATTCCAGCGTATGCCAATTTACAGTTTTTTAGTACAACCCTATCAAACAACCTTTTAAAAGCCATTGCATAAGGGTATGCGTTTTTTAAGTTGCTAGAAGACACTTCGCCAACCTCAAACAATCCTTGCTCATCATTAGCATATTGAAATACTAACGAGTTGCCATAACCACTCTCTATTCTGGTTACACAGCTTGGTTTAAATTGTAGTTTTTCTTCTAATTTGTCATTAATTTTTAAACAACCATTATGACTAACAATTAATCCAGTATAACCCATTTTTTTAGTTTTCGTTTCATTCATGAAAATCCAAAA
>LGVE01177056.1_pt2 | contig 36318 bp, 26 predicted proteins | sample 469871 | NCBI WGS metagenome assembly LGVE01 (sample SAMN03893561, study PRJNA290197) | marine sediment metagenome | material: sediment; isolation source: combined push core samples #3730, #5133, and #5579 collected at Hydrate Ridge | place: Pacific Ocean: Hydrate Ridge | reverse complement strand
TTTTTTTGATTCAAAAGGAATGATTTTAAAGATCCTTTTCTATTATCTAGTATTTTGCTGAAATCCTCTTTTGAAGCGTTATTTCGGATTAAGTCAATTCCTAGTTTATCAGTCATTTGGTGCAATTCTCCGTCTACAACACTATGAATATGACCAAACCACCAAAATCTAAAAGTTAAAAACAGATCATTTGATAATTTAATATGAGCTTGATATTTTTTCGAAGGAATTTCAGTACTATATAATAAGTCTCCCCCCATACCCATATTTATCATAAGTTTGTTCCCTGACTTAAATCTTATAGAAACCCATTTTCCCTTTGAAGTAACATTTTCAAATATCTGATTAAGTAGCTCCTCTTTATATATTTGCAAGTTCTTATTGATACATTTTTCTTGATTAACGACTACATTTACAATACTTAGATTCTTAAGTTCCCTATTTAATTGTTCGGCAATATTGAATATCTCTGGTAGTTCAGGCACTAATATCATCTCCAATACATTGCCCAGCTAGAAAGGCTGTAGCAAAGGCGATTGTTATATTAAATCCTCCAATAGGACCATGAATATCAACTGTTTCACCAATAAAAAACAATCCTTTTGTCTTTCGTGATTCCATTGTACTTGGGTTAAGTTCATTTGTCAGGATTCCACCTTTATTAACATATGCTTTCTCACAAGTTTCGGTTTTATCTACTACAACAGGAAACTCACATATCAAAGTAGCTAATTTTTCAAGATTAGAAAGTGAAATTTCGTTCATTTTTATATTAGAAATTCCTGATTCTTTGAGCAGTGTTCTTGATAGCCTTTTGGATAAGTATTTTTCTATTGATTTAAGAATAAAAACATCTTTATTTTTATCACTCTTAAAATTACTAATAAGTTCATTTTTAGTAAGGGCAGATAGGTTAATATAAAGAACTACTTTTCCTTTTAGTAGCTCAGCATAAATGAATTCAGATAGGTGATATATTGATGGACCACTTAACCCAAAATGAGTAAATATTAATCCGCCTGAATTTTGATGTTTTGTATCTTTAATTCTTACAGTCGAATTTTCAATTGATGTTCCTTGGAGATTGGGATATTTAGTTACAATTTCCTTCGAAAAAATATGGGTTTCAGCAGGTGTAAACTTATTGCAATTAATTTTAAATTCCTTAGCAAAATTTAATCCATCACCATTACTTCCAGTTATCGGATAACTTTTTGATCCTGTTGCGACAATCACTTTTCTTGATTGATACAAATTATCATTAGTTACAACTGAAAACATATCGTTTTCCTTTTTTATATTCTTAACTTTAGAATTATAAATTATATTTGTTTCATTTATATTTTGCATTAAAACAGCTAAAACACTTGAACTCTTATTTGTTTCTGGAAAATATTTAAAGTTATTTTCTAGTTTTAGATTTAAATTGTTATCTTTAAAAAAATTGATAATTTCATTTTGTCCAAACTGGTATAAAGCGCTATATAAAAACCTTTTATTTTTAGTTGTCAAGGCATCTACAAAAGCTTCTACATCTAGGTTGTTCGTAACATTGCAACGTCTTCCACCTGTAATAAGTAGTTTTTTTCCCGCTTTTTCATTTTTTTCAAGTAGTAAATAATTTACTTTTCTTTTTTCTAATTGAACTGCCGCCATTAATCCACTAGCACCTGCACCAATTATTATACAATCAAATATCATAAGTATTCTCCAATTCAATGTTACGACCTAATGTGTCAAATATAATCTTGTTACTTTTGTATAGGGTAATTGTCCCTATTGAATTTAAACTTTTTTCTAAATCCCGGTTTATATTTGCATTTATATTGGGGATTTTTATTTTTACTGAATCTAGTGTATTAATATTAAAAATTAATTTGTATCGGTTTCTCTTTATTCTTATTGTAAGTTGTGTTTTTCCAATTGCTTTGATTTTCACTCTTGTAAAGAATGATGATTTAAACCAATACTCTTTACCATTATGTCTTAATAATGCCGAATATGTTCTTATTTTTTGTTTTCTAAGCTTCGTAAGTGTCATCATAAAATAGATAGACATCTCCTTATTAAAATGATTACCAGTTATCATAATGAATTCTTTTGGGTAATTACTACCATAGTTTTTAAGAATCGAACCTGTCCCATTAATATACTCAGTTTTATTTTGATATATCATTTGTCCTTTATAATTAATTTTACTAAATATAATATCAGTTTTCATATTGTTATATATTCTTTTAATTCGCCAGATAAGACGCGGCTTAAAAAAAGATTTTCTGATTGCAAATTCAGAATCAATTGCTAAATTTATCTCAAAATCTGATGTTTTGATATAAATACCCTCATCAGATATATAGTTCTCTCCAATAAAGATAGTATCATATGATACGGAAAAGTCATTATAATCATATTTATAAAATGTAGAAGTCCCTTTTTCCACTTCTACTATTTGAATATAGCTAATTGGATCCATTTCATTTGTAGTGATACCAAAAGAAATCGATAAATTCATATTTATCTTTTCATCGATGATGCGTAAACTCCAATTATAGAAACGATTTTTAGATAAGTTTATCTCTGTCTGTAAAATACTCATTGTTATCACCAACTCAATTATATCATATCAATCTAAAAAATAAGAAAAAGGCTAACAAATGAGTAAAACACCCGTAAGTAGCCTTCTATTAACTATTTGCCTACAACCTGATCTTGATATTGTAGTCGATATAAATTGTAATAGTGATTTTTGTTGCGAAGTAGTTCTTGGTGATTTCCTTGTTCAATAATTTCACCTTTACTAAGAACGATTATTTTATCTACATGTTGAATGGTAGATAATCGATGAGCTACTACTAACATTGTCCCTATATTCATCATTTTGTATAGTGAATCTTGAATAAGCTGTTCTGTTTCTGTATCAATATTACTTGTTGCTTCATCTAAAATCATTATTTTTGGATCATGAGCTATTGTTCTCGCGAATGATAGTAATTGACGTTGTCCTGAACTAAAATTATTACCTCTTTCACGTACTATCTCATCATACTTACCATCTAGTTTATTTATAAAGTAATTAGCATTTACATAGTTACAAGCTTCGATCATTTTTTCATCACTAATTTCATCATTACGTAATTTTATATTCGATTTTATTGTTCCACTAAACATAAATACGTCTTGTAACATTTGTCCAATATGTTTTCGTAATGAATCTTTTGTAATATCTTTGATATCAATTCCATCAATTAGAATTTGTCCTTTTTGAATGTCGTAATTCCTTGTTATAAGAGCTAAAATAGTTGTTTTACCTGCTCCTGTTGCACCAACAAACGCTACTGATTCTTTAGCTGATACTTTAAAGGAAACATCTTTTAAGATCCATTCATCTTTTATATAGGCAAACCAAACATTTTTAAACTCAATTGTTCCTTCCATATCTTTAATTTCAATAGCATTATCACTATCAACTACAGTAGGTTCTACATCTAATATACCGAATATTCTTTCACTAGATGCAAATGCAGATTGTAAGATATTGAATTGTTCAGCTAGTTGTTGTATTGGTTCAAAGAAACGTCCAATATATTGATAAAATGCGATTAGTACACCAATTTTTATTGTTCCAACTAGTACTGCCTCACTACCAAAGTAAAAGACAATAATAGTTGCTATCATATAAAGCAAATACATTGTTGGACGATAAATCCCAAAAATTGTAATTTGACGGTAATATGATTTTTTTAATTTAGCGTTTCGTTCATCAAATTGTTTGAATTTTATTGCTTCTTTATTAAAAATTTGAATAATCTTCATTCCTGATAAATGCTCTGCCAAGAAAGCATTTACTTTTGATAAATTACTCCTTACTTCTCGATATGCTCTTCTTGATAGTATTCTAAACAAGAATGAAAATATTATAATAAATGGTAAAACTATTAATACATATAAAGTTAATTGTGCATTTATTAAAAACATTGCAACTAGGATTCCTACAATCATCATTACATTTTTAAATACACTAATTATTACGCTTGTATACATTTCATTTAAAGTGTTTGTATCATTGGTAACTCTTGTCACTATTGATCCTGTTGGTCTACTATTTAAGAATGCTATATCATGATATTCTAAGTAAGTAAATATTTCTTCACGAATATTATAAATTACACCTTGTCCAATAGTATTTAGCATGATTGTTTGAATATAATTAAAAACATTTCCGACTAAAATAATACCAATAAGTACTGCTAGGTACGATATTAAAAGTGTAAAATCAAAATCGTATATAATTACATCCATACTTAACCCGATTATATAAGGTTCAAGGATAGCAAAAAATACAGTAATAATCATAAAGAAGAAAACAATAGTAAAATCTTTTTTGAATGGAATGGCGTATTTAAGCAATCTTTTAATAATATCCATATCTTTCATTGTGTGAAGTCGTTTATCATCTCTTTCGCCTATTTGTCTTGCCATATTATTGCACCTCCAATTCATCTTCAAGTCGTTGTCTTTCGACCATATCTTTGTAGAAGGCACATCTAATTAGTAATTCATCATGTTTTCCAACATCAATAATTTTTCCATCATCAACAATGACGATAACATCAGCATTCTTGATAGTACTGATTCTGTGAGCAATTATTAAAGTTGTTTTACCTTTTCTTGTTTGTTTTAAGTTAGAAAGAATTGTTTCTTCTGTTTTAGTATCAACAGCGCTCACACTATCATCTAATACCATAATTGGCGAATTTTTAATAAGTGCTCTTGCTATAGCAAGACGCTGTCTTTGTCCACCACTTAAAGTTACTCCTCTTTCACCTATAACAGTGTCATATCCATTAGTAAACTCAATAATATTGTCATGAACATCACTCAGTTTAGCTGCTTGTTTTACATCTTGATACAAATCATGACTTTTACTAAAACTTAATGATATATTATTTTTTATTGAGTCAGAGAATAAGAATCCATCTTGTGGTACATATCCAATACTCTCACGAACTTGTTTTATTCGCAATTTCATTATGTCTACTCCATCAATAAAAATACTCTCTTCATTAACATTATATATTCTTAGTAATAAATCAACTATACTTGTTTTTCCACTACCTGTTCTTCCTAAAATACCTACAGTTTCACCTTGGTTTATTTTAAATGAAACATTTTTTAAGACATCTATATTTGTCTTTGGATAACTAAAAGTTAGATTTCTAAATTCAATATTTCCTTTTACTTCACCTAAATCAATAACATCTTCAGAGTCTTTTACATCAATCTCTTCATTTAATATTTGTTCAATTCTTTCAAGAGATCCTTTTCCTCTACTTCTTATATTAATAATCATAGCAAGAGCCATCATCGGCCAAACTAATGATCCAAATAACAAGTAAAACTCAGTTAATTCTCCTGCGGAAAATTGCTGTGCTTCTGGAAGATTCCTTGTTAGATTAATTAAATATCCTCCATAAGCTAAAATGATAACAAAAATTAGACTTACAAATGTTCTTATCATTATTTGTAACTTTGCTTGCATTTTTACGTACTCAATATTTTTTACTCTTGCAACGTTATTTGATTTTAAAAATTCATTTATTTCTGAACGTTCTTTTACAAAAGCTTTAACAACACTAATTCCATTTAAGCTTTCTGTTGTAAAATCACTTAAATCTTCAAATGCTTTTTGTGCTTCTTTAAACTTGTCACGCATTTTACGTCCTATTATACTTCCGACTAAAGCAATAACAAGCATTGGAATTGCGGAAAAGATTGTCATTTTTACATCTAAGAATGACATCTTAAATAAGGCCAATCCACCTAAATAAACAGCATCTACAAACATTATCATTCCTGGTCCAACAGCTCTTCTTACTGCTTCAAGATCATTGGTAAAATACGCCATTAATCCTCCAGTTTTATTTTCCGAATAATACTGATTAGATAGTTTTTCAGCATGCTTGAACATATCATTTCGCAGACCATAATCAAAACGTCTTGAAGCTCCAAAAATACACATCCTCCATACAAATCTACCCATCATAATAATTACAACATATAATCCAATAATTTTTAATATATTAAAAACACCTATTAAATTAATAGTTCCCTTATCTAATCCATCAACGATACTTCCAAGTAAGCCAGGAATTTCTAGTTGAATTGTGTCAATAACTACTAAAGCAGCGACTCCCGCAAAAAACCACCAGAAATTTTTAATGTAATACTTATTAATTGATTTTCCAAATATCATTGTTTGTCACCTCCAAATTTGTCAAATATTTTAGTAAGTTGTCGAATTTCCTTTGGAGACAACTTGTCAAACATTTTAGAAACTGCGCGTTTACTCTCTAACATATTAGTGGTCGCAAGAGTTTCACCTATTTCCGTTAAATAAATATAAGAAACTCTTTTATCTGTGACACTCTTTCTCTTCAATACAATTCCGTTATCCATAAATTTATTAATAACTTCATTAACAGTAGGTTTTGAAATATCAAAGTGATTTGCAAGTTCCGTTAGTGTAACTTCTTTTCTTTTAAATATCTCTTTTAGATACTTAAATCTTATTCCCTTAATTTGATTAAAATTAATTTCTTCATAAACTTCATTACACGCCGCATAATACATTTTAAGAAACTTATTAAGCGATAATCTTACGTTTTCTTTTTCCATATAATCACCTTTTCTTTATTACTGTTAATATAATATCTAACATAGTTAGGTCGCACCTAATCATTATATATTTTTCCGTCTAAGTAGTCAATAAAAATAACTGGAAAAATTCCAGTTATTTTATCAATTTAATACATAATTCAACATAATCATCAAAATCTTTTAGTTCTTTTTCACTCGGCATAAATGGCACTTTAAACGAGCTAACAGTTTTCATTTTTAGTTGTTTTAATCTGGTTTCAATATGAGTAATTCCTTCACCACTCCAGCCATAGCTACCAAAGACACTACCTTTTTTTATTCCATTTTCAAAAGGATTTATCCTGATTAATAAGTTCCATATTGGTAATAATGCATCTCCTAATATTGTCGGACTACCTATAAAGAATCCATCAGCCATTCTCATACGAGACAACACATCACTATGACTTGCGTAAGTCATATCATAGATTTCAACATCAAAATCTTCAAGTTTCATTATTTCATACATTCTTTCTGCTAGAAGTTTTGTATATCCATAACTAGTAACATAAGGAATAATAATTAATGGTCTTTCATTTTTAAAAACTTCTAAAGATAATTTTTTAGTTAAAGCAATAATCTTTTGAGGGTTTTCATCCAGGATAGGACCATGCCCAGGACAGATGAAATCAAAATCAAAGTTTTCAATCTTTTTAATCGCATTTAGGTAAAACTTTTTAAACGGATTAAAAATTTTATCATAATAATAATGAAATGCTTCCATATATTCTTCTTCATCTTTTATTTTTGATTGTAAAGGTACATCAAGTGCATAGTGAGCGCCAAATGAATCACAAGAGAACAAGATTTTATCTTCTACAAGACGAGAATAAATCGTATCCGGCCAATGCAACATTATTGCATTATAGAACTCAAATGTCTTATTTCCTAAACTTAATGAACTACCATCTTTTACACCAATACTTTTAAAATGCATATTAGTTATCTCTTTAACATTAGCAATTGCACGATTCGATCCTACTATTATAATATTAGGATTAATTTCAAGTATTTTCGCGATACTACCAGTATGATCTGGTTCAGCATGATTTACTATAATATAATCAATATCTTCTATCTTAACTAAATCTGTCAACGTTTTAATATATTCATCTATTTTTACGTATTTTACGGTATCAATCAATGCGATTTTTTCTGAACCTTTAACTAAATATGAATTATAAGTTGTTCCCCATTTAGTTTCTAAAACCACATCAAATTCTTTTAAATCATAATCGATTGAACCAATCCAATAAATATCTTTTTTCAAAGCAATATGTCTCATCAAATCATCTCCTATATTTAACACTATTCTATTTTATCATAATTATGAATAAAGTCATACAAAGTGCTAATAATATAAATGATTAATTTTTTCTCTATTTACTTTTGTTTTTAATTGTTACAAATCCAACTACTCCAAGAATTGATGAATATACTAGCACATTTCTTAAAATTAGACTTTCATTAATGTCAATTTTGCTTTCTTCTGGTACTTTAATAATAAAATCTTTCTGAAATGTCTCCCCATTATTGTCTGTAAATTGTAAAGAGTATTCATATGTACCAGGAATATTTTCATTTCCATCATAATCATTCTTTAAAGTACGTATTTCATATTCTCCGTTAGGTAATTCGTAATTACTTATAAGAATTTGCAAGGCATCTCTTGGACTAAACGTTGAACTAGATGACAATGTTATTAAGTAATTATCAATATAGATAACAGGAGACTGGTCGTCAATAATTGTTATATCCATACTGTGATTGCTAATATTTCCTGAAGAATCAGTAACACTAAACTCAATTAGAAATGAACCAATATCAGTAACTCTACTTGAGAATGTATTGGTTATTATTTGAAGATCATCTGTTGAAATCGCATCATAGTTATCACTCACTGTTAACATTTCGATGATTTCTTCTAATGTATGTTCCTCTGTATAAGAGTAACTTAATGATTCTGGTCCTAAAATTATTGGATAAACATCATCAATAACGTTAATATATATTACTATTATATTATTATTTTCTGATAAATCAGTTACCATAAATTCTAACTCATAAGATCCCACAGTATTCTCATTACCAGCAAAATCTCCAGATACAATTTCGAAGTTTAGGTTTTCAATAGAATCATAGTTATCAGTGATATCTAATTCTGCGAGTATTTCTGTTTCTGTTTTAGAATCACTTAAGTTGATATTTACAATATTACTCCCATTTAATTCAGGAGCAGTGTTATCATTTACGTTAATAGTAATTGTCTTGATGTTACTATTTTGGGAATCATCTTCGGTATAAAGAGATACACTGTATGAGCCAAGAACACTTTTATTTAGTGTGTAATCATCACTGCTAACAGTTACATTAAGGGCTCCATCATGTCCATCTGTAGCAGTATAATTTGCTGCAATTATATCTTCAACATTAGATAAATCAATGACATTAACATCAATTATATCTGGTCCAGTGATTGTTGGTACAATTTCATCTTTTATCATAATTGTCAAATTAAAAGTTGCGGTATTTCCTGCTGCATCGGATGCTTCTAATACGACCAAATATTCACCAACAATATGCATATTAGGTGTATAATCATCACTAACTATAACGATACTATTTGTTAAATCGCCATCAATATCATCAACTACCAAAATATGATCTTCGATAATATCGTCTATTAAATAACTATCATAATAAGACATAATAAAAGCACCACTGCCAGAAAACTCAGGACTATTTGAATCGTTAAAAGGAATAACGTATTCTTCATAGGTTGTTCTTGTATTTCCTTCTTCTAACTGAAAATCTTCCATTTCAAAGTAATCGTAATATTGCGCTAATCCTGAACCAGTAATACTGATATCAAGATATTCATCCCCCGGATCGACTGTAAAGGTACACTTCGCGAAATAAGCATCCGATATACACCCAGGTTGTTCTTCTACGTCACCTTGAAAATAAATAATACCTCCTGAACTTATATCAAGGGTAGTAAATTCGATTGCTCCATCGCCTGGAAAACTTATTGTGTAAGTTTGTCCTCCAATTACTTTTATTGGATCTATTGATTCTAAATATTGTCCATCAAATGTAAAGTTATCTGGTTCTAAATAGTTTTTCCCACCGGGAAGATAACTTGAAAAAGATGTACTACTAACATACTGCACACTAAGTAAAAATATAAATCCTAAAATTAAAAAATATTTTTTCATTTTTATCACCTCAATAAGATATTACTTAGAGACAACAGTTTTTTCTCATAAAAAAAATAGAAAACTTATACTACAGCTTTCTATTTAATCGTAATGCTTGAATAATATCAAAGGTTAAAAATCCAACCCAATCACTTTTTACCTTATTAAACACATCTTTATATTGAAACCATTCCCAAGAAGGTGATGGTAACTCTAACAATAATTTTTGTTTATGCCTTTCAAGGTTATCATTTAGAATTTCTTGTTTGTTAATCAAAAATGTTTTATCGATTAGCGCAATTTTATAAGGTTCTAAAACGTATCCAGACCATTCGCTTGCGGTGAACGAAACTGTCGAATTTACTATTGATTGAATCTTCACTTTTATAAGGTTTTTGACATCGCTATCAACTCTTTTATAAAATCGGATAACACTAAGTAATGAATGCATTGATACTTCTTTTTCAAACCCATTTAATATGTAATCAACCATCTTTGTTATCTGATGATTAATATCAATTTTTGTTAAATATTGACGATATTGATATAAAAATCCAATTACTTCAGGATTAGGATTACCGTATGTAAAATTTCCTATAGAATCATAGTTCCACCAAACTGCGTGAGGATAGTTATCTACTTCTTTTGGAACTATTTCCCAACAATCGCTTTTTTCATCATAAACGCTTTCTAAATAATTAACAATATCTTCTATCAGTGTGCTCTTAACTTCTTCATCACGAATACTTTCTAATATATTAATTGCCATATTTGACGCAGCTACACTCGAAAAAGGCATTTGTATGTCTGCTTCAAGACCGTTTCCAAATCCCTTATCACTATTTTGGAAGTTTGATAATTCGTTAATTAATTTTATATCGTTATTTTTATTGATACTCTCTACCAATAAATAATCAAGTTTTCGATGAGAACTAGATAGTTTCGGAAGGATAAACTCTTCGATAAATTAAGTTTTGCACCTTCCTTTGTATAGTCTTGATCTATTAAGTAATCTTCGTAATCAAATCCCATATGAATATCTACTTTTCTTGTTCGTATATCTTGATATACTTTTTTAATCTCTCTAACGATATCATCAAAATCTATTGGATATAATATATACGTCCCTTTCGGAAGTTTTTTTGAAGTAAAACCTGGTTGCAAGAATAGTTCTTTTGTTTCAACTAACGCAAAATAATCAAATGTTTTTATTTCCATAAAATCAGGAGGATAACACTCAAGACCGATAAATTTATTTAATAATTTATCCTTTTTAAGCAATTTAATATCCTCTTCTAAAAATACGGACCATAGTTTACCATATCCACTAAAATTACCATGAGTAACTCCTTTTTCATGTTCAATTCCAATAAAATAACGTTCTTCATAATCTTTAATAAAGTGTTCCATTAAATCACCTCCTATCTTTATTATACTATATATCGAAAAAAAGAGCACTCACATGAGTACTCTTTACGTTTTATAATCTCATTCCACCATTAACGCTTAGTGTATGACCTGTAATATATGATGCTTCATCACTTGCTAAGAATAATGCAACGTTAGCAATCTCAATTGGTTGTCCTAATCTTTTTAACATTGTCATTTTCGCAAATTTTTGTAATAGTTCCTCTGGAATTGTTTTTAAAATATCTGTCATAATATAACCTGGAGATATTGCATTTACACGTACGGGAACACCTTTACGAGCAAACTCTTTTGCCCAAGTTTTAGTTAGTCCGATTAACCCTGCTTTAGTAGCTGAATAATTAGCTTGTCCAATATTACCAAATTCACCAACAACACTTGATATATTAATAATTGATCCCCCACCGTTTACTTCCATATGAGGTCCAATATATCTTACTAAGTTGAAAACGCCTTTTAAATTAACGTCAATAACCAAATTCCATTGTTCATCTGTCATCTTTCTTGTCATTGCATCTCTTGTAATACCGGCGTTATTAACTAAAATATCGATTTTACCGTATTTTTGGATAACATCGTCAAAGAACTCTTTACATTTAGCACTGTCTGTTACATTCAAAATATAGCCTTCTACAAGAGTATTAGTATAACTTAATTCTGTCATATCCACAGCAATTACTTTTGCTCCTTCACTAGCAAATCGTTGAGCCATTTCCATGCCTAAACCTTTTGCAGCTCCAGTTACTATTGCAACTTTACCTTCTAATCTCATTTTTATTCCTCCACTCTTTTTAAAATTATTGCTGTACCCATACCGCCACCAATACATAATGATGCTAGACCATAAGTACTTTTTCGTTTTAACATTTCATGGATTAATGTTGTTGTAATTCTATTACCACTTGCACCTACAGGATGCCCTAGTGCTATAGCTCCACCATTAACATTTGTAATACTATATATATCTTCCATACTCATTTTATGTTCTTTTGATAATTCTGTAACAACACCGATGCTTTGTGCAGCAAATGCTTCATTTAATTCTAGCAAATTCATATCTTGTAGTTTTAAATTAGCAAATTTTAAAGCATTTCTCACTGCAGGAACTGGTCCCATTCCCATTATTTTAGGATCTACTCCACCTTGTCCAACACCAATAACTTCGACTAATGGTGTTAAATTATATTTTTTCACTGCTTCTTCACTAGCTACTAGTGTAAAACTAGCACCATCATTAATACCAGAAGCATTCCCTGCTGTAACGCTTCCTTCTCTTTTAAAGGCAGCGCGTAACCGTCCTAATTTCTCTAAATTAGTTCTTCTGTTAGGATATTCATCATTTTCAAATATAAAACTATCACGACGTAATTTAACCTCTACAGGAACAATTTCAGCAACAAATTTACCATTATCCACAGCTTCTATTGCTTTCTTTTGAGAGTTAATTGCGAACTTATCTTGTTCTTCTCTTGTTATGTTATATAGATCAACAATATTTTCAGCAGTTATTCCCATATGAATGTTATCGAAAGCATCTATTAAAGCGTCATCAATCATATGATCTTTTAAAGAAAAACCACCCATTTTTATACCATTACGAGTTTTCTCAGGAACTAAATATGGTGCGCGACTCATTGATTCTGTTCCACCGGCAATAACTAAATTATGAAATCCTGCGTGAATGCTTGTATATGCATTTAAAATTGATTTCATTCCACTTCCACATACCATATTCAAACTATATGCTGGAACTTCTATTGGAATACCCGCACCAATTGATACTTGTCTTGCTAGACCTTGTCCTTGTCCTGCTGGTAAAATGTTACCAACAATTACTTCATCAATGTCTGCTACTGGAACTTTTGTTTCATTTAAAATATCACTAATTACAATGCTTCCTAACTTGGCAGGATGAATTGTGTTTAATGATCCTAAAAAACTTCCTATTGGTGTTCTTTTTGCTGAAACTATAAATACTTTACTCATGTTTTCCTCCTTAGATACTTTTTTAATAATCTTATACCTTATTATTATAAATTAGAATGATTAAAAACCAGTTATATTTTATCATGTTTAATACGTTATTGTCAACGAAATACAAGTGCTAATAATGGTTTGATTACTAACGAAATCATTCCTTAATTATCTCGATAAGTGATAAAAAAAACAGAGCATCAATTGAATGATGGTCTGTTTTCTAAATTTAGTTTAAGTAAATCTCCATTTGTTGCCATATTAATGAAAATATCAACTAATTCTGGATCAAATTGTGTTCCAGAATTTTTTCTTAGTTCATAGATTGCTTGTTCTAATGATAATCCTTTACGGTATGGGCGATCAGTCGTCATTGCATCAAATGAATCAGCAATACAAATTACTCTTCCTAAAATCGGAATGTTTTCTCCTTTAATACCACGAGGATATCCCTGTCCGTCATATCTTTCATGATGACTAATTACAACAGGTACTGTGTCAATTAGATTAGGAATATGTTTAATAATATTGATTGATTGGACAACATGTCCTTTCATAGTTTCGTATTCCTCAGGAGTTAAAAATCCTGGTTTTGATAATACTGATTCTGGAATTCCTACTTTACCGATGTCATGTAGTAATCCTGCATTTTTAACGGTTTCTATTTGTGTATCTGAAAATCCTGCTTTTTTAGCTAGGGCTGCTGATAATAAACTGACATTACTTGAATGGCCATATGTATAGTGATCTTTAGCATCTATAGTAGCTGCAAGAGCATAAATACTAGATAAGAAAGCATCTTTAATTTTTTCCTTAACTTGTGAATTTGCATTTAATGAAAATTCATTGTCCTCACTATAAACAATTGTTTTATTACGACCACTTTGCTTACCTTGATGAACTGCATTATCAGCTTTTGTTATTAGTTCTTCTAACGTATTTCCATTTATATCATAGTTTGATATTCCTACTGTTACTGTTAAGAATTCACGAATATCTTTTGATAATAAGAACTCATTTTCAATTGTTTCTCTTATTAAATCAGCTCTTCTATAAACTTCTTCAGGTCTTATTCCTGGATATAAAACAACGAATTCTTCACCACCAAAACGCACTAACATTTCATTTGTTGATGAGACTGATTTTATAATTTCAGAAATTCTTTTTAAAGCAATATCCCCACTAGCGTGGCCATATAAGTCATTATATATTTTAAATTGATCTATATCAATTATGGCTAACCCAAAACGGACATATTTCTTTTCTTTAATCCAATCATTTGCGGTTTCTTGGAAATAACGATGATTGTATAATTTTGTTAACTCATCAGTAATTGATTGTTTACGGATTGCTTCAATTGTTTTAGCATTCTCAATAATTGCTGCAGCATTATTAATAATGGTTTCAAGAAATTCTGTTTCTTCGAAACTATATGGTGTTTCATCATTTCGACCTGAAATAACAACAATTCCTATTAGTTCTTCTGCGTACCGAATTGGCACTAAAATTTCTGTTTCCATACTGCTTATCACAGTTTTTTCTGAGTCCCAAAGACCCTTAAATGAAATATGATTATCCATTTGAGTTTTTAGTAATAATTGATTTTGTTTATTGAACCACATTACTATTGGATGATTTATTGTGAAGAAAGTATTATTGTAATCTGCATTAGTATTTGATGATGCACGCAGCTCATATTTATTGATGTTTTTTAATAAAATATTAACTTCTTTTGTATCAATTGCATCTTGTATTGCATTAACTAACGATTCAATTATTTTTTCAAGTTTTAGTGATGTGTTTATTAAATCACTAAATTCTTTTAAGACTATTTGGCGATCAGTAGTTCCACGATAGAAAACGTGACGAGTAAGTTTCATTAGTTGAATTCTAATCGGTTCTAGTAAAAAGAATATTGGTGACATTATTAGTACTACTGTAGTTAAATTTGTAATTCCCATTTCTACACTTAATACATTGTAACTAAAAATAACAATAAAAGCATAAATAATAAATAATACAATATTATATACAGATATTGACAACCCTTTTTTTACTACAAGATTAATTTCTAAAAACTTATTACGATAAATCGCATATGTAATTAGAAAAGCGTTAAAAGTATTGAATAAAATATCAATTCCGTATTGTCCTATGGTTGGATTAAGATTTAAAGCCCCACCTATAACCACTAGTGTTAGACCTATAATTACAAGTCCAACTTTTTTTACAGAAATTTCTTTTGTGTATGTTTTTTTAATCATAATAGCTAAAGCAAGAATACTATAAATTGATCCCACAACAGCAAATATGTATGCTCCAAATGCGATTTCATATCCAAATTCTCCATTAATATACCATGCTTCTTTAATTACGTATCCCATAAATGATAATACCACTAAAATTAAACTGATTATATATCCTAATCTCACTAATTTTTTCTTATCGAATTCATCTGTTAAAACATAACTAAATCGCAATAATAAAACTGGAACAAAAAGAAATCCAATTTGGAGAACTTTATTCCAAAATAGTGAACTTGGTGGAACATCTGTTTTCATTAGAAAAGATCCTAATGACCAAATCATCATCGCTACTACGTACATACTAAATGATTTTGATAATCTTGTACGGTTCGATGTTAAAATGATAAATAGGATTATTCCATAAAGTATAAATGATATTAAAGGAATGATGTTGTATTGTGTTAGAACTATCATAATACACCTCTTTGTAAGTATTTTTTCCCTATAGTTCTACTAAATTAGAAATTTCTTCCTTAGCTGGATTTATTTTAGGAATTGCACCTTTATAATTTTCTTTAAATAAATCAAAAGCTCCCTGTTTAACGATTGTTAATTTAAGTGGATCATATCCAAGCATTGTATGTACATCTCGGTAATCGGAATCTACTTTTTTCATTGTTTCGTTAATATTATTTCTTATAACTTTTAATGAATGATTATTGTTATTTTCAAAATATAAATTAATGTATGGTCTATCCGATCCAAATTCTTTACAAGCCGTCCAATTATCAATTCCTAAATCTGATAATTTAATGGCGTCACCAATTATTTGTTTAGTAATTCTTGTAAATCCCGCTAAATCAATAATATTGCTAACTCGATCCAAGTACTTTACCTGTGGTAAATTAATTTTATCCTCTTCATTGGATAAAGACAAGCATTTCATAACATCTCCAATACGATATCTTACAAATGCTCCTCCACGAAGTTTTGTAATTACTAATTCGTATATATTACCCGGCTGAATTTCATCAAGAAGAATTGTTCTTGGATTATATCCTTTTTCTTCTTGTTCCTTCTTCATTTCTTCTTCGGGAATAAACTCTAAATAATTTACATCTGGGAAGAAAGTTAATCCATTCCTACTCCATGTTTCTGTAGCAACTGCTGCACTTTCTGTACCACCAAATATTTCTAATGGTGTAATTCCAAATAGATGTTCGATTTGTGACTTATAGGTATCTGAGTCGGTACCCCCACAAACAACACCTTTAAATTCAAATAAGTCTTTTGGAAGCAATTTTTCTTTTCTTATTTTTTTCTTCCAAAATGCTTTTATTATTTTTACTGCCTGTTTAAAGTTTCCTGGCATTATAAATTTAGTGCTTCCTGAATTATCATTCATAAATGACTCACCAATTTTCACTAGAACACTTGAAACACCATAGAATAGATCTGCCCCGTTTTTAATGGCTAATTTAAAGCCAATTACATTACGATCTTTAAAACTAAGTTCTTCTGCTTGCTTTGTACTTGGTAAAAACTCAAAATCTATTTCATGTTTTAAAATATATGGTGCATACCCTGTTAAATAGGGTTTTGGTGCCATTCCGTATAAAAACTTATCATAATTACGTAAGTTAAAATGTCCTCTTCTTTTACTTGTTGATAATATTAAACTTGATAAGAACATCTTCGTATTTTCCTCAACCATTGTTTTTGAGTAAGGCGCTAGTTTTATTGATCCAGCTCCCCCTTTCCAAGTTGTTTGAACCCAATGTAAAGGTTCACTAGGAAGTTCAACACTTTTTTTATTTAGAAGTGTCTCTGCGTAATCATCATATGTTGTCAATGGTACATGTTTACGAAAATCTTCTACTGAATTTATTCGATATCTTCCAAAAAATTTCTTACCTAATTTACAGTGTTTTAAAAGTTCAATTTGTTCCATCAGTAATCGATTTTGAATTTCCATAAACTCTTCAATTGATAGATCTAAAAATCCTAAATACGCTTTCCAGATTTTATCATACTCATCATCTCGTAACATTTCTCTAAGTGTCTTCATTATTTCCTCCAATTTTGTATAGTAATAAATCTTCTAAAGCTAGTAATATTGGGAATTATCATTGGCGTTGCTTTAATATATTCACCGTAATTATTAAACAATTTTTTAAGCACTAATTTTTCTTGAAGTGCGATGTATATAGTATTTACAATTGTCCAAATTATTGCGGTAACAACCAAATAACTATTTTCAAAGTACATCGATCCAAAAAAGTAAGTTAAGAATAGCCAAATTACACCTGGATGTCTAACTAAGGAGTACGTACCATTAGTTACAAGCGAATGTTCAGCGATTTTTCGGTATGTTTTTACTCCAACTTCAATAAACACAGAGTAAATTAATAACCCGAAAAAGATTATTGCTAATGCCAAACTAATAATTTGTGCACTGTTGCTAACTACAGTGTCTGATGGTAATTCTATTATCTTCACAGTACTGTAAATAACAAGCGTTAATCCTGTCAAAGCGAAAATGTATTTGCTGACAATACGATTTTTAAGTGATAACAAATCGAAAATCAAGAAAAAGACAAATCCAACCAAACCTGTTATAATATATACCATATTCACGCACACACCTTTCGTTTTTATTTGATTAGTCTTTATATTATATAATATTATATATAAGAAAAAGGTCATATATGAGCCATATTTTCAAAAATTTTTATATTTCAGAGAAAATAACAACGCATTAACGTCTTATTTTAGCGCTTAATCGCAATAGTAAAAAAAGAGCAAAATATCTGTTGAGGTGAAAACGCTATCATGTTATAATGTAGTCGAGTTTTTAAGAAAACAACATAGAGGAGGATACGTAATGTTTAATATTCTAGCAATTAATCCTGGTAGTACTTCTACAAAAATTGCAATTTATGAAAATAAAGAATTAATTTATAAAAAAAGTATAAAACACAGCACTGAAATGATAAATTCATTTGATCATATTTATGATCAATTTGATTTCCGTAAAAGTGCTATTTTAGATACATTAAAAGAAGATAAAATAACAATTGACTCACTTGATGCAGTAGTAGGTCGTGGCGGTATGTTAAAACCAATTGAAGGTGGTACATATTTAGTTAATAAAGCAATGATTGAATTCGTTGAAGAAGCTCCTCGAGGTGAACATGCAAGTAACTTAGGTTGTGTTATCGCAAAAGATCTTGCAGACGAGAGAAATATCCCTGCTTTTATCGTTGACCCTGTTGCGGTTGATGAAATGAATGACATTGCAAGATATACTGGAATGCCATCGATAAAAAGACAAAGTTTATTTCATGCATTAAATCAAAAAGCTGTTGCTTTGAAAGCTGCTAGACAGCTTAATAAAGAGTATAATGAATTAAACCTTATAGTTGCACATCTAGGAGGAGGTATTAGTGTTGGCGTCCATGAAAAAGGCCATGTTGTCGATGTTAATAATGCTCTTGATGGTGATGGACCAATGTCACCTGAACGCAGCGGTACTGTCCCACTAGGTCCACTATACAAAATGGCACTAAGCGGTAATTATACACTAAAACAAATGCAACGAATGAATTACGGAAACGGTGGACTTGTTGCATACTTAGGAACTAACGATGGATACGAAATTGAAAAGCGTATGAAATCTGGTGACCATCAAGCAAAATTCATGACAGAAGTTATGTGTTATCAAATTGCCAAAGAGATTGGAAGTTGTGCTACTGTTTTAAAAGGAAATGTTGATGCTATTATTTTAACTGGTGGACTTGCTTATGATAAGTTCATAATTAATTACATAAAAGAAAGAATTTCCTTTATATCTCAAGTGCTTATTTTCCCTGGTGAAGACGAAATGGAAGCTCTGGCTTATGGTGCTCTTCGTGTTCTAAATGGTACTGAATCATATAAAGAATATAAATAGGGGTGTGGCTATGATAAAAACTATTGACGAATTAGTTATTAAAGCTAAAGAAATTGATACCAAAACACTTGTTGTTGCATGTGCTGCTGATGAACATGTTTTAGAAGCGGTTGAAATGGCTAGAAAAGAAAATATTATCACAGGTATTTTAGTAGGAGACGAAGGTAAAATTTTACTTCTTCTATCAAAACTTGGATATGATCAAAATCATTATCAAATAATTAATGAACCCCATAAAGAAACAGCTTGTTTACAAGCGGTAAAATTAGTAAGTAAGAATGATGGGTTTTTCCTTATGAAAGGTTTAGTTGATACCAGTATCATTTTAAGAGCTGCACTTAATAAGGAATTTGGATTACGTACATCTAATAGAATATCTCATGTATCCGTGTTAGAAGTACCCACGCACCACAAATTAATATATATGACTGATGGAGCAATGAATATTGCACCATCACTTGATGAAAAGAGACAAATTATTGAAAATAGTTTAAAAATTGCTCGTGCTCTTGATAATAATAATCCAAAAATAGGAATAATTGGAGCAGTCGAGAAAGTTAACCCTCAAATGGAAGCTACTTTAGATGCAGCTGAGTTAGTAAAAATGAACAAAGAAGGCATTATTAAGAATTGTATTATTGGTGGACCTTTCGCATTAGATAATGCGATTAGTAAAGAAGCCGCTATACATAAAGGAATCAATGATCCGTTAGCCGGCGAAATAGATATCCTAGTAATGCCACGAATTGAAGCCGGAAATATCTTCTATAAAACAATGATGTTTTTAGCAAATGCAACTGGTGCAAGTGTAATTGCTGGAGCTAAAAAACCAATTGTTTTAACAAGTCGTGCAGACTCAAAAGAAAGCAAATTTTATTCTATTGCACTAAGTGCTTTAGTTGCAAATTTATAGGGGGCTAAAAAGATGTCTACTAAAAGTAAATTAGCAAGATCAGAAATCGGAACTGCTTCTCCTCATTTATTTAGTCGTATTCGCTCTACAATTGAAACAGCATTCTATCGTAACAATGTTGTTAAAGTAACATCTATTTCTCATGCATATGAACTTGCAAAAAATGCAGAAGGAACTATCGTTAGTGACTTAAAAGTACATAATGCAGTTGAACTAGGTCTTCCAAAAGATGCAAATGTCTTAATTTTTAATGATGGTATAATAACTGGTAGACAAGCAAAAGTTAGAAGATTAATTGATAATTCAAATCGTGAAGATTTCGCAAATATTTTAAGAGATGCCATTTTTAATTCAAGAAAGAAAAAAATGTATCACGGAGTTGTTTATGTTGGGCTTCATGAAGATTTCATTGTTAAAGCACATCTTCTAGTTCCTGAAGGTTATGAAAATACTCTTTATTCTTGGATGTTAAACTTCCAAAATAAAACTGCTGAAATGAATAAACTTTATAATGACTCAGCAATAATTAATGAAGGGGATATCTTCTTATACTCTGACCCTGATGAATTTATTACAGGATATGACACAGGTCTAAGTTTATTTGATCATAAAAATAACTGTGGAGCATTACTTGGGTTAAGATACTTTGGTGAATTTAAAAAAGCAACTTTAACCATGGGATGGTCAGTTGCTTCAAGACATAATTACACTGCTTGTCACGGTGGACAAAAACGATTTAATTTAGAAAATGATAAAACATTTATTGCTGGTGTTTTTGGATTAAGTGGAAGTGGAAAAAGCACTATAACACATTCAAAACATAAAGGAAAATTTGATGTTACTGTTTTACATGATGATGCTTTTATAATTTCAAATACTGATGGTTCAAGTATTTCAATGGAACCATCTTACTTCGATAAAGTTCAGGATTATCCTACCGATGATGCCGATAACAAATATCTATTAACAATTCAAAATGTTGCTGCTACTATTGATAAGGATGGTTTACTTGTTCCTGTTACAGAAGATATTCGAAATGGGAACGGTCGAGCTATTAAATCGAAATTTTGGACAAAAAAACGAGCTTACAAATTTGATAATAAAATTGATGCTATCTTTTGGATAATGAAAGATGATTCATTACCACCGATTTTGAAAATTAATTCAAGCACCCTTGCAAGTACACTTGGTGCTACATTAGCAACAAAGAGGTCAAGTGCTGAACATGGTGCTATTGCGGATCAGCTTATTATTGAACCGTACGCAAATCCTTTCCGCTTGTATCCTCTTAGTAATGATTACGCTAAATTTAAAGATTTATTTGAAAATCGGCATGTAGACTGCTATGTTTTAAATACCGGATTCTTCTTAGATAAGAAAATTACACCCAAAATTACTTTAGGTTTAATTGAGAAAATAGTAACAAATAGTATTTCCTTTGAACCTTTTGATAAGTTACCACAAATAGAATTTTCTCCTATTGAAGGTTTTACTCCTAATTTTAACGATTCAGCATACATTCATTTGCTTAAAAATCGTTTAGTATCCAGATTAGCTTTTATTGATAACTTAAAAGGACATGATATTTTACCAATTGAAGCTAAGAATAGCATCCAAGAAATACTAAATAACTTATAAAAAAAAGTGCCTAGGCACTTTTTTGTTTTGGTTTAAAGATATACATTATTAACATTAGCATTCCAAACGAAATCAGCATAATTCTAATTGAGTATGTATGACTAATATATCCTAAAATGGGAGCTAGAATGATGATTATTAGTGAAGTAATCTGTGATTCGATAGAAAGAACACTTGCTCTTTTCCCACTGTCAGTATTGGTGGCGATTTTTTCTACCATAAATGGTTTTCTAATATTTAAGTACAAATAGAATAACACGAATGAAATAACCACAACATATATATTGTAAATCATAAGACCTAACACAATAATTGAAATTGCTGTTAATAACCATGCTAAATTCAAAATTTTATTAGAGCTTATATATTTTTCTAATCGATAGGCATTTCTTGTCGCGAAAACACTAACTAGCTGTGCAAGAGCATAAATAAGTCCCACATATATAAGTATATTTTCGTCAAAACTAAATTGATTAAATAGAATATAATATACTCCAATAGCTAAGACAATTGGTTGTATATAATCTCTTAATGTTTTAAAGATCGCATGATAAGATGATGATTCTAATATTAGTGTGTTAAGTTTCTTTGTACTAAAAGCATACTTAATACTTAGTATATTTTCCTTAAGAAAATCTTTAAAAACAAAAGATGTATCTTGTTTAGTATTTAAATATTCAGGATACGTAAGAATTAGAACTAAATCTAGTAAATAAGGAACAATAGCAACTAAGAATAGATAAGAAATATCTGGTGAAAATAAGATAATAAAGACTCCAGCAATACTTGATATTACTGATCCAATATTCGAGTAACTTCTTGTCAATCCGTAAACTCTACTTTTGCTTTCTTTAACTTTGTTATAATCAAGAAATTCCATAATCATTGCTTTATGTGTTCCCGATCTAAATGCTTCACCAAAGCCATATAAAGCCATACCGATTGCAAACATATATATATTGTCAGCAAAGAAAAACATTATAAAACTAAAAATATAAAATACAAAACATAATACTAACTCGTTTTTCTTTCCAAAACGGTCGGCTAAAACACCAGAGGGAATTTCAAAAATATAGACAATTGCTTCTCTTACAGATAAGAGAATTCCAATTTCTAAGAGTGTTAACCCTGAAGTTAAAAAGTAGATCCATAAATAAGGTTCAAAGAATTTTAAATTCTTCAATAGTCCATAGAAGCCAAATTTATATATTTGTTTTTTATCTGTACATTCGGGAATCATAGTTGTCACCTCTATTAATAATTATACTATCGTCGATAATATGTAGCAACAAAAAAAATAAGTGATTTCTTAATCACTTATTTTTGTTTATTCCATCCGATAATTACTTCTTTAAAACTAAATGAAGCTTGTAGAATTAGAACTCCTGTTGCAAAAAATAAATCAATATCTTTACCACTACTTCTCCAATGGGAGATCATAGCATTTTCTAAATGTTCTATAATTAAATTTACATCTAATTCTAACTCTAAATCTGGTTCATCTTTTTTATGTGAGTCTTGAAGAATCAATTTTTTCATTTTAACAGCTTCAAAAACAACAATACAATCTTCAACATCTATATTTCCAAAAGTTGTATTTTCTGGATGTCCCCCTTTTACTTCAAAGCGATTCAGTCTAATCGTTAGATTTTGATCACTTACACATGAACTTTCAACCATACTATTTCTAAAAATGATTTCATTAATAAATCCTGGTGTTAGCATCTCATAATCCACTGAGCATTGTGCATATAGTAGTTCAGTTTCAGATTTCGAAGTATCTTCAATATCTATGATGACGATTTTATTATCTTCTATCTTTATCTCAATAGGTCTTATCATATATTCTTTTTCAGAATCAAATGTTTTCCCTTTGGCTTCTAAAATATCGATAATTGGATCAATTTCTTCTCTAAACATATCAAGACCTAATAATATTACTGCTCTACTACTCTTAATATTTATTCCTTCACTATTTATTTTAAATTTTGTAATATTATCAAATTTAACAATAGCAAATTCTGTTTTAGAAGTACGTTGAATTAAAAATTCAGGTGTAACAATTATTGCATCGTATTTACTACCTTTTTTTAAAGCAAATGGGATAATAATTAAAATTAAGAATAAAAACGCAAATATACCAAAATTCATAAAAGTATTAATTACTCCTGTAGCATCAAGAATAAAGAAAATGAAAATTAATACAAATATTGCTGACAAAATAAGTAATAGTTTGCTTTTTTTATAAGCAATTTCGTATAAAGCATATTCCTCTAGTTGATAATCAAATTTACTTGTTAATATTTTTTGTAATCTTTCAATCATAGATATCACCTCTCAAGTTAATTCTATCACACAAAACATAAAATATACAATTCTTAATCCTAATTTATTTAGATGTCCGTGCTTTTAATAATGTCCGCAGGCGTTTTTCGTAAAAGAAAACTAATAGGTATTAATCCAAAAATTATATTAATTAAAAACATTAATATTATTCCTGAAAGAATTGTTAATAAATTGTAATATAAAATTTCTACATACATTGAAATTTGATATTGTGTCCATATTAAGAATAACACTGTACCTATAAATCCGATTAATGAACTTAGACATGTTGTAATAATTATTTCAACAGTAAATAGTTTGATAATATCCTTTTTGCTAGCCCCTAGTGCACGATATATACTAACCTCGTTAACTCTAGAAGGCAAACTTGATCTCATTACAAAAATGACACTGATTCCGGATATGATTAATCCCGATATTGCAAAGATAAATAAACCGAATGAATTATTAAATGTAAAATCTTGATATGTTTCAGAATCTTGATGATATTTACTTACAGCATTTATATCTTCTTCTCCGAAACGGAGTAAAGCATTTTCAACATTATTTGTATAAACTAAAAACTCGGTACGAATATTATCGTAATCATGTTTATGAAAATATGCTCTTTTCATTATATTAATATTGGTTATCATAAGATTCTTAGTATTATACTCTACCCCGTTAACAGTAACACTGTATGTTCCAACAACCAGATATTCTCCCGAACTAATACCAACACTACTAGGAATGTTATCATTCCTAATTAATGAACTATTTTCATGAAGAAGCAACTCATATTCGCTTTCAGGCATTCTGCCTGTAAGAAGTAATAAATCTTCACCAAATAATTCATAATCAACAAGTGAACTCATCACAATTGAGAAAGCTAAACTATCACTTATCCATATAGTTGGTGAATCATCATTACTTATACCTACTATTTCAAATTCAAGTTTGGCATCTTCCTTATAATCACTCGTTAACCCATAAGATTGGATTAATAGATTAGAAGATAAAATATCTTCATAATTACTCATGCCTCTATCTCTATTATAAAAAAGTATTTCGTCTGCAAGAAATTTATCCACTACTACTTGATAGTCGTTTGTTGGTAATTCTCCGTACATTAACATATCTACAGTTAGAAGCGAACTATTTGAAGGATGTGCATTAAAAATTATTGGACTTCTAACTTCATAAAAAGACTCTGTCTCCAAAAGAAATTCTTGTTGTTCTGTAAATATATTGATGTTTTCGATAAATTCATAATCGTTAAATGCTAATAACTCTTCATAAGTTAAATCATTTGTTGAGATATTTATATAATGTCTAGAAGTTTCAATAAATTCATGATCATCATAACTAAAGATATCACCTAGCAATCCAATCGAAATAGCTATAACAGCACCTATTAACGCTAGTGAAAAATACAACATTTTACCACCATAGTTAATATTGTTAATTTTATTCATTGTATATTTATAAGTATCCTTATAAGAAAAAGTTTGATTGTTCTTTTTCTTATCCAATTCCTTTAATACATCTTTAATTGTTTCAAATTCTTTAGGACGATAGTAATCATCAATTATTTTTAGTTCACTATATTGATTTATCAACTTAGCATTTCTAAATTTCCCTTTATCTATATCTAAATATAATGTCTGATTTTTTTCGATAACTTTTAATTTTATTTGCTTATCATTACTCTTTGATTCTTGATATGTTGAAAGATTCACAGCCCCAATTGATCCTTCTTGTTTGTGTAATTCTTTTAAATAGATACTTTGTTCTTGACGAACATCAAATATTTTAGAAAATTCATTCTTTTTGTCTACAGTAATTTCACCATCACTTAATCTAATAATTCTATCAGCATATAGTTTTGCGATTTCTTCCTCATGTGTAACTAAAATAACTAATTTTTCATCAGCAATACTGCGAATTATATTCATAGTATCAATAGTATTTTTACTATCTAGATTACCTGTTGGTTCATCGGCAATTAATATATCAGGATTTTTAGCTAAAGCTCTAGCTATTGCGACTCTTTGTCTTTCACCACCACTAAGAGCATTAACTTTGTTGTCAATATATCCAGAAATATTGAGATATTTTACAACGTTATTAATTGTGTCATCATAGTTAATACACCCTTGCATTTTAAGAGAGACTTCAATGTTTTCTCTTACACTTAGTTCCGCAACTAATAAGAAGTTTTGATATATAAATCCGATTTTATGATTACGAATTTTGTCCCACTTCTTACTAATATACTTATCAAAAATAGTTTCATTAAATATGATTTTACCACTTGTTGGAGAATCTAATCCACATAGTATATTTAATAATGTACTCTTACCACTCCCACTTTCTCCGACTATTACTGTTAGCCCTTTATTATCAAACTCACAACTTATATCCTTTAAAACATGAATTTCATTTTGCTTTCTTAAATTATAGTATTTGTTTATTCCATTTAATTTTATCATCTCCTCACCCCAAATCCCGAAGTGATGAAATTACACTCTTCGCAAAGATTTTTCGATTAAATCTTTTACCCATTAAGTACATTACTCCAAATATCGTACCTAGCAATATTAAATAATCTTTTATTTCAAAATATCGTAAGTATTTTGGAATTACTGTTTTAAAATTTTCATTAACAATTAATAGCACAACAATTAATGCAAAACTAATAATTGTTATTATCATTATTTCAAATATAGAAACAGTATTAATTGTTTCTTTTGACGCTCCAACACTACGATAAATCAAATAATTCTTTTTCTTACTAATCATGACGTTTCTCATCACGAAATATCCGATAAAATATACAACAACTAAAGTAAATATTAAACTAATAAATAAGCGAATATTGTTTAATATATATAGTAATCCTTGTTCAACAGTGACAACTCCATGAGGATAGAAAACATTAAAATTAATCTCATCAAGCTCTTCAACTACATTGTTTGCTTCATACATATCATAAACGATAGCACTTATCTGGAAGATTCCTTCATCAAGAAAATATTCTAGAGTTGTGGAATTCATGTAAATTGCTTGTCCAAAAGATCCTTCTACAAAAGGAACACTAGTAAATACAATATCTATTTCATTACTATTACTTTCAAATCTTGTAATGGATTTAAAAGTAAATTCGTGAGCATCTATAAAATCATCTACAATACATGTTTCTAATCCAAAATCGTAACACATATCAAAAAACATTGCATCATAACCAAGCAAATTAAAGTCTGCTAAGCTATCATCTATTCTTATATCTTGGTATACCGAATACTCCCGAACATCACTGACAGTAATAAACATTTGGCTATACTCTAATAAAGCATCATATCTAAACGATACTATATCCTCTTTTGTGAAATAAATATCTTGTCTATAGTCATCTAGATTATTATCGCTCTCTACAATACCTACCACAACAAATGAATAATCTAAAGTATTATCAAACCCAATTTCTTGAATATGAATTTGATTTGATAAATTGATTGTATCCCCTATTGAATAGTAATTATTTTCACTTATCACAATCTGATTTTGTTCTAAAGGTAAAGCCCCTGAAATCAAATCAAATTCATCTAAAGAACTTACCGGTAAAATTTTATATGAAATATATTCAAAGAAATCGTATGATTCATTGTAATACTTGTTTAATAAAGTAGTATCAAACACATAATCATACTCAATAACTTCTCTAACATACTCAAGACTATTAATTGTTTCTAGTTCTGTTAAAGTAAATTCTTGGGTATTGTATTTTGTAATAACAATTCTACTGTCCACACTATTATTAAAATATGGGGTTTCAAATGTACTACTCGTATTTCTTTGTTCTAAATTTGCTCCATACAAGAATATAAAAGCAACAATAATAAAACTAATTATAAGATATGTAAAAAAAGACTTTCTAGGCACCGATAAGACATTTTTCAATCCAATAAAGAATAAGTCAACTACCTTTGGTTTAAAAGGTTTTAAATCCGTTTCTACTTCAATTTTTTTATTTTTTCGTACTAATTTATCCTCAACTACTTCACCATCAAACAATCTAATTTCTCTAGTTAAAAACTCTTGATAATTACTAGAGTTATGACTAACTACAATTATTAACTTATCTTTTCTTAAAGAATAAAGTAATTGAATAATTTTTTTAGAAGTTTTAGAATCCAAATTACCAGTTGGTTCATCACATACAATTATTTTCGAGTCCTTTGCTAAAGCTCTGGCGATAACTACTCTTTGTTTTTCCCCACCACTTAATTTACTAGCTTTAACATTTGCTTTGCTTTTTAACCCTACTAGATCTATTAATTCAAACGTTCTTTCTCGACGTTTTTCTTTATTGAATCCTTGAATAATCAAAGCCATTTCAATATTTTCAAGCACTGTATAGTTTTCTACAATATTATAATTTTGAAAAACAAGCCCAATATATTTTCTTCGATATTCTTCTAGCTCAGAGACAGAAAAATGACTAATATCTGAATCATTTATAAACATTTTACCCTGTTCATATGTATCAAGACCACTAAGCACATTTAAAAGAGTTGATTTTCCACTTCCACTTTCTCCAGTAATAACAATGAACTCACCAACGTGGAAATCTAAATCAATTTTACTTAAACCTAAAGTAATTTTATTATTGCTATAATAATACTTTGATACATTTCTTAGCTGAAGCATAGAATCACCTCTTCAACTCTATTTTATCATATATTTTAAAGTTTTAAATCAACCACTAGTTTAGTTAAAAAAAAAATGTAAAAATATAGTATTTTTAAGTGTTAATATTTACTATTAATGTTATAATTGCCTATATAACAAAACTAAAAATATGGCGAGGTGTTAGAATGTCTTTTTTGAATGAATTAAGTGATGGTAAAAAAATGGTTGATAAAGTATTTAAAGCTGCTATAAAAGCAAAAGAAGCAAAAGTTAAATATGGTGATAATGCTGTAGTTGACGCAACTTTAGGAACTTTATTTGACGAAAAAGGTATTTTTGTTGCCTTTGACAATGTATGGGGTCCTTATCAAAAAATTGATAAAATACAAAAAGCAAAATATGCTGCAAGTATACAAGGAAATCCTCAGTATTTAGAATCAGTTTATAAATGGCTTTTCGGCTATGAAGAAATTAATTGTGAAATTATTGTATCTCCTGGTGGAGCAGGTGCAATAAGTAGTACATTGCACAATGTCCTAAATCCTGGACAATCTGTTATAATTCCCTCACAAGGATGGGGTCCATATAAAACAATGGCCGCTGAATTTGATTTAAAAATTGAGAAATACAATTTATTTAAAGATAATACATTTGACATCGATAACTTTAAAGATACTTTGAATACTGTAATGAAAAACGAAGGAAAAGTTGTCGTTATAATTAACGATCCATGTCATAATCCTACTGGTTATACAATGAGTGGTGATGAATGGGATCTTGTACTTGAATTTGCTAATACTTTATCAGAAAAAGGTCCAGTAATAATCTTAAACGATATCGCTTATGTTGATTACTCAATGAATCCGGGTTGGAAAGATCACTTCCTAAAATACCGAAACTTAAATGAAAATGTAATGGCAATTATTGCCTTTAGTTTATCAAAATCATTTACAGCATATGGTGCTAGAGTTGGTGCTACTATTGCTATTACAAATAATAATGAAGAACTTGCAAAGTTTAAAAATGCTGCTATATATAGTGCTAGAAGTATTTGGTCGACAGTTAATAATAGTGTAATGGAACTGTTTGCTTTAATAAGTAATGACCATACTTTGTACCGTAATTATATAAATGAAAAAGAAAAGTATATTAAGTTGTTAAAAGATCGTGCTGACATCTTTATAAGAGAAGCTAAAGATGTAAATTTAGAACTTTACCCATTCACAGAAGGATTCTTTACCACTATTAAAGTTCCTAATGACTTAGAAAAAGAGGCTTTAAATTTACGACTTCAAGAAAACAATATCTTCACAGTTGAAGTTGATGGTGGACTAAGAATTGCTTTATGTAGGGTTCCTAAAAAGAAATTAAAAGGCTTAGCACTTAGAATAAAAAATATTATGTAAAAAAAACACTAATTCAAAATTTGAATTAGTGTTTTTTATTTTAATCAATATTAATTTCTTTTATCCAACCTTCTGGTGCTTCAACATCTCCATAGTAAATTCCAACTAGCAAATCATATAATTTTTTAATAGTTGGTCCAACTTCACCATCACCAAATTGATAACGAAGTCCTTTGTGAGTAATTGCTTTTATTGGAGTAATAATAGCCGCTGTACCACAAGCTCCTGCTTCTTTGAATTCACTTATATTATCGATAAAGCATTCACGTTCTTCTGTTTTTAATCCTAAATAGTGTTCTGCTAAATATAAAATAGATTTTCTAGTTATACTTGGCAATATTGAACTACTCTTAGGAGTAACAACAACATTATCATGTGTAACAGCAAAGAAATTTGCTGCTCCTACTTCATCAATTTTAGAATGAGTTGCTGGATCTAAATAGATTACTCCAGCATAACCTGCATCTTTTGCTAAGTGTCTTGGATATAGACTAGCAGCATAGTTACCAGCTACTTTTACTTGTCCTGTTCCATTTGTTGCAGCTCTATCATAATCAGTTGTAATAAATTCTAAAGCGCTTAGTCCACCTTTAAAGTATGTTCCTACAGGTGCACAAAATACGCTATAAAGATAATCATCAGAAGGCTTAACACCTAAATTCATTCCTTGTCCTATTACAAAAGGACGGATGTATAAAGATTGTCCTTTACCGTATTCAGGAACGTCATCTTTATTAGCTTTTACTACTTCTGTAATTGCTTCAAAAAATAATTTTTCTGGCAATCTAGGAGCAACAAGTCTGTCTAATCCTTGATTGATACGAATAAAATTCATATCTGGGCGAAATAGTACTATTTTCCCATTTTTTTGTTTGTAAGCTTTTAATCCTTCAAATAACCCTTGTCCATAATGAAATACATTTGATCCTTCATGAATAGTAATGTTTTTATCGGTTGTTAAACTACCTGTATCCCATTTACCATCTTTAGTCCATGCTCTGAAACGATATTTTGTTTCTTTTAATGCATAGCCCATCAAATCACTCCTTTTTTTATGAATCTATTAATATTTTCCTTGTGCAATCATTGCATCTGCAACTTTTGTAAATCCAGCGATATTTGCTCCAGCTATTAAATCATAACCAAATCCATATCTATTACTAGCACGAACACAACTATTAAAGATATTTTTCATAATTCCACGTAATTTTAAATCTACTTCTTCAGATGTCCAACTTAAACGCATACTATTTTGTGACATTTCCAGTGCACTTGTTGATACACCACCAGCATTAGCTGCTTTACCAGGACCAATTATTACACCAGCATCATGTAATAATGCTACTGCTTCGTTAGTCGTAGGCATATTAGCACCCTCTACTATATATTTTACACCATTTTTGATGATTTGTTTAGCATCACTTACATGAATTTCATTTTGCGTAGCACATGGCATAATAATATCAACTTCTCTTACCCAAGGTTTAACACCTGGGAAGAACTCAACATCAAAACGTTCAGCGTAATCTTGAATTTTACCATTTGTATTGGCTCTCATTTGAATCATAAAATCAATTTTCTCTTGTGTAATAATACCATCAGGATCATAAATATAACCTTCAGGTCCACTTAAAGTAACTACTTTTCCACCTAAATCTCTAACTTTTTTACAAACACCCCAAGCAACATTACCAAAACCTGATACTGCTACTGTTTTATTTTTAAAATCAAGATCATCATGTTTTAACATTTGTTGTGCAAAATATGTAGCACCGTATCCAGTAGCTTCAGGACGAATTAAAGATCCACCATAATCTAATCCCTTACCAGTTAATACACCATTTTCAAATGATGCTTTAATACGACGATATTGTCCAAATAAGAATCCTATCTCACGGCCACCTACACCAATATCTCCAGCAGGAACATCTGTATTAGGTCCAATATGACGATATAATTCAGTCATAAAACTAACACAGAATCTTCTAATTTCTTCATCACTTTTTCCTAGTGGGTTAAAGTCACTACCACCTTTACCTCCACCAATTGGAAGTCCAGTTAAACTATTTTTAAATACTTGTTCAAATCCTAAGAATTTAATAAGTCCTAAATAGACAGATGGATGGAAACGAAGTCCACCTTTATATGGTCCTATTGCTCCATTAAATTGAACTCTAAATCCTCTATTTACTTGTGTACTACCCTCATCATCAACCCAAGGAACTCTAAACTGAATAGCTCTTTCAGGTTCAATCATTCTTTCTAATATATTATTATCAATATACTCAGGATGTTGATCTAAAACAGGTCCTAGTGAGTGTAATACTTCTGTAACTGCTTGAACAAATTCATTTTGATTTCCATCTTTATGATTTACAACAGCTAGTGTATTTTCAATATATTCTTTTGTTTCTAATGAAATTTCTCCATCAACAGCTATTGATGCAAAACTTTCAAATTTATGAACGAATAATCCACTTCTTAATTTAGGTTCAAACCAAGTTGTTTTTACAGGCATTATTAGTCCTGAATCAGAAACGGTCATAATTTCACTCATTGTTACAGGGAACATTGCAAAACCAACACCATCTAATTCATCAGTTTTTGCTTTTAATCCTTTTAATCCTCTAATTCCTCCAACAAAACTAATTCTTGAAGAACTACGAGCATTTTTTATTCCTAAAATATCATTAATAACGTGTTGTTCTAATATTGAAGCATCAATTCCTTCTAAGATGTCATCATGATCAACAACGCCTTCTTTAACATCAAGTTTGTACCATTTCTTATTAACATACATTCCAAAAACATTTTTCTTTATTGGTTTGTAAGGTGCTTTTGTTTCTTCAATATCAAATACTTTTTCCATTTTATTAAAGAATTCTTCTACTGACAATCCATTTGAATCATGAATAACACGATTATAGTCCATAATATTTAATTCATTTTCAGAGAAGATTACACTCATGAAAAAGTTAAATTCTTCTTCACCAGTATAATTAGGATTTTCTATTCTTCTTTGTAAAGCTACTTTTGCAGCTGATGCTGTTCTATGATGTCCGTCAGCAATATAAAGACTTTCAATCCCAGCGTAAATTTCTGTGATTTCGTCACATACTTTTAAATCATTAACTGGCCATACTATATGTCCTACACCATCATCTGTAACGATATCAAATTCTGGTTCATTATTTATTGTCCATTGTTCTAATATTTCATCTAAACGAGTATTATTTCTATATGATAAGAAAACAGGTGCTGTATTAGCATCACATTTATCAAAATGATTTAATCTATCTTTTTCTTTACTTAATAATGTTAATTCATGTTTTTTAATAACATTATTTACATAATCATCAACTGATGTACTTGCCACAAATCCTGTTTGTGGGTTACCGTTCATTACTTGACGATAAATGTAAATCATCGGAACATCATCTTGAACTAAGATTCCGTCGTCTTCAAATACTTTTAAATTCTTTTGGGCTTTTTTATAAACTTTTTTATCATATGGATCAGTTGATGATGGAAAATCAATTTCTGATCTAATGATATGTAAGAAACTGTAAGGATTCCCTTTTGCCATCGCTTTAGCTTCTTTACGATCCATTACGTCATATGGTAATGAAGCAACTCTTTCAACTAAATCTTTTCTTGGTCTTAATGCTCTAAAAGGTCTAACTATAGCCATTTCTCTTTCCTCCTAAGATAAACTTTCTAAAATAACTTCTATTGTTTCTTGCCCAATTCTAGCTTGAGCCTCTATTGTAGAAGCACCGATATGTGGTGTTAAAGAGATACACTCGTGTGTGTATATTTTTTCATTTCTTGTCGGCTCTTGTTCGTAAACATCTAAAGCCGCTCTTTTAACAATACCACTATCTAGTGCACTAAGAAGTGCATCTTCATTTATTACTCCACCGCGGGCGGTATGAATAACATACATTCCTTTTTTCATTTTATTAAATTCATTAGTTCCTAAATAAGGACCTACTTCTTTAATAAATGGAATGTGTAAACTAATAAAATCACTTTGTGCTAATAATTCATCTTTTGATACAAACGTACATTCTAGTAACACACTACTTTTACCAGCAATATCGTTATATATAACTTTCATTCCTAATGCCATTGCTTTTTTAGCAACACTTCTAGCAATTCTTCCAAATCCTACTAAACCTAATGTCTTACCATTTAATTCAATACCTTTGTACTGTTTTTTATTCCATTTCCCTTCACGCATTGTTACGTTAGAAATATAGATATGTCTTGCTAAACTAAACATATGTCCAATTGCAAGTTCTGCTACAGCATCACTTGATGAATTAGGAGTGTTTCTAACTAAAATTCCTTTTTCTTTAGCATAAGCATGATCAATATTGTCAATTCCTACTCCTGCTCTAATAATTAATTTTAATTGTCCTGTTTCTAAAGCTTTATCAATTAAAGGAACTCTTATTTTTGTTGCTGAACGAATAATAATACAATCAATATTCTGAATCATATTATCAAGTTCTTCACCATCATAATGATTCGTGTCAACAATATATCCTAAAGATTCTAGTTTCTCAGCTGCGCTTTTATCAATTCCATCATTTGCTAAAATTTTATACATCATATCACCTATAATTTCCAAATATCTTCGATTTCAAGTAGTAAAGCTTGTAAATCTTCTATTTTACGATCTGCCATATGAGCAATTCTAAATGCTTTTTCCTTAAGATCACCATAGCCGTTACTAATCATATATCCTCTTGTAGCAAGTTCTTTGTTTAAATCTGCTACACTATTACCTTTTGTATTTAAAATCGTTGTAACTGTATTAGAACGGTATCCTTCAAGAGCGTATAAAGCAAAATGTTTTTGTGCCCAAGCTCTTACGACGTCAGCTAGTTCTGTATGTCTATTAAAACGATTTTCTAATCCTTCTTCATTAAGAATACGATTTAATTGAAAATCAAGTGCCCACATATGGGGAGTTGAAGGAGTCGTTGGATATTGATAATCTTTCTTAACACGATTAACAACATTTAGTAAATCCAAATAAAACCCTTTGTTTTCAACTGTTTCTGCACGCTTAATAGCTTTTTCACTTACACTTGCCATACTTAATCCAGGAGGTAATCCAATACATTTTTGTGTTGAAGTTAAACAAATATCAATACCGCATTTATCAACGTCAATTTTAGCACCTGCTAAACTACTAACAGCATCTACTAAATAAATAACATCAGGATATTTTTTAATTACTTCACCAATTTCATAAACAGGATTCATAATTCCTGCCGAAGTCTCATTATGTGTTACTGTAACAACATCATAAAGACCAGTACTTAATGCTTCTTCTACCATTTCGGGAGTAGTTGGCATCCCTGCTTCTGATTTAAAGCGATCAGCTGGTATATTATTTGATACCGCCATTTTAAACCAACGATCCCCAAATGCACCAACACTAAATACAGCAGCACGTTTTTTAGTACAAGATTTTATCGCCATTTCCATAATCCCACTACCAGAGGATGTCGATAAAATAATTAAGTTTTCAGTATACATTAATTTCTGTAATTTTTCAGAAATATCTCTTTGTAGTTGTGTAGCTGTTTTACTCCTATGTGCGATTTGAGGAGTAGCTAATTTTTCTAATATTTCCTGATCAACATTAACAGGACCAGGTATAAATAATTTCAATTCCATAAAATCATCCTTTCAAAAAAAATATTGGTTCCTAACACAATAGCATTTTAACAATTATCGATTACTAAAACAAGCGTTTTCATCAAAAAAAATATATATTTTATAATTATTTTATAAACCGCTTAATTAAGCCGTTTTATAAATAAGGAAAACG
>LGVE01182492.1_pt1 | contig 38436 bp, 39 predicted proteins | sample 469871 | NCBI WGS metagenome assembly LGVE01 (sample SAMN03893561, study PRJNA290197) | marine sediment metagenome | material: sediment; isolation source: combined push core samples #3730, #5133, and #5579 collected at Hydrate Ridge | place: Pacific Ocean: Hydrate Ridge | reverse complement strand
TTTAACCACTTCGCTACCCGCCCACATCTTTAGCGCTATTATATTATAGCAAACGAGTTTCTAGAAATCAATAACTTTGTTTAGAAAAAAAGGAAGGCCACCTGCCTTCCTTTTAATTTACGGCTTAAACCCTTACTTTTCCTCAAACCTTAATATTTGTATAAATAAAGTCTACTTATTAAATATTTAAAATAATATTCCTTAGACCCTCCTTCAGTTTGTGACTTAAAAGGTAATCAATTTGGAGGTGATTTCCTAGTCACACTGAAATTATACTATATTTCATTTCTTTTTACAAAAAAGCAGAAGCGGATAGTAAAATCCGCTTCATTACTTGATTATATAGTCTTTTGCTTCAATGATTTTTNNGTAATTCTACATCTACAATCTTTGTATCTAAATCTATATCAACTTGATCAAAGCCATTTTCTTTTAAAGCTTTTTCAATTGTCATTTTACAATGTCCACATGTCATATTCGTCACTTCTAGTTTCACACTTTCACCTCCCTTTACATTAAACTCTGGTAATTTATATCCTTTTAAGCGTAGAGCGTTTAATACTACTGTAATACTTGAAAACGCCATTGCTGCAGCAGCTACTACCATACTAAGTCTTCCAGTTGCCGCTAGTGGGATAGCTACTAAATTATAACTAAATGCCCATCCAAAGTTTTGATAGATATTTTTTAGAGTAGCTTTTGACATATCAATAGCTTTAATAACTAATCCAAGATCATAACTCATTAAAGTAACATCACTACTATCAATTGCAATATCAGTTCCGTGTCCCATAGCAATACCTATATCGGCTAATTTTAACGCAGGAGCATCATTTATACCATCACCCACAAAAGCTACTACTTTTCCTGAAGATTGTATCTCTTCGATGATTTTAGCTTTCTCATGAGGTAACACTTCACTATATACATGTTCAATTCCTAACTCTTTAGCTATTTGGTTTGCAACTACTTTATTATCGCCTGTAATCATATAAGGTGTTAAGTTTCTCTCTTTCATCTCCGCAATAACCAACTTAGATGTATCTTTAATTTCATCACGTACAGCATATATAGCTTCTACTTCGTTATTAACGATTACATAATTAACTGTTTTTGCTTCATTAAGTAATTTGTTATAATCATCTTTATATTTATTATCTATATCTAAATCATTTACTAACTTAATAGATCCGACATATATTTCTTGGTTATTAATATTGGCTTTTATTCCTTTTCCTTCAATTGTTTCAAAATTAGATAGTTGTAATAACTTAGCGTTTTTATCTTTTACATATTCAATTACAGCACCACTAATTGGATGATTTGATTCCTTTTCTATTGTATAAAGGATATCTAAAACATCATTATTACCGATATAATCAGTTACAATAGGTTTTCCAATTGTAAGTGTTCCTGTTTTGTCAAAAGCAATAACCTCAATTTTATTGGCTAATTCAAAGAATTCGCCACCTTTATATAATATATGATTTTGAGCAGCTTTACCGTTACCAACAAGAATGCTTGTTGGCGTAGCTAATCCTAAAGCACATGGACAACTAATAACTAAGATAGCAATTGTTCTTTCGAATGCTATGCTAAAATCTATTCCTAGTCCAAAATATTGAACTAAAAAGTTAACAATTGCAATTGATACTACAATCGGTACAAAATAAGAAGCAATTTTATCAGCTGTTCTTTGAATAGGTGGTTTTGCTGCACTCGCTTCTTCAACTGTTTGAATAATCTGTGCAAGCATTGTATCGCTACCTATTTTAGTTGCTTCTATAATTATTTTTTCACGTAAATTAATGGTTGCCCCAATAACATTACTATTAATATCCTTTTTAACAGGGATACTTTCCCCAGTAATCATTGATTCATCAATATAACTTTTACCTTTTACAACTCTTCCATCAACTGGAATTTTCTCATTAGCTAATACAACAATATAATCTCCTAAAAAGACTTCGTCAATATCAACCAATACTTCTTTACCGTCTTTTAATATCCTTGCCTCTTTAGCTCCTAAATTCAATAGTTCAACCAAAGCATCGGTAGTTCTTTCTTTAGCAATATGTTCAATGTAATTACCTATTAGAACCATAGAAATGATTAAAGCACTAATCTCAAAGTAGTACGTCGGATGCATAATCTCATTTACATACAATTGAACATATAGTAAATAAAGACTATATAAATATGCACTTGTTGTTCCCATAACAACAAGGATATCCATCCCCAATACTTTTTTCTTTATACTATGATAAGCAGCTAGATAAAATCTCTTACCAATATAAAACTGAACAACACCTGATATAACTAATTGAAATACTCCGTCTTTCAATATCTCTGGAACATAAACAAAACTAAAGAATTCAATATGACTAAACATTCCCCATAATAATGGAATACTAAAGAATACTGAAATATAAATCTCTTTACGTAATTTCAACCTTAATTTCTTGTTATCATCTAACGTTTCTTCAATTATTGGTTCATACCCTATTTCTGTAACAATTTTAGCAATATCTACAATACTATACTTTTCTTCATCATAGTTAAAAATTACTTTCCCAGCCCCGACATTAACGTTTGCACTAATACCTTCATAATTTTCAAAAGTATTAGTAATTGTTTTAGCGCACATTGCACATGTCATCCCGTTAACTTTCAGGGATTTCTTTATCATTTAACTAGCCTCATTTCGATATGCATTACAAACATAAATATTACCATCTTTGATTTCTTCATGTTTTAAAAACTCTTCATAGTCTTGTTTTAAGATTTCTTCAGAAAGCTTAAGTTCTTTAATATGCTCTACTAAAAACTTATTACTTAAAAAATCATCAGTAAGAAAATAAAATCCTCTTTGTTTATCTCTTCTTACATTAACTATCCCAGCTACTTTTAGACTAATAAGGTTCTTTGATATATTTACCTGTCTAATATGAATTATTTCCTCTAATTCACAAACACATAATTCATTTTCTAATAACAAACTTACTAAACGTAATTTTGTATTATTACTAATACTCTTTAAATAGTTAACACTTTTCATTAGTATCACCTCGTAACATTATATTACTACTACAGTATATTCCAAACAAGGAATATACGAAACATTCTAAATATCAAACTATTTTTACAAACTGTTCTATTACTAACATATAAATATTAGACAAAGCAATGAAATGAGTTTATAATTAATATAAGCAACTAACCAGAATGGAGGCAAAGCATGGACAACGCAATGATAATTGGAATTTTAAATAATGCCATTTTACTATTAGGTCTTGGAATTATCTATACGTTAATTCCAATCGAAGATTCAGAAAAAAAACTATCACATAAATTGATAGTTGGAGTTCTATTATCAGTAATAGTTGTTTTTGTTATGCTTACTCCTTTTGAAATAGCTACGGGAGTAGTTTTAGATACAAGATCAATACAAATTAGTGTTGCAACTTTATTTTTTGGTCCTATCCCAGGAATATTAATGGTTATTTCAGCCTCAGCACTAAGAATATCACAAGGCGGAGCTGGCGCTCTTACTGGTGTCCTTGTTATTACATCTTCTGGAATTATCGGATACTTATTTAGAAGATTCCGTTTACAAAAAATTAAAGATAGAAAAACTTATCGTTTACTTGAATTATATATTTTCGGGTTAATCGTGCATGTCGTTATGTTATTAATGTTTATTGCTTTACCTGCTGATATTCGAATGGATATTATTAAAGATATCTATTTAGTTGTCTTAATAATTTATCCAATTACAACAGTAGTCTATAGTGTATTATTATTTTTAAGATATGATAGAACTACTAATGACAACCTTTTAGCACAGTACCAACGTAGTTATGTTGTAGCTGTAGAAGAGGCACCAATTCCAATAGTAATTCATACGGATGATGGTGAAGTTATCGCTATAAACCAAACCTGGTTTGATTTAACTGGATATAACAAAGAAGATATACCAACCATTAATGAATGGACAAAAAAAGCATACCCTAAAGAAAAACATGAAAAAGCGCTAAAAAATATCAATAATATATACAAGAGCACCGAAAAAGTTCACGAAGGTGAAGCTCATATAAAAACAAAATTTGGTACCACAATAATATGGGATTTTTATAGTTCTCCTTTAGGAACACTACCCGATGGTAAAAAGGCAGTATTAAGCGTTGCAACCGATGTAACTCAAAGAAAACTTCTAGAAAAAAAACTAATACATCTTAGTTATCATGATGAGCTAACAGGCTTATACAATAGAAGATTTTTTGAAGTCGAATTGAAAAGATTAAATACAAAAAGAAATTACCCGTTAACATTATTAATGGGTGATGTTAATGGGTTAAAACTAATAAATGATTCCTTTGGACATTTAGCGGGAGATGAACTATTAAAAACTACTGCCAATGTTATAAAAGATGCTTGCCGAAAAGATGATATCATTGCAAGGTTAGGTGGAGATGAATTTATTATTATCCTTCCAAAAACATCTCAAAAAACAACAGAAGGTATTGTCAAAAGAATTAAAGAAGACATGAAAAATCATTCAATAGAATCAATAGCACTTTCAGTATCATTTGGATTTTCATCAATAATGTCTGAGGATCAAGAAGTTGAAAATATCTTTACAGAAGCCGAAAATGCTATGTATCAAAATAAATTATTTGAATCTCCTTCTATTAGGGGATATGCTATCGATATAATTCTAAACACCTTGTTTGAAATAGATCCTGAAACAAAGATTCATTCTGAGAGAGTATCTTTATGTGCCACGCGCCTTGCAGAGGCAATAGGATTATCCCAACTTGAAATTCAAGAAGTAAAAACGGCAGCTTTACTTCATGATATTGGAAAAATCGCTACTCCAATATCTATCTTAAATAAAGAAGGAAAACTAACAGTTGAAGAAATGAATGAAATCAAGAAACATCCTGAAAAAGGATTTAGAATTTTAAGTTCTGGGCCTAATATGGAAAATATCGCCAAATATTGTCTCCACCATCATGAAAGATATGATGGTAAAGGTTATCCAAACGGCTTAAGTAAAGAAGAGATACCTCTACAATCAAGAATAATATGTTTATCTGATGCTTATGATGCTATGACAAGTGAAAGAACATATAAAAAACGTCTAACAAAAGAACAAGCTATATTGGAAATTAAAAATAATATGGGAACACAGTTTGATCCAGAACTTGCAACAATATATATTGAAAAAGTATTAGCTAATCTTGAAGAGTAGGCATAGAACTAGACAAAACCAACAAAAAACTCTATACTGTCATATATAATAACATTAGAAGATGAGGCGAAAAAATGAATATAATTGAGAATTATAAAGATGTGGAAAAGATAATAAAAAAAGACTTTGTGATGATAATCGCAAAATCTCATACTTGTAGTGCATGTAAAAGCTTACTAGGATTATTAGAAAGAAGCATCCCAAACCTTGATAAAATCGAAATCCATAATATCTACATTGATGATATTGATAGATTTAGAGGAGAATATCTGATTTTCAGTGTTCCCACTGTATTAATATTCAGTGAAGGAAAAGAATTATTAAGAGAATCTAGATATATAAACTATGACAAAATAACTAGATTAATCGAACTATTTACAACTTAAAAAGGTGCTTTTGCACCTTTTTTTATAGAAATGAAAGTAAAATATATAAAGTAAAAAGACCCAATATATATAAGATTTTTCCTACAGGCGATAATTTATGATAAAAATAGTTTCTTCGATAAGGACGAGATCGATAGTTATATCCGCCTGAATAACGGCTACTACTAGGTTTAAATCCCGAGCTTCTAAAGCTACTAGCTTTAAACCCTCCTCCACTAAATCCTCTACTTCTACTACTTGAAATTCTTCTACCCATATAAGTTCCCCCTTAAATAAGTTATCTTTATTTTACCATAATATTTATGCTTTTTCGTAATTAAATTACAACAATGTAGTGTATAATAAATGCGAGGTGGAAAATATGAGAATTGCTATTATNNCTGGTATCAAAGTAATGGAAGCAACAGGATTAAGTATACACTGCTATAAAAGTGGCCCTCTTGGAGGAGACCAAGAAATTGGTGCACAAGTAGCTAACGGAGACATCGATTTAATATTATTCTTTAGAGACCCCCTAACCGCACAACCACATGAACCAGATGTTTCAGCATTATTCCGTCTAAGTGATGTATACAAAATACCACTTGCTTCAAACATAAATACCGCAGAAATGTTCTTCAAAATTCTTAAGTAAATTAAAAGTGTTAGCCAAAATATGGACTAACACTTTTTTAATATATATTATCTTTATAATGCAAATGCTACAAAAAGAATCAATGCAATAATCGCAAAAAATACTGTGTAATAAACATATTTACCAAAACTACGATCTTTCTGGCTCGTAATTAAATTATCTTGTTTTTGCATTTGATCCCAACTAAAATTCTTACCTGGATTCATAGCATCCACACCCTTTTGTGACTCACCCTTAGCATTTTGATAAGTCATATCGTGACTTGTCATATTTCTATTATAATTTCCTGTAGGATTTTTACTCATTCAATATTCCCCCAAATTTATATTCCGTCTCTTATATCTCTTTCTTCTACATGTCCATTATATCCAGTTACCCCAGATATTAAATAAAGTACTCCAACTACTTGATTAAACAGGAGATTTAATCCACCCCAAATAGCTTGATATAAATAAACCTTTTTGGCAGATTCTTCAGTATATTTTGATTTAATAAGTTTTGGAAAAAGAAATAGATTTATAATCAAAAAGACACCCATTATTATTCCCATTCCAATTAGTAAATTACCAATCCATGTATATATATCAATAATCATATCAAATTCATCTTGAGTAATTTCTAAAATCTCTGGTGTCATAAATGAAAAATTTTGTAAATTCATCATAAAATAAGCACCAATAAACATACCGATAATTCCTACTACCTCGAACACAAGTCCAATAATAGTTAAGATTTTCGGTGTTCTATCCATTTCATGCATATTAAACACTCCTTTTTAAATCAATTAACTTAATTTAACAGCAGTACCGTAAGCAATTATTTCCGCTGCCCCACCCATTACAGATGATGTTTGTAGTCTAAATCCAATAACTGCATCCGCACCTAATGCATCAGCATCTTTTAGCAATCTCTCAGTTGCAATTATTCTAGCTTCATTCATCATTTCTGTATATGAAGTAATCTCACCACCGATTAAACTCTTAAGTCCCGCTAAAAAATCTTTACCAATATTCTTTGTCTGAACTGTAGACCCTTTTACATAACCTAATACTTCAGTAATTTCACGACCAGGATACTCATTGATTGTAATTAATTCTTTTCTTGTAATCATAATGTTCTCCTTTCAAATCTTTAAAATAATTTCCATCTTTAACTATATTATAACCTATAAATAATTTAAAATCAATAAAAAATTATTTTAAATTATTTTTATTACCGTCAATCAAGAAAACATTACCCTTGACAAAGAGACGGGCTATTATTATAATGATACAAGTGTGAAAAAACACAAGATGTTATTGTTACTATTAGATATATCTAATCAATAATTCGACACTATAATAACCGTTAAGAAACGGCATAAAACACGGAGGAAAACAATGATTGTAATAGTATTTGTAATTTTATTATCACTGGTAGCAGTTTATCATAACAAATTTATTAGAAAACACAATCTAAAAATTTATATAGGTGCAACACTTTTATCAATTCTTATCTTCTTAGTAAGAGATAAAATGCCTCTTTCAGAACCATTCGTACAAGGATATTTAGGTCTTGCCTTTCTATACATCGTAATGATTACAGGAATTCTTAAAAATAAATCAAAACTTAAAACTAGTTTCATGAGCATTAGAAGAGAATATTCAATTATTGGATTTATCTTCCTTACTCCTCATGCATTAAAATATCTATTTGAATATCTTCATGGTGAAGTTAGATTTGAGTGGTTTGGTGTTATTCCTTTTGCAATAATGATTCCACTATTCATTACTTCATTTATGGTTATAAGAAAGAAATTCACTTACGCAACATGGAAAAGAATACAAAGATACGCCTATATTGCATATATCCTAACATTCATCCATTTATTATTAGTTTCTGAAATGCCTAGTCTATTAGTATATTTAGTGTTATTTGCACCTTATATTATTATGAAACCTATAATAGAATACAAAAAAATAGTTTTAAAAAACAGCAAACAAAAACCTGTGAGATCAGCCTCATAGGTTTTTTTATATAATATTAACAATCTAAATCATATCAATCAAAAATATAACTATCATATGTAAAGGATAATAGAAATAAAATAAATATCGCGTCTTAAGACCCTGTTTACCATTGTAAAGTAAAATAAGTATAACTGCCATAAGTGAATACAACTGTATACGAGAGTAGTTTAAAGCGTTAAATGCGCTACCAAATATATCGTTTCCGTAATAGTAGTTTGCAGCAAATAATAAATTCAATAGAATCCAAGCTATTAGTAATTTCCAATTTTTAAAATAATACATAATAACTATTGCTAGTAATCCATAGATTCCATAGTCTACTTCAATAAACCAAGCCAAAGCAATAATTGGTATTATTGCAATGTAATACTTTAGTCCTTTTTCAAGAATAATTAAAATTAGCAATCCCAAAGCTAATGTAAAAAAGATATTCATTGGTATTGATGGAATACTCATACCACTCGGGAGAACATTAGGGAAAATCCTAAATAAAATAAATGGCAATTGAATAACAAGAGCAAAGACACTTAATCTAATAAAATACTTATTAACATCTCTAGTATGTCTAAACCCTTCCGCAATCAAAAATGCGAATATTGGAAATGCAATCCTTCCAACAATTCGAAGCCAAGTAACATCAGGGTACATAATATACCCTATATGATCAATTGTCATTGTAATAATTCCAATCATTTTTAGATGAAAACTATTTAAAACTTTCATACAGATACCTCTTTTAAATTGCTAATTCTTATTCTTTATAATCTTCCTTTATTTTCTTTTCGGTTTCAATATCAGTATAGTTAACTACACTGTTTCGTCCATGTTCTTTAGCATAATACATTGCCTGATCAACAGCTTTAATAGAATCTTCATATGATAAATTAGCATCTTTCATATAATATACCCCAAGACTAACAGTAACTTTTCCAACTTTACCAAAATCATAATCCTCCACTTGTTTTCTGATTTCTTCAGCTTTTTTAGTTGCATTTTCTGATGATGAACCTATCAACATTGCAATAAATTCTTCACCACCGTATCTAGAAAAATAATCATCTTTTCTTATAATAGTTCTTACTAGTAATGCAATCGATGAAAGCACCTCATCCCCAGCATCATGGCCATAAGTATCATTCACCAATTTAAAATGATCAATATCAAACATAATGATACTAACGTCATGTAATGCTTTTCTCAAATGAGACATTTCTCGTTTAAAATCTATTTCAAATTTTCTACGGTTATCAATATTAGTTAATTTATCAGTATATGATATTTTCTTAAGCAATATTTGCGTTCTTATTACTATTGTTATAAAGGCAAGAATAAGTATATATGTAATAGCGATTATAATAAGTGTAAATCTAAACTGAGAAGTTAATTCCTCATATCCGGTTTCACTAGAAATCGAAATAAAGTAAGCAACGTTTTCTCCTTCGATGTTTTCTATTGGATATAGTAAGACTTCATAACTTTTCCCATTGTATTCATGAATTAACCCCATAGCTTCCATTCCATCAATATCTTCCAAATCACTTCTGTTAATTGAAGAGAAAAAATCAGCAATTTCATCTTTCGGGATTAAATTATGATTAATAGTATCATCAAAAGTTGCAGTATCAACTAAAAAATCTTCACTAATAAATGATTGTGAATAGTTATCCAATTCATCAACAAATACTAGTTCATTAACAACATCTTCTCTAAGAATAAAACAATAATCACGCTCATAAATACTAGACAGTACATTTATTACCGAAGAAAGAGCTATACTAACTTCGACACTACCAACATGTTCACCATTATATTCTAACGGGTAAACAAAGCGATAACCATTGAAAATTCTCCCTTCTTCAAAACCAGAAATAAAGATATGTTCCTCGTTAACTGTTCTTACTGAATACCTAATATCATATAAACTATCTCCATATTTATCAGGTTTATGCATTCTTAAAAAACTAGTTGAATCAGGTAAATGAAAATGAACTTGTCTAAAATCATATTCATGTATGTTCTCATAATCATCTTCAAAATAATCATATAACTCATCGCGTATTAAATCTTTTTCAGTTTCAGTTCCATTAGCTGCTAAACTCATTTTTTCAAGTACAAAATCATTATCAATTAAACTCTCATAAATATATTCAGAAAAAAGCCTATAACTCTGTATAGAAGTATCAATTTGTGCTTCTAATGAACTAATCTGTCCATCTACATGAACAGTTTTACTACTCTCATAACGACCTATAAAAAAGACAATAACGAAAATAAATATTATTGTTATTATACAGTAAACCAAAACATATCCTTTGTTCAGTGAATTACTCATATAAGTCTCCTTCGAATAGTTGTATGTTATATACCATATTATACTATATAGTCTGTTTTATTTGCAAGCAATCAAGGATACAAAAAAACCTTAGAATATTTTATAGTAGTTAACTACTAAATTCTAAGGTTTTATTTAATATATTTTATTTTGCAATGATATCTAAATACTTTTTCAAATACATATCTCTTTCTTCAAAAGACAATAAATGATAGTTTTTCTTGTTTGGAAGCACGGCATAGCCAAGTAAAATTCCTCCAATTAATTTAGCATAAGCTTGATAATCTGTATTTTCATTATGTTTCTCAAAATACTTTTTAATTGCTAAACTTACATTCTCAAAAATAAGGTGTGTAAATCTAAGATCAGAAGGTAAATTACCAGCAAGACTCTCTGAAATCAACATTCTTACAACCTTAATATTTTTTGAAATAACTAATAAACGATTATCCAATAAGCGCTTAGTAAACTGAATTTTACTATCTTCTTCGCCAAGTTCTAAAATTGAACTAAACTTATCATCAGTAATACTTTTAACACTATGTTCAAATAAATTCTGTTTAGTTTGAAATTTACGATATAAAGTTATCTCAGCTACATTGGCTTTAGTCGCAATTTCTTTTGTTGTTGCACCAATATATCCTTTTTTAGCAAAGATACTAATACTTGCTTTTAATATTTGATCGGTCTTATCTTTCATAATATCAACCTCATTATCTAATTAACTCGTTTTTAATTTTTTATCTCTTTTAAACAAACTTACAATACTATATTGAATTGATAGAACTACTGGCATTATAAATATAGTACTTAATAAAGCTAATGATATATTTACTAATGTCATTATACCAAAGTTACTAAGGATATTAAAGTCTGAAATAACTAAAGCACTAAATCCACCAATTGTTGTTAATGCTGATGCTATAATTGGTTTACCCATTTTACCAATAGTAATTGCGATCGCTTCATTATTATTGTCAACTTTTTCTCTTTCTTCATAATAGCGTCCCATTACCAAAATGGTAAACTCGGTTCCTATCCCGATAATAAGAGCTCCCAAAGTTGCGGTAAGTGGTGTATATTCTAATTGGAATAAATACATGAATCCACCAGACCATCCAACAATTAAACTAATTGGAATCAATGGAATAATTGCTTTTAAAGGATTTCTATAAATAACTAATAATCCAATAAATACTAGTAACATTCCCACTAAAGTAATTGTATATCTTCCTGTAGTTAAAGCTGTCATCATCTCTAAATCAATAACCGCTTGTCCTGTAACAGAAACATCCATATCAGTATGAACTGAATCCAAATATATACCTAAATCATTTATGAACGCTTCTAAGTCTGCTGTTTCTAAATCTACCGTTTGAACTATAATAATTCCTTTTGACAAATCATCGTTAACAAGCATTTTTAGTTGCTCTTCAGGAAGATTTGCTGTTAATCCATCAACTAGTGCTGGTGTTAATTCTTCTGTTGTTAATTCACTTAAAACACTTGTAATTGATTTAATTGATACTATTTCATCAGGAAACTCTGTTTCAATACTGTTTGTAACTTCTACTATCCAATCAAGATTACTCTCTGTAAAAATATCATAACTACTATAAACAATTGCTAATTGTTCTGTTGTTCCAACAATTTCTCTTAGTTCTTGAATATCTAGTAATTCAGGTGTATCTTGAGGCATAAATGTTTCAATATCAGTTTCTACACTTACGTCTTGATCGTAATATACTCCAGCTGCTGCTGTTGCTAAAGCTAATATAAGAATAATATATTTAAATTTCAATGTTACTTTAGTAATTTTTTTCATAACATTCTCAAATTTATTACTGTTTTTTACTTTTTTATTTTTATTATTTGTAAAGAAGAAATTGTCTCTTACGAATAATATTGGTAATAACATTAATAACGCTACTACAAAACTCACTGCCATTCCAATAGTTAGCATTTTACCAAAATCTTGGATCATTGGAACTGGTGATGTATATAAACTTAGTAGTCCTAATGCAGTTGCTACTAATGCTGTCATAATATTTGGTGCTAATTGTTTAATTGTCTTTGTTAATGCATTTTTCGCTTTATTGTTATTCATTGTTCATACCTCCTGCTAATTCTTCGGTGTAACGGCTTTGGAACTGAATTGAGTAATCTATTCCTAGTCCTATTAAAACAGGAAATACAGCCATTGATACTAGTGTTAACCCTATACCTAACCATCCCATGATTCCGATAGTTGCAATAACAGCAAATAAGATAATTGCTAGAGGTAATAAACTCCATCTAACTCTAAATACTACTAGTAAAACAAGAATCATAATTATTGCTGATAATCCCATCATTATTTGCATGCTTCCCATCATTTCACTTTTGATTGACATATCTAATACTGGTTTCCCAGAAACTAGTGTTGAATCAGTAATTTCTTGACTTACTAAAGTTTCATTAATTGTGTCAACAATATCTCCAGTTGTTTCATCAGAAATATTTCCATCTAGTACAACAAGAAACATCATATATTGATCATCAATAGCAAATGATTCAAACACACTTCTAACTTCACCAAATTCATCGTATATCATTAAATCAAGTGTTGCTTGTTCTGTCGGTATCGATGGTACCAAAACATTAAAATTACTATGAATCATTCCTAAATTAACACTCATCATATGTAAATTAGATGCAACATCAGATAAATTATTTGCTAATATTGTTAATTGTGAAGCCATTAAAGTCTGGTCTTCAATCATTCCAGTAAGATTAATAAGTATACCTTCTAATCCTTGAATAGTACCAGTAGTAATACCTGGCAATGCTGCTGAATTTATTGTAATTGCATCCATTTGCGTAGCCATAGTAATAATTTGTTGATTGGCAGTTACAAGTGCATCGTATTCGTCAGTATAAGCAGGATCGCCGTCAAGAGCTGCAATTACAGATGCAACACTACCTGATATCGATGTTAATTGTCCACTAAAATTAGTGTAAGAAGTTAATAAAGCCGTTACTCCTATTCCTAAATTTTCTTGTCCTGTGATCATTTGATTAATAGCGTTAGTTAAATTAGTTAATGTTGTTTCAATATCTCCGGTATCACCGTTTGATAACATCATAACGCTCATAGCTTCTAAATTAATTGAAATTTCCTCTAATCCCGTTGATACTTCAAGTAACGCTGTTTCATATTGTTCTGCTTGCATACCTGCAAACTGTTTAACTAAAGAAACCGGGCTATTTATTGAAAATATTTCATCATAGTTTGATAATTCAGCTTCTAATTCAGCCATCAAAGTAATGTTTTCAACAGTAAATAAATTATCATACCCATCTCCCTTATATATAATAATAATAGGGTCGCTTCCGAACTCATTTTGATATTCAAAATTGTCAATATATTCTGTTGTATCCGTTTGAATCATCGTTTCATTCCCTGTCTTTAATTCAACTTGGGTAACTCCTACCAATAATCCTATAAATACAATTATGCCAACAATAATTATTTTCATTGGTCTTTTCATAATTAAATCTGTAAATTTCTGTAACATGTAATTCCTCCTTATGTATGTTAGTGATAACTTTCTTTACTATATAGCATTAGCTCACACATGTCAAGTGATTTGTTTCGTAATAAAGACATTTATTAGAATACTTAGTTATAGGCATAATATCTCCATTTCTAAAAAATTTACAAAAAAAAGCATTAAAAACCCTTGAAATGTTAGATGCATTATTTTGCAATATTTCAAGGTTAAATTGATTAATAATAATAGCTTAGATGAATAATTTGTTTGTATTATCAAATACGTTTTAAGCAAAGTAAACATCAATTTTTATCATTGTGTTGATAAAAGGACATCAAATTTGATGTCCTTTTATTGGAGGTATTCTAGAAAAAATCTATCATTAGTTTGTATAATTGATCTGGACAATCCACCAAAGGTGAATGGCCAGAATTCATTAAGACAACTTTTTTAGAGTCTTTCAATGCTTGAACAGTTTCATCTATCATATATTCTAAAACTACTATATCTTTCTCACTCCATAGTGATAACACTGGAGATATTACATTTTTAATTGAATTATCTCCTTCAGTTACTCCGTTTGATGAGTCTGACATATTGAATCTTGTTAAACACCAATCTATATCAACGATATTAACTTGTTTCATTGTTTCACTTAAATATAGATCATCATCTTCTTTTGAAGGTTTGTTTACGTTGTAAATTAGCAAATCCCAGATATATTTTATTGTAGCTACATCATTATTTTCTAAAGCAACTACGATTGGTAATACTTGGACAGGGTCTTGAGCTAATTCTTCAATTTTATCATATGATACCCCGATAATTGGTTGATTTTCTTTGTCTTTTTTAAAGACTGGATATCCTCTATATGAAGCTGATTCTATTAGAACTATCTTATCGATTAGTTCATTATGTTTAGCAGCTAGTTTTAAAATTACTGCACCACCCGTAGACCAACCTGCAACATGAACCTTACCAATATTTAATTCATTTAGTAGCAAGAATAAATCATCGCTTAAATCTTCTAAAGATTCAATATTCTTATTGTATGTAGAATCTCCAAAACCTCTCATATCTGGTGCTATTACACGATAATCTTTCTTAAACTTATTAATTAAAGGTTTATAGTGAACTCCACTACTCATGTTTCCATGTATTAGTAAAATTGTTTCTTTTCCTGTTCCCTCATCGATGTAATAGTATGTTTCTCCGTTTGGTAATAATACTTTTTTCTTTTCCATAAGGCCCTCCTATATAATCGTTTTATTTTGATTATTATTAATAAATCCAAGTATTAGTGAAGTAAATAACTCTGGTTTTTCATACATGCTTGCATGTCCGCATTCTGGCAATATTACTAAACTTGAATTTTTAATTTGTGAATTTAAGTGTTTTTGTTCAAAGACTGGTGTTAAATAGTCTTCTTCTGAAGATATAATTAATGTTTTTATATTAATCTTTGATAAATCCTTATCTACATTGTGTGTTTCAGCACTTTTCGTTAAACGAATCATTGCATCTAGAAATTCCGGATTACTAAACAAAGGTATTAATATTTCTTTTCTATTTTCCATCCACTTTATTTGTTTTGTATAAAACTGTGGTGAGTAGATATAAGGTATAGAGATATTATAATATGCTTCTCCGTCTCTTGTAAGTGCTACTGCGTTCCACCCATCTCCTATTGCTTTAAGCCATTCAGATGTTTTAGACACAACATTTGCAACTACCATTTTCTCAATATACTCTTCATGCTTTACAGCAAATTGTAGTGCAACACTTGCACCATAACTTATTCCTACTAGATTTGCTTTATCTATATTAAGGTAATCCATTAATTCTTTTAATAACTCGACTTGGATTTCTTGTGTGTAATCTTTATCTAATTTACTACTTTCACCTTGATCAAACATATCATATCTAATAAGAGTATTATTTTTAGTAAATGGTTCTACGAAGATTTCCCAGCTTTTTGTAGACATCATAATTCCGTTTAGAATTATGATTATCTCTTTATTACTATTCAAATCACCATCAATAAGATAATTTATATTGTAACTCTTATACTTGTAGATACTCATCGGATAAACCCGATTTCTTTTGCTTCCTTACGTAATTGGTCTCTAAATTTTGGATGGGCAATACTAATAAGTAAATCTACTCTTTCCTTAATACTTTTACCTTTTAATTTAACCGCTCCATATTCAGTAACAATAAAGTCTACATCATTTCTTGATAGTGTAACCGCAGCTCCAGGCTTTAAAGTAGATACTATTTTACTAATTTCCTCTTTAATACCAGTTTCTTTGTTTCTAGCCATGGTAGTTGAATATAAAGTAATAAAACTTCTACCATTTATAGCTCTTTGAGCTCCAGTAGCAGTATCACATTGTCCACCTGTTCCACTAAAATGCTTAGTCCCGATTGATTCACTACATACTTGTCCTGATAAATCTACTTCAATAGTAGTATTAATTGATACTTGATTATCATTTTGCCCTACTACATAAGGATCATTAACGTAATTTCCATCAAGGAATACGACATCATCATTTTCATCTAGAAAATCATAAAGTTCTCTTGTTCCAAAAGCAAAAGCACAAACCATTTTTCCTGGATGTAATGTTTTATACTTATTAGTTATCACTCCCGCTTTGTAAAGATTCATAAATCCAGTTGTTAACATTTCAGTATGAACACCTAAATCTTTTTTATCAGTAAGTGCAGCAGCAACAGCATTTGGTATTCCACCAATTCCTAATTGTATGCAATCTCCATCATTTATATATTCTGCAACAAAGTTTCCTATCATTATATCTTTTTCATTTGGTATCATATCAGGTAAAATTGGTACTTCACTATCTATATTAACGAAATAATCTATTTCGCTTTCATGAACCTCTAAATCACCATAAGTTGTTGGTAATAAAGGATTAATTTCTAAGATTACAGTACTTGCAGCTTCGATCATTCTCTTTTCATAAACATTTGATAAAGAAAGCGATAAAAATCCATCTTCATTTGGTGGTGTTGCGTTTCCTATAAATACGTCTGGTTTCTTATTATCAATTCTTTGAACTCCAGCTGCATGTAGTTGATTAGGGATAAATGATATGTTTCCATTATTAAAAGCTTTTCTCAAATCATTAGAGAAAAACCAGCTATTAACTTCAAATATGTCTTTATATTTTGCGTTTGTCATATACTCATAATTCTTAAGAGGCAAACAATTATCAACTGTGATATTGTTTACTCTATTGCTTATCTCGTGTAAACGAGTAGAAATTTCGCGACCTTCACTGGCGCACATTCCCATTACTATATAATCCTTATCTTTAATAATATTTAATGCTTCATCCACTGTTATTGTTTTTGCCATTATGTACCTACCTTCTTATACAAATGATAGGTATAAGGTAAATTTTACCTTATACCTTCCATCTATATTATACTAAGTTTTATTTAATTTCCAAGAATATCATCAATTGATTCAATTGGTTCAACAACATTCCAAATGTATCCTTCTGCAACGTCTCCAGCAGCAGGAATTATAGCAGCCATTGTTAAAGCCATTGATTGTGTTCCAACTCTTGATCCACTAGCGTAATCAATAAATCCACCAAATGGATTTTGGATTGGAGCTTCTTCCATTGCATTAATGAAATTTTCCCATGTTAATTCATCTTCGCCAACTCTTTCAAGTCCTTCAACGAAGAATGATGCAGCGATCCATCCTGTCATTGCATAAACACTAGCTACATAATCATTATTGAATGTACTCATTTCAGCAACGAATAAATCATATTCAGCTGTAGGTGTTGTTCCGTCATCTTCAAAGAAATCTACCCATGCACCAGCATAAACGTCAAATGAATCTAGTGTATCTTTAATTAATGCTGCAAATGATGGTGATGCATTTACATATGATGTAATACAATCAACGTCACTACCAGCTACTTCTAAAGCTTTGATAGCTGTAGCAGCACTTGCTTGGTTAGCCGCAACAATAATGAAATCAACATCAGCATTAACGATTGTTAACGCAGCAGCAGATAAATCTGCAGCACCGTATTCAACTTCAACTATTACTAATTCTACACTTTGGTTAGCAGCTTCAATTTCAATTCCTTCTAGCATACTAGTTCCTGAGTCATCGTTTGAATAGATAACTCCAATTTTAGAAGCCCCAAAATCTCCTACTGCACGAGCAACCATTACTTGCCCTTCAGCTGGATAAAGAGGTTGTACTGGGAATGAAGCTCTTTCATTTCCAGTTGCTTCTGCGTTGTATAAAGTTCCTACACCAGTTGCGTAATAAACACGTGGGATTCCTACACCCTCAAGATAAGTTTCAGTTGCACCAATAATTGGTGTACCGAAATGTCCTACAAATGCAAAGATTTCATCATCTTCAACTAATCTTTCAGCATAAGTTAATCCTGTTGCTCCATTGAATTGATCATCATAATGAATAAATTCAATTCTTCTTCCATTAACTCCACCGTCAGCGTTAACCATTGCGAAGTATGCTTCGATACCTGCAACAAATGGTAATCCAACAAATGCTAATCCACCTGAAGTTGCTGCTGAGTTCCCAACTAATACAGTTGTATCAGTTACTCCTTGAGCAGATTCATCAGTGTTTTGACATGAAGATAATGATACTGTTAAAAATACTAATGTTAATACGATAAATAATTTTTTCATTTATTTCTTCCTCCTATTTTTTTTCTGAATTCTTTTATTCAGCTTGAATCTATTTTCCTAAATATGCTTCTACTAGTTTCGGATCATTTATTAATTCTTTTGCCGGACCTTCCATTATTAGTTCTCCAACTTGAATTACATATGCATAGTCCGATATTTTTAGTGTCTGCAAAGCATTTTGTTCAACAATTAGTACAGTAACTCCTTCTCGCTGAAACTCCTTAATAATGTTAAATATATCTCTAACAATAAGTGGCGCAAGCCCTAGTGAAGGTTCATCAAGAACTAATAGCTTTGGATTTGCCATCAACGCTCTTGAGATGGCAAGCATTTGTTGCTCTCCACCAGATAATGTATTGGCTATTTGGGTTTTTCTCTCTTCTAAAACTGGAAAGTAATTATAAACCCTCGTCTTATTATTATTAATAATTTCGTTTCTGGTTAAAGCAATTTCACTATTTAAAACATCATTATTGCCCATTTTTTGTGACATTAAGTTTATTACTTTACTAATCCTTTTCGTCTTAGCACTATCAAATATCTTCGATACTAGGACTTTTCCTTTTTTAACTTTAAAAGCTCCTATTCGTAAATTTTCTTCAACTGTTAAATCTGTGAAAATTTGTCTTCCTTCAGGTGATTGAACAATTCCTAATCCGGCAATCTTTTCTGATGGTAATTTTGTGATATTTTGTCCTTCGAACTCTATTGTTCCGGATTCACTGTTTATAAGTCCTGATATTTTTTTTAGAAGTGTTGTTTTTCCTCCACCATTAGCGCCAAGAATAGCTACAATATTCCCTTTTTTAACTTTTAAAGAAACACCCTTCAAAGCTTTAATGTGTCCATAACTTACATGTAGGTCTTTGATTTCTAATAAGTTATTCATTAGTCCTCATCCTTTCCCAAGTAAGCTTCTTGAACGATTGGATTAGATTGAATTTTTTCTGGAGTATCCATTGCAAGAAATTTTCCAAAAGATATTGCGCATATTCGGTCACATACTTGCATAACAAATCCCATATCATGTTCAACTAATAAAACTGAACATTTATAGTTATTTTTTATCGAAATAATTAAATCCGATAATTCTCCAGTCTCTTGTTCATTAAGTCCAGCTGCTGGCTCATCTAAAATAATTAATTTGGGATCACTCATTAGAGTTCTAGCAATTCCAATTTTTTTCAAGATTCCGTATGGTTGTCCTCCGGCATATTGATCTTTAAGATGGTATATTCCCATGAACCTAAGAATACCTTCAGCTTTTTCTATAAACTTTTGTTCCTCTTGTTTAGCTTTTTTAGTACGGAAAATATTAGCAATTATGTCTGTAGTATATAAAGAATGTGCTCCGATTAGTAGATTATCAATTATTGATAAATCTCCTACTAACTCAACATTTTGAAATGTTCTAACAAGTCCTTCTTTAATTACTTTGTTTACATGAACATCATTTAAATTAACTACTTCTCCCATTTTATTTCTTAATAAGATAATACCTTCTTTATCATCATAAAATTGTGTAATACAGTTGAATACAGTCGTTTTACCGGCACCATTTGGTCCAATTAATCCAACTATTTCATCTTCTTTGATATCGAATGATAAATCATTAACGGCTTTAAGACCACCAAACGACATTACAAGATTTTTAATTTCAAGAAGTGTTCCTTTATTCAGGCTATACATCTTTATTTACCTCTTTATTCTTTTGAAATTTAAATTCGCCGTTTTTATATTTGTGATACAGTTTTTTTATATCTTGAATAATATATATGATTCCGTGAGGATAATACATTATTACAACAATTATTAGTACTCCTGAGAATATATAAGCTACTCCGTAAACGCCAGTAAATAGATCTTCTAGCCATAAACTTGGTACACCATAAATGACAAATACACCAAGGAAAGTACCAAATATAGATTTAATTCCTCCTACAACTACCATTGCTAAGATTAGTAACGTTAACATTAAGTTCCAATCTAACGGTTGTACATAGCGGTAGAATGATGCAAATAATATTCCCCCAATAGTTGCGTATAATGTTGCTATCAAGAAAGATAGTAGGCGGTATTTAGCTATACTTACCCCCATTGCTTGAGCTGAAGAATTACTTCTACTCATAGCCATAAACGCTCTTCCTGTTTTACTATTTGTAAGATTGTACATTACAATCATCATAATTACCATTACAACTACTAAAAATACAAATGTCCAATTTCTGTTTAATTGAATTAATCCAAATAATGTTGGATACTCGTAATGAACTCCACCAAAAGCATTTGTAAACCATACAACTCTTCTAAACACTTGACTAAATATTTCACCAAGTGCAAGTGTTGCAATAGCTAAATATACTCCTTCAACTTTTAATGAGAATAGACCTATAAATAGTCCTATTAAAGATGAAAATAGTAATGTAGTAATAATTGCTAATTCATATGGAAGTCCTAATGCTGAAAAGTAAACTACACCATAAGCTCCAAATCCAACGAATCCAGCAGTACCTAAGCTCATAAGCCCAGAGAATCCAAGTAAAATATTTAATCCTAGTGCCACAATAGTAAATATTACTATATAAGCAATAAGTGAAACTGTTGAATATCTAATAATATCTAGATTTGATAATACGGGAACTAGTGAAATAAGTACTCCGAATAATACAAATCTTGAATACATACTTTTTTCTAATTTATTTTTCATGTATTTACTAGCTATAGTAATAGGCTTTAATAGTTTAGAGAAAAAATTAGGTGTTTTATTATTTTTTATGTTTTCCATTTTTTTCACCTCTAAACCTTCTTAACGATTTTCTTACCAACTAAACCAACTGGTTTAAAGAATAAGAATATCATTATTACTACATATACAATCACAGTATTCCATGTAGAAGTAATATAGTAAGCTGTCAGATTTTTTGAAAGTGAAATTATATAAGCCCCGATAACTGGACCATAAAATGTTTGGAATCCACCTAATACACATGCGAAGAATGCATTAATTTGTACATCATTCATCATATTGATATCTACTGCTGATTGCGGAGCAATTATAATTGCAGCCAATGTTCCAAATGCAGCAGCTGTAGCCCAAGACATCATTGTAACTTTCTTTGTTGGGACACCCATAAGTTTTGAAGCAACTTCATTTGAAGCAGTAACACGAATAGCTAAGCCCCAATCCGTATATTTCAAAAACCAAAATGCTCCCCCCATTAATAGAACTGATAACCCAATTGTAAAGATTGCATTATAACCAATCGATGCACCAAGAATACTTATTTGTGTAGCATCTGTGAAAGCAATAAATCTTGGCATTGGAATAGGTTCTACACCAAATATCATGGGAATTATTCCGATAATTACAATAATTAATCCTAAAGTAATTATTTGTTTACCTGTTGATCCAACTTTTGAAGCAGGTCTAATGAAAATTGTGTCAATGATAAATCCTGTAATAATGGCTGTTATCATTGCAATAGGTACTACTACCCATATACTCCAACCCCATTTAACAAGAATTGTAGCGGCAACAAATGCATTTAATGTACCAATTGCACCTTGTGCAAAGTTTGTTGTTTTACTTGTTCTAAAAATTAAAACTACTCCAAGTGCTGCTAATGCATATACACTTCCTGTTTCTAAACTTCTTAGAACTAATGATATAAAAACACTCATATTAGCCCCACCTCACAATACTAGAAGCCCACACATAGCCAATACCAGCAGCTAATAAACAAATATTATCACCAGGTTTTAATTTCCCTTTTTCAACTGCTAAATGAAGTGATAAAATTTGATCTATTTGGCCGATATGACCGTAGTCTTCAAGATATATTGTTTGTTCTTCTGATAAATTTAGTTCTTTAAGCATATCATTATGTCCTGATCGTTTAATGTGAAGAATACCTAAATAATCAATATTTGTTCTTTTTAGATTTGATTTTCTTAAAGATTCATCAACACATCTAAGCCAATTATTGAATGAGACTTCGTTTAAACGATCCTTCATTTTCTTAGCATCCATTAATTTAAGCGACTTATATGCAGTATTAACATTTTCTCTTGTAATTGGATTACAACTACCACCAATTTCAACTCCAGCCGTTCTAGCTAAAGTTCCATCTGCAATAATATGAGATCCCAATATTAAATTATGAGGATGATTTTTTTTAATAATCATTGCTCCTCCACCAGCAGATAAGTTATACATCATTGACATATCCTTGTCTTCAAAGTTAACAAAGTCACCATTTCGATATCCACCAACAATCATGATAGTATCTATTTCATCATCAGCAACTAACATATCTTTAGCTATTTTTAGCGCTGAGACACTTGTACAGCATCTATTTTGTAAATCAATACCCCATGCATTATATGCGCCTATTTTACCTTGCACATATAATGCTGAAGTTGTAAGAGGGTATTCTTTCCATTCTTCAGTTATTGATAAAATTACATCAATGTCTTTTGGATCTACATTAGTTTTATTTAGACAATCTAACGCTGCCAAATAACTCATTTCTTGTGATCCTTCTTCTTTATTTGCATAGAGTACTTTTTTTATACCAAGTTTTTCTATGACAGCTTCTTCTGTCCAAACACCGTTTGTTTCTAAAGCAATATCTCTTGCTGTTTTGAATTGTTTTGGTAAATAAATACCTGTACCAACAATTCCTATTTTTATATTATTGGACAAAATCTCACCTCCATATTTATCTATTTATTTTCTTTTTATAATCTCATTCCGCCATTAACACTTAGTGTATGTCCTGTTACATATGATGATTCATCACTTGCTAAGAACATAACTGCATTCGCTATTTCTTCAGGTTGTCCTAGTCTTTTTAACATTGTTAATTTTGCGAATTTATCTAATAAATCTTGTGGTACTGTTTTTAAGATGTCTGTCATAACATATCCTGGTGATACTGCATTAACTCTAACAGGAACACCTTTACGAGCAAATTCTTTAGCCCAAGTTTTTGTTAATCCTATCATTCCTGCTTTAGTAGCTGAATAATTTGCTTGTCCAATATTCCCAAATTCACCAACAACGCTTGAAATATTTATTATTGATCCTCCACCATTAACTTCCATATGTGGTCCAATATATCTCACTAAATTAAATATTCCTTTTAAGTTAACATCCATCACTAAATTCCATTGCTCATCTGTCATTTTTCTTGTCATTGCATCTCTAGTAATTCCAGCATTATTAACTAAAATATCAATTTTTTTGTATTTTTCATTAACTTTATTAAAGAAATCAAGGCAAGCGCTAGAATCTGCGACATTTAATATTAATCCTTCTACATTTTCATGTTCGAATGATAATTCAGTCATATCAGCAACAATAACTTTTGCTCCTTCATTTGCAAATTTTAAAGCTATTTCCATTCCAATTCCTTTTGCTCCACCAGTTACTACTGCAATTTTATTTTCTAATCTCATTATGAAACCTCCATATTTTTTAGAATTATAGCGGTCCCCATTCCTCCACCTATACATAGTGAAGCAAGACCAAATTTCTCTTTTCTCTTAATCATTTCATGAATTAATGTTGTTGTAATTCTATTCCCACTCGCTCCTACAGGATGTCCTAAAGCTATTGCTCCTCCATTAACGTTAGTTCGTTCCATGATTTGTTCTCTACTTAAATTATGTTCTTCTACTAACTCATGAATTACACCTAAACTTTGAGCACTAAACGCCTCATTAAGTTCTAATAATCCCATATCAGCTAATGTCATATTTGTACTTTTTAAGACATTTCTTATTGCTGGTACTGGTCCTAGACCCATATATAAAGGTTCAACTCCACCTTGTCCTATTCCCACTACTTCAACTAAAGGTTTTAAATTATACTTTTCAACAGCCTCTTCACTTGCAACAAGCATAAAACTAGCACCATCATTAATTCCAGAACTATTACCTGCCGTAACACTTCCATCTCTTTTAAATGCTGATCTTAGTTTTCCTAATTTTTCAAGGTTAGTTCTTCTATTAGGATATTCATCAGTATCTACTATTGTTTCTCCTCTTCTTGATTTAACAACAACAGGTACAATCTCATCTTTAAATTTACCACCATCAATAGCTGCGATAGCTTTTGATTGTGATAACATTGTAAACTCATCTTGCGCTAATCTTGTTAATTCAAATTTATCAACAATGTTTTCAGCAGTAATTCCCATATGTACATTATTAAATGCGTCAGTTAAAGCGTCATCAATCATATGGTCTTTTAAGTTTATACCACCCATTTTTATTCCATTTCGTACTTTTGGTGGTAATAAAAATGGTGTTAAACTCATTGATTCAGTTCCACCAGCAATAACTAAGTTATGTATTCCTACTTTAATACTTGTATATGCGTTCATAATTGTTTTCATTCCACTACCACAAACCATATTTAAACTATAAGCTGGAACCTCGATAGGTATCCCTGCACCAATAGAAACTTGTCTACCAAGTCCTTGGCCAATTCCTGCAGGTAAAATATTACCTACGATAAGTTCATCAATATTCCCTTTAGGAATTTTTGTTTCTTCAAGAATTGCTTTAACAACTCCCACTCCTAATTGTGCCGGATGCACTGTACTTAGTGATCCCAAAAATGAACCTATAGGTGTTCTTTTAGCTGAAACGATATAAACTTTACTCATAATTTCCTCCTTCAATATTTGTTTTATCCTATTCACTTGCATTTTAATTTATTTTCAATTATACTTACAATATCACAACAACCATTCATTTTATGAGGATATATTCATAACCTGAAGAGTTATTCAGATTATAGCATAAAGCGTTTTCATTGTCAATGTACAATGATGACTTTTATGTACATAAAATAAGGAGAGATATTATGCTTGATGAAGTAAAAATTCCAATTACAAGAAACGGTAAAGCAACTTTTAAAATCATAGTTGATACAACGATAGATTTGTTCTATAAACAAGGCTATCACAAGACAACCATAGCCAACATTACAAATTCAGCAGGAATTGGAGCAGGTACATTTTACCTATACTTTCCAAACAAACTATCCTTATATAAATACATCTTAAATCAATTTCAACATGAGATTAGAAAAACAATAGCTGAAAAAGTGGCAAGTGTTAATGGTAGATTCGAGAAAGAAAAAGAAGGTATAAAAACCTTTATAAAATACGCTATCGAAAATCCTCATTCATATAATATTATCTGGGAATCACTTTATATAGATAAAAACCTATTTATTGATTATTATGAAGGGTTTGCGAGAAGGTATGAAATCGGATTAACAAGATCTATCAAAGATGGTGAAATGCATGATGTGAATACTGAGCTTGTTTCATATATATTAATGGGAGTAAGTAACTTTATTGGTCTTAAAGTCTTACTAAACTTAGGACGTAATAATAAAGATATTGACAAGCTTGTAGATCAAGTTATGGACATTATTAAAACAGGTATCTTTAAATAACAAAAACGCTAGAAAAATTCTAGCGTTCTTTTTTTTAAATCAAATAATAGCTTGCGATATATGTCTTGAAATTTCTTTTATATCGCATCTTCCTCTAAACTCAAACGTCAACATTCCCATTCCACTTATATAAATATTTAGTTCTGCATCCATATCAAATACTCCCGAAGACTCAATTGAATAAGCATTAAATTTAGAATACGGGATACTTGTAAAATCTGTTTTTTTCCCAGTCATTCCTTGTACATTTATTATTATTATTCTCTTTGTAGTAAAAACCACTCCATCTCTTACTGCTTTATAAGAACCTAGAATATTCTCACCAGGAACAATTAAAGCAATTGCTTTTTTACTGTATCGATCATCCTCTTTCATCTTAATATATTTCATGTTTGTAAAATCAATCATTATGTTACCTCCATATTTTATTATTAAAATTTAAAATTATATGTCAATTTTACCATACCTCTTTTAAATAATAAAACTATTACTAATTATCAAGATATATAAGTGCATGTACTACACCCTTACTTTATGTGTAAAAACGTAAATCCATATATAAACTAATAAATTAAACCCACTTGTTAGAATAACTAAAATCAACTTCATAATATTCTAGTTCATCTTCTTTGCACCCTGTTAACAAAAAAGTAAAACTACTATCAATCTTTACTTATAAAGCCAATATTATATGTTATACTTAATCATACTAAGGAGGTAATTATATGAACGTAGCAATTTATGGTGCTGGAGCTATGGGTACTGTATTAGGTGCTTATATTTCAAAAGCAGGGTATGATATAGATTTGATAAATCGTAATAAAGACCATGTAAAAGCACTAAAAAAAGATGGAGCAAAGATTATCGGTAAAATCGAGTTTATTCAGCCAGTAAAAGCATTACTTCCTGAAGAAATGTCTAAAAAATATGATATCATCTTCTTGATGACGAAGCAAAAATTTAACAAAGAAGTCGTTAAATTCTTAATCTCTTATTTAAATACAGAAGGTGTAATTTGCACTATGCAAAATGGTCTTCCCGAAGTATCGGTCGCTGAAGTAATTGGAAAAGACCGTACAATAGGTTGTACAATGTCCTGGGGAGCAACTCTTCATGGAAAAGGTGTAAGTGAACTAACATCAGAAGCTACTAGGGAAACAATGACTTTTAGTATTGGTAAATACGGTAATAATGACGATAAATTATTTAATTATATTATAGAGTTACTAAATGTGATGGGTGATGTAAAAGTTGAAAAAAACTTTATTGGTGCAAGATGGGCTAAATTATTAGTAAACGCTGCCTTTAGCGGTCTATCAGTAGTTACAGGAGCTAATTTCGGTAGAATATCCAAAGATAAAAAATCAAGATTATTTGCTTTGAAAGCGATCAAGGAGTGTATTGATGTTGCCGAAGCAGCTAATATCAAAATCGAACCTCTTCAAGGAAAAGATGTTGTTAAACTAATGAATTATACCAATAATCTCAAAAAACATATTAGTCTTTTTATTCTTCCTATTGCTATGAAGAAACACAGATTAATTAAATCAAGTATGTTAAGAGATCTAGAAAAAGGAAGAAAAACAGAAATAGATTCAATTAACGGTATTGTATGTGAGTATGGTAATAATTATAATATTGAAACCCCAATTAATGATAAAATTGTAGAGATAGTTCAACGTATAGAAAACAATGAATTAAAGCCTGACTGGAGTAATCTTCTGTTATTGTAATATTCCTTATATCATATGATNNTTTAGATGTTATTCGTTCATACTCTCAAGAACAAACAACTCGATAATCCTATGAACAAGTAAAAATTCAATTTCATCAAATTGAGAATGTGCTTGTGCATCGGCTACATTCCCTAACGACGATGAAGTAATTACCATGTCAAACTGAGGAATAATATAAATATGTTGTCCGCCCCATCCTCTAGCTGAGATTAACGGTACTCCCCACTTATTACTTAGCCACCAATAATATCCGTATCCATGATTAGCAAATGTAGCTACTTTGTTTTCTGTTGATGTCTCAACCCATTCTTCTGATACGATTCTTACACCATTATATATACCTTTGTTCAACACTAAATTACCAATAATATCTAAACTAGAATTAGATAAAAATAGATCACAACCACCTATATTTATACCTGTTTGATCAGCATTCCAATATGGTTCTTCAATTCCAAGAGGCTCAAACAAGTTTTCATAAGCAAAGTCTCTTGCAGACATACCTGTTGCCTCTGTCAAAATGACTGATACTAGATGAGCAGATCCATCACTATAATTAAACTCAGTGCCTGGATCAAATCCAAGTTCTCTCCCTAAAATCAATGTAAGAGGGTCAGCTGATCTTCTTAAATTGATCATTTCACCAGATAAATTACTGGAGTCCCATACAAGTCCAGCACTCATTGTTAAAAGGTGCTCTATTTTTATTAAGGAAAGATCATAATCAGTTTCGTAAGCATCTAAATCAATATAATCACCTATCGACTGATTAACGCTTTCTATATATCCTTTATCAATAGCAATACCTACTAGCAAAGAAGTAATACTTTTTGTAACAGAGAAGATATTATTATCATTTTGAAAGTCGTTATTATTGAAATACCTCTCTTTGAACAAGTCCCCATCAATTGATATTGTAATACCGTATATATTATCAATATCTCCAGCGCTATCTAAAATAGTATCAAGTTCAATTAATAAATCTGCATCAAATCTTACGTCTGTCATCAAATCATCATCAATATCATCTATTATCACATCATCATCTACTCCACTTTGACATGAGCTCAATAAGAAAGTAGATAATAAAATCATGAAATATATTAATAATTTTTTCATAATACAACCACTCCTAAACTATTTTAAATTATTATTACCATTTCTTAATTTCATTTATAACTAAATTTAGACGTTCTCTTTTCACACTGTAATGAGTATAATATCCGACTTTTTTACCTTCAACAAGTCCTGCCTCTTTAAGTACTTTCAAGTGTTGTGAAACTGCAGAATCAGTGATTCCCAATGCTTTGGCAAGGCCGCCAACACAGTAATCATTACTTACTAATAAATGAACAATCTTCAATCTTGTTTCATCTCCTAAAGCCTTAAAAACTAAACTATATTCATCCATTGTTTCACCCAATCTATTTTAGTAGTTACTTAAATAGATTCTATCATCTATCCTTTTTTAAGTCAATACCCTTTAAATAATGTATGAACGATTTTGTCATCAAAGCTATCCTTCTCTTTTAAAATAAATTATTATTATTATTAGTTCATACTCAGTTCACAATCAATTGTTATAGTACTGGTGTAGCATGAGAAATATGCGTAGGAAAGAGAGTGAACAATATGTTAGAATTAAAAAACTTATCAAAGAATTATTATGTTGGAAATCAAGTTATTCCAGCTTTAAAAAATGTTAACTTGAAATTTAGAAGAAATGAGTTTGTATCAATCTTAGGTCCTTCAGGTTGTGGTAAAACAACAATGCTTAATATTATAGGTGGACTAGATAGATATACATCAGGTGATTTATTAATTGACAATAAATCAACAAGTGAATTCACAGGGAACAACTGGGATGCTTATCGTAATTCAACAATTGGTTTTGTATTCCAAAACTATAATCTAATTTCCCATTTAACAGTACTAGATAATGTTGAAATGGCTTTATCATTATCTGGAATAGGTGCTAAAGAACGAAAAGAAAGAGCAACTAAAGTACTTAATGATGTTGGTCTAGCAGATCAACTAGCGAAGAAACCAAATCAATTATCAGGTGGGCAAATGCAAAGAGTTGCAATTGCAAGAGCACTTGTAAACAATCCTAAGATTTTATTAGCAGATGAACCTACCGGGGCAATAGATTCTAAAACAAGCGCTCAAATTATGAAACTAATTCAAGAGATTTCAAAAACTAGATTAGTTATTATGGTTACTCATAATAGTAAAATCGCATTAGAATATAGCGATCGTATTATTAAATTATTAGATGGAGAAATCCTAGATGACACAAACAAAGTTACAGAAACTATAACTGCTTCTACAGAGAATCTTTTTAATAAAAAAACAGCTATGTCTTATAAACAAGCTGTTAAAACTAGTTTCAAAAACTTAATAACAAAAAAAGGAAGAACATTTATTACCGCAATTGCCGGTAGTATTGGTATTATTGGTATTGCTTTAGTATTAGGGATTTCAACAGGAATGACTGATTACGTTGACGAAATGCAAGGAGATACTTTAGCTGGTTTTCCTATTACAATAAATCAAATAGCTACTACTTTTGGTCCTCCTGAGGATGGTCGTGGTGATATGATGGGTGATGATGAAACAGATACAGATTTTCCAGAAGGAAATTCAGTTTATCCTTATGATAGCTCTACAAGAATGTCAGTACATGAAAATATACTAAATGATGAATTTATTACCTATATAGATGATATTGATCCAGCGCTTGTTAATTCAATATCTTATACAAGTGCTATAGCAATAAATATAGTTACCCAATCAGACAATGGAGCATATGATTTAGTTGCCATTGAGTCTGGTGGTGGATTTGGTTTATTTGGTGGTAGTAGCATATTTAGTGAAATACCTGATAACCAAGAATTTGTTGAATCTCAATATGATATATTATCAGGAGTTTATCCAACAACATACAATGAACTAATACTAGTTGTTGATTCAGAAAACCAAATTGATATCGAAGTACTTGAGGCACTAGGGTACAACATTGATGACGAATATACCTTTGATGATTTTATAGGAAAAGAGTTCAAAGTTATTCCAAATGATGTATACTATACACAAGTAGGAGACTTGTTTTTACCTAGTAATAATTATGAAGATATGTATAACGATACCAAAGCAATAACTATCGAAATAGTTGGTATATTAAGAGTTAATGAAGATGCAACTAGCGAGGTATTAAGTGCCGGTCTAGGGTATACAACATTATTGACAAGCCATATACTAGATGATGCAATGAATTCAGAAATAGTTTTTGCTCAAAAAGACAATGAAGTAACAAATGTCCTAACAAATACTGAATTTAATTCTCAAATCACATATACATCTGTTATGAAAATTATAGGTGGAGATTCAACACCAACAGGTGTTCAAATTTATCCAACATCATTTGACGCAAAAGATGAAATCAAATCATATATAGATATATTTAACGAGGGAAAAGATGAAGTAGACGAAATTGTTTACACTGACTTAGCAGAAGTTCTATCTTCAACAATTTCTAGTTTAATTAATACAATAACAATTATCTTAGCAGCGTTTGCAGCAATAAGTTTAATAGTATCATCAATTATGATTGGTATAATAACGTATGTTAGTGTTATCGAAAGAACTAAAGAAATTGGTATTATGAGATCACTTGGAGCTCGTAAAAAAGATATCTCAAGAATCTTTAATGCTGAAACGTTACTAATAGGTCTTGGTAGTGGTACATTAGGAATATTAATCTACTTTGTACTTCAAATACCACTAAACATTGTCATTGCTAAATTCATTGACATTGAAGGATTCGCAACTTTACCACTTCAATACGCATTAGGATTAATTTTATTAAGTAGTACATTAACACTAATCTCAGGACTTATCCCAAGTAAAATCGCAGCTAATAAAGACCCTGTAACTGCATTAAGAACCGAATAACCAAAACATTTAAGGAGTGATATCATGCTAAAAATATTGGTAGCCGAAGATGAATTTTATATTAGAGATTTAATCTGTAAAAACCTTCAAAACAACGGTTATACCCCTGTTTGCGCAAAAGACGGAAAAGAAGCAATAACAATATTTGAAAACAATCATATCGATCTTGTTATATCAGATATAATGATGCCTCATCTTGATGGTATTACTCTTTCCAAAAAAATAAGACAAATAAATAAAGACATACCTATCATTATTCTAACTGCATTAGACACATTTTCTGATAAAGAAAAAGGTTTTACCAGTGGCGCAGACGACTACATGGTAAAACCTGTGGATATGCAGGAAATGATACTAAGAGTAAAAGCTCTTTTAAGAAGATATCAAGTAATTAGTGAAAATAAACTATTACATAAATCTATCATCTTAGATTTTCAAACTAAGAGTTGCACTCTTAAAGGCAAACAAATAGAACTAACTGTTAAAGAGTTTCAACTACTATATAAACTACTATCTACACCAAATCGTATTTTCACAAGAGAACAATTAATGAATGAAATATGGGGATTTGATAGTGAATCATACGAGAGAACCGTAGACACACATATTAAACGTTTAAGAGAAAAGATAACTACGAAAGATTTTGAAATAATCACAGTAAGAGGTCTTGGATATAAGGTCGTGTTAAAATGAGAAAAGTAACTGTAAAAATTATTATTTCAGGTTTCATCATTATGATGATTTCTTCCATTTTCCCAAGAGTTATTTGGGGTATTTACCATAACTTCGAACCCGGTTTAGAAATGAATGAGGGGTTTATACTTATAGTAGGATTTACCTCTGTATTTATATCAATCTTATTATTTTCTCTATTTATGAATAGAGTGATTCTTAAAAGAATAAAGGATCTTAATAATGCCACCAGACAAGTAATGGACGGAAATTATGATTTCACTTTAGAAATGAGACAAAAAGATGAAATATCAGAACTTACCAATAACTTTAATCGTATGGTAAAAGAACTACAATCAAATGAATATCTTAATAAAGAATTTATTAGAAACGTATCACACGAATTAAAAACTCCCCTAAGTGCAATTAACGGCTATGCTGAGTTAATAAACACAAGTACATTATCTCCCGAAGAAATAAAAAAATACTCTGCTATTATTGCATCAGAATCAAAGAGATTATCCTTACTGGCAAAAGATATATTACAAATATCTCTTATTGAATCTCAATCAATTATTTATCATGGTGAAAAATTCAATATCTCAGAGCAAGTTAGAAACGTAATTCAACTAATGCAATTAGAATGGGAACAAAAAAATATTGAATTTAAATTAGATTTAGAAAAAGTTTACAGCACTTCAAATAAAGAAATCACATACCAAATATGGACAAACTTAATAAGTAATGCAATCAAATTCTCAAAAAATGGATCACAAATTACAATAACTTTGGAAAACAAAGATAATCAAATTATCTTTACAATATCAAATCCTGGAACTATTAGTACAGAAAATCAGCAAAAAGTATTTAATCTGTTTTATGTTGCCGATAGTTTAAAGGGTAGAGATAGCAATGGTGTAGGGTTAACACTAACATATAAGATTATAGAAAAATTAAGTGGAACAATTTCACTTACATCAGTAGATGACTATGTAACATTTATAGTTACTATTCCAATTCAATAAAAAAAGCCCATCGGGCTTTTTTTATGAATGATCATAAATACATTTTTGACAAATAGATTAAATCAAGTTAAGTTTTTTCTTTAAGCAGTAATAAAAGCATTAAAAAATCTCTATGCAATAGAGATTTTTTCTTTAATTTCATGATTTTCTTTTAATTTGTCTTTCTTTTTACCAAATAATACATCATAAACAACTGAAATAACAATTATATCAACTAGAATCATGACTCTTCCTACCCACGATTGTGCGAACAGGAGAATTTCACCTATATTATTAACTTGATACTCATAAATTCCGATTAAGTCTTGTTCTTCGATTGTCCATCTGTCTTGTAAATCACTAACATGTGGTTTTGTTTTAAAAATCAGTTCATTATTGTACGTATTTATCTCAGCAATATAATGAACTACAACATCATCAATACCATCATTTGTAATATCGACATTAAATGCTACAATATCGCCAACTTTGATATCTTCTGGGTTTATTTCCTTTGTAATTACAACGTCTCCTGGAGCAATTACTGGATCCATAGAGTCTGTTTTAATAGCAAATAAGTCATACTTATTAAGGGGTGGCACATAAGTAAAAACCAAATTAATTACTATGACAATAGTAACTAATAAACCAATAAATTTTAAAGTATCCAGAGTTTCTTTTTTTAATTTATTTTTTTTCATAAAACCACCTATTCTATTGTTGTGATTACTAGATCATCGATAACTAATCGAGCAAATCCAGCTGTATATGTTTGACCATAAAACGCAATTTTTACATATAATTCCTCACCTAGCATGTTTGCCGGAACGTCGAAAGAGTAATGAGTAAAGAATTCACTTTCACTTGTTACTACATTGCTTCTTTCACTACCAATACGTGTCCAACCTCCATCTCTGTTTGATACATAAACATAAAATCTTGCCCTACGAACATTTTCTGCATCGTTAGAATCACTTAAGCCAGTCATCGCATAGAAAGATATATTTGATACTTTTCCAATTGATGTTGTTGTGCTCATATATTCCATATAGTTTAATCTAAGACTATATTGATTATTAGTATGAAGATTCATTGCATCATATGCTGTAAAGTAATTATAATCAGGATATAGTGGAGAAGCGGAATATGAAGGTGCTATATCATGAATTGGATTGCCAAATTCATCTACTGCTCTATCAATTAATACAGGATACCCCATAGTTGGATAATTAGTAGCTTTACCTTTTCCTTCAAATTTCCATGTATATCCAAATACGTCCATTTCAAGTATCTTAGCTGTTTTGTTATTTGGTACATCAGTTTGCGAGTAAATATACTTCAATTTTGAATCAGGATCTTGTTCTAACTCATCATCAACATATATTGATAATTTACTAGCAAAATCAGGCCCAATAGGTAATGCAATAAATTCCCAATACCCAACATCAAGTTGCTCATTTGTAGTATCCGTTTTTGTATCAAAGAAGCCATAACCTTGGGAGATGGCGTTATTTGATATAAGTGAGATAGTAAGTAATAGAATAACTAATACTTTCTTCATGTTGCCACCTCCATTATGTTATTTGTTTTTATTATGAAGCGTTAAATGTTAAATCAAATGTAATGTCACCATTAATCATTGCGTTGTAAATAACTTCTGTTAATGGTTCTGTTAATGTAACTGTTACAGTAACTGTTACAACATCACTATTAATATCTGTAGTTGATGAAGTAATTTCAATATTAACTAATGAACCTAATGTTTCATCTCCATCAATTAATATATTTGATGCGCCAATGTTTAATTCTAAATCACTTTGTGCTTCTTTACTTAAGTTTACGTCATAACTTAATACGATTTCGTTTACATCGTTAACTCCCATAACAACACCGCTTGGTACTAATATTTTACCTTCAGGTGCAGTTGCGTTAACTGCTAATACTAAATCTGTTCCTTCTCCAACTGTTAATGTTTCACTTTGTGTTACTTGTAATGTATCCCACCATGAATATGCAGATACTGTTCCTCCAAATGCTAATAATGCTACTAATACGATTGCTAATTTTTTGATCATTATAAGATCCTCCTTTTTTTTTGGCAACAAGATCGTTACCTTTCAAATGTAGCTGGCTATCTTCGAGAGACCCTATAGTTTTCCGTCACTGGATCACTCCAGTTTTGGCGTTTTTCTTTTGCTTACACCTGAATATTACAACGATATGTTAAAGGTGTCAATTGGTTGCAGCTATAGTTAATATTTATTTAAGATTTCAACTTTTATGGTTCTATTACAAGAGATTATAATATTATATTATCCCTTAATATAGCTATTAAATTATCATATCATTATTCACAAAATAAAAGAGCGGATCAAATGATCCACTCTTAATTAATGTTCTATTCTTTGTTGAAGCATATCAACTACAGATTTTCCTAAACGGTATCCGTATGCATATACTGTTTCAATAATTTCAGGTTTTTTGGGGTTTTCTTCAATTTTATTTCTCAGTCTTTTAAAGTGGACATTAATAGTATTGTCAACAGACTCAGAATACTCTTCCCCCCAAACAACTAAATATAATTGTTTTCTTGAAAATGCTCTATTTGGATTCTCGAGTAGTGTCTTAATGATATCTATCTCTTTTGATGTAAGTTCTAATACTTTATCATTTTTCTTTACTGTTCTTGTTGAAAAATCTATTACTATGTCTTTAAACTCAAATACTTTATTCTTATCTTTCATTTCATTTCGATCCTCTAAAATGATTTTAATGCTTTCTACAATCTCATCTGGATGCATTGATTTTTCAATAAAGTCACTAGCTCCCACATTGATAAGCTTCACTCTTGATTTTACACTTGCGTAAGCCGTATTAATTATAACTGGAATATCTGATTTCTTACGTAAAATTTGTATAAACGCATATCCACTCATTTTTGGTAAGTTCAAATCTAATACGATTGCTGCGTATCTATGTTTGTTCACTTCAAGTAATCCATCTTCTGCATTAAATACACAATCGACTTTAAATCCGTAATTAGTTAAATGACGTTCAATTGTTTTACTTACAACCTTATTATCCTCGACTAATAAAATACGATCCATACTGTTCCCCCTAATATCAAACTATAAATCTAATAACAAAACCAATTATATTTTACAAGAATGCTTATCAAAAGTAAATAGAAAATTAAGTACTATTAATATAGAAACACAATTCATTAAATAACACATCATAGTTTTGGTAAAAAGTTTCTCTTAAAAGTAATACATCACCAAGTTTTTTTGCTATTAGTAAATCCAAAATTTGTTGTGTTAACTTTAAAATATTATTTGCTTTTAAATAAGTGAATGAACCTTTCATGTAATGTAAAGCATCATAAATCTTTTCTATATCATTAGAATCAAAGGCTTTATTTATTCTGTCTAAATCACTCTCTTTTTCATTAATAAATGTAGATGCAATTTCCTTTTGCAAGACTTCATCATTATAGAAAGATTCAAATTCTACAACATCAAACATAGTATAGTTCATAGATGCAGGTGTACTAACAATAGTTTCCTCTACAATATACTTATGAAATAAATCTTTCACTTCATCCTCTTTTAAGGGTTTAGAAATAACATCACTAATACCGCATTCAATCATTTTATCTGTTACTGAATTATATCCATTTGATGATACTGCGATAATTGGTATATCTTTATTTATTTTACTAAGTTCACGAATTTTTTTAGTAGTCTCAAATCCCGTAATTTCAGGCATAAAAATACACATGAAGATCATTGAAAAGTCTTCTTCTATCGCGTATTTTATTGCTTCTTGGCTAGTTTTTGCTTCTGTTATGTTTATGCCCATTCCTTGTAACAATCTACTCATAATACGTAGATTTAAGTGATTATCTTCTACAAGTAAGATGTGTTTTCTGTTTGTAATATCCATTTCAACATCTCCATATCCATGATTATTAGTTATCTTTTAGTGCGTTTAAACGGATTATCATTAAAATAACTGTTTAAATTTATATTTAATTCTTGTAGTGACTTAATAAATTTAGAGAAACTACTATATTCAAAATTGCCATCTCGTAATTTATTTTCGAAGTCCTCAGCACTTTTTTGTAGTTCTTTTGCGCCTATGGTAGCCGCTAACCCCTTGATTGTATGAGCTTCTATGATAATATCGTTTTCATCTTCTTCTTTAAATAAGTTTTCTAGTACTTTATCGTATCCATTATAGTCGGTTAAGAAGTTATACAATATTTCAAGATAAAATGCTTCATCATTCGAAAGATTTTTCAATCCTTCTTTTGTATCTAAAAAATCAAGGTTTATAGTACTAGCTTTTTTATTGTCAATTTCTACTGTAACAATATCAATATGTCTTGATATTGCATTAAATAATTTTGTTATTTCCAATGGTTTAGTCAAGAAATCATTCATACCTGCTCTTAAGGATTTTTGACGTTCCTCTTTTAAAGCATGCGCTGTCATAGCTACAATTGGTATTTTTTGATATTTATTTTTAGTTGCCCGTATTTTAATTGTTGCGTCCCTACCGTTTAAATTGGGCATCTGAATATCCATTAATATCAATTTATAATCGAATTCATCAGCTTCAAGTAATTCGATTACTTCAACACCATCATTTGCAATTGTTACTTCAAACCCTTCTCTCACTAACAACTCATAAACGATTTGTTGGTTGATTTTATTATCTTCTGCAAGAATAATAC
>LGVE01126468.1_pt2 | contig 38572 bp, 75 predicted proteins | sample 469871 | NCBI WGS metagenome assembly LGVE01 (sample SAMN03893561, study PRJNA290197) | marine sediment metagenome | material: sediment; isolation source: combined push core samples #3730, #5133, and #5579 collected at Hydrate Ridge | place: Pacific Ocean: Hydrate Ridge | reverse complement strand
TTTCTTTCTATGTTGATAAAAGAGGCGCTCAATTGCCTCCCATGTATTAATGACATTCTCGCGGAGTTCCGCCTCTAAATTAGCACTTTCAATGTACTTAATTGCAACATTGATACGTGCGTATTCTTTATCAACGCATGGAAACTTAGTTAATCCCCGCACTTTTTTAAGCCAGATCAGATTTGCTCTGATGTCATCTATCCCAACTCCAGAAACTATATAGATGGGAGCCTTTTGGTATTCGTTGCTGATAGAGGACTTAATAGTAATGGCCTCTGACTCAATTCCTATATTTTTGGTTAGCTCTATTTTCTTTTTTGTTACCTCCCCTGTTTCTTTATTTACAAAACTTCTGATCATGCTTTTGGTTACTTCTAATTGACGGGCACCTGCTCGAGCAATCCTGATACGCAAAGAGGCGTGAAAGGGTACTGCAAAGCCACCGGGAGTTGTTCGACCAAACTCACCTTGCCGCTCTTGGTTGGTAAAAATAAGGAGCTGGTGGGCAAGTGCAATCTTACGACCAACCTTTCGGCATAGCTGGGATAATTCTTTCGGCTTTTGCTGGCCCCGTTTATCTCCGGACTCCATTTCTAAAGAAGTAGAAATTGCTGCAAGACTATCAGCAGCCAGAACATTGATCATCTTGTCCTTTTTTGGTGCCCAGTTCCATATTAGGTCAGAGAGTTCTGTTACGGTGTTGGGTCGGCGATAAATCTCTCTTGGTATCTTTAGGCCAAAGAGAGATGCATACTCTTTATCCAGTCGAGCTTCAGGGTCAGCTATCAAGACCTCTCCACCGCCAGCTTGAACAGAGGAGCAGATCTCGACGAGCAACGCTGTCTTTCCACTTGAAGGCGGACCAAATATTTCAACGATAATCCCGCCAGGCATGCCCCCACCACGTATTCTGCTACCGGAAATAGCCAGATCAAGCAGGGTTGATCCCGTTGAGACGACTAAATTGGTATCAAGTGGAACATACAGAGAGTCTTTTGGTCTGGTCTCTATCTGATCCACAATGGAATCAATCTTCTTTACGGCTTTCGCCTTGGTGGCTTTCTTTACCATAGCGTCTGATTAAGGCTTTTTTCGCCGTTGGGTTGGTACTGGCCTTTTTCGCTGCCCTGGGGCGGCCCCTTGTCTCCCTGCGGGTCTTTTGCCCTGTCCAGTGGGTCTTTGTTGCTGAGATGCAGCAGGTCGTTGTCTACTGCCTCCACCACTGCCAGCTTTCTGCCTTTGAGATGGTGGCTTTATGGATGGGGCACGACCCTTACCTTGCCCTTCCTTTTGGTTGGCTGCTTCTAACCGTTGAGCTATTCGGTTAGTTTCCTCTGGGATATCGTCAGGTTGTTCTGCCTTACCGGACTCAGCCTTCTTTTTGGGTTTGGCCAGGCCACCGAGAAACATTTTCTTTATCTCATCATAGGTGAGTCTATTAACTAACTCATCCAAGATATACGCTTCTCCCAGAAGCTCGTCGGTGATGGTGGACTGCCTCTCTATGAATTTGTGTCCCAGGTACTGGGTGTTTGTTATTCCAGAACCCTCTCTCTCGAAGTAGATCGACTTTCCATTATCCGGACTGGAAAAAGGAACGAAGCCGCCACCGCGGGGGTTTCTGGCTACTGAAAGGATCTTCTTCTCAAATAGGAAGTGAGCTACTTCCCAGAGTTGTATCCCGCGATCTTCCTCTCGGGAAGAGTCATAGCATATGACATTGTAGAGGCACCTGCGCTTGGGGTTTAATTTTCCAAGGGCATCTTCAGCTTCTTCGCTGAGATCTTTCTCCATTCGCTTGGCATTGAGGTATTCGCAAATGGGGCAGGCCTCATTGTAGTTTCTGGCCAGGCAAACAACATCGTTTTCGTCCATGCCCACTTTCTGATGAACCCAAATGTCCAATAGGTAGGTGGGCTCACCCTCCCTTACTTGGTGGTGGCTTGGTCCGGCAAGGAAGGGGATGATATCAATAATATGCTCTCCTTCTTTGCATTTCCACAATTTGAGTGGGGCGCTGCTCCCTTTTGGAGCGGTGTAAAATCTTCCGAATTTCCCATACTCGTTTATCCTCTGGTGGGCCTCCTCTGTTCGTTTCAAGAGGGCCTTTCCAGAGAATTTACTTCTGAGACCTTTGCGTTTTTCAGCCATACTGTTTCTCCTTTTTAGAGTTTCTTCCAATTTTTCTTTCAATTTTGTGTAGTTAATCATGTTAATTATTGCTCAGGGGAGAGCGTCAATCTTGGCATCTCTCCAATCGATAATATCTCCGCGGAGATAGCAGAGCAATTGGATCCGTTTCATGATACGCCTCACATGGAGTCATTAGCTCATGGTCTTTTTATAGCCGGACTGCTACCGGCTCCCCCAAGCATAGTAATATTTATAAGTATATCAAACTTTGTTAAGCAATGCAAGCCCTTTGCTTCAAATAAGATTAGAAATTATTTACTTTTCTTCCTACCTGGTGATTTGGCCTTTGATTTGGCTGTGAGTTCTTCCCTCGTTTTTCCAGTAGGTTTAGGCTCGGGCTTGGTCTTGAGTTTGGTCTTGGGTTTGGGTTTTGTTTCACCTCCAGTTTTCTTTTCGACCTTCTTTTCGGTCTTTCCCTCGACCTTCTTTTCGGGCTTCTTCTTAGTCGTTTCCTTTTTCTTAGCTGCCACAGCCCCGTCTTTAGCCTCTTCGGCAGCCTCTCTCTTTAACGAGGCCTGAATCATACGTTCATCCTTTCTTAGGCCAGCCTCCATGTCCTCCCGTGTTTGTTTTCCATATATCTCTTGGGCCTCTGACTTAATCTTTGGCCCGGCCCAGTAACCGCTGAGATACAGGTCGGTCAGTTTCTCCAGGGCCTTCTTCTTATGATCAAAGGACCGGACTGCGCCGCCGATTATCTTGGCTTTGCACGAGGCTTTCATAAGAAGGCTGTTCGCCTTTATATAAAATGGATTCTGCTTGATCGAGTTGAGTATGGCAGCTTCAGTCGGCTTAGAGTCAAACCCGTGTTTTCCGGGATTGAGTCGGATATCGCCATCTAATTGAGCTTGCGTCAAAGCAAGCTTGTCTGCCAGTTGGTCTCTGCTATACAAAGCCATGGCCTCCTGCTTCGCGTAGTATTGATACGTAGCAGCTTGTTTGACCCACTCTTTGTCTAGTTGGTTAATGTTAATTTGAATATCCTCTTTGTATCCCATGATTCCTCCTATTCGGATAGGTTTAAGTGTTTGTCCAGTGTAGCTCGAATTAAATCCTGATAAGTGACTGTCTTTTTAAGAGCCATGGATTCCTGTCGAGCCAGGTCCTCAAGTTTTTCTTTCCAGGCTAAAGACATTAAGATGTTTACCTGTACTTTAACCTTGCCTTTGTTTATTGTTTTAGAGCCCATTGGTTCCACCCCTCAGTTACATGCTGCATGACAGGCCATTATAAGTCCCGCCCTGCCCGTGTTATAAAAGCTTTCTGTGAAAAAGGTCATTGCTTCGTATATTTTTGGATCCCAGGTAGAGAGAAGTACCTTTGACATATAATTTAGCACATGCTGTCTGGCTTGATCTGGATCACCTTCCAAGGATGCAAGTATCTTTTTGACTTGTTTTGAGTTAGATCTGCCCTGGATGACCTCCAAGAGTTCCCTGCATAGGGCCTGGGTGTCCTTATTGAGAGTTATGAGATAATCGATGCCGCCCTCAGTGGGGTTATCCTTGATAGTATCAAGTAGAGTAAGGGCCTCCCGAGCCGAGCCTTCGCTTGCCTTGATGATTGCCTTTATAACTTCAGGGGTTATGCCTGGAATCTTCTCTTTTTTAATAACCGCTTTCAGATGCTCCGTGGCTACTGGAAGAGATAGCAGCCTGGTTTGAAGCTTGGTGCATCGTTGCTGAATAGTCTTTGGAATCTTCTCAGGCTCTGTGGTCGCCAAAAAGAAAAACACGTGTCTTGGGGGCTCTTCGAGAATCTTAAGCACGGCGTCCTTTGAGTGAGAAAGGAGCTGGTGGGCCTCATCCCAGTAGTAGACCTTTATCTTCCCTTTGAGTGGGGCAAGTGGGGCCTCGGAGATCACCGCTCTGATATCATCTATCTTCCGGAGGTCCGCGGCGTTGAGTTCATGATAATCATAGTCAGAGCAACCCAGCAGTCGTTTGATTATCCTGGCCAGGGTTGTTTTTCCTGTGCCTGGAGGCCCAAATAATAAGTAGCTGTGAGGTATCTGATCCAAGGGCCTGGTCAGTATAGATTTAAGAGTGCTCTTTAATCCCTCGTTTCCATAGAACTGATCAAAGGAAGGGGGTCTGTACTTAATTGGTAAGGGTCCAGTTGTCATATTTACTCCTTATGGCAGTTTTGATGCTTTGTGAAATCGAATTCCATTTGGTGCCGCCACATCGCATAAGAATTCGAGAAGAGTCGTATTTTTCATTGTGCAATAAGAAAAGATTTCTCCTTCGGAATTGCTCATAACGTCATTTAAAGAATCTAATGTTTGTATTATCTGTCTCACTTTTTCATTCTTAGTCTCAGCCTTAGTCTCAAACATCTTTAATCTCCATGTATTATTGTGGGTTTTTATTGGCCCTGTAGCCTGTCTTTAATTTTCTCACAGACCCGGCATCAACCAGACTTTGTAGTGTGCCTTTAAGATCTCTCATTAAGCAGTGTCGTTTGCATATGGTCGTCCATGTGGTCAACTTGCCCTCTCGATTTGTTTGCAGCCACGACAATAAAATCTCAGTATCCGTAATGGGAGAGCCAGCTTGTTGTCCAGGTCTCATTTTATTAATATTTTTCATTATCCCAACCAACCCCCCTTTGGAGCGGTTGCTGCAAGCATAGCTTGATCAGCTTTGCTAATAAGCTTAGTGAGCCTGTTTGTGCAAATCGGGCATAGGCCTATTCCGGCGTGTGGTGTACTGCAGCTTGTGCATTCCGAACAATCATCTGGTATATTAGCACCACCTAAATTCCATTGTGAGTTATGTTTCTCTAACCAGTGCAGCTCTATTCGTTCTTCTTTTGATAGTATGGCCCACCACTGCTTTGTTCGTCTCATATTATTTACCTCTAATATATAATGACTTTAAACAGGGGTTCACCATTTTCTCCACTAAAGGCAAACCAAGATAGCACAAGGAATATTAGGCATACTACAAACCAAGTTAAATGCTCTTTGGCCTCAGCAGATCTCTTCTTCATTTCTCTCTATCTCCTTAAGTTTAGCACTCTGGATTTCAGAATATCTCTAGTGTCCGCAAGTTCATCTTTATTTATCAGTGCCTCATAATATTCTTCTGGTACAGCCTTGATGTCATACCAAGATTGGTCAACCTCGGCCATCTCAATTTCTATATTAATGGGCACGACAATCCATGGAAACTCTCTCACTACATTTTGGGTCATTACCCGGTATATTGTTTTCATGACGTGGCTTTCTTCCTTGGGCCATATATCCGGGAGAACACTGTCATGTATCTGACCAAGCAGTTTAGTTTTCCACTTCTCTTTGATTCGTATTTGGTCGATTTTATTGAAACACCACCATAAGAGATGGGCCGCGGTGGACTGGGTTTGTGTATTGAGGATAACCTCCCACTTAAGGTACCCACTTCGCCTAAACCCAAAGTGAGTTTCAACATACCCATGCTTTAAATAAAATTCTCCTTGGGCCTTTTGCCACTTTCTAATGCCCGGGAATTTCTTCCAGAAAATAGTCTCCACTTCTCGGACATGCTCTATGAAATCATCTAAATGCCGGACACCCTGTTGGGCAAGTTGTCTTTCTCAATGTCGGGCCATCCGAATTTTTCCCTGTCTTAAGATCAATTGAGTCGAACCACAAGTATTTAGCGCTTGCCGCGGCTTTCCCTCCGTAGACTTCTAGGAAAACAAAGTCACTCTTTGCATTGTATCTTAAGGCTTTATTCATTCCATCGTTCTCTAAAATGAAAAGCTGCTTGCCCTGGTCAAAATGCATATCTGATTTAGGATTCCAAAGGTATTTTAACAGTGCCTTATCTTTGGTTTCACAGGCAAGCATGGCAATCTCAATACCAGAGAAATCAATCTCGGCCATCTTGTAGCCAGGTGAGGCAATTATCCCTCGTTTGACAAGCTTTTTTGCTTTCTCATCTCTCTCCGGAGTATTCTGTAACGATGGATTTGACGCTGAAGACCTTCCTGAACGAGCTGTATGGGTATGTAGAAATGGATATACTCTTCCCTTTACTTCCTCCCGTAAATACTGGGCAATATAGGTGTCTCTTAGCTTTTTAAACTCCCTGATCTTTATAATCCTCTTACCAATTGGAGTTTTTAGATCAGTTAGTACATCTTTATCAACACTCTCATGGAGGCCCGACGCTGTTTTCTTCTTTGATTTCTCTCCCAGGATATCAAATAACAGGACCCTTAAATCCATAGGAGAGTTAAGGTTGAACGCTTTTTGCTCTGTTTTTTCAAATTGCTTAACTTCACTTGATGTCTGTATGGCCTGGATATTTTTTGTGATTTCATTGGTAAGTTGAGCTTTTACTTTTTGGTAATGCGGGCCATCTATATTGATCCCTGTCTTTTGACAGTTAGTGAAGGCTATGGCTGTTTTATGGAATAGCTTTCTTGCTTCATGCAAAGGTTTATTGCACCTTAGATTGAAAATCTCAAGCTGTACTCGACTAAGCCTCTCTGTTAAAAAGGAATCAACTCCACCGTAGTATAGAAGACTCTCCAGTGGGGCTCTGTGAAGTTGGTTTAATGCGTTCGCCCCAGCGCCCTCTTTAGATTTTATATAATAACTTATCTCCTCATCATAGTGATGTATGCCCCACCGAATAAAGGCTTGAAGCTTTAGACCACAGAATCCTTTCCTCGCGTCGAGGATGTGCTGACTGTTCATAGTACACCAGACAAGAGATTTCACGGGCGAAGTTAAAACGAAATGAGCCCAGATTCTCTCAAAAGATTCATTTTGTACAATTTTCTTACATGCAGGATCTTGCAGGTAGCGTTTGATTTTGCCTATAACAAGTGGAAGGTACTTTGTTCCCCACATCGTATCTGCTTTGTCTTTTGGATAAGTACCTTGAATAGCGGGATAATGAATAGGAAAAGAATAGCTTTCTCCCTTAAAGCAGATAGACATAGACCAAATTCTACTTATGGGATTTTGGGGCTTCTTGCTGGAGGTCTCAAAGTCAAAAGCACTGGTTGGCTTTTCTTCATAGATCTTTTCCATAAGAGCACTGAACGATATGAAGTCAGTAATTAGATGTACTGGTTTGCGGATATCTAAAGAATCAACCTTATGGCCATCGGGAATATATTTGAGCAGACTGAGCGTCTCTTTGATATCCCGATGAAGTGTTGCATAGGAGTAATCGTCATCCTGGTGAAGCACAAAGCTTGGGTGTAAAGCTGGGGCAAGATAGAAGTTGTGTTCCGGAATGGGGATAAATGTGCCCCTAAATTTGGATATGGTTATGTCATTTACATATTTTCCTATTAAGGCTATGAGAGCATGTTTCCCTAAAGGAATAACAATCTTTGGTTTTCTCTTACGAATGCTCTTAAACAGTTTTTTATTGCAGGCGTTGATTTCTGCGGTTGTCGGCTCTCGACCCTGTGACCGGCCCTGTGTTTTCTTTTTGGATAGTGGCCGGCAACGAATTGCATTAGTCTTCCAGAAATCTCTGTCTAAATCCAAATCCAGGCTCTTAATGATCGTCCGTAGGAGTTGGCCGGCAGGCCCAACAAACTGAGTTCCTTCTTGAGCCTCAATCGCGCCTTGGCACATCCCGACAAACATAACCCCAAGCTTACCCTTCCCGGAGGTGGGCATGTCGGGACTGAGCTGGCCTGTGTGGGCGAGCGGGCAGTCATCACAACCATCTATTCTTAGTGGCATTAATTGGAGTTTTGTCATAGGATTTTATATTTCGATTTTTTCCATGCTTGGATCCATTGAGCCCGCCGGCCCCATTTCTCTGGTATGTATCCAGATCTGCCCACAATGGATACAAAATACAGGTCTATGGGCCTTGGGTATGATGCTGCCGGGTTTGCCTTCGTTCACCAAACCCCTATAGGGTTTTAAGTCTTGATGTTGGCAGCACTCCCTCTCAATCTCTTCTTTGATCTTCATTGTTATTCCAACAAGGCTCCGGCTATGTATCGTGTATTAACAGTAAAGACAGTCAGGTACTGCATGTCCTTACTGAATTTGAATGTGTTGGAATATTGCAGCCCGTCAAGCATGTAATCTGGCCGTATTTTGATTTTAAAATCAGGCCCCTTATACTCAATAGGGCATGTTCCCCTAATGGGGCCGCTTTGGGTCGTAGCGAGGAGAGTGACATTCCCGGACTCTCTGAAACTAAGTTCAATTCGCTGAGCATCCATTGAGTTAGCTGTTTCTATTATCTCTTTGAATGCTTGGTCTGTTGTGATTTCCGGACCCTGTTTTATTTTGAATAGGTGCCCTATCTGGGGGAACTCATCCAAGAACTCTGATAGGCTGTAAACGACGCCATCCTCATTATGAAAAAATAAATGAGGCCCCTTTTGAGCATAGCAGGTGGGATTTATTTTCAGAAGTTCTTTGATTGAGTTCGCTGGGAGCACGACTGGCCGGCTGAGGTGATTCTTAACGGCTCGCATGACCACTCGGCTGCCATCAGTGGCTGCAAAGTATTTGGATGTGATATGGATGCAGTGAAGGTGGTTTGATGGGTTTGCTGACTTCTTAGCTATTGGAAATGTGTTGGCTAACCCGTCATTAAATCCATTTGGAATATCATTCCAATCCTTATCATCTGGAACAGGCAGTGTACTCGCAGGAGACTCCCACTGTGCTTTCAGGGCAAACTCAAGCTTTTTCTTCCCTTCAATTACAGATAGCTGCAGCATCTTTGGTGTCTTTGCCAGACGAATTTTCGTGCCGGCCTTAATCTGGCTTACTATCTTGAGAAAGTCTACCAGGTTAAAGCTTCCTGTGATGCCGGATTTTAAAGGATAGCTGACTGAAAAGAATGGTGACTCGGTGGTTATTGTGTCGTCCCTGAAATTGACGCAGCCGGCCTGGACGCTGATAGCTTTGTTGGTTCCTGGCTTCAAGATAGTTAAGATCTTTTTTAAATCTTTTTGTTTAATTTCAAACATTATCGCTCCTTTAGACTTATTGGTATGTCTCTATCACAGCTAATAATTCATCGGCCCACTCTTTGGGGATGGGTTTATGTTTTTCTATATACCTCTTCATTGCCGCCATGATAGCCATAGCACGTTCTCCATCATGCACGCATCTTGGTTTTAAACCAAGGGGTGGTTTTTGGTCTGGCATTTGCTTATATTTGATCTCTTAAGAACATGCCTACGGCGTCATCTCGGACGCACACCGTCTCTCCGATGAGGTCTTTTCTAATTTCCATGATGATATCACCAAAAGCATCGATTATTGCTTCAGAGTCGCGGCCCTCCGCAGAGATGGCTCTCCAAAAGATGAATGCCTTTGCAACGGAGTCAGGGGCCAAAATCATCACACTTAGCCCAGTACTTATCATCTTTGAATCAAGCTTCTCGGCTTTCCTTTTGGATTTTGGATCGCCTAGAAGTTCGGAGAACATTTTTATAAAGTCCAGGTAAAGTGTTATCTTCTCCGGTGCATAGGATGTTAACAAGGTTTCTTCCATAGTTTTAGTCTCCTTATTTTTAAATACATGGGGGGCTTTCCACCCCCCTCGCTGGTTTGTCGGTTTGAGACCCCGAAAGCTTGATGCCATTACTGGCAGGTGCGGCTTCCTCGGTATCACTTCTCCCTCCACGCGCACCTTTATTTTGTCCACAGACTACTGGGTAGTAGGCTTCAAGGGGTACTTCACCCACCATATAGGGATCATAGCCTCTGCCCTCCAAAATTATTCCCAAAAGTAAATCTTTCTTCCACACTCACTTGCGTAGTCTATTTCCTTTCTGGTGCTTTCTCCAATATACCCACCAACATTTATGACTAGAATCTCACTGGACATATCGATCTTCCAGAAGTGTAGCTGATCAAGCATTCTCTTTTGATCTTCTGTTGTGGCCATATTATCTGCGTGAGTGAAGCACCCAACGGTGAGTACAATCTTGCCCTTCATTGTTTCTCTATGGTAGGCCTCTTCATATTCCTTTTTGAATTTGGTGCTTCCGCATAAGGTGACTACTATTGGTTTACTGCCTAAATACACAATCTCTTCCTCCAAAATTTATTTACCTACTAAGTGGTAATAGATCACCAAATACATTTGGGGCCTGCGCATTTAAGGTGAGCCACACAAGATAAGCGACGGATCTGATCTGAGGATGCGCTGCCTGGGACCCCCGGAGTTTGATAAAATGTCGCCACTCCCGGAGGTTGGCCGTCATCACAATTTCTGTTTTGAGGCAATTTGGTAGAACTGATCGAGCAATTTGTGGGGTGCACCCTATTTTAAGCAGACCAAAATATCTATTTTCAGCTATTTGGCAGTTTCCTCTCCAAATAGACAGTTGATCGTAACTCAAATCTGGAGGCTGTATGAATGAGCATTCGTTATCGAACTTGTCTTTGCTGTAATTGCAATATCTTGTTGATTCCTGAGCGTAACTTGCAAGTCTATGTCGAACAATCTCGTGAGTGATGCCACGATCTGTGATAATCCGAAAGGCTGCTACAGCGTGCTCGATCATTGCATGATGGCCGGAGTTTATTAACATTTTAACAAACTTTCCTGCGGACTCAGGCGTAATCTTGTCTTCAGATTTATAACAAGTACGCCCTGCTAACTCTATCATTTGTTCCGGATTCTCGGTGATCCAAAGTAACTTAATTGATGGGCTGACGATTTTCATACATTTCTCCTTCTTTTATTGCCAGAATATCTCTGCGTAGAAATAAGGGTATGAGTTCATGGCCTATTTCATATAAAGCTTCTCTTCCTCCTTCTTCTCGATCAACAATAGTAATTACCTGGGCCACTTTAAGGCCTGCCTCTTCGGTTCTTTTAATTGCCTTAATAAGCGTTCCGCCAGTAGTAACCACATCTTCAACTAGGGTTACTTTGCTCTCAAAGGGAATGTTAAGTATTCCTTCTATCCAAGAACCCGTACCGTGGCCCTTCCTTTCTTTCCGGATGATAAAGGCGGGTATGGATCTCTTTCTAAGAAAGCTTATTATTGAAACAGCAGTGACCAAAGGGTCTGCTCCTAAAGTCATTCCACCAACGCCTGCAATACGTATGTTGGATTTCATTATTTGATTATGTATGAGCATACCACATAGGTAGGCCCCTTCGGCGGAGAGTGTGGTCTGCTTGCAGTCTATGTAGAAGTCGCTCTCCTTTCCAGAGGTCAACCTGAAGGCCCCCTCTCTATATGAGAGGTTGAATAGCATTTGTCTGAGTCTCATCCAGTGTACCTGATTCATTTTATTTTCCTTCCTCAGCCGTTTCATCTTGGCATTTTTGGCAAAGACCTGAGATTATAAATTCTTCATAATTTGATTTATTATGAAAGGTGTGGATGGAGAATAATTGATCGCAAAGGGAGCATCTCTCTATCACACAAAGATGCCTCTTTGGTTGAGGTTGGGTTGTTTCTCCAAAGTCCTCTTGTTCAATCATAATCGCTTTCTCGTTTTTCCTTTCTATCATTATATATAGGTAGCTAGAATTGTCAACTCTTATTTTGCTCTGATTCTAAAATTGCTTCAAGATAGGCCATGCATTCCCCTAATTGATCATATCTACCATGGTCCATTGTTCCATCATCAGCACCACATCTCCCAAATTGATGATTATTATATCCTTTTATTTCCTTCTGCCAGTCTCTTAAGAGTGCTTCACACTTTTCCTTTAAGGTCATTTGTCCCATCCTCCACTACAATTATTTCCTTGGTTCCAGATAGTTCTCTAAGAACCTCTACGCCATACTTCTCAGAGATTGTCTTAGAAACATAACTTACTCCAGGGAACACCAGCACAAGATCTTTAATACTTTTGCCCGCAAGATCGCCCACCTCAAAACCCTCGTTTATCTTTTGAAGGCACTTTGTACCAAACTTCTCAGCAGCCGCTCTAGGAACGTATGTCACCCCCGGCTGCATTAAAATAGGAACTCTATCATCTTTTCCTCTACGCACGAGGCCACCCTTAGAGAATTTTTTATTCATAAGAGGTAACTCCTTTATCTCGATAATTTTCTGTGTGCAGCGCAGCTTCCCAGGCAGAGCTGCCCAATCTCAGGGGCCTGAATCATCCTGCACTGGTGATGTAAGCTGAATCCTCGGTGTCTGTGAAGTATTATAGATAGCCGAAGGATTTGCTGATCTTTTTCATGGGTTGTTTGATTGAGTGCAAGAAATAGATCACAGCCCATCGCTTTAGAGAAATCCTCTGCTAAATCTTCCATAGTCAGATCAGGTTTATTTATCGCAGCCCTATTTGTCTGACTAGCTGTTACTACTAAGCAGTTTCTTTCTTGACTAAGGGCAATGAGTTGTTCCCATATTCGACCTATCTCTATTCTTCTATCTTTATCCTGCTTTTTTAAATTGTCGGCTGCATCTACTACAATAATATCCGGAACGAAGGCATCTTCTTGCTCCAATAGGGTAAGTCGATTTTTAAGATCCTGTACACTAAACGTACCTGTGGGATAAGCTTCTACTCTGAGGTTGTCTCCAAAGATACCTCGAAAATCAACCAGCATTTTTTCAAAGTACTTCATGGGAGTTTTGGTAAATCTTTTGGTTTCATACCACACTGCAAATTTATAGGCGTCTGATTTTCCAAGACACATAGAGCAGGGCTTATACTTGCCATCCAGATTTGGGTTGTAAGACATGATAGCATCGTCGTCCCCAAGAAGATCTATGTTGCCTTTTCTATAAGATCGCCGGCACTTACCTATTTGGTTGAGTTCACAATCCATTACCGGCAGTATAAACTCTTTGTAGGGCTCAATAATTTTAGGTCTGCCAGCGAGGCGTGTGGCTATTCGCTGATTGATTTTGTCTCGGGACATCTCTAAGCTGAAGAAGACGACTTTTAATTTATGCATTAAGCCAACGCAGGCAAACTCTGTTAAGATAGTTGTCTTTCCTCTTTTGGGGGGACCGAGCACTCCGAGTAGTTGGCTTCGACAAATAGGTGATAGGTACTTACCTAAATATCCAGGGAAATGTATCAGCTCTTTGTCCGTGTGCTCCCACCAGCTCTGAAGGGACTCGGTGCCCAGCGGGTTGGGGTTTTGTTGAATGGCCTGGACGACCTCTCTGTATTTGTAGTAGGCCAGCTCAGCTTCTTCAAGATCATTTTTATCAAGGAAGTGCTGAACATTCTCAGTGACTATGGCGAGGGAGCGCCGTTTAAAAAACTCTAGGGCCTTCCTCAACACATACTCTGTATTGAAGGAGTCATCCATTTGGTCGAGTGTAATAATCAGTAAGTTTTCGAGCTTTTCTCTTTGGAGGGTCTTATCATGGCGGGTTTCAACTTGGCAGATTGTTTCGATCTCTGAACCTGGGGCTTTATTGTGGGCGCTATGGTAGTTTAAAATCCAGGAAGCTATTATTCGTATCTCGGGTGACTTAAAAAAATCCAGATCTATTCGAGGAACTATTCGCTGCAGGAATTCTGTTTGGGTGATCATTCCCAAAAGAATTAGCTCCTCGATAATGTGATCCGGATTCCGAATTTGGTACTTAATACGGTTTAGCATTTGAATCTTCTATTCCACAGTGTTATGAGCAAAGCTTCAGTCGATTCTGGATCTTCAGCACCTATGATTTTGCGCCCATCAATGGTCTTTGGCTGTACAGGGCAGTGAGGGTTGGTGCAAACAATTCTGCCATAAAAACTTTCCGGGCCGCGGTTGAATTGCATTTCGGGAATAGCCCCGCAAAATGGGCACGGCAGAACCACTCTGCTCTCATTCGCCTCATCTTCTTTTTCTATTGGGGGAAGCTCTGCTTCGAGAATATATGGAGGAGGAGCCTCGGGAAGAAATTCTCTTTTTGAGAATACTTTACTCCCCGAAACTCTGACCAGCTTTATAGAATCTCCTTCAGCACATAACCCTAAATTCTCTTCGATGATTATGTCATCTACCGGTCGATTTGTGGGTATAAGCTGAAGTCCGTGCCTTGTTATTCTTAAGTCCATGGTACCCCCCCTTAATTTACTTTGTCGGGCTCTGACCGTTTGATATCGAATGCATAACCAGCTTTGGCGCACTCAATAATTAAGTACAGGCACTCTTCGTAGTGCTCAGCATTTGGTTTATCAAGGTTGAATACACAATCCAATCTTTTATTTACTGGATGATTTCCTTCAACGGTGATCTTGGTTTGGGGTGCCTCGGTCTGTTTTTTTACATTCAGCTTAACCGGAGGGCAGCTACCTATTTGGATGTATGTGTCATTAAATTGAGCTATCTCTTCCGGTGTAAGTATCCGGGTTGTGGCTTTTGGGAAATGAACACCGATGAATCCGAACCCAGTTACCCAGTGGCCGATATAATACTCATCGGTTTCTTCTTTGATGAAACACAGATCGGCCTCATCACGACTTATATCACCCAACTTGTGCTCTGCTTTTGTTGCCATCATATACTTTCCCATAATTACCTCCAAAATTCTTCGATTACTCCCTCAAAGTCATAATCTTTTAGCACCCCTATTTTTAAAAAGTAAGGAATTATGACTTTATCCATTAATGCACCACTATTTAAATAGCCAAGAGGGATCTTTCTAATTTTCCTTCCTGGCCAACTATCATTTAAGGCCTTCCAGTAATAATCGTCAAAAAAGTTTATGGGATCCTTGTAGCCATAAATTTTAAGTGGCTCCTGAAAGTGAATAAAGAAATCTAGGTATTTATTTGAGGCTCCAACCAGGTGGTTTCTCTCAGCAAAAGTTAAGGTGGCCTCTTGCCTATCAGTTTTAAGGAGAAAAACTTTTCTGAATACTTCGGTTAACTTTGGGTCCTTTGGTTTTGTGTGTGTATTTGGGATAGCTGGGATGAGCGCCCAGTTTAGGAGGCAGCTCGGCATAGCCCCAAACTGACCATTGCCGGCCAGGAATTGAATCAAGGTGGTCTTTGCTAAGTAGGTTTTATTGGTGGGTTTGTAGTCGTTGTTGAATGCTTTCTTCTCTAAATTACTGACCAGGTACTGAAATCTTTCGAGAGGAACTCTGAGTGCCCCCCGTTGAAAGCCGCTCGGGAACCGAACAGCGGACTCTGATCCATTATATAGTGTGCCCTTAATAAGCTTTCGGAGAAGGTGGACGATAGTTTGGTATGTCTTCGTCTGTTTGTTTGCTTCCTCATCCTTCGCTGAATTGAACTCCNNAGGCATTCCAAATATCAATATACTGTTGGGCGGCTTTACTTGTGCGGATTCTTTTAGGCTCTTTGGTTTTATATTTGGCTCCGGCTGGATTACCAAATAGAGCCCTGTCTATTTTAGGCTTGACAAGATCAGAGCCCTGTTTTATAGTGTGAGCGTTGCCTCTTTTTTGTTTTGATGTTCTCCTTACATCTTCATTGTCTGGGTTGCTCTTCTCCCCGAGGAGCAGCCCATCCTTTTTTTTAGTTTTTGTTTTTCCCTGAGCCCTTATTCTTTTTTCCCAAATGGATATTTCAGATGCCACCATAAATAACCCTCCGGCTCTGATTTATGCACGGCGAGAATCAACCGTTGCATTATGCTATTTTTAAACTTCCTCTTTTGCCCAAGTTGCAAAAGATTGTCTGGTGCAATTATGTTCGGCGATGATTGAGCTTGGGCCTGACGCCTTGGCCAAAATCCTATATCGAACACAGTCCGTATTCTTTTGGCCGTCATAAAGTAAATAGGGACCAACACCCACAATCCTTCTTATTGTACCTTTGCCATTAGAGTACTGTTTTCCAAATTTAATCTCGGATTTCTTCATTATTTATCTTCTTATTTTTATCAAAGTCACTTAATTTGCCTTTGAAATTACTGCGTGGCCAATCAGAATAATAATCTTCTGGAATAGTATGCTCGATTAAGCCTTCAACGGGACATTTTAAAATACCAACAACCCACCATTCATATCCCTCTTTGAGTTGAGCCATTAATAAAGCCTGATTTTCTCTTCTCCCTGAAGAGACCGCAAATTTATGGAAGTCTGGTGTGCTCGACCAAATTTTTACAAATGGAATCTCGATTAGCTCACCCAAAGTTTCAAACTGGATTGTTATTTTGTCACTTTCATCTACATCAAAGAAAGCTGGAAAGTATTTTCGGATCTCATTTTTCACACTGTTTCCTTTAGAAAATTTGCAGCTTAAGATTCATGGCTTCCTCTTGAGTTAAGCTCCCAGGGTCTTGTCGTGATAGTTCTACAATTTTGAGGTCTCGAATGAAAGAAGTCAGCGTAAAGTATAGCTTATCCGCGGCTCTTTTTGTTTTTGGATCCAAGAGAAGTACAACCTTCTTTTTTCGAGGAGGTCTTAGTATATGCATCCACCACCTGAATAAAATTTCTTGTTGTTTTTCGGTGCATTTTAAACCAAATAAAGCAACAGCTCCATCACCCATACGCCAAACATCAGTGGGGCCTTCAACTATAAGAAGCTTATCTTTAACCGAATCAAAATTGTACAAGCAGTCTTTAACTGGGATTATTGCCTCATCCATCAGTTGTTCTTTATACTTTGGTTCTCCTTTTCCAGTATAGTCCCTAGACGTAAAAGATACCAGCTTTTTATTAACATAAACTGGGATTATCAGCCGAAACTTGTAATCCCCTAAAGGACCGGTCTCTTTAACCCCGTACTTTGCTTCGATAGCTTCAGGGATAAAGTTCCTCGAAGATAAATAATGTCCTCCTGGACCGCACAGGGGGCCGGTTAGTGCTGGGAGACACACAGGTCGTAAGGAGCGCCCCCTGACCTTTGGCTGTATTTGCGTCCAGGAGGACGAATTAGAGTCTCTATTTGAGTGCATCCTAACTGTATCATAGGCTTTTGCCCAGGAGCAGTTAAGTATTTGCTTGACCAGTTTGGGTGGGCTTGCGGTCTCGCCGCATTGCCAACAAGAAAACCCTTTGTGGATTAGGCTCACGCCGCCATGCTCTCCGTCGCCCTCACAGAAAGGGCAGCGAAGGCCCACATAGTTTTTGCCCACATTCTTACCTGAGAAGCGGTGATATACATCGTTATCTTCAAGGAAGGCGGCAATATTGAAGTCGGAGTAATCTTTCCTTTTCACCTTATTTTCTCTGTCTGTTGTTGATTAAAATAAATCTCACTCTCTGGTGGGTATCCCCCATCCCACACCTCGGACCGTCACCAGCTACTTGGAGCAGAACTCTTTGGACACAGCTTTGCTGACAGGCTTAGCGGCCCAGGCCCTTTTTCTTTTTTAACCAAGTAGATCTTCTTGTCCTCAAACGGGCATGTTGCAGCCCCTGCTACTCCTGCCCTGTGCTGCCACACAGCAGAGAGTGAGAAAATTAATTTATATATTACTCTCCCAGTGTTGTCCGAAGAGGGTGATTCCGCCAGGTACAAATGAGAGAATAGCAATAGCGCTCGCAAGGTTGTTTGACATTTGTGCCGTTAGCCCTTTCTTCTTACTCTTGAAAAGAAGGGCTTCTCCGTGCTCCCTCAATTGTTTTGAATGCTCTTGCATGGCCCTTAGATCTTCTAAGGTGGGGCCTCCCTTAGATTCGAGTTCTCTAATTCGTAGGGGCACGGCGGCACTTAGGAATATTCCGAGGTGTGTTTTATTTAATTCCATATACTTACTCCTCGTACATTTCTATTTCTTTATCCACAGCCAACCAAAGAGGAACTGTAATTGTTTCTTCGTGGGCATTTAAAATAGATTGGCTCTTTGGGATCCAGACTTCAATTTCATCTTCCCAATCAAATGAAATTAGGTAGCTCTCTTTGGTTTCATGCTGTATAGAATCATAAGTGAGGGTGATTTGTTCCTGATCATTATTATTTGCCATATGCCCTCTCTTATTGAGCTGTTATTGCCAATAGAATCATTCCAAACATCATCCAGACTGCTGGGATTAACATGGTAAGTACAGCTACAGTTTTAAAGATCTTTACTACCATAAGACGCCTTCCCCCTTGAGTACCACTCTTAACCGTGGATCCGTTTCAGGAGTAACTAGAAGGTTTAGTCTATCTTCTAAGTAGGCCCATCTCCGACGCCTGAGCGTTGTTTTTTCGGAGCATTCCTCCGCAAATAAGTCCCACTCACATAATGGAACAAGGGCCTTTAATTCAGCATATATATCCCGAATTTCTTCTGCTTTCGACTCTTCTGACATTATGGATTGCTCCCCCAAGAGACATTTATGTATTCAAATCATTTTTAAGAGTTTTTGTTGTCACAGCTCAATTTTTCCACCTTTATTCGTTAAGGCTTTTTTTGTGGTCCACCAAATAATCTCACTGTTGGAAAAATGAACCCTATAAAGGCCGTGATGATAAGAAATGACCTTAACAGTCTGCCCCTGGGGTGGCGCTACAACCATCCCGACATTGAGAAGTGCGCTTAGGGGCACATAGTGACCTTCTTTATCCAGATAAAGCGCCTGTTTGAGCAGCCTTTCAGAAACAGCGAAGTAGCTATCACCTGATGTGTATAGTGATTGTTCCGCACTTATAGGCATCGCAAATAGTAAAAGTAAGAAACAAATAATAACTCTCTTCATTTTAATCACCTTGCATACTCAGATAATTTTGGTCCCTGAGTTTTTATTATCATGTGTCATCCTGCGGGCGTTTATACCTATTTTTCATTATTTGAATATGAATTTGCCACCAATAATCATGGCCTTCCGGAGAATCCCCAAAGGAAAACAGAGCAGATAAATCTACCGACTCAATGTTCTCAGTATTAAAACAAGTGGTGAAGACTATTTTTCTTGCAAATGGCTCATCGGCTTGTGCTCTTGTAATAATGTACCTCAATTTTTGTCCAGCTTTTGTATCAGAATTAGAAACTACACGCTGTATCCAGGCTAAATTTGTTTCAGTCATTTTTGTCTCCCAATTCAAAACGCCGCAAAATTTTTTTCTGAAAAAAACGTCATTTTTGCCTATTAAAAAGGCACGTCGTCTTCAAGTTCCTTTATATTTTTCCTTATGACCTTGTTGAAAATTGCGTTAACCTTGGCTGTCTCTTTAGGTGTACTGGTACGATATTCTTCCAATTCTTTTTCAATCATAAGCCACTTTGGGAGTAAGACTGTATTTTTATGCATTGACATATTGATCGTTGCCATGCTTTTCGGAACCCAGACATTTTTTTCATCAAACTGAAGAAGATAGGCCCCATTAGACGTGTGAACCAGTATGTCGAATGCAAGCTCAACCTCTTGCTGCTTGTCAACCCAGTCATACCTATAGTCTTGTTCCGGATCTTCATTCCAATCATCATTCCATTCTATTTCTGTCCGTATACTCCAATCATCAAAACCCATGAGGATCCCCTATTGAGAGATTATTTCACACAATAAATTTTGCCCTTCTTGACTATTACATAATCAGGAGGGCCAGAGTGTCCTACAGTGTATTTTCCATCTGGAAGAGGCTCACTGAGAGCCATGTCTATTTCTACATAATGAGGTCCCAACCATTTTATCAGGGCATAACCAATCGCTAATACGCATCCTACCAACGCTATTTTTTTGATGGGCATAATAATCTCCTTCGGAGTTCGGCTCCGACTTTTGCTCCTCGCTTGCCGGCTTCGGCCATACTCTCTTGCTCTTCTGGGGTAGACATATCTGTGCCTTCCTCATTGGCAAAAAACATACCCAACTTTTTGAATTCTTCTGGAACACAACTCTTACAATGCAGGATATTCTTTAGACAATCAGCAAAAGCCCCGCAATTATTACAAACACAAATATCATCTTCTACCCAAGTAACTTCCGGATCTTTCGGCATCAGTAATTTTCCTCAACTTAATCGTTTACTTTTTGGTTGGTAATCTATGGAGCCTTTCACCCCGTATAACAATTCGGGCGATCTCCTCCCAGTCAGCCAGGATTTCCTGGATTACATCTGGGTCACACTGCGCGAATTCGTTCTTCCGTCTGTCCATTACATCTTCAAGTATTCCAACAGCGATCATCCTTTGTGGAGTCACGCTATGGCGCGCTAAGCCTTGTTGAATCTTTCTTTCTGCCTCTTCTGCTTTAGATTCTTTCGGCATAATTTCTCCTGTGCTGTTTATTTTAAATTAAGAGAAAGGAGTAGGCACCGCAAAGGGGAACCCAGTGCCCCAAGCTCACGGCCTGCTTTAACTGGGGCCGGCAGGCAATGACCTACTCCTTATTTTCTATTTCTGGCAATCTACATGTAGTACTGGATAACTCCGAATTTTATAGTCAGCCTCTTAACCTTGGCTCTCAGTTCTTTAATGCTCTTTTGGTGGTTGCTGCTAAAGTTTCTGATGTAGGCCCCCATTAAAATATGAGTTATTTCTATCTCATCTGAATGATCTATAATTACATGATCTGGTGTCAGGTGCCAGCCATTGCTTAAGAGAAACAGAAAAGCCTCATTATCCAGGTCTGCTTGAACAAATTCATCGTCATCGTCTGGAAGAAGGTCCCACAAACGAGGGAGCCTCAATTTAAGGCCATCTTGAATTAAAGCTTTACCGCATTTTTGACAAAAGCCGGACTCCCAAAATACCCTGTCTGAATGTACCGGACAGACATATGGAGATTTTGCTGGAACTCTCTCTGCCTCTACCTTTAAATAAGCACCCACATAAACAGTTGGCTCTAAGCTCATATTTTCTCCTAATAAGTTGCTGCCCTACTGGATCACCAGTCTAAAGGCCCATTTTCTTTACTCCCTAACAAGTAAAGTCATCTCCCACACAGAGAGCGCCTTGCGTGCGTGTCGGCTTCCGGTGCGCCGGAATCGAGGGCAACTTATTTTATTCCGAGACCTTATTGAGTAATTTTAATCGCAAGGATATCCCGGCCTTTTTCTTGTGTGCTTCCCTTACAGCTTGGAAGTGCCTAAATGAATCACAAGCCTTTGAAGCAGACTCTGCAAGGATTTTAAATGAAAGTCTTAAAGCAAAAGATGCATCATTTATTCGTTTATAGCTCTCTTTATTTATCTCTGCTTGGCTCTTTTCCATCATATCCACCCATTCTCTTTGTATACCTTCAATCTGGCCTTAAAATGTTTTCGTAAATATTTATGGCTCGTGTCTTTAAAGTCTATAATCAGAACTTCCTTTTTAGTTTTCGTAGTCCGGAGCCCGCGGCCCAGAGCCTGCAAAGTTGCTATCTCGGATTTGCCTCCGGCTGCATTGATACAGGCATCAAGACTCGGAATGTTCACCCCTTCTTTGAAGATTGTCGAGGCAATGACACACTTAATCCTTTTGGACTCTAAAGCAGCCTTAATCTTTGAGCGAACATCGTCGCCGTCGGCCCCATGGATAAATTTACAAACTACACCACATTCTTGGGCCATGGCCTCTAGCCTCTTTCCGTGCTCAATCCGGTTGACATTGACCAGGACTGACTTATTTTTTGCCGCCAAATTTTTTGCTGTTATAACAATTATCATATTGCGTGCCAGGTTATCGACTATTCCAAGATGATACACCTCTGGATATTTCTTATTGTCTTTTGCACCTATGACATACTCCAACCCTTCAATATATGGTGTCTCCAGAATCTTTATTATTGGCTTTGCTATGATGCCTAGCTCACAGCCTTCTTTGATTGAGAGCTCAGCTAATTTTGGTCCAAATAAACCCTCAACAGCGAACTTAGCTTCCTCTTTATACGGCATTGTGGCCGTCACCCCAATTCTCACGGGGGCTAACATTCTTTGTAAGACTTTAGCATATTGTCCTTTGTAGGAGCTTGCGTGATGGACTTCATCACAAAGTATTACGTCGTATTTATCAACGTAAGTTTTTGGATCCAGACGAGAAAACGATTGGATAGTTGCCAACTGTATTCTTCCAAACGATCTCTCTCCACCAGAGATCACTCCAATGTTAGCAAAACCCCACTTAATAAGTTCCTCTTTAAACTGAGAAACCAAAGTTAGTGTATGGCATAGAAAAAGTATTTGCTCCTGCTTAAAGGCTGATATTATCCCTAATAAACAGATCGTCTTTCCTGATCCCGTAACTGCTTGCAAAACTCCTCTACCTTTTATCAAGGCGGCTTTAATTAATCTCTTCTGGTCCGGCCTAAAAGTAAGTCCTTTGATACCGGGCTTATCATATTCAACCTTCCCCACGGTTCCTGATATTTGATAAGGAAGTTTGAGGTCATCCAAAAAGTTTAGGGCTCTTGGAAGCAGCCCAGCAGGAAATATCCACTTATGGTCAAATGTGGGTTGAATCAAATATACAGGGTAATCTATTCGTCTCTTCTTTTTTCCCTTCTTCTTTGGTCTTGTCCAGGTAAATTCTTCGTAGCTGAGACACTCATTCAAATTTACTTTTCCCTCTTTATTTGTCTCAACATGAACTGGATCAAGAATTTTTAGTTCAATCATTTGTTATGTGCCCTTTGACTCAAGGTGCTCCAAAAAAAGTTCGGCTAATCTCTCTGGGGTGGTATACTTGTAACTATACTGAGTTGATTTTAGCCACTTTCGGAAAGCTTTAGCTGCTAAAGCCCATTTGGTCCAGGCAGTTTCCCCATCCTTTATAAATGATCTAAAGCCTTCAGTGATGGGCTCAGCCTTCTGGGCTTCTGCCACTATTTTAACCAGTTGTCCGAATTGTTCTGGTTTGCCTTCATAGGAAGCCAACAATTCTGAAGAGACCGGTTTTTGATTAAAGACAACCCGCTTTATTTCATCAAGGCTTACTTTAATATTTACTCCAGTATTCATTTTTACCTCTTTTCTATCATTATATATAGGTAGCTAGAATTGTCAACCAATTTTAATTTCTCCTTCGGTTTTACCGTGAGATGTCCAAAATTCTACTTTTTCTTCTTGATAACCACCTAAAAATTCACTTAGCGTAAACATTTTTCTTAAAAGTTCCCGGTCTCCCTCGATTGGATTATCTTTGATTAACCAAACCCAAAGAGCTTGATGTTTCTCAGCGGATAGGAGCTTTACCTGATTTTTTGGTAGATCTAGTTGATTTTCTCCATCATGCAGTGTGTATATGTCCTCCATTAACTTTTGGTATCCTAAGTGAAATGTAAGTTTAATTTCTAGTGGGTGACTATTTAATATTTGAGCTAAAGAAATGAGGCTAGTGTTTATCTTATTTTCCATATATCTATGGAAAGAGGCCGCTTCAGCATGAGGGGAGAGCACAAAGCTAATTTCCATATGCTCTGCAATAGCAATAACCTGCATATTGTGGGCATCACAGTGTCTTCCATCCTGCCCTACAAAAGGGGCTGATATTATGAAGTTTGCTTTAGGCCCAGTAACCGCCAGCGGATAAGGGTTTGTTTTGGAATAGAGAATTACACCACCCACAGGCCCATCAAGATTAAGTCCAAGGTGAAAGCCATAACTATCTTCATTGCCACGAACTCTTTCTGCAAAAAACCGTTTGATTAATTCGTCGTTTGTCATAGCCTCTCACTAAACACATCTTTTTGCTTTGAGGCCAAGAGCCTACTCAGTGTATATGTTTTCCTTAAAAGTTCCCGGTCTTCCTTGTTTGGATTGTCTTTGATCAACCAACGCCATAAACTTTGGACCTCATCGGTGTCCAGCAGGGCCACCCGGTTTTTCGGTAGCTTTAACTGAATCTCTCCGTTATGTAATGTGTGAATATCATCCATTAAATTTTGGTAATTTTCAGGGACAGCAAAACACGGCTCTGCCGTACTAGCAGAGCCAAATATAGGTTTAAGTGGATCAGATTTTGTAGATCGTACAACAGACTTATATGTATTGGTTTTCAGATCATTTGCTAATCGGGTAAGATCAGTGTTTATCTCCTCTTTCATGTATGCATGAAAGTGGGCTTTATCGGCATGGGGAGAAAGTACAAATCTAATCCCCATTTGCTTTGCAATAACAATGACCAGCATATTGTGGGTTTCATATCGTTTTCCATGTGCTCCCGTAAAAAGAGTAGATATTATGAAATTTGCTTTAGGCCCGGTAACTGCCAGTGGGAAAGAGCTTGTTTTGGAGTAGAGGTTCGTAGAAATTTTACGTCTCATTATTTTACGGTGATTTTCAAAGGTTACAAAAGCGGTGGTGACGCGGGTATCAATAGTGAGCCCACGACTTTTTTCGCCTCCCTTACATCTTCCCCTAAAAAACTGTTTGATTAATTCTTTATTTGTCATAGCCTCTCACTTAAACATTTTTCTTAGGCTTTCCTTCATCTGATATTTATTGTAATCCGGACGCTTCCTTTTGTTTCCTCTGTCCCAATGACTGAGCACGAGCAATAAAACTAAGCCTACGAGTAGTTGAGCCATATTATTTTTCTACCTCCTTGTTGTGATGTACACCACATTTGGGTTATTATGAAAGAGCTTTTCATTTAATTGCTGAGCTTTCGCACAACAGTTTCGGCAAACCAGCCGACCCGAGGAAGACGTGCCCATTAAAGTGATCTTCGCTGTTTCGTGACCACCAAAATATCTACCACAAATCGGACAGGGCAGCCAAAAGTGACCTGTCAGCTTTGCATAGATTTTATGCATAAATCTTGGCATCATATTTTCTTCCTTTCCTTTGAGGGTACGAAGCCCACCAACTTGTATTGATCATACCAGGTTGCGCGGCAGGTTTGGCAGGCTATGTGTTGATAGCCAATTCCATTATTACCTACGTCCACTGGCCCCAACGCTTGAGTTTGTTTTGAGCTGCAGTACGGGCAACGGTCTCCGTTATTTTCTACATATTTTCTACTTGGTAGTGGCATAACTATAGTAGCCATATTCCCCCCTAAAAGTGCAGTAGGTTTTTAACGTCCTCTCTGAACTCATCAGATAAAGGCTGAAAAATATCTTTGCACTGTATCATAGATGTCGCTACAAGGACTTTTGCAAGGGCAAATCCAGATCCAGTGTAGCTTTCGACATCTATGCCCCCGGACTTGTAAAGTTTCACGCAATTGGCCTTTAGCACCTTCCCTACTTCATTGATTAGCTCATCCACCCTGGCCTCATGTTTTGGATCCATCGTCTTTTCCTTCATTTTTTCCCTCACTTTTTGTTTGTATTCCTTATTAGAAATACAAGGGACTCGAATAGGGCTCCATCCTGGAATAAGCGGTAGTTTTAAAGAAGGCATACTTTTAGCTCTCCATGTCCTCAATTCTTTCGAGGATAGCTGGCTCTATTTCTGGCGGGATATGATCAAGTAGGATTCCTAAGCCAGGACTGTTCCATGGTCGGCCAGTCGTTTCGTATGGCCCAGCATACTGATTCATACCATATGGGCTCATAGGGTTGTGGCTCATAGTGTAGGCCATTTTGTCGTTGATGATAACAAAGTACCTATCAAAGGTTTTTCCTTGGTTATCAAATATTCTGACCTGCTCCAAAGCTTTGGAGTGCTTATCAAAGGGCCTCCCCTTTTTGTCAAATAGTTTGAGCTGCTTCATCTCGGCCCCCTTATGGGTAATTAGTTATTACAAAAGGCTAATATTTGCATTTCTGTTTTTGGAACAAGGCTACCTGTAGATAAGTCCATCACATCGGATTCTTTTTCTTTTCCTTCGGCATCAAAATTCTGCTTAATAACATACCGACTAAAGGTGTCTCTTGCTTCCTCGCTTAAAGCAGCACAATAACCGCGTGAAAAGAGGGTGCTTCCTCCGACACCCCCTCTCCAGTGCATGAATACTTCAAAAGGGGAAACATCATTACGGTCTTCGTCAAAATCGATAGGGTTCCATGGTTTATACTGGGGACAAGCACAACAAGCCTCTTCACAATCAATGGAAAAATTATACAGGTCCTCTGGTTTTGTTAAATCATAACTCATAGTTTTTATCTCCCTGTACGCCATTTAAAATTCACCAAAGAACTTTGCGGCCCTATGCATCAGTTGAAACACTTTAATGGTCATTTGGTGCCTATTTGGAATCCCAGTTCCACTGACCCCCAAACACCAGCCGCAGTATATTTTATGCATCTTTTTAATTACGTCCTGCTCCTCTGGGGTAAAAGCTTGCGTGAACTTTCGCCTTCCTGTTCCGGTGGTCATTACACGCTTCCACATTTCCACGACCACATTAGGGCACAGATACGTTTTAATCTCTGATCCCTCAAATATTGGTGCCAGCTTCATTTTGATTTCCTCACCGTATTGTCTTCTGGAGGGTCTCGGTATTCAACCCAGTGGCCACACTCAGGACACAAAGCAAGATCATCTATTTGTGGGGCACAATCCCGTACCTCTCCGAACCAGCCACACTCAGGGCACAAGCACTCCTCTCCCCCAGTTTTTGATGATGTCCAATGACGTATAAGTGTCATGCTGTCCACTCCTGTTTTCCTCTTTTCAATTTGTGACTTTCAAGCAGGGCCAGGCCCTCCTCTGACCACACTATTTTTTTGAGTTTGGGAAGATGTCTAAGCAGAGCAGTTGTCCCAAATCGAATTAGTAAATTCAAATAATAATCAACCACCATGCTTTTGTGATAGGTCTCTGCATTGTAAGGCATAATGTCCTCTCAGTTAAGAATTGCTTTCGCTCGCGTATCCTGACCGAGGAACTTGGCCTTACCGAATATTGTGAGCATAACCCCTGGAAGTTTTCCTTCCTTTTTGATTCTCTTTATGGCTAAGGCGGCAACTTCCGTGTCCATAAGATTATATAACGGCTGAATATCTTGGCATAATTTCTCTGAGGCCTCGATTGCCTTATTGAAGTTGAACTCTAACAAGTCAAAGTGGGTAGGAAAGCGCTGCCTACTTGTGGGAATGCTTTTCAGAGCTGAAAGTATCCGATCAGTATAGGTATGCATTGCAGCATCTAAATCGCACCCTGGAAGTTCCCACAAGATATTTTTGTGGATGACGCACCACACATCACTTTTATGTCTAGCCGTAGACACTGAGTAATCACTTGAGTTAAAGACATATCCACCGGAAATTCGCTTGGCTATTGGAAAATGTACGCCATAGCTGTAAATCGTGTCCCCTTGGATATACATATTTTTTGAGGCTCCATCAGTGGCCCCGTCCGCGTAACGCTCAGCTACAGCACTGTTTGATATTGTCATAGGTTTATCCCCCTTTTTTATGTATCTGCTAACAATAGGATTTTCATTCTCACCATGTTGGGAATCTTTAAGGAATCTGACTTGCCAGCACCCGAGTGTCTGACTATACCAATCAAAAGCAGTCCCAAACTTAAATAATTGGGCTTTGCCCTCCACTTTTTGCTTTGTTAGTGGGTCATGGTAGATTGTTACAATGTCACCCCGCTTCACGGTTTTAACTCCTTTTTAGGAATCTGTTGACAATAGGATCTCCGCTCTCCCCACCAAGAAACTTGACTTTCCAACACTCAAGAATCCAACCATCCCAACTTTCTACGTGCTCAAGTAGTTGGGCCTGGCCCTCAACTTCTTGCCTTGTTGACGGGTCATAGTAGATTGTTACAATGTCACCCTTCTTCACGGCTCTACCCTTCCTTGATTTGTAAGATATTCTCGGACTCGCTCAAGCACACCCTTACTGTAAAGATAATCTTCCATGCAATCATTATCGAGTTCGGAGTCTCGCTCAAGGTGATCCAGTTCATCTTCTGCCATTTTTAGAACCCAATCTATTTCGTCTTGAGTAATCATTTATTTTTCCTTTTGTTCCATAAAGAATTTACCTGGATAGGGGGCTATTGTGGGCTTCCCAGGGCCATCTATATCAAGGGCATAAATCCCATGATCTTTACCAAACTCTTCTCTTATATCGATAGCTTTGTCATCTCGTATTTCTTCGCTGGGAAAAGGCCCCATAAGGTCAGGCTCAATGTCATCATAAACGAATATTAAATAATGGCGCATTACTATTTACCTCCAATTTATGTAACAGGTTCATAAGCAGCGATTGTGTAGATATCATTCCATTTTTTTCCACACTCGACGCAAGTAATAGGCTGCCACGCGGTCGCTGCATCTATTTGAACGCTGCCCCCCTCTAAGGCATCAGAGCCGCAATAAGGACAACGTGTCCCGCCGTGAGCACAATATTCTTCACTGGTTTCTGGTTGGATAATAGTTTTTGTTCGTTGTATGTGGTAGTCAAGATCGGACAGGACGTTTTCAACACACTGCCTCATTTCCTCTAACCGGTGTAATGCCTCTTGCTTAGCCATTTTATTTACTCCTCAATGCCTTATTATTTAAAAAGTTGGGAAGAAAGCAGGCCCCCAGGGTTGCGGTCCCTGTAAGTGTTTTAGTTGCACCTGCTTTCTTATCAGCAAAGTTCCTTTCATCGGTCCGGCAAGCTTCGCACTACCTTATCTAAGACCTCCATTTGCAATGCCTATCCCATAATTTGCTAGATTAACGTCCCATCTTCATAGAACTCATACTCATTTGCCTGTATAGTGTCCTTGATTGCTTCCTCTGAAGTAAGGTATTCATAGTCAACGCTAAGGGCCTTCCAGGCACCATGAATCTTTTCTGCCATGATTTCTATGGCATCATTAAGAATATTGTCTTCCTCATCAGTGGGCAGCTCATCAGTTTGAAGCTCAAGACATGTGTTGCAGTCTCTTGAGTCATTTGTAAAGTAATAGGCACATTGATCCCAAAGAGGTGTGGGAATTTTTAGGAACTTTCTGAAAGCCTCGTCATTATTGACTATGACATTTTCAAACTGAATATATCGGTGCCTCTCCAAGTCAAACTCTCTTATCGTATAGGAAAACAATACACCCTCAATCTCACTGAGTTCAATTCCAACCTCATCCATTTCATCTTTAGTGAGGTCCAGCAGGCCGTCAATCTCCCACCACCCATGATCGACATTGATATCCCCCAGTTTAGTAATGGCACTTTCCTGGCCCTCTTTGGACAGTTCATCAAACTTGTATATGTTCACTGCTATTGTTCTCATTTTTACCTCACTCAGTATTATTCAGTAGTAATTCCGCCTTTATTTTCTGGTAGTCTGGACTAAAAAGTATTGAGCCATCTTTACACACAGTCTCAATATGTGGAGTCTGATCGATAACCGCCACATCAATTTTTTCCCAATACTCAAAACCCTCGGGCGTTGTCGCCCAGTCAATCAGTAAAAGAGAGAAAAAATGTGAACGAAAATTAATCTTTTTCGCAAACTTTGGGCATATTATCGCTGTTGATATGTAATATTTGAGACGATTACTTGCTATAAGGTCTATTTTCTTTACTAAATTTATAAGTTCTTCAAAATCTTTTAGGATCATCATCTGCCTCACTCAGTATTATTCAATAATAAGGAGCGGGGTGCAAGTACGTATCTCCGAGCCCAGAACAGGAGGTCGGAAGCTCTCCACGCAGTATGCACCCCTTGGCACTCGCAGCTTCGGATTTCCCCGCCTCCAACTAGGGAAGTCCTAACTCGCTATGCCCTCAAAGGTTACTAAGGACTATTAGAATTCAACAATTTCTCCAAATGGCACATTCCAGTATTTTCTATCAGTTATCCACAAGACCGGATACTCTGGTTCTGCCTTCGGGAAGCTTGAACAATAACCGTCTGTCAGATAAATCATGCAGGCGATATCAAGCTGTTTCTTTTCCACCCATTCAAAGGCGGGTATAAAATCCGTACCGCCGCCGCCCTTTGCCTCCAGTTTGATCTCATCCCCAGGATTGAACTCCTGTGCCCCCTCAAAGGCTGCGTCCACGTAGACCACATATATTGTGGCATCAATGCTATTCTGGATATCTCCGATCTCAGAGGCTGCTTGGTTGAGGTTTTCTTGTGATATAGAGCCGGATGTGTCAACGGCTACCACTATATCCAAAGAGGTTTCATTATGTAGGCTTGGTAAGTATATGCCTTCAGATATATATTTTCTATTCGGTTTCAAGAAACTGTAATCATCCTGAGCAGTCTCTTGAACAAACTGCCATAAGATTTCCTTCCAAGATACTTTGGGAGCCAACAACCCGGTGATTAATCGATCAAGTCCGGCAGGCATTCTCCCTGCTAATTTAGCATTTAATGCAGCTTGAATGATTCGCTGATTCCAGACTTTAGACTCTTGCTCACCGGCATCCTGGCTATTTGTTTGGCCCATGACTGGAGAATCATTAACTTCTCCACAAGAAACTTCCGTACCCCGCTCTGTTTCACCCTGCTCTGCCCCACCTTGATCCTTTTGTTTAGGTTTCGGTGGATTTTCTGTAAGCAAGATATTATATATTTGAACAGTGGTCATATTAGCGAATCTGCGATCAAGTAAGGGGCTTCCGGGCAATGCGAATCCAGAGTCTACCAGAATAGGGTTGATACAATAGTCTCCGGCATCATTCCACAACTTATGATCACGGCCCTTTCTTTCTAAGTGGTGCTTGAACACGCAATGCATAATTTCGTGAGCCAAAACACCGGATGTTTCATTTCTTGTCAGACGTTTAGCATATGCCGGTGAATACACAATACTTTTTCCATCAGTGCCGAATGTTGGGACGCCGGCATCTGGTTTTATTTCCAGATGCATGAGAAGATTTCCAAAGAAGGCCTCTTTGAGAAGCAGGCTGATCTTTGCTTTTTGTATATCCCTACCTATTTCATCCATAGTTTTTCCTTTACAACCTAAACCATCTTGGGTTATCAAGAACAAAAAGGTCGTAATATTTCTTAAAATAACCTCTTATCCCACGGCCACGGCGCGACAAAATTGCAAGGTTTTTACTAGAGCTGATTGAAAGCAACTCATATTTTGGGGTCTGATTTGTTGTGCTCATAACAAAGAACCTTGATTTTTTGTTATTTTCTTCCCATAGTTCCTTTAGTGTTTTGCCCCCAGGGTGAACTCTTATTCTTACTTCCCGCTCGTGAGGCTCCTCATTTGGATACCATTTTTTCATATTCCTACCAGCTTTCCTTTTGTGGGAAGCAGCATAGTTTCACTGCTTCTCACGGTATCACATATTTATTACACTGTCAAACATATCATCATCTGGCTCGTCATCTTTTTCTTCCAGAACTTTCTCAATCGACCGGGATAACTTCTTAGCCGCCTTGCCTGTTTTCCCTCTTGCAATATCATCCTTTCGCAGTGTATCCGGATCATAGGCACATAAGCTGTGACTGATTTCATCACACACTTTGGCCAGCTCCGGGTCATTTGTGATGTTCAAGACAGGCAAGACCTTGGTAAGTTCCTCAAGGTTATCCACCAGGGAGTTCCTGAACACTGTCTTTTTCCCACTCAATTTATCTGCCATGTGTGTAACAGCATCATGTAATCTGGCCCAAGCTGTTCTCATGGCTTCCTTGATAGCCTTGGCGTTTTGCCTTTCAAGCTGTGCCCCCATTTGAGCAACCTGCTCTTTTGACAAGTCAATTCTGAAGTCCTTGGCACCGGCCAAAGGAAGCACGGAGACTGAGAAGTCAAACTTCTTACTTATTCTCTCCGGTGATGGATAATCCCCAGGGTTATACATTCCCTTCAGGGTGATCCGGGCCTTTGTCTGCAGGTCAGAATACATTCCGCAAAATTCCATTACCCTATCCTGGAACTCAGCTTTATATTCCCCAAGGTCGTTCATGAACTCCATGTAGCCTTGCGTGGGCCTTATTCGGTACTCATCAGACCAGGGCAACGTGTTTGCGTAGAAGAACGTCCTGGCTGCGTTGGTGGCTTTAGCCACTTTCTTGATTTCCGAGCTTCCAATCAGCATCTTATTATACCGACCGGCATCCGCCTGAACCCCGTGGTTATCAGCTACCTCTTGAGTAACCTGCCTATCGAACTTTCGCGCTGTCCACTGAGAGACACTCAGTTTTACAAGCACTGCCCTTTGTGATAAGTCTATCATGTTTTCCCCCTTCGTCTGTTATTATTTAATTCTTAATATGGTCGTCAATTGCTGTCAGGACACAATCATACCAAGGGATTGTATCGGGAAGACAACTTTTGAGGCGCTCTATTTCCTCATCTGATAAATCTCTGTCAAACTCATTCCGCGCCACACACTGGAGATCACTGACATTTAAGGAATAGACAATCCGCTTGTCATCCATAATTTCCCCTTCGTTCGTTATTGTTTAATCTTTCCACAAAACACACACCGGTAAACTCCGGTATTAGGCATTTCACCAGACCATGCATAATGGTGCCACTCCCACTCTTTCTCAACAATTTTGCCATTTCTAACAACCAAGCGCCGGCACTTCTCTTCGGGCCAAATCTCTAACTGCCTGTATTTTTCCATGGTGGTCTTGTATTATTCAAGCTAATTGATAAAGCAGAGATTTTTTTGACAGAAGATCAACTGGAGTTTCCACAACATGAACTGCTGTGATCCAATCGGTCTGAAGCCAGGGCTTACTGTTATGTGAAATGTCACTGCTCCAAAATGAGTGGGTAAACCCCAGAACTTGGGCTTTTCCGTTCTCATCATCTACATAGACCTTACTTTTCCCACCGGGTATTTTTCCATACCGGTCGATAAGGAACTCTTGGGCCTCTTTGATATCAAGTACGGTTTCATGTGTAACATCAAATAGGTTTGGGGTTTCTCTTGTTGAGCCCCTTCCGGTGCTTTGAATAGTTATCTTGATCATGATTTCACCTCTTTAAGTACAACTATTCCCGTACTTGTTTGTTGGTTTTCGTAGCTGATTGGCCTTTCTGGGAAGGCCCTTGGTTTCCATTGCAAAACAAACTTCCTGTTTCTGGAAACTAATTGCCTCGCCTGGAAATTAAACTTCCAAGGTGAGTGAAATATCCGCACCACTCTTGTCAAGCAGCTTTTTGCATTAAGTAACCTCTGAAGTAATCGCTTCCGATCTTTAGATAGTTGCCATGCAGTTTCCTCAGATTCTGTCATGATTCCACCCACCCCTCACAAGCTTTGTAAGCCTCAAAATATTCACTTCCTGTCAAGTGCTTAATCTGCTCTGCAAACAGCACACATATCGGGTGAGTGTTTACCCAGTCCGTGCCCTTGCCTTCCTTTTGAGCCTCTTCTACCAATCTGGATAAGATTTCACTGAATGAGTGAACCACACCTGATAAATTGCAGGCCGATTGAACCATGAGCGCATCTTCATAGTCTTTTTTTCTCATAATTATCCCCTTATATGAACAAGTCCACATTCTCTGCATTCCACTTTTGGAATGCTTTGGTGTCTGCTAATTCTGGACGTAAGGCCAAAGAATCTCGCACTAAGCACACTGAAAAGTCACCCGGCAACCTTCCGGCAAACTTGAATATCGGGTCAACTTTTTCTGGCTTTTTCTCTAAGAATTTTGACAAGACTGTGCATAAAGCATGCATGCTTGACGGGTTCGTGGGAAACTCAACGGTTTTGGGATTTTTTACTACACTGCTTACTGAGGGTAAATTCTTGAAAATAGTAATCATTCCATATAGTTGGCTCCCCGCTTCTTCACCAATGCACGATATAAGACTATCATACACAAGGGCAGGAGGGTGATTAGCATCTAAAATCTGTGAAGCAAATTCCCACACTCGCGGGTTTGCCGTAGGTCTAATTTCTCGCGATGGTGGAGAAACAAGTAGCTCTGGAAACAGTCTCAAGCAGGCAATAACCTCTTTTCGGATTCTCCGGGTCACTAATCCCCAGGAGATGAAACTCTCAACATCCGGGTCAATCTGGATGATCATGTGAAACCTACTTTTTACCGGCTCAAGGATTCCAGACACCCCTGCTTTGTCTTCTCTCCGGTTCGTGGCCGCAATGAACACAACTGAACCAGGTAGCGCGTGACCGTTCACTTTCCCGGTTAGTATAAGCTGCATGTAGCCAGCCTGAGTTGCCGGTCGTGCCTGTCCAAGATCATCCAAGAGCCATATCAATCTTTCTCCGGTGTAATTTATGGCATAATTTAGATCTCCAAAGGGTAAGAATTGCGCGACATTATCAATCACGCATGGGAAGCCCTTTGCATCTGTCGGGTCATTCACAACTGGATGTGAGACCAGTATGTCAGATCCTGTTTTCTCCGCGACCTGCTCAATTATTGAGGTCTTCCCAATTCCAGGCATTCCGACAAGTAACACTGGCTTATAATTTAAAACCATTTTCTCAACTATCTGCGCCGCTGTACTTGGCTTCATAATTTCCCCCGTTTTTTATAATCTTTTCCTTTTAGACACCTATAATGACAATTCTCTTCACAGTATCTTAATTGAGGAATCTTCGGATCTTTTGTGTCTAAAAAGTAAGTCCAGATAATACAATCAGCCGCTAAGTCTTTTTTCTGAATTTCTTCTCTCTTCATTTTCTTCTCTCTTCATTTTCTGCGTTTCTCCAATCAAGTAGAATTCTCTCTTGATATTTCCAGGCAAGACCTTCTGCCTCTTCCTGAGTTATTTCTACTAACTTTTCTCCGTCAAAGTACAAGATCAAGTCTTGTCGGTTGACAGTCTTCATGCACTCAACCATCTCGGTGAATTGCCGGAGAATGTGGAATCTTCCGGCTATGCCAAATAGGTAAGGTACAGTTTCTCCCTTTGCCGGGTACTCATCAGCCGGAATCATGAAGAAAGCATAAGTCCCGGTGTCTCCGGTAAAGTGCAAGAAAGACACTCCAGGATTTTCCAGAATGTCCCGCCTATCATGTTTGATCAAGTCATCATGGTACGCTTTGATTATCGGCAATGACTTTTCCCGGACTTGCTCGTATATGTCCATTACTCCCCCTTGAAAATGCAGGTACTGCACTTACTTTTGTCTCTGCACTTATCGCATATTTTGTAATAGTCTCTTTTCCCAACGGCCAACCGGATAACTTTTGACAAAACCTTTGTCATGGGCAGCTCTAAGCCCCAAGCTATTCGCCGGAGTGCCGCTGAGTCTTCAAGGCAAAGTTCCGGTGTATATGCCATTATTTTTTCCCCCGTACTTGAGATTATAGGCTTTTAGTCTCTCAGGTTCTCCGTTGTTAAAATCTCTTCGAGCTTCCAGAAATTCCTTAAAAGCCTTCTCTTTTATTTTCCGTAACTCTTTGACTGCTTCATCAAGCGGGCTCGTTTTCACTGGTTATCACCTCTTCATAAGTCAAGAATCCTATATTGGATTCTCCGAAGATATTATCTGTACCATAATAGCCCACTAAGTCCTGAATCTTGCAGGCCAATGGTAATTTTTCCCACTCTTTTAAGATTACGCCTACAAAGTTAGCCACTTCTAACAAGTCAGCCCAATCGAACTCAATGTACAGATCAACATCATTTCTCAGGTCAGCCCAATCGAACTTGGTGTATTCTCCCCCAGTGTGGTTTATGCCATAGTAAAACCGGGTCTCTGTTTTCCCGATTTTCCAGGCAATTCCGTATTCCTTCAAAGATATTTCAATACTCACATCTGGGCCTTCCAGCATGTTATTTTCCCCCGTTTATGGCTTTCTTCATGATCGTGTCTTTCTTCAGCGTGAAGAACTCGGAGTCGGGTTCTTGCCGAATAACCTCTAATTTCTCCAGTCTCTTAAAGCCCACTGTCCCAACCGCCTTTTTTAATTTCCCAGCGGCAACGCTGCATATTTCCAGGAAAGTGGCTTTTCGTATCATCTTGAACAAAGTTGGAAGATCCAAGATTTTCCAGTTCTCTCTTGATCGATAGCATAGAGTCCCATAAGGCGGAACCTCAACGCCCTCTTTGTCGGGTCTGTCCGACCAGCTCATAATTTCTGTCTGAAGCCGGCTTTTTTCCGCTTCCAGTTCATCGGTTTTCACCTTGACATAGCAAAATCTGTCAAGGGTTTTGGCTTTATACTTCTTGATCTCTTTTTTGTTCATGGTTTTATTCTCCTGTTAGTGTCTCATAATTTTTCCCCACAATGTGGGCAGAATTTCTCGCCTGCCTCTATGTCTCGTCTTCTCTGTTTGCCTAGTTGTATGAATCCCCATTTTTTCAGGAGTGCGTGAGCCGCTTTTAATTCCGGTGTCTCTGCGCTTTTCAGTAAATCAGGAACAGAGTCTTCGCCATATTCTCCGTTTAGTTTCTTAATGATCATGTGTGATGCCATACCGCCAACATATAGGCCATTCACTTTGTAATCCATGGCGTCGGTAATTTCTCGTTTAAGCTTTTCCCGCCGCTTTGCACTTTCTGTCTTTCGTTTTTCCATGTCTTTTTTGTTCATGGATTTTTCCCACTTTCAGCGCGCCATAGCGCCTGTCTATCGTTATTTCGCCCAGTAATCAACTCCGTCAAATTCCAGGCAACTGTAATTTGTTTGGAGTTCCTCAGCCGCTTCATCCCAATCAAGGTGACTTCCAGGCCAACCCATTTTCGAGTCAACTGCTCCAATATCTTCAGCATACTCTTGGGCATGTGTCTTGAAGTAAGAATCTCTCACAAGGCCCACTCCGTCTTTCCAACTATCAGGAAAGTTATTTCTCCCCAGCTTATCAAGGGCAATCAAGGTGTCTAACTCGAATAATTCTGAGTCATCCAAGTCAGCTACATCTTCCCGGAGTTCCTCTATTCGGTCGATAATATTCCGGCTGTCAATAATGTCTTCTGAATTTGTTATTTCTTCGGTCATATTTTCTCCTGTTTTCAGCGCCCCACAAGGTTAGTCTTCCCAGTAATCTTCTGTCTTAAAAGAATTGACGCCTTCTAAGAGTTCAGCTCGGCTACAGGTAATAATAACTGTAACATGTGGGTAGCAGTTATCATTGAGCCATTTAATTGCCGGGCGAACTACCTCTTCAAATTCTTTTCGTTGTTCTTTGCTTAAAATCATTATGTGCCTCTCTTGATATTTGTAGTCTATATTTTCTCCTGTTTTCAGCGCCCCACAAGGTCAGTCTATGGTTTTTCCTCTGTCATCATGTCTCCGATAACTTCAAAACTCTTGAAATTGACTATCTTTTTCTTCTCTCTTCTGTCAGTGAAAGAACCGGGCGACCGCCGTTGACGGCCCATAGCGGATATTGTCGATGGAGACCGCGCCGGTCTTGTGGAACTTAACAGAAATCTCTCCATTTTCTTTCTTAATTGTCCACTCAGTGCGGCAATGCTCGCAGATGTAGATATTTCCACAGCCGTTAATCCCAACACGCTTTATTTCATGCTTACATTCCGGGCAATTTATCACCATAGTTTTTCCTCCAATTTGTATCGCTGTCACTTCCTCCTGAGTGACAGCTAACAATCTGGAAGATTAATTTTCCCTATAAAGCCGGTCTATTTCTTAACCGGGTACTTGAACACGTTTATGGAGAGAAAAGCCCCGTCCCTGACCTCTTCCTTTCCCTTGGCAATCAAGATCGTTTTCCCGGTCGAGGAAGGCCCCAGCTCTTTTGAGAGATCTACCACTACGGTCATCATGTTTCCCTTTGTCGTCACTTTCGCATTATGCAACATTTTTGACTCCTGTTTGTTATGAGCATTCGCTCGTTAGTCTTCTGATAAATCTAAGCATCTCTGATTTATAAGTCTGTGTCGATTCTGGATGAGAAACTAAACTTTGACAAGCTTTGACTAAATCCGCTTTTCTTGCCAAGTATACGCACTCAGCCGCAATAAACGCTTTCTGATAATCCAGAAAGCAATCTTGAAACCGACTAAACGGAATTTTTGGCATCTAAAACCTCCAATAAGGCCCGGAGCTTCTCAGCCTTGCTTTTCTGACCTATTCTCTCAGCCTCACATAATCTGTCCTCAGTGACGGCCACAATAGCTTGCCATATTTCCCTGTCAGAACTCATACTTTGCCCCTGGTGCATTCTGTCCGGTAAATTCCCTCAGTCTGGAAAACGCAGGCACCCGAACTACCCGCCCGGAATCCCAAGCAGAGAGGTTCGCAATTACCCTTTTTCGCCATGCAGACAGGCGTCTTGTCAATCCAGCCCTTATCTACCTGGAAATTTAGTATCTTCCGGTAGTCTTTAACTCCATGCACATAGGGCCACTTTGGACGTTCACTCTTTTTTCTCAATCTGACATTCTGCATAATAACTCTCCTGTTAAGCATTTACTCAGTACTTGAATAATATCAAGCACTCAGGAAAAGGCTTACCAGTACCTGAAAACTAATTCCTAATCAGGCAAAACAGACTGGGTGTCTGGCCGCTCTTACTATCTCAGTCTAACAGGCTGAATAAAGAGTACATACCCTGCTAAGGCTACTGATAAACTCTGACAGGTCGAACGATGCTTACTTACTCGTCAGTCTGTCTGCTATCAGTACCACTAGCAGGGTATGTCTATATTCTGCTAAGCTCACTGTCTAGCTTGCTTGCCGGTAAATAAGCTATCATAGTGGCGGATAGTGCAATACTGACCCCACTAACAGGTCAGCTATTGACTGGCCGTCATCACGCCATAGGCGCATGAGCTATATCAGCAAGCAAGCTGTTTTGTAAGCTGGTTAAAGTTAATATTTAAGCGTGCAATGTGACAGCCTGTAATCACTTGCCAAGGGAAGATAAGCAAGGC
>LGVE01167651.1_pt1 | contig 42497 bp, 81 predicted proteins | sample 469871 | NCBI WGS metagenome assembly LGVE01 (sample SAMN03893561, study PRJNA290197) | marine sediment metagenome | material: sediment; isolation source: combined push core samples #3730, #5133, and #5579 collected at Hydrate Ridge | place: Pacific Ocean: Hydrate Ridge | reverse complement strand
ATTGGCGACTACAGTTCAAACTTAACGCTTAATTCATACAATGAGTACGTTGTATTTGACAGGGCAGGGGCGACAACTGGCCCATCGTTATGGAAAGCTATGCCACCACGCACTCCAATACCAGGAACGCCACTTCCTTACACAATTGATTCAGCTACATACCCAGACCCAACAAGCGATTCAAATATTGAGCCATTCAGCGATATAAACAAAGAAGGCGCTGAGCAAATAGCACAAGAACAGGCTAACGCTGGTGATGGTAAGTTATCCGGCGGGTCTATATACCCTACAGACGCAACCGCAAGCGTGTCAACTTCTCCTCCTAACAATAACGTACCGGTAGGGGCGGAAATTCTTAATGATGCCACTTACGGGAGATTTATCTTTAGCCCAATAACATATGGTACGGTTACTGTTTGGGATCCTCAAAACGGAAACGCAACCATAGATGGTAATCCGGTAAAATTAACAGGACTGAACTATCAAGTTCAAGTTGTTTCTGACTTTGCAAGCCGTACATTCCCTGTAGGATCCACATTAAATACAAAAGGGTACTACTCACCTAATGATGGTGGTGGGGGAAAATACTTTGTGCGTCCAACTGGATTCCCCCTCAATATGGATTCAGGCGGGTTGATTCATCACACAGATGCAGCAGGAAATATAATAGAATTGCTGTTTGATAAGGAATTGAACTATCTACAGGCTGGTGGTAAAGGTGACTGGGATAAAGCGGCACTTTCAGGAACAGATAACACTCCCATACTAGAAAACGCTATTAGTTATTTAAACCCATTTGAATGGCAGGGATCCGTAGCTGCAACAAACGCTGTACTTAGAACTTTCAGGGCTGCTATATCAATACCGACACCGCAAACAAGGTACATGCTCGGTGATGTGGTTAAGTTAAACCCTAACACCTCGATAATCGGCGTTCCGGTGATCAGAACATTTGGTATGGATTTATTCAATGACACCAAACTTGGATCTTTCTTTGTACCAAACTTTGGTGCAACCAAACAAACTAAATACGTTTTTGATGCAGCACCTTTTAACTCTGTCGGAACGAGAATAACTAGCACAACAATAGCTATAACTAATACCAACCTAGATAACGCAGAATACACGGCTGTAGATGGCGTGCGAATAGAAAACATTCTTGTATGCCCAGACGTTGCTCTACATGACAACAACACAGGAGATATACACTTCAGTCCTTTAAGGCTTGTTGGGTCGTCGCACAGGGTGAAAAATAACTACTGGTCACAGACAGTGCACGGACCTTCCTTTCAAGCGTGTTGGGATTACGACTACGACGGCAACTTGGCGCAAACATTTGATAGTGCTTTATCAATATTCGAAGGTACAGTTGGGAATATAGGTGGTATAAACTACTGTAATTCCATTGGCGACCGAATCAGATACGGTAACGTGTTACCGCCTTGGTGGGTTGATGTAGACGCTATGACATTCGTTACTGGTGACTTCGACGTACCATCATCGTTAGTGATACGAGATGTTACTAGCGGAAGAGTTGAGATAGGGACTTGGGTACAAGAAAAATACAATAGGTCATACCTTGGTCAAAATGCGTCTTTCTTTGTTGGCATGGCTCACTCTGAGAGTATTAATGAGTCTCTAATGGCATTGAGGGGTTGCAATGCAGAATTTAGCGCTGGTAAAACATTCTTACCATCTAATCGATTGTTTAAGCCTATTGGTCGATTCGGTGGGGGAAGTAAGGTTACATTCTCGCAGTTCGATTTCGGATGCACTGGACCACTAGCGTCTTATGTTGAGAACGATGTAGAAATAAACCTAATGCAAGGGTGTATTGCAACGGATGCAGCAGACGCAACGCCTAACCAAGGATTAATCCAAACCACACCTTACACAATACGAAACGATGGACAGGGTACACCTACCGTTTACTACGAGGCTTTCGACCGACGACCAATACGGGAGATATTCTCAAATATAAGCGGGTCTGGATTAGGATCTGATAGTTACTATGGATTCGATGATAACTCTGCGCTGTTAACACTTGAAGGTGCATTAAATCGCGTATTTAAAGACCAAAATGTGTCAGTGAAGTTGCGAAACGGATCATCAACAACCACAACTGAAACGTTTTCAACAACACCGATACTGTCAGATACCACGGTAAATATAGAGCTTAGATTCAACAACAGAACTCACACAGCAACAGGGGTCACATCGCTAGATAACAGCAAGATAAGATTCGGTAACGGAATGATATTTACAGGCGCTAGTGCATTTCAGATCGAAGGTGATACAACAGTCAGAATGACGGGCGATAGCATCATAAATATATCATCAACTGTATTCTCTATTGCTAGTGGAAAAGCTGCTGTGCTAACCCTTATAAAAAGTGATAGCGCATCATTTAACTCGTCAGGTGCATTTAACATCGACGCAAATGTCATGAGTGTTAACTTCATTAACTCATCATCATCGACAGTAGAGCCTGCTGGTGGGTGGGGAACAAATACCAAAGTTATATCATAACCAAAAAGCCCGCGTAATTGCGGGCTATTGTTATACTGCTAACCTCGGTTGTTATACTGTTGAGGTGGTTGGTTGTACTGTTGTTGCTGCTGAGGTGGCGCTTGATTGTTTTGCTGATAGCCACCCTGTTGCTGTTGCTGACCTTGCTGCTGATTGTTATTCTGCTGGTTATCTTGCTCGAAAACCTTACCTTCAACTACTCCACCAGCACCCCACAACTTAAAGAATTGATAAGGCTTACCATCATCACCAATCATTGAAATGATCTCTCCAATCGTGCGCCACTGTTTTTTAGTCTGACCATCACGTTCGTACTCACCGATAGAGATAGTTAAGTTTTCTTTCTTTACGAATTGAGCCATTATTGAATCCAACCTTTAATAGTTTGCTTAGTGCTTTCAAGCTGACTTACTGGAATGTCAGCCAATGATTTGATATTGAAAAACCCTGTTACCTGTTCAACTTTGAATAAGTTTTCTTCGATATAATCCTTAAGTTGCGTTTGCTGGTCTTCGTTAATAGTTACAATAACCTCATGTGAGTTAGTGTCTGGATCTTGAGTGTTAACTTCTGTAGGTATAAAGAACGTCTGGAATGCAGCGTATTTCAAAGCAATAGACATAGCCTTGTTAGTTGCCTTATCTCCTGAATCCATCGCCTCACCGAAGATTCTAGCGGTATGTTTAGACCCATCTTTAGCTGAGATAAAGTCAAACTCACAATCAACTACGACATAAAACATGTTACCGCCGTTTTTAGTGATTCGGTCTGTACAAGTACGACTCAACACGCGAGGTATGATCATCAATTCATGCTTAGCAAGCTTTGGAGCTAGCGCATTATAAACCGCGTCGATACCACGGAAATTCCATCGTTGCTGCTGGTTGGTTGAGTCTTTACCAATACCTTCTTTCGCCATCTCGCCAATAATGGCTGCTATTGCTTTATACACTTCCATATTCACTCACCTTTTTTTATAACTTTCTGAGCGTATTGTTTGATTACAAATTCGATATGCTTCTGACGACTTCTACCATTTTTATCAGCGTCTTTCTTTAGTGCCTCATTCTCAATTTCACTGATAGCACTTGTCTTAAAGTGTGCCATTCTAATTCCTTAAATTGTGTTGACGGGATTCATTATGGGGTATAGTATTACCCCAAGTCAACAACAAACGGAAAATAAATTATGTTCACATGGCAACCGTTATCAATAGCAATCTCAAGCGAGTCACAACTTCAGCGCACTTTTGCAGGCTTAGAGAAATCAAGTAAAACTCAAAACGTGCGTATAGAAGGTGGCTTGATTAAATATGAGCAGTACACATGGATTAATAAAGTTGAGGTAAGTGAAGATGACTGATATCGAACTGGCATTAGAAGTAATCGCTAAAAAGTATAAAGTTAAACCTCGCATACTTGATAAAGGGCAATACACAAAAGAAGGCGCAATTAAGCGGGCTGAGATATCCCGTAGAGAGGCGGCAAAGTTTGATCGGACAAATGTAAGTAAGTGTGGGAAGTTACTCAGTAAAGCATTACTAGACCACGCAGAGGCTATGGATAACTTTGGGAAGTATGACTAATGCAAAGAAAGCCTAGCAAGAAAACACGAGGAATTACTGCGCAGGAAAAACGGTTCATGGCTTGGGTTAAATCTCAGCCATGCATTCAATGCCTCGAACAACCAGTGATAGTTGATCATATGTACGGTTCGACTTTTAAGCATAATCGCGTATTAATCGGAATGGCTGCATTGCTCCCATTATGCGCTGTATGCGATAGCGTTAAGACTAACGGCTCACATAGAGCTTACTTGCAACACTTCGGTGAAACTCAAGCACAATCGTTTACACGGCTAATGAAAACATGTCCTGATGATATTAAGCCATCACCAGAAGAGATAGCGGCTATAGAGGAGTGGAATAGATGAGTAAGGTGATCATAGGTATCGACCCAAGCGCTCAAGATAAAGGTCATGGTTGCGCATTTTATCCAGATGGTAAGCTCTTTTCTTTAGAGATGTACCAATTAATGGATCTACACTTTAGCATAACTAGGTATTTAGAATTAAACCCAGACGCTGAAATAGAAGCCCACATTGAAAATGTCAAAGGCAAGAAAGCAGCATGGCATAACAAGAATGGCAATAAAAAGTCTATTAGCGGTTCATCTCAGGACATAGGAAAGTGCAAGCAGGCACAGGTTGAACTTGAAAGAATGCTTAAATACTTGGGGGTTAAGATTGTTAGGCATCCAGTATCTAGTATGTGGAAGTCACAAGATTCTAAAATACAGTTCCAAAAAGTAACTGGATGGAAAGGGCGCAGCAACGAAGACACAAGGAGCGCGGCATACTTTGGATTCTTGGGGTGCAAATGAACGACTCATTTATAGGATGGTACGTAAAGATGTGGATTAGAACTAACGATGCAAATTACTACCGACGGGTATACAGTCGAGACCCACCAGCTAAAGACTTATCCGCATACTTTATAGAGTAACCACCAGCTGCTTATAACCTAAGCGGCTTTTTTACGTCTTGTATATAACTACACGGTATTTGCATATCCGATTATTCGGAGTATATTTAATTACATCAACAACGAATAACAACCGATTAAAAGGAAGCGAAATGATTAAGTTTAGCAAGTTTGTAGATGACACATTCGGCAAGGGAAGCGTAGGTAAGGAGAAGGCTGCGAGACAATTCAAGGTTGCAACATCAACGCTATACGTTTGGTACAATTCTGATAAACACTATGTATTCGATGCAGTTACACACTACAAGTTAATCGAAATTAAAAAGGAGTTACTGAAATGAATATGTTAACAACTGGGCAACTAACAATGAGCCACTATCAGATAGCAGATGTAGTTGGAAGTCGTCCTGATTCAGTAAAAAGAACAATGGAAAGACTTCAAGAAAAAGGAGTAATTAAACTTACACCGTCGGTGGGAGTTAACCATTTGGGGCAACACGTTAACGAATACCACGTTGATAAGAGAAATAGTTACATCGTAGTTGCCCAGCTTTCACCAGAGTTTACGGCAGTATTGGTTGATCGCTGGCAGGAGCTAGAGGATGGGTTGAAGCCACTTTTACCACAAACATTTTCGGAAGCACTCCAATTAGCCGCCGACCAAGCAAAGCTAATTGAAGAAGCGAAACCGAAAGTTGAATTCCACGACACTGTAACGCAATCAGAGCATACGTACAAATACCAAGAGGCTGGCAAGAAGATACAGCAACGCCCTAACAAGTTTGTAGCTTGGCTGCGTGAGAATGGATACATCGACAAACAGAATAACCCTTACCAACGTTATTTAGACCAGAAATTATTCAAGTTCCACACTGGCGTAAATGAACACGGTCACGAATACACGCAAGGCCGAGTAACTACAAAGGGCTTGAGTTACTTCACTAATAAGCTAGTAGGTGTGGCGTTATGAGCTACGCATCAATGAACGTATTACTTCAATCAGCCAAGACTGCTAAGGCTGAAATGGAAGCTACCAAGTCACTACCAGAGCGTCGATCGATAACAGATAAGCACATGCGAACGCTTCGACTACTTGGTTTTGTTAAGTCTGACTTGTTATATCAAATCTACTGTTTAACGCGAGGGTATTAATCATGAGTGAACTATCTACTAGGCGAGAGTATTTAAAAGATAACCGTGTTGTTCACTGGGACCAAAAAGAAGAAGACGGCGTAATCCGAATAACAGTAATGGGATTAAACGCACCGCGCATACTTCGCTATCGTAATGAGAAACTGATTGAGGCCAAATGATGACTGAGCACAAGATAAAACTAGCGATCATAAACAACCCTACTCGTTCAGCGTTCTGGATTGCAATAGAGTTAGGTATTTTAGAGTCGACGGTTTACTACCACAAGCGCAAGATGATGCCAGCAGGTAAGCGAATATGATTAGGTCAGACGTGTCATTAAAGGCAATTAGAAAGATAGTCACAGCAAGCGGAATGACGTTTAGATACCTTGGAAACAAGAAGTACGCAATCGTTAAGGCTGGGACTAATCAAGAGTTAAGCGTTCGTTATGGGCTTGGAACATGGATTGATTTGTACGAACAAGATTTGCTTCAGGAGGCTATGAAATGACAAGCATGAAACACGATCAAGATAAGCCGCGTTATGACTTATTACCACCGATAGCGATAGATGAACTTGCTAAAATACTAACTTTCGGCGCGGAAAAATATGCGCCCAATAGTTGGCAAAATGTAGATGACGGAGAGGAAAGATACAGAGCCGCATTACTTCGACATACGTTCGCTATACAGCGTGGTGAGCTTATTGATGAGGAGTCAGGCTTACCACATGCAGCGCACGCCATGTGTTGCTGCGCGTTCATTGTAGAGCTACAGAAGTTAAGCGATAAACTAGAGGGTTAGGTTATGAGTGAATTTAACAAGTGGGTAATGTGTTCTATTGATAATTGTGATTCAGATATGCCATGTGATAATGCTGATTACTACTTAGTTCAGCTAGGTGACGGTAATGAGTTTATCGATGAGCCTTATATTGACTACATTGATACAGATACTGATAACGGTTTCACTTGGTTTGCCAACGATACAGAAAGGCTAGCAATGGCATACCTTCCAATATTTATTCCACAAATTCCAACCAAGTAGTTTAGTAATAGGGTAACAATAAGCCGTTAATTCGGCTTTTGTTTACTTGACGATGTATACACATAAGAGTTACAATGTAATTACCAACTGAGAGAGGAAATATATGAAACAGCTTCCAGTAAGATTCAATGATAAGCAAACAATTCAGCTATCAGACCTTGTTGAGGTTCTTGGATCTACCACAACCGATACAGCTCGTGTTGCAATGGCTTTAGGCATGCAGCAATTAAAAGAGTTAGCATCTCGTGATAAAGAATCTGCTCAAGAGTTGTTAGCGTTTACTTCATTCAAAGTTATGCAGTAGATAAAAAAATACCCCGCGGCAAGGCGAGGTAAAAATAAAACGTCCGAGGTAATTATAGCGTATGCATTACTACAAATTCAACATAGCTGATTGGGCTAAGGACACTAGTCACCTAAGCCTTAAAGAGGAAGCTATATATTTCAGGCTAATTAACTTCTATTACGATCATGAGAAACCAATCCCAATAAAAACCCAGTCGGTTTTGAGAAAGTTGCGAATGGGTGACGAATCAGAAACGGTTGAAATTATACTTGATGAGTTCTTCACTAAAACACCAGATGGATGGACTCACTCGCGTTGCGATAAATTAGTAGCTGAGTACCAAAAACGAGCAGATGCTAACCGTAAAAACGGTAAACTAGGAGGTCGCAATAAAAACAATGACTTACCTAAAGCGACTGGGTTATCTATGGGTAACGAAGAAAACCCAGACGGTAGCGAAAAAGAACCGACACTGGTTAACCATAAACCACTAACCACTAACCATAAACCAAGAACTATATTTACACCGCCTTCGGCTGATGATGCTCAATCTTATTTTCAAGAGCGAGGCTTTGGAGAGAAAGGGGTTGGTCAGAAGTTTGTAAATCACTATGAAGCAAATGGTTGGATGCGAGGCAAAAACAAAATCAAAGACTGGAAGGCTTGCGTTAGAACATGGTGTGGAAATATGAAACCAGTACCATCCGCATCGAAACCTATAGAACAAGTTAAGTATGACATTAATCGGGACTTTGATTTGCTATGACCACATTCAGCACAAACTCAGAACAAGGTGTATTGGCTTCATTGATTGAAGATGGAAGCTTGATACCAAATATCTCATTCCTTTGCGAAGAAGATTTCTACCATAGGCATCACAGAGTAATTTTTAAGTTGATCATGGATGGATATTCGAAGGGTCAAATAATTGACCTTCCAATCATGATGGACATTGTACCCGAGGAAGCTGGTGGCATTGCTTACGTTGCAGACCTATTCAAGAATAACTCTACAACTCGATACTTAACGCACTACGCAAGAAAAGTACTTGAGATGTCACTAAAGCGACAGGCGATAGATGAGTACTCAAATGCAATTGAATCAATGAATGGCGATTGTGATTACATTGAGCAAGTTGCAACAACGTCACAGGCTATAGACAAATCAATATGCAGGTTATCTGTTGGTGATGTTCTTAAGGTTGAAGAGCTGATCAACCAATCAATGGACGAAATGGAAAAGTCGTTATCAACTGTAAGGGTTGGAATTTCATCTGGAATACCTGAGATTGATGAAAGGCTTGGTTATCAGAATTTAGCTGTTGGAGAGATAACGTTTATTGGAGCCCAATCAAAGAACGGTAAAACACTTTACGGCAACACAATAGCTGCTAGGGCTGATTTACTTGAAGATGAATGCTGCCACATATTCAGCATTGAGATGCCAGCTCTTGGTATGTTTAACGGGGTTGTATCGGCAATGTCGGGAGTTCCTTCTAACTTCTATGCTAGGCAGGATTATTATCACAAAACATTTCCTGAACGTTACACAGAATGGATGGCTAACTGGGGAAAGGCTGCACAGGAACTTAACAGAAGTCAGCGTGTAACTATCGACGGTAAGAAAGATGTAAACATGCAGTACATTGTTTCAGAGATGAGAAAGCAACATCAGTTAATGTCTGCAAAAGGTAAAAAGTTAAAGCTGGTAATTGTTGATCACCTTCACAGGATTTCATTCGATACCAGTCATAAGCAAATGACCTATGCAATGGGTGATGATGTTCGAATGCTAAAGAATACAGCATCAGAGCTTGGTATATCGGTAATATTACTCGGGCAGCTTAAAGAAGATTGCAAAGATAGAGAGCCAACAGCATTTGATATTCTTGATACAGCTAGGGTTAGACACGAGATTCAGGCATTCATTGGAACTCGAATCTTTAGAGATAAAGGAAAGGTTTACTTCGGTATATATTCAGACGCTCATCGCTATGCAGATCATGAAACAGTATTTCAAGCTGGATACATGAGATTGATGGCTGGCGTATTAAGAACACTTCCAGACGAAGATAAGTATTGGAATCCAAATAATAACGAGGAATAAGTGATGGAAAAGTGCGAATTGAAAGACGGAAAATTATTAATGATGTGTGATTCATTAAATGAAAACACTGAAACACCATCATCAGGCAGAGCTAAGGGGATGACATTCTGGATGTACGATAATGTAAAAACAGGAAAGCCATCACGAAGCTTTGCAGGTATTAAATCAAAGCAGTTTCCAAATGGCCTTGTATTTAAATACTGTCCGTTTTGTGGTGAGAATATTGGTAGCCATATGGTGGATGGGAAATTAAACCAGATAGCGAAAACAAAATCAGAAAGCAAATAACGAAAGCACAAAAAGAATACATGAAATTGTTAATTTAAATAACAACAAGAGGAATAACTAATGAAAAAGTTCAAAGTTAGCCACAAAGAATTTTGCGAGATATTTACAAAAAGAAAATTTACTATTGCACAAAAGATATCTGGCTCAATTTATTTTGTTGAGAGAGAAGACAGCTATTACATCGAGGAGCAGAATTCAATCTCAATGAAAGTGATTGTTACTGTTTCTCTTCCATTGGCAATAATTGCAGTATTTATCATTGGAGGGCTAAGGGGCGTGTATAGAATGCTCGTTGACTTACCAAGCGTATACACAGACCGATACAAAAGAAAAGATGAGTGCCATCACAGGCACGAGTCAACAGATAAACTTATAGATTTGGCTGGCTGGAATATTTAACTATCAACAGCAATAAGGGAAGATGATGAACACAGAACATAAATCCAACACAGCAGCAGAAATTAAAGACCTATGGCAGACTCCTAAGTTTGTATTTGATTATTACAATGAGCGGTTTGAATTTGCGTATGACTTAGCTGCGAGCGATAAGAATTCACTATGTGGGCTGTATTGCACAAAAGAAGATAGTGCATTCAATAGAGATCAGGCGTCATTTCTTTCTGGGGCTGTATTCTGCAATCCCCCGTACAGTAATATTATGCCATGGGTCATGATGTGCAGGGATATAGCAAAAGAGTCATGCATACCAGTTGTAATGCTAATTCCTGCTGACACATCGGTTAAGTGGTTTAAGTTGGCATTCGAAAACTGCACCGAGTGCCACTTTATCTCAGGGCGATTATCTTTCATCAATGCCGAAACAGGTAAGCCAGTAAACGGAAATAACAAAGGCTCGGTGGTATTTATATTCGATCCACTATCGCCGGTTAAGCAATCAGTGCACTTAATCGATCGGGACTCAATGAAATGAAGCCACAACGATTCTTTATCTACTCAGAAGCAATAAAACAGAACGCAATGGCAATGGTTAACCAGATTGAGCCAGTTGGCTCGAATCCGATGGTCGTAACAGTGCAGGAATCGACGCGCAAGCTATCTCAGAACGCGAAACTATGGGCTATCCTTGCAACGGTATCAAAAAGAATAGAGTGGGCTGTGAGATACCCTGACGGCACGATTAAGCAGGAGTTACTAACTAGTGAGAATTGGAAAGACATATTCTCAGCATCATTAAACGGTGAAGCCAAGCTGGCACAAGACCCAAACTCCAACCAAATGGTATTACTTGGCGCGTCAACTAGTCGCGAGTCGGTTAAGTGGATGAGTGAAATGATTGAGCTTATTTACGCATTCGCAGCTAACCAAGGTATAAATCTCGATGAATAACACCTAACACCACGGAATAACCTACAAGACACACCAAGCCAAATACAAGATAATAAACACACACAAGCAATGGAGTAAGAGTGATGAGAGAGTTAAAGTTTGAGCTAATAACAAAACACACCGTAACAGGCCAGATGTTTAATAACACATACGATATTGATGAGATTCTTTGCCAGAAATTAAGTAGCTGCTCGCTACTTGAGGTGATAGCTAAGCGACAATTTACAGGGATGAAATGCCAAAATGGCAATGAACTATTTGAACGTGACGTTATTGCATGCCGTGGTTTTACGTGCTCACTAGAAGTTGCTTGGTGTGATGATTTCAAGATGTGGGCTTTATGGGATGACGGTGATTATGTTGCACCACTTAGTGATGTTACTGATGGTTCATTTGAAATAATTGATAATACGGTGAACAAATTATGATTGACACTATAGCAACACAGCAAACACCAGAAGAAAAAGAACTAGCTAGAAAGTACCGTTACGACAACGCAGTAATCATGTGCCTAGATATGATTAGCAAAGGGTGCAAGCTTAACTTAGAGGTAGGAATAAATCACCAGTGGAAGGTTCAGTTATTCAGTGATAAATACACGGCGTACACAGTGATTACATACGCAATGGGCAATGAAGGATTCCAGGCTTTATCGAATGTTTACATGGCATTCATTAACGGACGCGCATAAAAAAACCGCTTAAGCAATAAACTTAAGCGGATAGAATAACAAATCGAAGGTAGTAAGGAATAAGCGAGTGATGAGAACGCCTAGTACGAAAGATTGTAGAGAGAAATATGATGATAGTCAAGATTGGCCATCAGCGTTAGATGTGATTGGTTATCTGTTAGTATTCTATTCATTCTTGATTATATGGAATGTTGGACCTGTAGTTATTGAATGGATGAATAAATTATGAATGTACTCGATTTATTCGCCGGCATGGAAGGTGGAGCTCAGTCACTTCACAACGCTGGTGTTTCTGTAAATAACCACTATTCAAGTGAGTTTGAGAAGAACTGTCAAAAAGTTATATCAAAAAACTGGCCAGATATAATTCAGCTAGGGGACGTGACCAAGTGGAGAGAGTGGGATATTGACTGGTCAAGTCTTGATTTGCTGATAGCTGGAAGCCCATGCCAGGGGTTTAGTTATGCAGGAAAGCAACTTGCATTTGATGATTCACGATCGGTGTTGTTCTTTGTGTTCGCCGATATTCTAAATCACATAAAATCAGTTAACCAATCAGTTAAGTTCATGCTGGAAAACGTAAAGATGAAGAGTGAACACATGGATGTAATTACTGAATATGTTGGTGTTGAGCCATTCTTTCACGATGCAAAGCACTCATCGCCATGCTCAAGGCCTAGAAACTATTGGGCAAACTTTCCGCTAGACACTCCAGACGATAGTGATATCTGCTTTACTGATTGCATGGATATGTCATCAGCTGAAAATACAATGAGCGATGGGTGGCATAAGTGGTGGGAAAAGAACGGAGAATTTCAAACAAAAAAGAAATACTCCTGGGTTAACAGGGAGGGCGATAAAGGAATAACAATGACCGCCAGGCAGTATGCGTCATGGAATGGTAACTACGTTGAAACACCTAATGGAAAGTTAAGAAAGCCAACTAAAAATGAGCTATGCCGGCTGGCTGGGTTTCCCGATGATTATTTGGATTGTGTATCTCAACGGCAGGCTGAATTGATGGTCGGTAACGGGTGGGATATAAGAACTACTACACATTTCTTTAGGGAATTATCGTAAAAAGAAGCCCAGCTAATAACTGGGCTTTCGTTTATTTAGAGAGTAACCTACCTATAAGCGGCTCAAGATTCTTAATTGCCCTCTCACCAAACAGGAATCCCAGCACAAGGATGTTGATAATTATTAACGCGGTTTCTTGCTTCTCCGTCAAGGCGCCCCACGCGCTAGAAAACCAACAGTAATCAGCCCATAACGTAGCGAATCCCCATACAGGTCTTTGTGCACCACGAAGGAATAATAAAATTCTACCAACCACAGGCAGTGCTAGTAGGTCTTTAGCTGTGCCTTCATACTGCGCAATGCGATCATTGAAAGACTTCTGAGCTTCGCTTATAGCATCGTTAACTTCTGCTTGTTTTTGTAACTCAATCTTCTGCAATTCAAGATTAAGTGCTGCTTTCTGCTGGTCTGACATATCAGGTGGGAAATATGATTTAATCCCATCCATAATTGTTCCAGCTAAACCGCCAGTTAGTACGCTTGCTATCTTATCGAACATATTAATTATCCTCCGCAGCAAGTTTCAAGTTGCCAGCCATGCGATTCATCCATCCCTTACCGTACTTATCAAACGTTTTTACTTTAGTGAAAAACGCGATTCGCTCAGAGATAAATAGTAGCAGTAGGTCGTCAACTGACTTAGCTTTAATGGCTTTCATAGTATTCTTACCTATAGCGCCATCATCTTTAGCGCCAACTGCACGCTGAACCATCTTGCTTGCATTGCGCATGCCGTGGTTAATTGCAGCATCAAACATTTGGTATTGCATCGCAGGGCGGAATCGCTCCATTCCTAACTCAATCCACCAATCTTCAAAATAGATAGCTTTAGCCTGCTCAATGGTTAAGTTCTTAATATCATAGTCAGGGTATGTCATGGCAGATAAACCAAACTTAGTTCCTTTAAGTTCGCCAACACCTACCTTTCCTGAAGTCCAGTTGCCTCGGTCATGGTGCATGTCTTGAAACCCGCCTTCATGACCAATTACGCGATCGAATGCTGTGTCGAACATATTAAATCCTCTGTTATTACTAATCAGTATTTCCGAATTGGTATTATATCACCTAGAATAATTAGTAGTTAGTACGGCATGGATAGCCCCTAAAGAAGGTGATCACTTGCTCAGCGATAGTTGAGAAACTACTAGCGATAATCGGGCGACCTGAGAAGGTTTAAAAAGCCTATGTTACCGACTGTCACTACACGGGAATAGTGACCATTAGAATATGTTCGGAGAAAGAACCCTACCTTATCGCTACCGTAGGGTTTTTTTATGTGTATAAGAAAGTGATTCATATAACTACAAATCATTAGACTATATGATAATCGTATAGTAGTATCTATTACATCCACAGGGGATAACAATTAGAAAGGAATTAGTGATGAAATTTATAGTGCCAATTAGACAGCTTAGAGCTGCGATGGTTTGCGTTGCAAAGAATGATGTTCGTTATTACCTTAATGGTATTCATTTTAAATCAAATCGTATCGAATCAACTAACGGGCATGTTGCTTATATGTCAGCTAGTAAAGAAAAGAATCCAGATTGGTTTGATGGTGAGATCAACCCAAGCGAATTGATAGTTAATATTGACGGTAAAGTACCAGCATCAACAAGGCAAAAGAACATTCAGTGGGCAGTGTTTGAAATTACAGAGGATGAAGCATTAATCCGATACATGGATATTTGTGGCGTGCAGGTTGCGGTAGGAATGGGTGAGGTTGTTGTAGGTCGATACCCAAATACACCTAAACTTTTATCTACCACAAGAAAGTCAGGCAAAACAAACGATCCAATTGGTGTTAATACTGAATACCTAGCAATGCTAAACCTAATGATGAAAGGCGAGCTTTACCCACTAGTTAAGATGGAGAGTTTTGATGATAAATCAGCGATGATATTCACACTTCGTAGAGTATGCAGCCCAGACATTAAAGAGTTAATGTTAATTATGCCAGCGAGGCTTTAATGACAAAAACACAGTTTACAGGAATGATTAAAATCAAGGGCTGGATGGTGAAAGATGCCCTTGATTACTGGGGGCGAGGGCAAGAGTGGTATCACATGAACTGTAACGGTGATGATAAAGCCCAAACCAGACTTAAATGTATGATTGATGGTTTGCCTGATAAAACTAAATAAAGGAAAGAGTGATGATTCAATTAGTAATTTTTGTATGGATTTTAGCTTCATGGTTTACTCATATAATTACGTGCTTTAACGAAGAGGCTTGGGGGTTCTTGGTTGCTGGTGCAATCGCATTCCCGATAGCGGTTGCTCACGGTACATGGTTATGGTTTTAGCTTATGACTAAGAAGAAAGGCACATCAAAGCGCAAAGCCTTTACTGATGCTATGAAACCAAAGGGAAAGGCAGCAAACAAGCGTAAACACTATCACTTCATGAGTGTATTAGAAGAATCAAAACGAGCGCGTTATAAGTTAATAGCGCGCCAGAAAAATAGGAAGTTTAAATAATGAAACCAGTAATCACGAATGCAAAACACCCTGGCTCAGGATTTTCAGTAAAATTCCCAAAAGGGATTGATGGTGAGCCAGATGTTGTAATTAATGGACTTATTATGGACTGCGATGGTGAGTCTGCTATTTATGGCGCACTTATAGCTTGTGGTAACTATATGCTGGATCATTAAGAATAAAGCCTCGGCTTACATTTACTGTTAATGAGGTTACCGGTGATGACGGGAAAGTAAATTTCACAGTAAAAGACGGCGAACTAACAATTAAATAATTAACAGCTAGAAGGAATAGAAGATGAGTGATGTGGTAGATAAAATTAAACGATGTGAAATCGGAATGGGCGTTAGAAAGATAGAAGATTACGGAACTATGTTTACCGTAGCTGAGCAGATTGAAGTTAGAGATTATATCGAATCATTGGAAAAGCAGCTAGCATCTCAAATCAGCAATAACACAAAGGAAACCCACTTACGCGTGAAGGAGTTGGAAACTGCGCTATTCAAGTCAACGGTGTGCATTAACGTTTTACTCGGCATGATTGATAGGAAAGAAACAGAATTTAAGAGTTTCGACATCAAGGAAAACACAATAAAAATAGTAAACCAAAACTACGAGATAATTAATAAATAACCCTACAGGGTAAGGAGTAAGTGATGAGCGGAATAGTATGGATGTGCATAGGACTGGCTGCATTTGTAACTTTGCTAATACTTGTATGCGTACCAAAGAGTGAGAGTCGCATAGTTAAAGCAAGTAAGCCCGTTCATCTTCCTAAGCCAAAGAAGTACTTAGACGTAAGTGATTTAGAGGAAGACGACATAGACAACCTAGAATGGCAACGTGACTTTTTCAGGGGGAAGAAGTGATGAAATGGACTAAGAAAACAGCCAAGATAATGTTGACCGTATTAGTCGTTGCATTGGTAGGTAGAGAAACGCAACTGGCCATACAAGCAGCGCTTAACATGGAGCAACAACGCCAGGACTTTAGAGTACGTAATGGTCGAAGTAATACCCGTGGTAAGAGTGGGTTTAGAAATGATGGATTACCGTTTGAGGAAATAGATATCGATGACTTTTTAGAAGCGTAATCACTAATTTTGTTGTACCTAGCCAAAGTGTTACAATATAACAAACCAAACACAAGGCTAGGTAATGTGGATAATTCAATGGATAAACGCAAACCCTGTTCCAGCAATTATAATCATACAACTAACCACTATGCTATTTGGTATAGTAAAGATAATCATCGAGTATCGGGGTAATAGTAATGTCAGACATTCAGAACACGGTACAGAATGTGAGTCTAGGTGCAGCAACTACAAGCGGATTGATGGGGGTGATAACTCAGAACGCGACCGCGATTAGCGTATTATGTACTGCTGGATTCGGGCTTGTTTATGTAACATGCGCAATAATCAACACTAGAACCAACTCAGCAAGTAACCGCCGCAAGATAATCAAAGAAATACTTTCCCAGCTAGACGAAGAAACCAAGCAAAAAGTTAAATCACAAATTAACTGAGGCTTTAACTATGACGCAATCACTTAAAGAGAAAGCTGAACATATCAAGGAGCGATTGAAAGCTGAATACGCACAGTGGATGGATGACCATAAAGGGTATGACTTATCAAATCTACCTGATGATGACGATAAAGAGCAAGAGGTCAACTTTAACGATTAAGGGTGCAGGATGCATTATAGAATGAACGGACGCATGATAAAGAAGTCAGCTATCTATCAACTAGGTGCTGGCTTTTTATTTATTATTGGAATCAATGTTTTCATTTTTGTCTATTTAATATAACAAACTAATAACCGATAATAACTGTACATAAACGGACGGAGTAAAGAGTGATGATTAATATAAGCAAAGATATGCACAGCTTGGCATCGGATGCATTCAGCAACAATGAGGCTATAGAGGTAGGCTTTACACGAAACGGTATTACCCATAAATCTATGTTTATGATAGATGGAATTGGACAATCGTTTGGTGATGCTAATAAGTCATATCAGTTGAGTGTGAATTTCGTATGCGCATCTGGTGGCTCTATATTAGTCGAGCCAGAAGTAATTAAGATGGCAAGCTGTCATGATTTTAGCTGTAAAAAGTACACGCCAACAACAGACCGTGAAATGATGCTAGTTGAGGCGTTATTGCGTAAGTGTCGAGGTGATAGCGTTGAGTTTCTAAACTGTAGCGATAAGTGGATACTGGATAAAAGTGATATTTTAGGTGTTAACTGTAAATACCGCACCCCACTAACAAAATCAGAATTAATCCTAGGCGAAGTAAACAGCAACATGGATGAAAGCGCTGCTGCTGTAGTAATGGAAGCTATGAACCTATCACCTACATTGAAGGGGATGTGTGATGAGTAAATGCAAAAATAAAATAGAAATTGGTCAATCTGGTAGTATGACTTGTGGTGATAAGTGGGGCGACACTCCAGTTATTTGTGATGTATGCAAAGCTATAAATAAGATGAAGTGTAATAATTGTAAATATTTTATAGCAGATGCGCACACAGAGCTCGGAACTTGCGATAAATTTTCTATGACTGAAGATGAAAGCTTATCGGCAATTCCGCTAGGAGAAGAGCACGATATAGGGTTTTTACTAACAAAACCTGATTTTGGCTGTATTGAGTTCGAGGTTAAAGATGAATAGCGCACTAGAGCTATCTATTTACGGAGTGATAGCGTTGGTATTTGTTGGATGGTTTGCATATAAGGTGTTTAGTGATGAGTGATAGGTTAATCAAGAGGTTGTTAGTATTTTGTATTGGGAAGCTATATTCAAGCGAGAAGCAAAAAGCACAACTTAAAATAGACATAAATAACGATACTTGGCTCGGCGCTCATTGCGATAGTGGAGGTCATTTGCTTGCTGAGTTGAAACCGATAACTGACTATGAAATAATCTCTATACTTAACGCCCTAAAGGGTAATAAGTCCGTTACTGATGATGCTGTATCGTCGAAGAAAGAAACTTACTATAAGGAACATTGGTTATGAATATGAACGACCAAGAAATAGAAAAAGAAATTCAAGATAAAGGGTTAACCGCGCCTCGCATAACTCCAGATCACATTAAGTCTCTGGTGGTTAAAGAGCAGTATCATGTATTTGACGGGACCACTTTTACATCGTGCCTGCTTACATTAAAGAATGGCTTTACAGTTCATGGCGAGTCAGCATGCGCGTCACCTGAAAACTTTGACTCTGAGCTCGGCGCTAAGATTGCGCGAGATAATGCAGTTAATAAGATTTGGATGCTTGAGGGTTACTTGTTGCGAGAAAAGCTGTCAATTTAATATTAGCAAAAGATAACCCAAGCCCCGTTAACGCGGGGTTTTTTAATATCTCAGATAAATGATACAATATAACAACCTACCACAGTGTGGTTAACTTTAGCAGCTAGAGGCTGTAGAGGTGGTTATATGGGCGGTTTAACTGCAAAGCAGGAGGCTTTTTGTTTAGAGTATTTAAAGGATTTGAATGCAACACAGGCTGCAATTAGAGCAGGATATGGCGAGAAAAACGCAAATAAAGTAGGCCCAGAAAACTTGGTAAAACTTGGTGTATCTGAAAGGATTGCCGAATTAATGAAAGAGAGAGTTGAAAAGACAAAGATAGACGCTGCATGGGTACTACGTCAAGCAGTAAAGGTCTATGACAGATGTATGCAAGCAGAACAGGTTATGGTCGCTGGTGAGCCTCTCACGGACGCTGACGGGAACAACGTTTATAAGTTTGAGCACTCGGGTGCCAATAAGGCATTAGAGATTGTCGGTAAGCACGTAGACGTTCAAGCATTCCTCGATAAGTCAGAAAAGAAAATAACACTAACAGATGACTTCGATTCATTAATGGGTGATGCAGCTAGTGATGAAGAGTGATGAGGTAGAAAAGTCACTCTATTACGTATACAAGTTTAACAATAGAGATTTGACTGAAAGTGAATTCAAGAAGGCGATTAGACTTAAGTTCTTTCGCCTTTGTGCGTTTTACTTCATTAAGGATAAGGACGGTAATAAAGTAAGATTCTCGCCAAACGTAGCTCAGATAGAGTATTACAAAAACTCACACCAAAATGACATTATCCTAAAGGCTAGGCAGCTTGGATTTACTACATTCAAGATGATTCACGATCTAGATACTTGCCTGTTTAGAAAAAACACTTCGTGCGGTTGCATTGCTCATAATGAGAAAGATTCAAAGGATATATACCGTAACAAGATTAGATTCGCATATAACAATGTGAAGCCTTCAATTATTCAGATGCTTGCTAGGATAGGTTACAAATTCCCAACACCGATAAATGACAAAGACAATGGCTATGTATTCAGTAATGGCTCATCAATTGGCGTGTCAACTGGTTATCGTGGCGGCACACTGCAAAGCCTCCACATCTCAGAGTTCGGTAAGATATGTAAGAAGTATCCAGACAAGGCAAAAGAGATTGTAACTGGTGCGTTTAACTCAGTTGGTAAGAACTGCACTAAGACAATTGAATCAACAGCAGAGGGTAAGCATGGCTACTTTTATGATTACTGTGCGACTGCTAAGAAGTTAAAAGACCAAAGTAAAGAGCCAGCATCATTGCAATTCAAGTTTCACTTCTTTAGCTGGTGGATGGACCCCGAATACTTTATTAATGAGGATGTAGATATACCTGAGAGATTACAGGTTTACTTTGCAAAGCTTAAAAATAAACACGGCATCGATTTAACGCTAGAGCAAATGAAGTGGTATACCTTGATTGAATCAGATCAAGGTGAGGATATGAAGCGAGAATATCCGTCAACACCCGACGAGGCATTCGAACAAGCTATTGAGGGTGCTTACTATGCGAAGCAGTTTGCCGCTATCTACAAAGATGAGCGCATAGTAAATAATATTGAAGCTGTGTATCCAAATAGCAACAACGTAAATACTGTGTGTGATATCGGCATCGGCGACTCAACAGCAGTATGGTTCTATCGAGTCGTTGGTAGTGAGTATCATATTTTGCATTATCATGAGAACTCAGGTGAGCCGCTTGGGTATTACATGAAATATATTGAAGATAAGTTCGAGCAGAATGATTGGATCGTTGGTACGCATTACGGCCCTCACGACATGAATAACAGAGAGTTTGCCAGTAAGGGCAAAACCCGTAAAGAGATGGCGCAAGAAGGCATCGAGTACGGTAATAAGACGTACAGTATGAAGTTTGAAATAGTACCAAAGCTTGGCATTGACGACGGAATACAAGCAGCGCGTGACATTTTACCTAACTGCGTATTTGATGAGGTTAATTGCGAGGATGGCATTAAGTGCCTAGAGCATTACCGTAAAGAGTGGAATGATAAGCTAGGGTGCTGGAGAGACAGGCCGCTTCATGATTGGGCTTCACACGGTGCTGATGGGTTTAGATACCTAGCCGTGGCAGAAAGTAAGCGAAAAGCCATTAAAGGTATTTCGTTTGGTCTTGGTGTATAATATCCAAAAAATAAGGGGTTAACATGGCTTCATACAGCAGTGCATTTCACGCACAGTACATCAAGCTGTCACCTAGATATCAGACCATTCGTGACTGTATTAACGATGATGTGGTATCCGGTGATATTTCAACTTGCTTAGACCAAATGCCGCGGCAACAATATCTGATTAGAACGCCTGGCATGGCTGATGAAACTTACGCAGCATTAAAACAGCTAGGTCGATTCATGAATGTTACCGGCTCAACATTGGAAATGATGATGGGTGCTGCATGGCGTATTCCTCCAACTATCGAATTGCCTGATTCGGTTGATTACCTAAATACCAATGCAGACGGTGAGGGTAACAGCCTGCAAGACCTGCTCAAAGATGATGTTGCTGACACTATGTCAATGGGTCGATTCGGTGTACTGGTTGAGCCTCCTGAGCAGCTGCTAGATGATAACGGGCTGCCAAGAGATAAGACTAAGCGCGATATTAACGACGGTCGAGGTCAGGTTTACATTAAGCCTTACACTCCTGAATCAATTGTTGATTGGGGAGTGTCTGTTGTTGATGGCGTCAAAAAGCTATCACTGGTTAAGTTGCGCGAAGAAGTTAACGTTCGCGATCCAGATACATACCAAACTGAATGCGAAACCCGTTACCGATTCCTAATTCTCACTGAAGAAGGTTACGAGCAGCGCGTTTATGGTGACGCTGAAGGTACTGAGTTAATCGGCGAGCCTGTGCCAATCAAAGATTACAGTGGCAAGCAGTTAGACCATATTGCATTCTACTTTAGCGGGTCGCGTAATAACGATTCAACGGCTGATAACCCGCCATTCTATAAGATTGCAGACCGAAACATAGGTCATTATAACTCTGATGCTGATTGGCGATTGAATAACAAGCTATACGCAACGGGTACATTGTTTATAACTGGCGACAATCAGGATTTAGGCAAGGCTGCAATTACTGTTGGTGGTGGTAACGGTACTTACCTGGGGCAAACTGGATCAGCTCAATTACTTCAAGTGCAAGCTGGTGGTCCATTAACCGAGGCTTTAAAGTCAGACCTTGATGACATGATTCAGATGGGCGCTAAGTTATCTAACCCAACGGTTCAACGTACAGCAGAGGAGGCCCGTATATCTGCTGGTCAAGACACTGCATTGTTAGGCGATGTAATCAACAACTGCCAATCAATGATGCGAGAGGCTGTTAATGAGGCTATCTGGATGATGACCGGCGTTGAAGATAATGAATTTACATTAGACTTAAATAACCAGTTCTTCACTGAGGCGCTAACAGCTCAAGACCGTGCGCAATATATGGCTGAGTACATGCAATCAGTTATCCCATTCTCAACGCTGTTCAATGCGTACAAGAAGGCTGGAATCATACCTCACGATACTACCGAGGAAGATTTCAGGGCTGAGATTGAAACTGGCGGTACTGGGTTAAACTTTGCTGAACCTGTAGCGGAGGTGGCGAATGCAGAACGAGCAACTGAACTCAGCGGAGACGCAGCATCAAATCTACCTGAATAGATTAGCCGTAGGTAGTGCGAATCAAGTAAATCCAATACTCGAGGATTTCGGGCGATGGGTCAGGAAGAAACTTAACGCGCAAGGCACTACGATTGAAACCAAGAAGGCGCTAAATGCCCTTCTTGCTGATGTTAATAAGCGATACACAAAAGACCTGAATAAATATTCAAAGATGCTTAATTCTGACCTAGATACACTTGCAGGTTATGAGGCTGGTTTTCAGTCTGAGTTGTTGAGCACTACGGTAAAGCTTGAAACTGACGTGCCGTCAACTGCGCAAGTTGTTTCAGCGGCAAGTAATAACCCATTAGTGATAGGCGCTAGCGGTGGGGCTGTGAACTACGATACGATGCTTAAAAACTTTACACCTACCGAAGTTAAGCGCGCTACAGGCATTATTTCTGGTGGCTTTTATCAGGGCCAAACAACCAACCAGATAACGGCTAACTTACTCGGGCAGTTAAATACAACGCAACGTAACGCAAGGACGCTAGCAATCACAGCCACTAATCACATGGCAACACAGGCGAAAAATCAAACGTATAAAGAAAACAATGACATTGTTATTGGCTATGTAATTGTTGCAACGCTAGACGATCGCACTAGTAACGAGTGTAAAGGTTGGGATGGAACAGAGGTAATGAATAGCGACACGTTCAAGCCTATGCCACCATTTCACCCAAATTGCAGAACAACAACGGCTCCATTGCTTAATGATAAGTTTGATTTTCTAGATGAAGGCTCAACTCGTGCGAGTAAAGGTGCTGAAGGCGGCAAGCAAGTACAAGGTGATCAAACGTATTACTCTTGGATTAAATCGCAACCGGCATCATTTCAGGATGAGGCTTTAGGACCAGAGCGAGGTAAGATATTCCGCAATGCAGGCTTAACACCTGAAGAGTTTAGGGCCGCTTCGAGAGATAGACTAGGACAGCCATTAACTATTGATGAAATGGCAAAGAAAGATAAGCGTATAGCTGAATATATCAGCTAGTTGGCACATTGCGCCATACAGTGGTAAAATACGCTAAGTGACAGAGTCGCTAACTAAATCGGACGAAGCCTAGGGGGCTATGTGGAAATTACACCTGAGATTCAAGCGTTACTTGACGCACAGAAAGCGGAATTACAAACCACGTTTGATGAAAGCATTGTCGGGTTAAAGCAAAATAACCATGACTTGCTGAACGAAAAGAAAGAAGCTCAACGTATTAAAGATGAAGCCGTAGCGAAGGCCGGCACTGAAGCTTTAGCGGCAGCAAAGGCAAAGGGTGACATTGAAAGCGTTACTAATTCATACGATGAAAAGGTTATGAGCTTACAAGCCATTATCGATGGCTTGAATGGCGCAAACCTAACAGCAAAGAAGAGTCAGTTAGCTAGTGACTTTTTAACTAAATACGGTACTGGTTCACAGCTTGCACTTGATGCAATGAGTAACGAGTACCAAGCACGAATTGACATTCGCGACGGTCGAGCAGTTGTTTTAGACCCAGAGGGCAATCTAACAGCTTTAACTGTCGAGGACTTAAACAAGGAATTTACCGCTAACTCACGTTATGCAGATAACATCAAGGTTGGTGGTTCAATTGGTGGCGGGGCTACCGGAAACAAAGGCAGTGGCGGAGCTGTTAGCCTGAAAGATATGACTGCGACTCAAGAGGCAAAGTTTGCCAATGAGCATCCAGAACTTTATAAACAAATGATTAAATAAGGAGCCTTAAAATGGCTGTAGTTCAGTTAGCAGATATTTATAACCCGCTTACCTTTGCACGCCGCGAGCAAGAAGCCCAGGTTGAGCTTAATGCATTCCTTGCGTCTGGTATTATGGTTACAGACCCGCGAGTCTCACAACAGGCTAGCGTTGGCGGCAACAAAGGAGAATTACCATTCTTCAAACCACTAGGCACTCAAGAGCCTAATTATTCTGATGATGTACCAACCAACGTTTCAACCCCTAATAAAGTTACATCTGCAAAAATGGATTGGCGCTTAGCATCACAGAACCAATCGTGGTCAACTATGGATTTAGCGATTGAGCTTTCATTAATTGATCCAGTAGGTGCGATTACTGGTCGTCAAGGTGCGTACTGGGCGACCATTAATGAACGTCGATTGATTAGTTCATCTCTTGGTGTGCTTGCTGATAACGTTGCAAACAACGCTTCTGATATGGTCGTTAGTGTCGCCACCGATGCGGTATTGCCTGTTCTCGCTGCTGAGAAAATTAGCGCAGAAGTAATTATCGATGCGCGTCAAACTGCTGGTGATCACAAGGGCGGCTTTGCTGCAATCGCAATGCACTCGGTTGTGCATGCTGAGCTTGAGAAACAACAGTTAATCGTTGATATCCGTGACGCAGATAACAACACTTTATTCCAGGTCTACAATAACATGCGCGTAGTTCTAGATGATTCGTTGCCTGCAATTGCTGGCACTAACCGCATCACATACACATCTGTGTTGTTTGGTACTGGCGCGTGGATTAACGGTGAAGGCCGAACAGAAACGCCGTCTGAAATGGATCGCACTCCAGCCGCTGGTAATGGTGGCGGTCAGAATACTATCTACTCTCGCCGAGCTGATATTATTCACCCTCTAGGATTTAGCTTTACTGGCGCTAGTGTCGCAGGTCAATCAGCTACTCTTGCAGAGCTTGCTGATGACGCTAACTGGACGCGAGTTTGGGAGCGTAAGAACGTACCGATGGCGTTTATTCAGACCAATGGCTAATTAATATAAGGGGTTAATAGCCCCTCTACAGATTGAGGTAGTGATGGTAGATAAGAAAGTTAAGTCAAACAAAGAGCATAACAACGAAGTGTTTAGCAAAATTAAATCACTTCAGTCTGATATCGATAAATTAAAGCTGACACTAAAGCCTGTTGAAGCGATTAAAAATGCGACTCTAGAAGAGTGCAATGCAATCAGCCGAAAAGGTAGAGCTAAATAACTGTTACATTATAACAAATAGCCCCTTTAATTAGGGGCTAGTTTTATTGTTCAATTTCAGGCTCGATTAGTGAGAATACTACGTGGCCATCATTCTGCATGTAATCACAAACGTATCCAATATTTGCAAGTATCGACCTTACAGTAAATTTACCATCATTGAATTCATTAAGAATTACAGTATCACCTTTCTTAAAGTCTCGGTCATTCTTTCTTATTTCAAACTTCTTACTACCGTCTAGCACTCTATTAAAATACTCTGGCATTATCTTTAGGTTGTGAACATCAAGCATAATTGTTATCTAATACCTCGCCCTATTCTTTTGCATTCATCGTAAAATGAATTATGCCAAGCTACATGTAATAACTTTGAATGGCTGTATGGGTTGTTTGTTATTTTATATACGAATCTAGTTAACCTATGGCTTGGTGCTTCTAGCGATGCCATTACTGCACCGCGCTTTACTGCATGCTTAATTTCACTCATCACTAACCCCACTATCACCACAAACCGCCATAGCTACAAACAACCCTGTTAACACTGCTAAGGCTGCACCTATTACCACTACTGGTATTTGTAGAAACTCATCACCGTTATTCATAATTAACCCTTACTCGTTGCGATTAAGTCACCGTTACCGTCGATAGATACAACACCTTGGTCTATCATAAATGCAGACTCTTCATCGTAAGCACCATCGACAATAACTCCGCCGTGCTCCCACCATATTGACCCGCACTGACCATTAAAGTGATTATGTACCGCATTACATATCATCTGCTTAACTTGCTTATTATTCTTCACGACACTAACCCCACAATCGTCATAACTAAAATATTAAAGAAAGTAATCAGAAATCGCATGTTTAATCTCCGTCAAGTAATTACTAAACTCAGCATTATTGGCGGCGTAGACGATAGCCACAACCGCACCAACAACAACCACTAGCGTAAACAAATCAAATAAATCATTAGCTGCATTGCGCATAACTAGACATCCCCATAACTAACTTAACAAACTCATCTGACTTCTCGTTAAACCGACGAGTCTGCTCACGTTTAGATATAAGTTTAGCGCGCTCTTTGTCTTGCACCTTACCTCTGTGTTTAGCGCCCATTATGATTCACCTTTTGCTTTGGCTAATAACTTTTCTATATCACCAAGCTTAATTACAGCGTCACATTTTGTTTCATCACACATAAAGTCGTAATTCTTCATCTCACTGACGCAGAACTCAAGCGCATCAACTAATGCGTCATGGTTGTTAATTGCGACAGCTGCATGGTCTGATTGTTTTTTGTTACCAAAGTCAGCCAGCTTACATCCATCTGAATACTCTAGCCTAATCTCTCTAGACCCGTTTAGCAGGTGCATACCATCATGAGATATAACCTTGCCTTCAAATACATCACTCATCTTCATGCAAACACTCCCATCATACAAAGGTGATTAAATCCCCAAACAACCGCGCCAAAGATTGTCATGTAAACCATACTGTGGAAGAACCCGCTCATTTCTTCTGTGATAAACATACTAACCTCGCTTAAATTTATTCATCAAATGTGCAATGTGTCGATTTACATACCACTTAGGGTTGCGTTGTTTTTCTAGTTTTGCGAATCGTTGCTGAATGTTCATTTATTAATCCTCCAGCATTAAGTCAGCGTAACCGAATCGCCACGCCTTCATTAGGGCAGCGCTACCAGCTGGAAGTATTTCACTGGTTGTTGTTGGGCATATAGGTGCAAACTCATCATGAAAGTTATTGAAGTAATCTTTATTATCATAATTAAGCTGTGACCATTGACGCTCAAACCACTGTGGCATCTCAGGGGCATTCATTGCAAACATCTCCCGCTTAGTCATTCCTGAATAATCACCACCACGCTCACAGTGGTCAATCTGCTCATTAGTTAATGGATATGCTGGTGTGTAACCGTTGTTATTTTTCATCACTATCTCCTCGTTTGTTGAGTTAATGCTATGCCTGAAATGGAATAGACTCCAATCGTTTAAATCTTCTCAATCTAGATGATTGATAGGTACAAACGATTATCAAATTAACCCATGAAGCTAGATAATTAGCTCATGGGTTTTTTATTGGATAGTGGATATGTGGGAAAGGCACTTGATGTATAGCGAGAAACACCATCAGGATATGTGGTGGGCATATAACGATGATGATGATGCAGAGATTAACTATGTAGGGCCATTCTACTACGCGGCAGAAGCACAAGAGAAAGCCGACGAATTAAATAAGGATGAGAAGTAATGATTAATCTATTAAATAAATTTGCAAAAGGTAAGGCTACAATTGAGCTTCAGAAGCTGGCATTTCAGCTGGCATTTCAGCTGGGAATCGGGTGGAATCCCGGCGGTGAAGAGTGCGAGGTTAAGAAGTATAATATTGTTCTTGTTGGTGATTACGGTGACGGTCTTGAGCTAGCGCACTCATTAATCAGTAACCTTGAAGACGATGATTACACAGAGATGACAATGGATGATATACAAGCACAGCTAGATACATCGGTAGAGTGGGATGGTGAAGGATTGCCACCAGTTGGTTATCGATGCGTAGTCACTCCTCATAATAGCATGTGGGGATTTGGCTCTGTAGATGATCGAACAGGTGTTGTACTTATGTATAAGGCTGAGTCATTCGTGTTCGCAATAGATACACCTGACGTATGTGTTCACGGCGCTGATGTAGTAGTTAGCCGTACTGATAAGGCTGATTTCAGCAAGTTATTAAATAAAGAAGAATTAGCAGCCAAGGCGCGTGAGTGTGAGTTACACGAAATAGCTGATTTTATGAAAAATGACAAATCACCAAGTGATGCAGAGGCTATTTACAACTACGTGACATTCAAGAATTACCGCAATAAATAAGGACAACTAATGTTCCAATCAGAAAAGCACGAGCAGATAACTAAACTACTCCAGCGATTAAAGCGAGACTATCCGACTATGATGAGTGTCGATATTGCTGAGTTAATTTTACGTGAATTGGAAGAGGTGGAGTGATGATCGAGTTAAACTCATTGAATATGTGCGTACTTGTTAAAGATATCAAAGCTGGTGGATTTATAGTAATTCAGAGAAAGCGAGACAAGCGGAAAATATTAGTTAAAGTAGCTAAAGTGATTAATGAAGGTAAGGGTGAAGAAGAGATATTACTATCAAAGGCGCATAATGATTACTTCATATGGTCAATGTATATGACTGGTGATAGCTGGGTTGAAAGAGTATGGGCTATTGATTTAAGTTTGGAGCTAACAAGCCTAACAAATAACATTAATGAGTTTCCGAGATAACCAAAGTTTTGCATAATCGCCTAGTTGTTATATAATGACTAGGTTGATTCGGAGTAGTGCCTGATGATACGAAAGAGTTTAGACAGGGTCTATTAAGAGAAGCTACGTTTCCATCATTACGCCAGCTTGCACTACCTCTAAATAGATTCCGCCTAAGCTCTTTTTTATTGCCTATCAATCGCCACTTCCAATCAGCCTGTCTTTATAGCGGGCTTTCCCAGTAAACGAAACCCGAACAATTTAACTGATCGCTACACACGACTTTTTGACCCGAGATAAACAGGCTTTATTGCATGGTATATGGATTCGACCACCAACACGGATTGTGAACGGTTGCCTGATTACTGTTGTGTAGATTAACGATATCAATTCCCCATCCATGCAAGAAGGGGTCTAGTGATACTTATTGTTTAAAATTAAGGTGTATAAAATGATTAAAAGAACATATTTCGTAAGCGCAAAAATGGCACACAATAACAACACTGGAAAGTACAGTTATTGGAATGGTGTAATGAACATTAAATCATGGTTACCGCTAAGCGCTGATGACTTGGTTATCTGCGCTAGAGGGATGGCTCACAATGAAATCACACCACTACTAGAAAGATCAACAGATCATGATGATGTTGAATTACTTGCTTTGAATGAAATTTAATTTACAGGAGTGCGAGTGATGAAGTGGAATGATGAACTAAAACTAGCTCCAACATGCGAACCAATTTTAGTTAAAGTGAATAACGGTATATTTGGTGGTGGATGGACATTTCACAAAGCGCTTAAAGTGCGTGATAAATTCTTTAACTATGACACTAAGGATGAAATACCAGACGTCAAGGCTTGGATGAAAGTTAAGATTTAATTTAGAGTAAGGAGTAAGAGGTGACTAACTACATACTTAAGATAACAGGTGTAAAATCAGCATGGTTACAAATTCAGGTTTACGGTCGAATCATTTAAATAACGTCATTAATGGCTAGGGTGGATTTATTACTACTATCGCGTACAACCACAAAGATAAGGAAATCGCGGTGGAAAGCAGGACAACAAGAGGTTCGTTAATAGTTAACGATAAAAGTATAAAGTACAGAAAGGTGAATGGAGTTATGTTCTTTCTGTGCGGCGCTCTTTGTGATGAAGACTTACTGATTGATGCATACTCAACTGGTAGCTCTAAGTTAATACCTGACGCTGGAGCAATTACAATTGATGATGGGATCGCATACCGTTGCGGTGTTGAGAGTGATGGTACACTATGGAAGCAGAAGTTAATCAATAACGACGCCATTGGTAGCGGTTCTGATTGGGCTATTGCTGCGATGGATTTTGGATGCAATGCCAAAGATGCTGTTAACTACGCCAAGACAAGAGATTCAGGTTCAGGCGGTAAAGTTAGAGTATTTAAGTTATGAGAATACCAGAAGAAGGTGAGTATTATCTACCATTCGAGCAAGAGGATAACGGAGGCACTGTTTACCACAACGGCGCATGGTATGAATTACTAAGCCATGACGAAATCAGACAAGTAACAATACACTAACCCCTTAATTGGGGTTTTCTTGTTTATAGGCAACGGTGTTATAATATATCAATAAACTTTCGAGGGTTAACAGATGAAAGAAATCACAGTTCAATTACTTGAAGATGGTCGAGTTTATCTATCAAAGCGCCTAGATGACGATCCGATGGGTTACGCGCTAGGTCAAACATTTGTCCCTGAATCCGTTATGGAATTAGGCGAGGCTGTTAAGTCAATGCTGGAGTCCGAATAATATGCTTGTCGTTGAAACTGGTAGTGGTGATAACCCGCTCGCTGATTCATATATTAGCTTGGCAGATGCCAGAGCTTACGCATTAAAGTACGGTTACACGCTGCCAGTTGATGATGATGAGGCAGATGTAGCACTGCGTAAAGGTGCGGTGTATGTAGATAACAACTCATTCAAAGGTACAAAGTTACTACCAGAGCAACCGTTAGCCTTCCCGCGTACCGGTGTATTTTGCGATGGAAATGAAATGTCGATTGATTACCAGTTAATGAAGGCGGGTTACGCACAAGTTATCTACAGCAATGCAATCACAGCAGGTGAAACTGTACGTGGCAATGACACTGGCGTAGAGGTTAAACTCGATGAGGTGGTTGGCGCAGTTAAGGAGGAATACTTCCAATCATTCAAGACTGCTGAAACGACGGTTATCACAGAGGCGGTTGATATGCTTGGTTGCTTAATCGACCCTATCGGCGGAAGTGGCGTACTATTTAGAACAGTGAGATATTAATATGGCATCCAACAAGAATGACCTACTAGCTCTAATAGCTAACCTTTACCCTGATAACGGCACTGGCGCTATAACTCCTGCAAAGTTGCGCCAAGGTTTAGAGGAAATGATTTCTTCTGATGTGAATATGTCAGAACTTGCTGAGCAATTCATGCTTGGCGCTATCAAAAATATCCTACTTCGAAATGCTGCATCACCAAACCCAGACCCTGCATATCAAGAGGGGCTGGTATTTTGGGATGATACCGAGAAAGCCTTAAGTTATTACAATGAAGAATCAGACACCAAGATTAACTGTGGTCAAGAAATAGTAATTAAGGTGCTAAACAATAACGGCGCGACGATAACTAACGGTCAAGCTGTTGTCCTTACTGCTGCGATAGGCGGAGTGCCTACGGTGGTTAGGGCGCTCGCTGATAGCATCGCAAACGCAACAGCATCGGGTATTGCTACCCATGATATACCTGTTGGAGAAACTGGTTACGTTACTCGAATTGGCAAAGTGTCAGATGTTGATACGTCACTGTTCGCTGCTGGTGATATTCTTTATGTGAGCGACGTTACTCCTGGCGCATTAACAAACATACCTCCAGCGATCGCAAGTGTTGCAGCTACCGTATTAACATCAAGTGTTACAGGTCAGATATTCACAGCGACATCTCGTCTTGAAGTTCCTGTGGCTATTGGTCAGCTTAGAAGTGATGGTTCAAATGTAACTCAGGCAATAAATACTACACCACAGCAAATTGAAGGTTACGGTAACGCTCCTTTTTCAATCAATACCAACGTGCAAGCAATCGCATCAGGTAATGGGTTTCGTGGTACTTTTTCTCCATCACCAGGCGGCTTTTCTGGTTACTATGAATTTAACGGCACTGTATCGATCACATCTACAGCAAATACAGTCATATTTCTTGAAGCTTACGTTAACGGCGCGCCTAGCGGGCTAATTAGCGCTATAGACCTTAGTAATAACAATATCGACTCTGGCTCAGCGGCTATCTCAACATTCACCGAGGCGATTATTACAGAAGCTGATTTGGTTGAGGTTTATGTCTATACGGCAGCTGGAACATCGACAATCACTATTAACTCGCTTGGGTTCAATATGAAAAGGTTGGGCTTGTCATGAGTGCATTTGGTCAGAAGTTTGCTAAAAAGATGCGCGATAAAGTTGCGACTAAACTATTAACTAAGTTTGACGGTCGAGAAGGTAGTACGCGATTAGCCATATTAAAGCAGGGTTCGATAACTTGGGATCCGTTCGAGGGCGAAGACGTAATTGGTCCTGATACTAAATACTTCATGACTGGTGTAGAACAAACTGTGTCCGAGGCGATGGTAAACGGCGCAACTATTCGCAGTGGGGATAAGATGCTCAGTGTATCGGTTGAATTCGAGGATGAGCTAGGAGCTACACATAAAGATATCATTCCAGCAGTAAACGATAAAGTTGTGATCGATGGCGCTAACTGGTCAATCGTAAATACACCAGCAGCAGATTACACCGGTAAAGAATTAATCGTGCTATACAAGATTCAAGTGAGGAAGTGATGTCGGACTCATTTACGTTAGATGTTAAAAATTGGGCTGACTCGTTTAATACTGGCGCTGAGCAAGCGATCCGAGGGGCCACTATTAAACTATGGTCTTCAATAATCAAAGCAACCCCAGTTGACTCCGGCCGAGCTAGATCTAACTGGTTCGCTACTGGACAAAAGCCATCAGTTAAAGTCACATCAAGCGGTAAGGATGTGACTGGTGAGTCTGCGATAACCAATGCGACGTCGGTTGTTTTGTCATTACAGGATTGGTCAGTCTTTACCTTAACTAATAACTTGGCATATATACCAAGTCTAGAGTATGGATTGTACAGCGAAGGGCCGAAGACCGTCGGTGGATACTCAAGGCAAGCTCCCGCTGGAATGGTCCGTATAAATATAGCTAGGTTTAATAAACTACTAGAGGCTGAAGCTAAGAGGACATTGCCAAAATGATAACCACTCAAGCTCAAAAGGCATTCGATTTACCATTAGCGCAGCTTGGCGTTGATGAGTCAATAAAGGTTTGCCGTGAAAATATAGATTGCCCTACTGATGAATCAGTGCCATTTCTGGCTGGTTTCTTATTGGCAAGCGATCAATCATCAGCTGACTTATCTGTGAATGAATTGGTTGACGGTCTATATCAAGTTGATGTTAATTACAGCTCTCATCTTGGATCATCACCAATAAATAAAATGATTGATAAGGTTGGAAATTTATTCAAGATAGGAAGCGATCACTTCTTTGATGGTGAGTGCTTTGGTGTCGAGTCTTTATCTGTTAGCCCGCTGTTAGTTGATGGTGGGTGGGGTAAGAAATCACTAACAATTACCTTTAGTGCCTACACAACCGTGTAATGTTATAATGTACCAGCGGATAGGACGGCCATCCGAAAGCCATAATCGTCAATGGTTTCCGCTTTTTTAATGACGAATAACTTGACGAGGTTAGTATGAAAACACCGAATGATATGATCGTAGGATCTATTCACCATACAAAAAGAAGTGGTGATATAGAAGTGTTAGGCTATGAGTCGTATGAAAAAGTTCACGTTAAATTTCTAGATACCTTAAACGATACACATTGCAGGGCGGATCATATACGGAAAGGTGAAGTTAGAGACAAGCTAAGAGCTTCAGTTTATGGTCATGGTTACTTTGGGTATGGTAAATACACATCAACAGGCGAACAAAAAAGAGCATATAAAACTTGGTGTGGAATGCTATCTAGATGCTATAACGAGGATTTTCTATCAAGAAACAAAACATATGTAGGCTGCTATGTATCCGATGCCTGGCTGTGCTACCAAGAATTTGCTGAGTGGTATAATAATAATTACCCATCAGATGGTAAGAACTATGACTTAGATAAAGACATAAAAATAGATGGAAATAAGCTATACGGCCCTGACACTTGCATGTTTGTAACTAGAGCAAACAATGCATCTAAAGCAATGGGAGCGCATGGTGAAAAGTGGTTTTTATCAGATAAACTAGGACAGTTATTTATAGTGATTAATCAATCTGAATTCAGTAGGGTCCACGGATTAAATAAATCACACTTATCATCAGTATTAAGAGGGAAGAGAGATAGCTGTGGTGGATTTTTCCTTGTTGATTTAGAGAAAATTCTATCCATGTTATAATTCAACCTAACGCACAGTAAAGGAATCATAACTATGGCAACGAACAATCCATTTCTTGGTAAGGCATCTTCCCAATGGTACGTCGAGGAAGATACACCTGGAGTAACACCACAGAACCCTGTTTTTACTAAGATTAGAAATACCGGCGGCTTTCCAGTAGTAGCAAAAGATACTCTTCAATCTAATGAGCTGGATAACTCTGGTGAAATCACATCAATTCGTACTGGCAACGAGCAAGTTTCTGGCGAGTACGGTGTAGAGTTATCGCAAACCTCTCAAGATGATCTATTAGCATCGGCATTGTCTAATGAGTGGCAATCTGGCTTTACTGTTGCATCTGTAGAAGTTACGGTCGATTCAGTCGGTAAAAAGTTCACTCGTACTGCTGGCGATTATGTTGCAGACGGGGTTGAGGTTGGTCAGTTAATTAGATTTGATTCGCTTACTGGAAACAACGCAAAACCGTTCATTGTAACCTCTGTTTCTGCATTGGTGGTTACTGGTGCGGCTATAACAGTTGAGCTAACGGACGAAGTAGTAACTACTGACTTCAATGTCGGTGATTACCTTGAGACTGGAAACCTTTGTCGTACATTCTCGGTATTAACTTGGCTAGTTGGTAAGTGTGGGACAGTCGATAAGTTTATTATCACCCGTGGTGTTGAGTTCACATCTTACAACATTGAAGTTGCAGTAAACGCGACAGTGACAGGATCGTTCCCGTTCATTGGGCGGAAGCAAGAAGTTATTGCAATGCCTCCTGCCGGTTCAACATACGCGCCTGATTTAACCACTAAACAGTTTTCTGGTACTGATGGGAAAGTTGTTAAAGATGGTGCTGTATTGGCGTATGTAACATCAATGACAATCGCCAGTGACTCAGCCGCGGCTGCTCAGTTTGAGCTTGGTAGTAAATACACGGCCTTTGTTGAGCGCGGTACAATTACCAACACGGTAAGCGCAGCGGCATTCATGGAGGATGTAACTTTACTTGAAGAGTACATCAATGAAACCGAGGTTAGTATCACTACGATCCTTTCAGGAATTGACGGTGCTATGTCCTTCAGCAACCCTAAGACTGTATTAACTGCTGTCAGTCCTGACTTGTCATCGGCGACTTCGATCACGCAAAGTATCGAAGGAACAGCAACAGGATCAACACTGCAAAGCTCAATTGTGATTCAGCGACTACCTGCGTTATAATGTAACACTTGAGCTAGGGGATACCCGAAACGACCGTCCTCCGTCCGTGTGCGGTCTGCTCAAGTTTTTAACACGGCATAATAAATCGGGCAAACTATGACATATACATTTGAAGACTTCCTAACAAAAACAAACAGTGAAGATACTGTTACCCTTGAACTCAAGAAAAACAACAAGAAGACAGGCCAATCACTTGAGGTCTCTGGTGTTGAGGCTAAATCAGTTTCTAATTCTCGAATTAAATGGCAAGTCTCACGCGCTGCCATTGCTGAAAAGTATAAAGATGAGAAAGATCAATCAATCCTATTGACTGAGAAAAAGCAAGAAGATGAAGTAATAAATATCGACTTCGCAATGGTTCTAGTCAAAGAGTGGTCTTTTGGTGAGTTAGATAAAAAGATGCTATTCCAGTTACTTGAAGAAAACGACGGGTTAGCATGGGCAATTATTGCTATTGCATACGGTCACGAAGCAAAGCATAAAAAAAAATAGATAACATTCTTGATTGGTGTGAGTTCCATTATCGCGGACTTACACCATCAAAGCACGGTGGAAATGACCGTGATCACATCAACGCCCTAATTTCAATGGGTGCACTTCCTGAAGAAAAAGAACCTGAGTTGGATTTCTCACTCACCTATCTAGTTAATATATTCAAGACAATGAAGTTCAGCCGCATTAGAAATGATGACGGTTTTTTATTGATCGCCCGTGATGTGATAAAATGGAATGATATAAACGCATATTCTGAATTATCAGGATATACATTCGCCCCGTGGGAGGCTGAGACAATCATGAGCATTGATGGAATATTTACATACAGCAGGGGTGAATAATGGCGACTGCAAAACTAACAGCAGAGGTGTCAACCAAAGGCGCGTCAAAGGCAGAGAAAGAGCTTAAAGGGCTATCAACTCAGGCTGGTAAGACGTCAAAGAATGTTAATAAACTAGAAAATTCATTAAAATCTGTAGGAAGAAACGCGTCGGCTGCAGTGGCAAGTATTAACGGGCCTCTCGGAGCTGTATCTGGAAGAATAGCATCACTAACCACAGTGCTTACATCAGGAACCGCTGTCGCTACTGGTTTTGGTGTGGCTATTGCTGGTGTTGGTGCTGCCATGTTTCAGGGTACGCAAAACATTGATGATTACAATGTAAACCTTGCAAGGACTGAAGCGTTACTAAAGGCGACGGGCAATGCCGCTGGAATATCAGCGCAAGAGTTACAAGATCAAGCCGCTGAATTAGCACTGGCAACATTAACAAGCACTAAGGAAGTTCAGGCAGCGCAAGCTCAATTATTAACATTTAACCGCGTTACTCGTGACGTATTCACCGAGGCTATCGAGCTATCGCAAGATCTTGCTGAAACTGGATTCGGGTCAATAACATCAAATGCGGTTCAATTAGGCAAGGCATTACAAGATCCAATAACGGGGATGTCCGCATTAACCAGGGTCGGAATATCTTTTAACAGCACTCAGAAAGAGACAATCCAGCTTTTACAAGAAGGTGGCGACGTTGCAGGCGCTCAGCAGGTAATACTTGCAGCGCTACAAGAGCAGGTAGGCGGCGCTGGCGCTGCTGTTGCCAGTGACTCACTTGCAGGTAAGTTTGATACTGCTGGTCAGAAATGGGAAGAGTTCACCATTGCCTTAGCTAGTGAAACTGGAACGGTAACAGCAACAGGCGATGCTGTTGACTGGCTATCAAGCTCGCTTCAATCAATGACTGATTTAATAACAGGCGGAACAACTGAGAACCAGCTAGATACAATTACCACATCAATGGATGGGCAGCAAAAAGCAATAGATGCGCTAAATGACAAGCTACTCAGATATAGCGATGAGCAAAGAAAAGCTCTTGGTAGCGGTCAGGCTTTGGCTGCTTTCGAGACTCAGAGGAAAGGAATAGTTGACCAGCTTACTGTAGCTCAAGGCTTATATAATGATTCGCTATCTGAGCAGGATGATTTAATTGCAGCACTAGCAGACAAAGAACAAGCAGCGGCCGACGCTAGGGCTGCTGGAATTGCTAAGCAAAAATCGCTAGATGACGCAGACGCAGCGGCAAGAATTGTAAAGCAGGATGAAATTTTAGCAAAAGAGGCTGAATCTGAAGCTAAACGAGTTCAGGCAACTCAAGATAGAATTGATAAGCAGGTTGAAACAATAAGAACTGGCTTGTTATCAGAGGAAGAAGCATTACTTCAAAGTACCCTTAACCAAGCTGAATTAATTTCAAATTCAACGCTGTCTGAGCAAGAGCAGGCGGCGTTACGGCTAGAAGTATGGGACAATTATTACACTCAACTTTCAGATAAAAACAAAGCGGCTAATGATGCAATCACCGCTGACAATGAAAGAAATGCAAAGCTTAACGAGGTGATCGCAAACCAACAGCAAGCAGCTCAGTTAACAGCATTGGATAACACAACAAGCTCTCTAAAATCAACACTTGGTGAGCAGTCGTCAATATACAAGGCTGCTGCAATAACTCAAGCGACTATCGACACATACACAGCTGCAAACGGAGCGTATGCTGCACTTGCAAGCATCCCTTACGTTGGTCCAGCATTAGGTGCTGCCGCTGCTGGCGTTGCAATTGGTGCAGGCTTAGCAAATGTAAGCGCAATCACATCAGCTCGTCATACTGGTGGTGACTTGGCGGCGGGTCAGCAATCAACCATCGCTGAACAAGGTGAAATCGAGGTCATCGCGCCGTCATCTAACAGTAGAGTTAGAACTAAACAGCAAATGATGCAGTTGATGGGTGGCGCGGCAGGTGGGCAACAAGCAAATGTTAATCTCACGGTAATCGATCAGTCTTCTGGCAATAAAACATTCACAGAGGAAAATGGGGATGATGGATCTACAATACTTTTAATACGTGACACTGTAGCAGGCGACTTGCAAAACAACACATCCCAGATAGCTAAGGCTAGAAAAACAACCAGCGGTCAACCAGGATTCTAAGGGGTAATTTATGAGCGATGAAGTGTGGCCACCAACAATAAAGCCATTGCTTAACAAGTCTTACACAACTTCACGCGGGTCAAATATCGTTAATATCGATGTTGCTGGCGGCGTCCCTCGTATTGGATTAAACCTTAGTATCGAAGCTGTACCATTTCAGCTCAACTTCACGCTAAGCGATAATGGATACAAGGCATTAAGTTACTTTTACGACTGGCGCATTAATCACGGCGCTGATTCATTTAAGATGCAGCTTGATAGCGGTAATGGCATAGAAGAGCATCAATGTATAATCGTTCCTGGCACATGGAAAATGACGCGACCATCCAATGGTAATTGGTATCTAGCCGTTACATTAATCGCAGAGTCAACATCGTCACAACTTGAAGAAGATTGTCCAAACTTTTACGATCTATATAACTGCTATGGAGATCAACTTCCAAGCATCCTATCTAATTTAGATAGCGTAATAGTTAATATGGAAAACAAGCTGGAGTACCAATAATGAGCGCAGAAAGCTTTCAAGCATACAAGGAGTTGCTAAATTCAAAGCCGGAAGGGAGGCGGTATTACGAGACTTTAATATTATCTCACTCACTACTAAGCCAAACGTATTACTTTGTTAATGACTCCGTTGATCTAGTTGCCAATGATAACGATGGGTTATCTAGAACATATACGGCTTTACCGTTTCAATCATCTAACGCGGTAAACAGTAATGATCTGTCTCAAACCGCTACTTATTCACTACCAGACGTTCAAAACATTCTTGATGATGAATTGGATAGGATACCAATTGGTAACACTGAAAATATTCTCGCAACTTTCGGAATATACGAAAGTGACTTTCTTGATAGCCCTGCTGAGTGGTTAGTGTATGAAGTCGATAAAGTCCCGCAAAAGAAAGGCTCATTTAGCATCCAGACGGGTGTACCTAAACTTAACTCGGACGAGACCGGCGAGATTTATGACTTTCAAACATGGCCCATGTTGAGGTCTGTATGATTGATTTCAAGATTGGTAAGCCTTACTCATTCCGTGATTATCACTGTTGGATATACGTCAAGGATATACGAGAGCAAGCAGGAATAAATACAAAGGATTTCATAGTAAAAAACCTTAGCGATGCATTCAATACGATAACTAGTGAAATGAGTAAAATAGACCACGGACTATCAAAAGTTGATTCACATCAAGACTTCGATGTTGTTATCGGGTCAAAGACTAAGGGGTCATCGAAGGTTTATCACTGCGGTGTGTATCATAATGGGCGAGTATTTCATTGTGACAGGGCATTAGGTCAAGTCGTTCATCAAAGTTATAATAGCTTCATTAAAAGTTTTGAAGGGGTTACGCTGTGGCGATAATTCAACTACACAGTTTTGATGCTGAGAAAGAATACAAACACGAAACCATTGCGTTTGATGGGTTTGCACATGAGTGGATAGTTAATAATCTGTCAGGTGGCAATTCATTCAAAGTTTACCAAGGTGGATTATCTGGTGAGCATGAAATAACTCATTCTGACGCTATGGAATTTGCCACTGATGTTTGCATTGTAACCGCTCCAGGTGATGTTGTTACCGCTGTTTACGCAATCGTTGCCGTTGTTGTTGGTGTTGGCGTTGCCTTGCTGACGCCCCAACCAAAGGCGTTAGATAACGTAAACAGGCAGCAAGAGTCACCAAACAACTCACTTTCAGACCGTAGAAACACACCTAGACCTAATCAGCGTATTGTTGATATTTGCGGTGAGGTTAAATCAATTCCTGATGTTGCCGCAGCAGAATGGGCAAAGTATGAGAGTGATATCGAAGTTAGAACCGGTTATTACTGTATAGCTAGAAACAATATAGATGTTAAAGATATTCGTGATGGCGACACTTTGTTTTCTGACTCTGAACAATCTGCCGGTGTTTACGGTCCGTACAAATCACCGAACAACTCAGCGCCAGATATTCAGGTTGGCGAGTTAATAAATGAGACTGTTTACGGCGTATTTCAGCCTACAGATGCATTGGACCAGACAATACCAGCTTCAAACGAAGTTGCTATTGATACTCGTGGAACAAATGAGATTTTATATCCAACTGGATTATTTGAGGCAAATGCTGATTTCGACCAGACATTTATTGTTGGAGATATGGCTAAGCTAGTTAACGTTGAGATTAACGGTCAAGTAATCGGTCCTAATGCTATGCCTGTAACGGCTGTTACATCAACCAGCATTCAGTTTGATATTAGTGGCGATCCATCTTGGGCGGGAATACTACCTGGAGGACAACCAATAGATAGGGGGCTATTTCCACGAGTTGAAAAGGTTGGCGATACAAAGATTGGTCCTTATACAATTTCATCAACAAAGATTGACCGGTTGATCGTTAATGTTTATGCGCCTGCTGGAATGTACAAAGAAGAGGCTGACGGACGTCAAGGAACTCAAGTTGATTACACGGTTATCTATCAAAAGCTTAATGACAACTTAGATCCTGTAGGTCCAGAAACACCAATAGACCAGATTATTAGCGGCCGTAATGCATCGGTAAAAGGTAACACTACAGATGTTAACCTTGGCGGGTTAACGTTCGTTCGTTGGTGGGTGCAAAGAAATACACCTAAAGATTATGAGTTTAACGGCAATGTTGTTGATGAGATAAAGCTCCGTTCTGTATTCGGGTTGTTCTCAGTTAATAAAACTGATTTCGGTAACGTAACAACTATCCAAACTCAGAGAAAGGCCATAGATAAAACAACCGTCATAAAAGAGCCTGAAGTAAATGTAATAGCTACAGAGAAGATTTATAAGTACCTTGGCAATGATGTGTTTGACACGAATCTATCTGTTAACACTCAAGCAATGCAAAGCCTTATAAGATTAGCGTTAGACCCTAAAGTTGGTCGTAGGCATTTAAGCGAGCTTGATGCTGATTTATTAATACAAATTCAAGATGAAAACGAATCATATTTTAATAGTGTTTTATCAGGCCAGTTTAGTTACTCGTTCGACTCAACAAAAACAACTGCACAAGATACGTTTTACACCATTGCTAACGCTGCATTTATTACCCTGTGGCGTGAGGGTCGAGTATTAAAGGGGTGGTTTGAGCAGCCGCAATCAATACCTAACATGGTATTTACTCATCGGTCAAAAGTGCCAAATAGTGAAACGTGGACTCGTGATTTTTCATCCACTGATAGAAAAGACTCAATAGAATTTAAGTACACTGATGATGAATTCTACACACAGGAGATACTTTACTTCCCCGAAGACCGAAGCGGAAAGAATCCGTTAAAACTTGAGATAAGTGGAATAAAAGGAATAACCCAAGCTACATGGCGAATGATGCGTGAATACCAGAAGTTAAGGTTCCAAGAAATCACCGTTGATTTCACTTCGACACCAGAGGGTCGCTTCGTACGTCCACAGCAGGTAATTAGCGTAGTTAAAGGTAGCCGTGTATTTACTTACGACGGTGAAATACTTGAACAAAATGGTCTTCTATTGGCGCTGTCGCAAGATATACCATTTGAGGCTGGTGAAGATTACACAATAGTATTAAAGCGTCGTGATGGCTCTACTGAGTCGATACCTGTGTTTGATAACCCGAAATATAGAGTCGTGCAGCTTGGATTTTTACCTGGTGAGGATATTTACACCGGAAATAGCGCGCTAAGGACAGAGTTTAGTATTGGCAGTGAGTCAAGGCTGAAAGGTCAATTGATGATACCGCAAGAGATTGACCCTAGTGATAAGAACTCAGTTAAAATAAAGGCCGTTAATTACTCAGACCTGTATTATGAGTTTGATCCAGTGCAGGTTATTAAATCAGGGTTTAGTGACGGCTTTAGTGATGGGTTCTTTTAATGTTATAATGTAACGAAATGAATTTGAGGTAAATAAAATGGCTGACTGTTCAGGCTTAGTTACAAATGCACAGCTAATTGATGCTGGTAAAGATACCGACACTTTGTCTGATGTTGTTGAGTCAAGCAGCTCATCAACAACATCAAAATCTGGCAAGCAGATTAGAACACTGCAAGGGATTAATGATGCTGCTGATAACCTAATTTCATCACTAGGCGGTGTTGAT
>LGVE01020027.1_pt1 | contig 45692 bp, 79 predicted proteins | sample 469871 | NCBI WGS metagenome assembly LGVE01 (sample SAMN03893561, study PRJNA290197) | marine sediment metagenome | material: sediment; isolation source: combined push core samples #3730, #5133, and #5579 collected at Hydrate Ridge | place: Pacific Ocean: Hydrate Ridge | reverse complement strand
GGGCAAGGAAGGACTCGAACTCTTCGTAGTATCGCTGCCAATCAAATTCATTCGGCGTGTTGATGAAATCGAAAGCGTCCACTGTGCCTCCCTATTGTCTGCCTCCCTTGTACCAGCCATCCCCCGTCAGGTTAAACGAGCAGGTCGCCGGTATGCGCTGCATCTCCTTGCCGCAGGGACAGGTTGTCTTGTCCTCGTAGCGGCAGCGCTGGGTGGTTTCGTGGCCGCATTCGCAGCGGAGTAGGTAGAGGGGCATTAGCTATACCTCAACGTGCTTCCAGTTTTTGCCAGAAAGGACAGCATATATCGCCCCGCTGGTGACCCCGTATTTCTCCGCTAGCCTATACCCAGGTAGAGAGGATCGCTTGATCTCCAAAACTGCGGCTTCTGTCAACTTACTGTTGTGAACGGCTTCGCCTCGTGTCTCAGTTCCGTCTCTCAATCTGTCAAGCGCGTTGTCCTTTTGCGTCCCTACCTCCAAATGCTTCGGGTTCACGCAGTTCTTGCTCCTGCAACGGTGCCGCACCACCAACCCATCAGGGATAGGCCCGACAAGAAGCTCATAAGCGAACCTGTGTGCTCTCACGCCCTTGTTGCCAATGGAATGGATCCCATAACCCTTCCCGTCAAGAATGTCGAACAGCCAGCAGTCGTTGGCTCCCCCTTTCTTAACGTGCGCCCAAAACCTTTCTTCTGGTGTGCCAGTCTCAACCTTTGTGAACTCAGGGTCGCCGTGCCTTAGTAGCCGCGTATAATGCTTTTTGCAAAGCCCCCTTGCCTGAATTTTCTCTTCGCACCCGTCAATAACGCACTTCTTAACAGTCCTTATCTCTAGGTGGTCTGGGTTGACACAATCACGGTTTTTGCATTTATGCACGACTGCCATGCCTTCTGGTATCGGGCCAACGTGCATTTCGTATGAAAGCCTATGCGCCTTGACAATTTTGTTGCGGCCCCTTGTGCGGTTGTTAAGGAAGCCATAACCGCGACTCTTGGCCCCGCGAAAAAACCAACAGCCAGTTTCTTCGCACTTTTCAACATGCGCCCAAAACCGATCTTCCAAAGAACCAGAGCCACGAACCTGCTTTGAGAAATGGGGATCGCCATATCGCTTGATTCTTGTATAATGTTTGGAACAATACCCTTTGGCGTGAACCTTATCGTTACACCCATCAACCTTGCATGTTTTCTTCATCTTTCCCCCGTTAGGAAAGCCGTATAAAATGAAGGGTGCCGGGGCCGATACGGTGTCAGCCTATTCCTCCGCTAAAAGTAGGCACCCTGTTAAACCACTACTATTTGAAAAAGCTTGTTGTGCTATCCATTGCGTCAAGTGACCAGCGAGCTCCACACTTGGAGCAAACCACCACTGCATTAACCCCATCCCTTCTGGCATCGCTCCACTTTGGGCCACAGTCGATGTGCCTTTCGCCCAGGCACCTAGCTGGCAGTTCCATCAACTTGAGCGGTTGCGGTAGCGGGCAGGGGGTTATCTGCATCGAGCCGCACCCAGCAGCCCATACCCAGCAATGTCGCGCCAGGGGGATTCACCGAAAGCGTCCTTGTCGGTGGCGATGCGAAACAGCTTGTCCAGCACCCGCACCACAGCAAGGGCATCGTCCATCTGCTCCGGTGCGATGCCGTCAGGGTAGAGGATTCGCATGACCTGACCGGCCTTGCCGAAGCTGCCGCCGTAAGACCTTTGTTTCTCATCGGTCAGTTTGCCTATCTCTGCGCCTAATTCCTCAAAGTCTCCGCCGCCATTAAGCTGCTCGTTCATTCTCCTAGTCCACTCTTTGCGCTTAATCTCCTCTGCGTTTGCCATCCTCTCCCCCCTTTTCCCCTCCGCAATAAAAACGCCCCGGCAACCGAAGCTGCCGAGGCATCACAGCACCCAGGAGGAGGGGAGGCGCTGCTAAACGTGATTTGGTTATTCTCCAAGGTCCAGCCAGCCGGTGATAGCGCCCACTGGCGGCAAAACACCAACTGCATGGATCACCTCGGCTTTATAGGGCGTTTCAAAGTCGCATTGCGTCAACTTAACAATGTTCTTCACCCATCCAACGGCGACCAAAAGAACAATAAACAGATACACAGCTACGATAGTTTTCATCTCTCCCCCAAAAAGGCAAGCCGCCCCGAAGGACGGCCCGGTGTGTTTTCGTCTGGCCGGATTCCCCACTCGGCTACCTACAGGTTATTGGCCTGGGACACCCCGACGCTTCCACGCCGCAGACGAAACTTGTTAACTGCTATCGCCGCCGTAGCGGGTCAAGACCGCTTCCCGGCTTGGCGGGTGAGGCTAATGGCCGCTGTCACGACCTCGTTACTCTGCCTGCATCATGGCAGGTAAGCTGGTTTTTATTGGCACCCCGTTGGCTCGTCCGCTACTCCTGCGCTATGGCCACTCTCGCAGTTTTGCTCAATTTGTCCGCTGCCTCCACACGGAGTAACATGGGCTCTATTTTTCTACGCCGAAGCTGGCGCAATGTGAGGCTAAAACAGCACCCCTTCTCAACCTTCGCGAAAGGTGCGGGGTGGCCTTGGTTGCCCAAGGACTTCAAGCCCGATACCCTGCCGCCTGTTTCCCCGTAATTTCGGGAGGCATGGGCGGCAGCGCAGAGCGGGAACGCTGATAAATGGTCGGGAGATGCGGAGTTCCGCCGCTTGTTATCGCTCCAACCGTCCAGAGGGTCACAGTGCCTAGGTTGCTCCCTGACCAGTTCGGCGGTCTGTCCGTCTGTTACGGCCTCCCGTTAAAAGAAAAGGGGCTGCATCTCTGCAACCCCTCTATTTACTACTCTCGCAATGTTATCGAAATATAGCACAACTAATCACTTTTTGTCAAGAAAACCTTAAAGCATATCAGGAAGTAGCGTTTTGCACAAAAAAAGCTAGGCCAGCTTCTGCGCGATAATCTCCCCCTCTTTTTCCAGCCCCCGGTCTTTAACGTGCCGCCAGAACCTCCGCACCGTCTTCTTCCGCCTCGCGCTCCGGCTCCATTCACCGTTGTATTCCGCGACAATCGCCGCTTTTTCTGCCGGGTCTTTCGGTAGGCACGCAAGGAAGTCCACCGCCCAATCGAGCCAAGAGTGGTTGCTCCCCCTCGCCGCCGTGACAAACAACGCCCCCTTACCCACCTTGCCGCCCTTGTCCACAAACTCGGCCAGTTCGTTCAGCTTGCGACTCATGCCACAGGCTGTTGCATGGTGGGCTGTTTCAAACACCTCTACCGCTGCCAGGAAAACTCTTTGCTTGTTTCGTTGTCTCCAGTTCATCAAGCCTCCTTGAGAAAAGAGTAAACTGCATCTGCGAAGCGGTCAGGTTGGATAAGTTCGTCTGGCAAGGACACGCCAACAGCCTCGGCAAAATCAATGCTCATTTCGTAACCGCACGAAACATTTGCTGACACAAGAAACTTCTTGAACCACTCTTGCTGCTGCGCCCACTCCCACAGCTTGCCGAAGCCCCGCCAAGATGAAAACGTATTGTTATGCTCTGTTCTATCGTAATCATTCCAACGCTCCGACCCCATCGCCTCGGTGAGAGACCTGTCTCTCATGTATCCTTCTTTCGATACCATTGCCCCAAGATTCTGATTCTATCCGGCATCTTCGCCATTGCCGACCTGACCTCCCCGCAATGCTGCATCAAAGTCACTTGGTCGATGAAGCGCCCCAAGCACCTCCAGCACCAGCACTGGTATCTGATTTTCTCAGGCTTACCGGCCATTGGGCGGATCCTCAAAGTCAGCGTAACTCAGGCAGGTCCGACACAAACAGGGGCCTTCATAATCATCAGGATGGGCATCAAGCATAGTGGTCATTTCAAAAAACTCATCTCTTTCACGCTCTACGCACCGCAGCCTCCGCACCTCTGCGGCGAGGGTTGATAAGCAACGACCAAGACGATAGGGCTTGAAGTCTTCGCCCGCCTCCCATCGTTCAGCCAGATCCATCGCCTTTGCTACTCTCATCTCGTCTACCGTCATTGGTTGTCCTCCTCTAAACAAGTGCGCTCAGTGCGTCTCTGGCGTCCTGCAAGCTATCTGCGGCCTTGTCGCACACCTCGGCCAAGCCTTCAAGTTCGGCTATGAGGCTATCGATTTTGTTTCGTTCTGCCTCAACGGCCATTTTCCGCTCCTCGATCTTTTCCATCCAACTGCGGATTTCTTTCTTCTTCATCCTCTTACCTCCTTGGCCTTGGCGTTTGCGTCCAGTATCCTCTTAAGCCCTCTCAGAGCATCGAGACCCAACCCCTTGTGGTTCCGGCCCCACTTAAATGCTGCGCCAATTTCCGCACAAATCTGGCCGGCTCCTTTTTCGTCTTCCCACTCCTGTTTGGATTCATAGAGCACCGATCTGGCGCCGTATTCTGTTTTTTCCCGCCAGTCACTCAGGTGATACACGGTGTCACGCCACGTTTTCCTCTCTACCCCACAGGTGAAATACTTTCGGCCCACCTTTTTAACCACACTCTCCGTCAGCACCTGCTCGCAGCCCCTTGTTGCGTTGCCCACGTTGAGGCTATATAGTATCTGCCCAACTTTCGGCTTGTCTTTCATCCTCTTCCCTCCTTGGCCTTGGCTTTCCTGAAATCGTAAATGTCTATTCCAGCCAGCTTTGCTTCCCTGTGCATCGACTCCGTTCCTCGACCTCCAGGAAACAGCGCAACCCCATCTGCATATTCTGCCATTTGCCGGTTTCGTATCGGGCCAGCGGCCTTGCCGTGCGTCTGCCAATCTGCCGAGAACCTCTTGACCGGATAGCCTCGATACCCTGCGTAACTTTCCCCGCTCGCATCTGCTCCAGTTGCCCCGCCGCTAACCACTTCTGTGATTTTCAGCGTGTCCAGTATCGCTATATCGCTGCTGGTAAGTCGGTAGTTTCTTCCACCTGCAATTATCAGCTTCATCGTCCTTCCCTCCTGTGCGCCTCGGCGCGTTGCCGTTCGTTGGCCCGTATCATTGAAGACCCCGCTTGCGGTAGTCTTCCCCCCCGACCAGATACCCGTCGCACATTTCGACGAGGCGCGACACGGCGGCTTCTCCTAGCTTGCTTTCCAGGGTCTTGAACTGGTCGTTGGTGGTGATGACGATCTTTTTGTAGTGCTCATATCTGTGGTTGATGATCGCGTAAAGTTTCTCCTGCACCCACTCGGTTGTCTTTTCTTTGCCGATGTCGTCAACCACCAGCAGGTCAGCGTTGCAAAATTTCTGCATGATTTCTGACTCGCTGTCGCCTTCCGCATTGTACGATCCGCGCAGCCGGCCAAGCAGGGCGGTGACGTTGCCGTACACGCAGGAGCGCCCGGTCTTGACAAGCTCGTTGACGATGGCGGCGGCAAGGTGGGTTTTGCCCGTACCGACCGGACCGGTTAAGATCATGCCGCGCCCCTTGGTTTCCTCTGCGCTGAAATCGGCCACGAAGGTTCTTGCAGCCTCATAGGCGCTGCGGTTTTTGGCCGTGACTTTGTAGGTGCCGAACACGCGGGACTTGAACCGCTCCCCCAGGTTGCTTTCTGCCAGCAGCCGCCGTGCGCTCTCCTTTCGTCTGGCTTCCTCGCGCTGCGCCTCTTCCTCCTGCCACTGGCGCTCTCGGTCCTCGCGTTCCTTTACGGCTCCTTCGCACTGGCAGAAGACCGGCACGGAAAGAAAGCCATCGCCGATAGTCTTCCGCACAAGCGGTTGCTGGCAGTGTTCGCAGTTATTTCCAGAAGCCACTGTATTCCGGTGACTCATCTCGCTGTTCTTTAACGGGCGGCTTTGCATGTCTCTCTCCTCCGCTGGGTTTGATTTCAAACAGCCCTTGCCATGAGTTGAAAACGGACTGATTCAAAACCTCGGATGGGTCGTGCCCCTTCTTCCGCAATGCGTCCAGCTTGCCTACTGCCAGGTCAACCGCTTTTGGCGTCATCGGCTTTTTAATTGTCTTCCGCATCTCCGTGTAGGCTTCCCAGGCATCCTTCGGTATCCATTCGGGGAGCTCAGCTTTCTTTTTCGCCAAGTCCCCCTTGGGGGATATAGGGGGTTTGTTTTTAAGGTCTTTACTTCTTTTACTTCTTCTACTTCTTAGGGTGTGTGCATTTGCTTGTGTATTTGCTTGTGTATTTGCTTGTGTATTTGCTTGTGTATCAGGTGTTACCTCGGCCTCCTCTTTCTCCTGATAAGTGGCCCAATTCGTTAAGGAAATGAAGGTTCCGTGACTGTTACTCAGGAGAAATATCGCCCCTTCCGTTTCCAGCCACCCCAAAACCGCCTTGATCGTCCTCGGATTCGGCACCTTTTCCGTGCCGTTTTCGGTCCACGAAACACCCTCCGCGATGTTCCGCACACTGGTCAGAATTTGCCCCGGTCGCGTCCAGATTCCATACCGCCGCCGGGTCGGAAATAGAGTCGTCTTGTGCTCCACTTTGTAGCGCAGCCACAAAAAGACCCGGTGGTATAACGGCGGCATATCCCAGATGCTTGACCGGACCTCCTTTCGCCACGCTTTCGTCCATCCTGCCATTACCCCTCCCTTGCATCCCTGCCCTGTCCTGCTAGTCTGTTAGTGGCGTCTGGCGGGTGCGCCAAGTCCGGCCCCGTAGCCCGCCGCTACACCGCCTCCCTCTGCCTTTCCGTCANNTTATGTAACAGTAAGCCAGCACCAGGGGCGGGCAGTCGTGGCAGGGCGGTAGCTGGTCGTGGGCTCGGTATTTCTTGGCCAACTGGTAGCCGATCACCTTGTCCTCCTCTACCCACTCGGCCTTGATCCGCTCGGCCTCCTTGTCGGGCAGGGAGAAGTCTTCGTGGCGCAGCAGATCGAGCATTTCGCCCCGTCCGGTGGGCTTGCGTTGTCCGTTCAGCAGCAGCCTTTGCTGGCTGCGGAAATAGTCAAGCTGGTTGTGCGCCATGTCGCCTCCTCAAAAAATGTTTTCTAAAACACCCTCAGTCAGAACGGAATGTCGTCGTCGGGGTTGAACTGGTTGTTGTCTATGCTGCCAGAAGGCCCCTGCTGGCTCTGTGTGGGACAATCCTGCTGCGGTGCTTGCCCTTCCCCTTTGGAGCCGAGCATCTGCATTTCATTGGCGACGATTTCGGTGGTGTAGCGGGTGTTGCCGTCGCGGTCCTCCCACTTGCGGGTCTGCAACTTGCCCTCGATATAAATCTGCTTGCCCTTGACCAGATACTTGCCGCAGATTTCGGCCAACTGCCGCCAGCAAGAAATGTTTACATATTCAACCTTTTCCTGTTGGTTGCCATCGCGGTCCTTGAACCGTTCATTGCAGGCGATGGAGAAGTTACAGACTGCTGTTCCCGATGCGGTGTACCTAAGTTCAGGGTCTTTGGTCAGGTTGCCGATGCCGATCCACTTGTTTACGCTCATGCTACATGCCTCCATGTTTTGTTTTTTAAAACGCAGCTTATGGCCGTTTGTGTCACGCCAAACCTGTCAGCAAGATCGTATTGCGTCGCCTTTCCCGCAGCATAATCTCGTCTTATTTCCTTTACCGCTTCTGCTGTGAGTTTTGCGTTGTAGTTCCTTTCACCTTTTGCCCTGTTTTTATGGAAACCACCCCGGTTCTTAAGAACCATATCTGTGGTGTTGGCCTTGTGTGTACCGAGGACAAGGTGATTTGGGTTGCAACAAGAAGGGTTGTCGCAAACGTGCATCACTACATACCCTTTCGGGATTTCAAAGTTGCATAACTCCCACGCTACCCTATGGGCTTTTAGGTACTTGCCGTTAATTGCTAGATTTCCGTACCCGGTTGGCGTTTTCGCTCCAAGCCAAGGCCAGCACTCCTTGTTGCTGTCTCTCACATCAATCTTCGACCAGAAAGCTTTGATTTGATGCTCGTCCATCTATTCTCCTTTGATTCGTTCCAGTGGTTGTGCATAACCAGGCTCTTAACGCGGACCGGCTGCGCCCTCCGCTTGCTTGAGTAGTTTGTGAAGTTCTGCCGCTAACTGGTCGATTTCTTTATGGTTGTTGAGGTAGATAGCGTTTTCGTTTTCGACCTGGCCGCAGTTGTGCGCCTCCAGGACCAGGTAGGGTCCGCCGCCCTCGTCCTCGATGCGGGCTTTGACGCCGAACCTGGGAAATATGGTGCGTTCCTTTTCCAGCGGCATGATGATCTCCGTTATTATGGGCTGCACTGTTCTGCTCCTTTGATTCGTTTCAGTAGGTTGCCGAGTTTGCAGTCTGCGTCATGGCCATGAAATCCATCTTTGGCAGCAACACAAATCGGGCAGTAATCTGGGTTTTCGTGGTACGCCCCGCTCCACTCCGACTCCTCCAGCATGGCGAGCATGTCAGGTGCAGCGGCGATGAGGCGGGCATCTTCATGGCTGGTGGTACAGATGCATTTGTTTCCGCACATTACACAGATGTCAGCGTTCTCTGGCTTGTATCCGCTTTTATCTACCTCCCACGGTCCCGGTGTATGTTTCATCCCTTCCCCCTTATCTCTAGAAATCGTTGAGGTCGATACGCCCATCTTCGGGGTAGTCATAGAAATAGGCGATTTTATATTTCCTGCCATCTACCACCTTTTCAGAAACAACAAGTTCAGCCTCAAGTATTTCTTCTGGCTCACCATCTGGCGCATGTGCTATTTCAAGGCCGACAAATCTTGCTAAGGCCCTTATCTCCTTGCCTGTTAAAATCATCCCTTCCCCCTTATCGTCTCTGCCAGCCGGTCGAGCTTGGCGTTTAAAGCGGCGTTGAACAGTTCGCGGCCAACCGCCTCTATCATCTGCTGGTTCATAATCCAGTTGTCGGCCAACTCTTCGGCCAGCTTCTCCTTGCCTACCCTGCCACGCTTGTAGTGTTTGACAGCTACGGTCCATTCGGCGCATTCCTCCACCGACATTTCCATTTGTGCTTCTTCGCCGTACTTGGCAAGGGCTTGCTGGTAGATGGTTCCTTTGGGTCTATACTCAACACACTTGTTTGTGTCTTGCGGGTATACTGGACAGCTCACATCTGCCTTCTTGCACGTTTTGCAAATACTCAAACTCTCCTCCTCCATATCGTAGCGTTAAGCTAGTTCAATAACGATTTCAGTACGCGGTTGCTCGTCGTATTGCTTCCGCGCTACCATTTCGCAAACCTGTGAATCATCCCCCCATGCCGCACCGTTCAAGCAGTCCTTGGCAAACTTGACTAAATTATCAAGGTCCGGCTTTTTGATATGGGCGTTCTCGCCGTCAAGGATGGCCCGTCGTGCCTTTTTCGTTGTGGACTTAGGGATAGGCATGTAGAAACGGAACGATGCTTTCAGCGGCCCGCCTAGCGTGTCTTTGATCTGCTGCCCCGCCTCCCACAACCAGCGACCTTCTTCTGTTTCCTGTGCGTTGTAGGTCCGCACCCCTTTGCCGATGCGGGCGAAGCGTGGCCGCTTTTTGGCGATTGGCGCACCTTTTACGATGATCAACAATGCTGTCTCCTTCCTCTGGCGCTGGGGGTCATGCGGCCCTCCACAAAAACCCCATCAACAACTTGATCTGCTCGTCCTTGTCTTCGATGGCTTGCTGCTGCCGCGCTGAGTCGTTGGCGAGATCGGCTACAATTTGTTGCAGCATGGCGCGGCTGTCTTTGAGGGCTTCGTTGACGGATTCCAGGGCGGCTATCTTGTCTTGTTGGCACATTTACACGTACCTCCACTCTTTGATTGTCTCTATCGGAATGCTCAACGGTGCGGGAGTGTGGCAAACAAAGTTACCGCCAATGACGTGACCTCCTCGCAGAACTCCACCTATAACGGCCTCGGCAGGCTTTCTTTCCATCATCCCTCCCACTTCTGCCGAGGGGCAAGGTAGGTGTCCCGCTCCCGCCAATGGCGCTTGGGGTTCGGCGGCAGGTAGTTCAAAACTTCCGGCATCTGGTAATAGTAGATATGCCCTTTGCGCTCACAGTTGACCGTAAAACCATTATCTCGTAGCTCTGCGGCAATGGAATTGATAGCGCATTGGCCGGTGGCTTGGATAATGTCCATCGTGCTGTGTTTCAGCCCATCGCTGAGGTAGTTCTTGACCCGCTGCAATCGCGGGGAGGTGTCAATCCGTGCTGCGTTCATGGTCCCTCCTGAAAAGATCCGCGCCCGGCTGTGCTGAAATCAACGGGTTGTTGAACCGGGGGCGCGGGGTGATTAGTGTGCCGCTATCATGGCGAAGAATATCTCGTAAGCTACTTGCGGGACGATGGAGTTGCCGAGGGCTTTAATTCGGTGTATCCGGTCGGGTATCCCATTATCCACTCGCAAAGCTCTGGGTTGAGTTGCGCCCCAGTAACCCCCAGGATGTTTGTCAGCCCCTGCTGTTTTGAGTTCGGCCCCCGGCCCTTCCACTCGCAAGCCGTCACGGTAGGCAACAACCCAAACCCGGTCCCTTCTGTGCGGGGCGTCTTTGGCACAAGCCGGAATAACAAGCGCCTGCCCGGTGTAGCCGATGTCTTCCAAGTCAGAAAGCACTTGGTCGAGGCCCATGCTGATGTGCCCAGCAACATTTTCACCAAGGAACCAAGCGGGCCGGAGTTCCTGCAATAGGCGATGCACCTCCGGCCAGAGGTGGCGGTCATCTTCTTCGCCTCTGCGCTCCCCGGCGAGGGAAAAAGGCTGGCATGGGTATCCGCCGCAAACAATGTCAACTGGCCCAACGTCTTTTCCCTTCAAAGTTCTCACGTCCTCAAAGATCGGCACGTCCGGCCAGTGCTTTTGCAGCACCTTCTGGCAGAACGGCTCAATCTCGCAAAACGCCACGGTTTCGATTTGGCCCGTCCAGTGAGCAGCGAGGGAGAATCCGCCGATGCCGCTGAAAAGGTCGAGCATCTTGAGTTTCATCGTTCCGCCTCCGCTAAGCGGCCAGGGCATAAGCAAGGCCGTCTGCCCGCGCCTCCCTGAACGCATCGTTCCAACCTCTGGCGGTTGCGCCGGACCTCTCCAGCAGGCCCATCAGATCGCAGGAGCAATAGCGGTTGCGGGTGATAAGGCGCTTTATCTCGGCGACTAGCTCGCTGTGTGGCATGTTCCCTCCTATTTCAGAATCTTGCGCTCAATGCGGTTGATGATGGTTTCAAAGCGGGCGCGGCTGAATAGCTCATTCATCACGTCCCAGCTAAAAGGCCAGTGGTCGGGGCGGTCGAATATCGCGTGACAATGGCTACACATATCGGCCGCGTTATGGTCGCTTGCCTTCGTTGCCATCCCTGCGCCGTTTTCATGCGCAAGGACGGTGGTTGCCGTGTCGTTCCGGCATCCCGGCAGGCGCATGGTGCAGTTCTGGTCGCGGGCAGCGTCCCGGTATTTTTTGGATTTCCAGCGGGTAGGCTTCGGGAAGGCAATCATGCGGCCTCCTGTCCCGGTTGCGGCAGATACAGACCCAGGCTGTCGATGCAGTAGCGGTCAATGGCGTCCAGGTATGCGGCCATTTCTGCCGTGTTCAGTTTGGTGGTGGTGCGTCTGCAAGGGATAGCCTCGCCGTCAATCTCGACAATTCGCGCAGGTAGAAACTTCGCCTTGAACCATTCGGCCAGTTCTTCGGCTGAGAAGATTTTCCCGGTGCTGTCGGCAATGTGCATTCGGATGATGTCCAACCATTTCCAATACAAATTGTTTTGCTGGAGACTTCGGCTAGACTTGTGCGGCTTTATCGCCACCTCCATGCCCAGCGGCAGTTCCCGCACAGCGGCCAGGGCGCGGTCACGGATGGATTCGTTCTGGACGATGAATTTACGCTTCAACTTCCAGCCTCCTTGTCCCGGTGATCGCCACGTTGACCTTGTAAAGCACCTCGGCCCGCCTCATAGCGTCCTGCTCGTCAAACGCCTGAACGGTCATAACGTAGCCATCGGCAAATTCAATTTGATAGGTGTTCAACGTGCCCTCCTTAAATCGCTCGTGCGTTCATGCAGGCCGCATGTGCGTCTTCTGGTGAAATGGCATCGTTACCGTTAGGCGTCTCGCAAACCGAGCCACACAAAAGCACTGCCTCCGCACAGGCATGGCGAGTGTTTCGATCCTGCTTCTTCATCGCTGAGGCAATTACCCCCCAAATCTCGGAGCGGTAGCCGTGGAAGTCTTCACCGGTCAATTCAGACAGCCGGTCGATGGCCTCGTTGATGATTTCGTCTTTTGTTTTCAATGTGCCCTCCCTTGGCCGATCAGTAAGCGATGCGGATATGGTCAATAAGGCCTTTTGCAATGAGGGTGACGGCTTCCTTCGCCTGCTCTTTGCTAAGTCCGTTCTTGACGAAAGCCGCCACTGCCTCGTTGTTGATTTTCTTCTTGTGCGCCACATCTGCCTGGCGGGCTTCTTCTTCGGCCTTCTGTTTGGCTTCTGCTGCGAGGCGTTCCCGCTCAACCCGTTCAGCTTCTTCCCTAGCTTTGCGCTCGGCTTCCTTGACCGCCACTTCCTGCTCAACCTTGGCCCGTTCTTCGGCGGCGATGCGGTCACGTTCCGCCTTCGCTGCGGCCTCCTGGGCTTCGCGCTCCTTGCGTTCCGCTTCTAGCACCTTGGCCTGCGCCTCTTCTTCGGCTTGTGCGCGGGCGGCTTCGGCTGCTTCCTGCTTCATTTGTTCTTCACGCTTAAGCCGGGCCGCTTCTTCCTGCTGTCGCCGCTCCTCTGCCAGCCGTTCCTCCGCCAGCCGGGCAAGCTCCGCCTCCTTGGCTTCAATTTCTTTCTGCCGCAGCCACAAAGCGTGTTCGGCGCGGGCGGCTTCTTCGGCATCGGCCGATTCTTTGGCGAGTCGTGCAGCTTCGGCCTTCGCTTCTTCGGCGGCTTCCCAATCGGTCAGAGGTTGCCGTACTCGGTCCCGCAGGGCGTCCAGAAACTCCCTTGCCGTCTTGCGCGATTGGTCTACCGATTTCGCCTTAGTCTTCCAGTCGGTCACAAGGTCTTTGCCGAACTTGTCCAGCAGGGTTTTTGATTGCGACACCTTATAGGCCAGCGAGGCGATTTCCTTACGACCCTTGGCTGTATCCAGGACCGGCTCATGTCCCGTCACTTTGTCTTCAATATCCTTCAAAAGCAGGTCGATGCCGCCCTTGGTGAAAACTTCAATAGGCATCAACGTGTCAACGGGTATCAGTTCCATCGTTTCGCTCATTTCATCCCTCCCTTTTAAATGTCCCCTCCCCACACTATGCAGGGAGGGGGTGCCAGCCCACACAGGCATGTAGCTGGCGTGACTATTCGTCGTGGCTGCGCTCGCCGTCCTCGATAAGAGGAGCGCCGCAGCAATTGGAAAGCCAGTCGGCGGTATAGTTCACCCACTCAGGCTTGATCAACAGATACCCGCCTTCCTTGTGGTAAATCTCGCACGGCTCTTTGCACTTGCTGCATCTTCCGATCATGGTGGGCCTCCTCTTGGATTGGCGAGTTGGTTAATGACTTCTTCCACTTCGGCCAAGAGGCTTTCCACTGCGGCCACAATGTCTTTCGTCAATTCCTCGTCCCGCTCCACCCGCACAACGAAAAGCTGCATGTCAATCGGCATTCGCGGATCGTAGCTGACAAAATCGCACCACTTGCGGCCTGTGCATTCCATCTGCCACTGCATCTGTTTAATGTGTTTGGCAGGGGCCTTACCGTTCAGCAAATAACCAAGGTGGGTTGCCGTGTTCGGGCATTTAATTTCAATTAGCCCGTCTTCCCCGATCAGTCCGTCAGGCGATGCCCCGCTCATGGGGAGGGTCGGATGATCGACAAACCCGATCTCTGCCACGCTGTTGCCAGCGACAAACTCGTAAGAGTCTCTAGCGTCCGGTTCGTGTTCTGTGCCCCAGGCCATCGCCCCGTTAACATAAGTTTCGACGGGCTGGCCGGTCAGCCGCTCAACGACAAGCTGCGCCCGGTAGTCCTTGCGCCCTGCCGCCTCTTTGCCCGACTTGAGGGTGGCCATCACATCGTTGATCTTGGAGGCCGTGACCTTGCCCAAACGAGCCGCGAACCATTCGTCAGATCGTTGCTTCATCATTTCCTCCGTTTGGCTTCCAGCGCCCTGACCGCTGCAACGTAGTCCTTGGCCTTGATGCTCGGCAGCTCGTTGACCTTCATAAAGGTGCAGAACTTGTTTACGTCCGTGCCGGTTTCAGCAATCAGAGCGTCAACGTTGGCCAACTGCTCGTCGTTCAAAACTGGTTCTCCGCTGCCTCCCCCGTCATCGTCCATTTCCCGGCTGGCAAGCCCCAAGATCGCGTAGAGGGTGTACCGCTCCAGATAGGCCACCGTTGACCCGATCGCCTGGATGGAGTTCTTCTGCCCGGTTTTGTCCGGTTCCGCCGACAGGGTGGTTGATTCGGAGTGCCCCATCCGGTGCGTCACGGTGCATTCAACCGCAATCAAACTGCCGTCCTGTTTGGTCTTCCACTGGTGAGACAGACCGTGCTTCGACAGCAGAGGCTTGATGGCCTCGATGGTTTCCGCAAGACCGGCATACTTGGTATTGTGCCCCTTGCGGCTCCGATTGATGGTCGGCGCTTCATCGCGAAAGGCGGACATAGCTTGGTTGAAAGCCTTAAGGGATTCTCTCGCCTCATACCGCTCTTGCAGATCCATAAGCTGCTGCATCTGCTCGATGCTGGCCCCGCTGGATTGTGCCGCTTGTAGCAACCCCATCGGGGTCACTGGCGCTTCGTTCTTAACCGCAAGCTCGTTGCTCATCGTCTTCCTCCTCCCGTTTGTCGTAAGCCCGCCGCTCCATTTCGTCTTCGGCCACGGCGATGTCGTTTTCTTCCCGCTCCTGCCAACCGTCATCCGGCCAGCGCATCACGCCACCTCTTCAACCGGTGCTTGATTTTCCTTGGGTTCGCCCTTCATCATCATTCCCAACTGGATAAAGGCGAGGTCCCAATTGATCTGGTGGTCGGTGTGCCCAACCTCGGCAATGTAGAGTTGGCAACGGGGTTTTGCCTCGCCGTCACTGTGGGTAAATTCGCTGTATTCAAGGCAGTGAATCTTCGTGCCTGCCATTTCCTTAAGCCGCTTTTTCGCTTCGCTGAAAGTCATGGTTTCCTCCTCCAAGGATTTGTGCCGCCTCTGCCGGGAAATACTCAACAAGGCAGCGGTTACAAATGCCGTGTGTCTCGCCTTCTCCCTCCCCTGTTTCCCCCATGTCCGCATCGCACCAGCTGCACACTCGCGTCACTTAACCACCCGCTGGGCGACCTGCTGCGGCGGTTCCGGTAGCGCATACTCAATCGCCACCAGTGCAACCGCTGTAAAGATCAAGGCGCACAGCAGGGCGGCGAAGGCTTCCGATTTGACCGCTGCGAACAGGCAGGCTTTCTTGGTGGACATCATCAGACGGCCTCCTTTTTCCGGCTCTCAACAAAGGCCGTAATGTCGCCCTCGGTAAACCTGCGGGACCGGCCAATGCGCCGATAGCTGATAGCCCCATTGCTGCACCACATTGCCAAGGTGTGTTTTGACACGCTGAGCAGATCAACCACTTCTTGTGTCGTATAGAGTTTTTCCATGTGCTCACCTCCCCAATAATCCAAGTTTTTGTTGCGCTGTGCTAAACAAATACCAATTTATTATTGGCTAGTCAAGGGCAAATCCAACTTTTTATGGGCTTTTCACAGCTATTGCCCAACTAAAAGTTTTTATCAGCCAAAAAACCTAGCATTTTAAATAGGTTGACGGAGCAGGGGAAAATTGCTTTGTTGGCACTAAAAGGAGGGCGCTATAATGGAAGAGATGAAAACACTAGGAGAACGGATAAGATATATCCGCAAACTACAGGATTTGACCCAGGAGGCTCTAGGTGACCACCTAGGGCGGACTTCTGCCGCCGTTGGGGCATGGGAAGCTGGAACAAACGACCCCAAGATTCCAGAATTGGTCAAGATTGCCAAACTGGGGGAAACGTCTATAGATTGGCTCTGTACCGGCTCAAAGGCCAATGAGAGTGAACCAATCAGCGAAGCGGCCCTAGAGATCGCCCGCCTGTTTGACGGTTGTTCCCAGAAACACCAAATGGCAATTTTCACCTCCTTGTCGAGTTGTTACCGGGACTCTCAAAAGAAGGGTTGACAAACCGTAATGCACCGCACAAAATAGCGCCCGGCTTCTTTTTTTAATGTGTTTTGGGAGGGAGTGGGTGCATGGACGTACCGGTAAGGCTGGTGAAGGAGTGGTTTTGCGCGTTGCCGAAGAAGGAGCAGCGGGCGCTGTTTAACATCGCAAGGGCTTTATATGAAAACACCGAAAAAGCTACCCAAAGGAATTTTTCGGAAGTACGTCTGCCCGAGTTGCCGCCCCACGGTATACCGCCGCGATCCAGGTCCTTGCCCCAAGTGCGGTTCGCCGCTAAAAAAAGGGCCGCTGGCCATTCAGTACAATTGCCGGGGCGGCAGGAAAACCGAAAACGTTAAAGACAGCAACTCCATCAAGTATGCACAAGCCCTCCTCGCCAAGCGCCAAGCTCAGGCCGGGGAGGGTTTTGTTTTGCCTGCGAAGATGACGTGGGCGGACCTGGCCGATGAATGGTTGGACTTGGAGGCGTGCAAGCATGAGGACGGCGGCGAGCGGATGCGCTACGCAGTAAAGCGCCTAAAGAAATATTTCGGCAAGTTGCCTATCGGAAAGATGGTGCGGAAGGACTTGCTGGGATACGTTAAGGAAAGGCGGGAAGAGGTCAAGTCCGCAACTCTCGCCAAGGAAGTGCGGACATTCCGGCAAATTTGGAAGCACGGCAAAGCAAGTGATTATGTCGGCGGCAATCCGTGGGAGGGGGTCAAGGTTTCCGAGGGACTGCCGCCCATCAAAAGCCCGCTGACAGAAGAAGAGGGAGAACGCCTTTTTGACGCCCTGCCCCGCCAATCAAGGCCCTTGTATCGGTTTCTGATTTTAACGGGCTGTAGGGGCAAAGAGGCCCGCTTCCTGCTGAAAAAAGACGTTGACCTGAAACTGCGGATTGTTTGGGTTCGCGGCAAGACCCAGGAAAGCGAAGAAGACCTGCAAGCGGTCCACCTGGATGACGAAGCCGTGGAGATCGTGGAAGAGGCATTGGCAGCGAAGCGCAACCAGACCGACTACCTGTTCCCAAACCTAAAAACACAGAAGCCCTACGTCAATATCAAGAGTACGTTTAACCGCGCTGTTGTCCGTGCCGGACTAAAGGGAAAAGTCCAGGGTCCGCACGATCTGCGCCACCTGTTCGTGTCCTATCTCATCATGGGCGATGTCCACCCCATCACCGCCGCCACCCTGAGCCGCCACAAAGACCTGCGGATGCTCAAGCGCTATTCCCACCTCGCCTCCGACCATCTGCAAGCCGCCCTAAAATCGAAAAAAAAGTGCAACTAAAATGCAACTACAGAAAAAGGGGCTACGACTTAATGCCGTAACCCCTTGAATTTACTGGTGGGCGTTACTGGGTTCGAACCAGTGACCCCTGCCGTGTGAAGGCAGGACGGGACCCCTTTGCAACTCGTTGATTTTGCGCTATTTCCCAATAATTCCGGCATGTTCCAGATTATGCAAGAATGTGAATAGTTGCGGCCAATAGTGGCTTTTTGCGGTAGGTAGTGCAACTATTTTGCAACTATTCCCCACCTCACCGCCAGCACATCGGCAGCAGTGGCCGCTGCGTTGGCCTGCGCCTCCAACTCCCACTTGTGCTGATAGAGCCCTTGTCCGTACTGGTACATCTCTTGAATCACAATATCCCGCAACTGCGCAACGGTCACCTCATGATTGGCGTTGTCGGCCCCCCGGATCGTGACCTTTGTGCTGTCCGCCATGCCCGCTGCCTGGCACAACCGCAGCAGCCGCTCCATATTGCCCACATCGTCATGCCTAGCGCTGCGACGGCAGTCGATGGGCCAGCCGATCGAGAGGGTCACTCTTCCGGTCGGCAGGGCTGCTTTGGACCTTGCCTTGATCTGCATGAGCTTAGCCTGCCGGGCCAGATCGATGTCTAGGTCCGACACCGGCCTGCGCTCGCCCAATGTTGGCACAATCCCGTCAGCGTCAGGCTCAGGGGCAACTAGGTAAGAATACTGAGTCTCAAGCTCAAGGATACGAGCATCCCTAATATCATTCGAAGAGTAACCCTCAGTGATAACCTCAAGAGTTTCAGGGTCAACTACAGGTGCAACGTCAGGGGCATCTTCTTGATTCAAAAGCTCTTGATACTCTTCTTCAATCTCAAAGTAAGGAGCTAGAGCTTCACCCATAAGGTAACTCTCAATGAACATATCAATGACAGCAGCAGGCTTCTGCTTCTCGATTACCCGCTGTACATCTTCTAAGGTTTTATAAATCATATTATGCAGTGTCTCCTACGAAGAACGGTAGCTCGATACGCTTCTGGCCAATCTTGACCGTGTTCGCATTGTCATCTGTCGTGGTCGATTCATTGTCTATAACATTGAACTTAGAATCATCACCCCAATCTACATCATAAATCATCTCTTTATAGAGTAACCGGAGATAAGCCTTGCCGTCCTCTCTAGTGAGATACGGAAGGACTTTGACGGTGGGACTGTCTGTGTCTCCAGGTACGAGGAGAGTATGTGCCGGAGCCTTGTCTGCTGCATCATTCATAATATTCGATGGGGGCTTCAGTCCATAGGATGTTATAGGTGTACCTGTCAAGTTGTGGGGGCCTACTATACTGGTAGCTACTTTATCGAGCAGATGCGTTACCAGTAAGCCACCATAGTTTGTGTGAGTTGCAGCACTCACATACACATCCCCCAATGCCAACACTTCAGCATTACTTGCAAGTTCCATTGGGGAGGCTTCGGTGGTGTAGAAGAGCATGATGATACGCCCTGTCGGTTGGTCAGACGTAATACTGTTGGAAGTTCCCTCAATGACATTCCAGAACGAGGGAGTACCTACGGCCCACGTAGCACCGAGGTCGTTAGATACAAGTGCAAGCTTGTAACTCTTTACTTTCCGAGACATCTTAAATGCCTTACTCGTCCCATCAGGAATCAGCGAGTTCCCTCCCTCACCTACCAGTAGAGGATTCCCGAACAGTTGATTGCCCGCGACCTTCCAGCTTGTTGGGTAGTTCGCAGGGTCGCCAATGATGTCACATTGCAGCATGTCGAGACTCCTTAAGTGTGTAATACTGTTCTTTAGTGCAATTATTACCGAACTTTAAATGAAACTCCATGTGGCAGTTAGCACAAAGGCAAACGCCATTATTCAAGTCCGTCTCCTCGTTAGGGTTGCTGCTTTTTGCATTAAGATGATGCGCCACCAAAGCTGTGCCATCGTACCCGCAATAATCGCAGGCCCCCACCGCTACTATCTGTCTTTTCCAATAATTAATCCCGCCACCATTCCAAGCGGGGTTATCCTCACCTTTAAACCTATTGTTTGGGTTTCCGTAGTTGGGATGTTCTTCTTTCTCAAGCGAAGCTGCCCAACATTTGCGACACAGTTTCGACGTGCTCTTATGGGCTTTAGGCCCGCCGCAACGCTCGCAGACTTTAAGATGGTCTTTTCTCAGATGACGCATTGCGCGAACTTGAGCACATTCTTTACAATATACTGACTGCCCTTGAGTTATCTTGCTCCAGCGCCTTTCAAACTTCTTGCCGCAGTCAGGACACTTAAACTCAAGATAATCATTCGCATGACGATATACGGTCGATACTAAAATCCCTCCGCAATTCTCTATATAATTTTTGACTTTATGTATGGTCCATTTTATTCGCGCCAATTATTTACTCCAATAGTCTCTAGGGCCAGACAAGCAAAAGACATCTCCGGTAGCGGTGGAGGCAAAGGTGCTTCCGGGGCTAGCTTCAAAGTCAACATAGTCCGCAGACACAGCCGTCACCATAGCCTTTTTCGGGGTGCCGCTTTGGATAACTTGCAGGGTATCACCAATAGCAGTATAAGAACCGATACCAGTATAATTCAATCTGGTTGTGGTGCCTGCCGATATTGGGTTTTGTGCCGCAAGCACAGTCTTGTTGCTCTTCTCCCACCCTCTAGTCTCACCAGCGACAGTCTTATTGAACTCCCGCTCAAGACATCTCTTGAAGTCTGTTACTTTATGAGAACTATTGCGGAGGTCTTTAACGTCATGCTCGTAGATGGCATCGTAGTAGAGCCCATCGGGGCGGCCTGAGACACCAGATGCAATACTGCCCCCACTCGCATAGGTAAAGCAGTTTTCAACCACATCGCCAGTTTTAATCACAGCCTTTTCATCGACGGTTAATTGATACCAGAATTTGGCGGTCCCACTGCCTCCCTCACCAACAGGGATGAGGAATTTAGCCGAACCGTTGGAATTCATCCCGCTCGCAGTCGTGCCGGTCCATCCCTCGTTAAGAAAAGCCCCCATATTCCGGCGCTGGTCCAGAGCGATAGGGATAACGAAGCAGAGGCCGTTGTGGGCAGTAGATATATCCTTTCCACCGCCAGAATTTAATGCTACATAAGTCCCACAAGTGTCCTCAAACTCCTCTGCTACTGTAGCTTTAGTATTCCAGTAGTTAGAGGAGCCATCATTGTAAACACCCACATCACTAAGGATACTGACACGTTTACCTTTAGCTTTTAACCGCTCGTTAGATGAATCTCCATAATAAGCCACGCTTGAGATAGTAGCTTTAAAAGGGTTTCCCCAATCACTCCCCAAACCCTCAACAACCCTCACCCTGTACCTCACCTGCACAATCTTATTATCAGGCGTGTAGTAGAGGTTATTCTCAGGGTCAGACGCAAAGCTCCTCTTCTGAGCCTCCGTCATAGTAGACCAGACGATACCTTTACCAATCAAGTCATTAGCAGACTGCCAGTTGCCGAAGAGGCTGTAGGTTCCATAACCAGTGAAGGCTCCATTAGCACAAGTCAGGGAGGTGCCATCAGGACAACTATAGGAGGTTGCACCGAACTGAGTGTTGCCGTAAGGATAAACAAAGTCTTTCTCGCTGATATCCTCATGAAAACACTCAAGGAACACTAGGTCTTGTCTATCGAGGAGACTTGAAGTGGCAGGAGCATCGGGAAGAAGAACCCTTGTTTGGGCAGCATTGTTTGTTACATCCCTATCAACCCTAACGATGTAACCGTTTACACATACATACGGGGCTTCTGTTTTACTAACCCCTGTTGGACTCTGGCCATCACCAAGGACAAAAGTGTTAGGGTTTCCCGCATGCTGCCACATACCCTCATTAATATTAGGATAAGAAGCGCTACTAAAATGATTTCCCCACTCAACAAAGCCAGACCCGGCGTAATCATCCCTACGCTTCGCAGCGAGAGCTTCGAAATGGGCTTCGGAGGGGAGGCAATCACGAAGGATGGAGGCATCTTCCAGTGCATCCGCCTCGGCCTCGGTGTAATACCGGTCGTCGTGGGTGTGGGTAGAGGGAGACGCGCCGAGCGCGGCGGGCGTGATAGTCACTCTCTTGCTGCCACCACCAGCCTCTTGGATTTCAAATTGATCCGTGGGATCAATGGTGGTTTTTTCCGTCAGTTGGCTAATCGTTAAGCCCATCAAGAGACTCCTGTTTTTTTCTCAAAGGTTCGCAGCCCGCCCAAGCCGAGCAGAGACAGCACCAAGGTCATAAGCTGCCCCACTTCCAGGGACGGCAAGGCCGCTTCGGGGGCAAGGTAGGCTGAGATCAGCCCGGCAAACGGCAGGATCAGGAATTGATAGCCCAGCCCCGCCGCGCAGACCCAGCCGATACAGGGCCTCCACCCGGCCACAAAGACAGAGCGGTGCTTGGCCTCTTGCAGGGTGATTTCCGCTTGCAGCAAATGCGGCTTCTGCTCGATCTCCGACAGCAGGCGGCGGGCATTCTCCCGCTCCTCGTCGCTGGTAAACAGCGAATCCAGACCGGAAAATAACCCCTTGACCGCGCTGCTCACGTCGATGTCTACGGCTCCCATGGTTAACTCCCTATCGCGTCGATGCTGTGGCCGGGGTCGATCTTTTCCAGAAAGTAGTCGATGGACGCAGCGAGAGGATGCCGCCAGAAGGGAATCTTGCCGCCCATCTTCTTTTTCCTGCGACCGATGCGGCTGCTGATGGTTTCGTCCACGTCCGCACCAGGGATGAACGCCCCGGCGAACTGATCTAGGGCAATCAAGATGCCGAGCCAATAGGGGATCTCTTTGCCGTTGTGATGCGCTATGAATTTCATATCTTTCCTTTCAGGCATTGTTGGCAGTTAGCGCTATAGGCTTTGCCGCAGGCTTTGCATTTGGCGAAACAATCACAATCTCGTTCGGCGGGTTTGTCGCATTGGTGGCAATAGGGATAGTCACGCACTAATCACCCTCCCGCCGTAGATGAGTTGGCCGTTGATAATCGGCACAGGCTCGGCAAAGTATTGACGTCCATTGCGTTCAAAATTAACGAGGGTGACGCCATGCTGCCAGTCGGCCACGCCGGAAATATACTCAGGGTTGAGGTCGCACAGACAACCCGACTCAAACCAGGCGTAGGAACCTCCCCGTTTCCGTGTGTAGAACGCACCGAGCCGGTGGGTATGGCCTGTCACCCCCGCGCAGCCTTCCTTGTCAAACTCGCCCTTGGCTGTGTAGGCGGCATATTTCCGCACCAGATCGCCGTGTTTGAACAGGACGCCTTTGTGGTGCCAGTTCTGGCGAAATTCGATGTCGAGCTCTTGGAGTTCCAGCAGGCTTTCGAGTTGCAAGGCCCGCAGGGAAGACAACGGCCGGCCTTCTGTCCACAAAAAACGCCGCAATCTGTCGAGATGGTTGCTTTCCAGTAATATCAGACGAGAATCGGGGCAGAATTTGCGCAGACGTCGAAGATACTTAGTGGCCTGGTCGAGCTCATCCTGTAACGTCTCTTTGCGCGCCGGGTCTTGGTTGAAGCGGCTCAGGTCATAGAAATCATGGACTTCGTGCATCACGATAACGTCGGGCTGAATCGCTCGGCAGAAGTTCAAAGCACAATTGACGGCCCGTTCGTCTTCATAGGGCACATGCCAGTCAGTCAGGGAGACAACCGTTTCCATCGTCTCTTTCTTGCGCCTGAGGAACGTCCTAGCCCGCTTGGTGCCGACCTGTGCCTTCCTTGCCAGGATATCGCGGCCTATACCCTGCGGATGCTCTCGATAGACCGTCTCCATGCGCTCTGTTGGGCTCATTCGCTCCCCATCAACTCGGTGATTTTAAAGTTCTTGCGCTCTTCGTACTCCTCCTGCTTGCCCTTGTTCCAACACTTCACCGGGCGAAAGAAGCCGCAGACGCGGGAATAGACCTCAACGGGTGCATTACATTTCTTCTTCTCGCTCACTCTCTAGCCTCCTGAATGTGAGATTGATGCACTGGCTCATGTAGATCGGATTGACTGCGTTACAGACCATCGAACAAGCCAGCCGGTTGTCGCAGTAGGAGCAGCAGCGATCCTCTTGTTTCAACTCACAAAAGCACATAATGCCTCCATCAATAGAGCCAGGTTACGTTCTGACTTTTCTCTATGTCGGAATCCACATGGATAAAGCCCTCGCCGATGCCGATACGGGTAAAGCCCGCCTTGATAAGCGCCGCAAGAACAAGGAAACGCATTCGATTGCCGATAACGGCAAGGTCTGCCGCCCTACCCTTTACATGCGAGGAGGTGGGCCGTGAACCGACCGCAGCGTTATGGGACTGGCAGCGATAGCCTGACGTTATCTTGAACGGCACCCCGGCAATCTTCCGGGCCTTGTCCAGCCGCAACAAAAAAGCGTGGTGGATTTTCTCCACTCCGCAACAATGGCAAGCAAATTCGCCTTTTTTAAAATGGCTTATATGGTCGGACATTTACCCCCCAAGCTGTTTTTGCATCCAGTATCCTACGCCGAGCAGCAGCAGCAGGCCGAACAACGACAAGACCCCCTTGACGATAGCGGATATGCTGGTTTTCTTAACCAGCAGGGCGGTATCGGCCAAGTCGTTTAAGGCTCTAACTCGATCCTGTGTAAAGGGGCAGGCGTGCGCGTCGGAGAGTATCCGCTTCAATTCCCGCAGGTCGGCGTCGGACAGTGTTCGCATCGGCGCTCCAATAAAAAACCCCTTGATTTCTCAAGGGGCGGCGTTGTAGGTTGACGTGGCTTAATTCAATCTTTAAAAGGGGGAGGCATGAACCAAGCTATTTGTCAGGCGATTAGGGGGATGAAGCGTATCTCTCTCACCTATAAGGGTATCCGCAGGGTTGTAGAACCGCATGCCTACGGAGTGTCTTTAAAGGGTAGCGAGCTGCTAAGGTGCTACCAGACATGCGGCGGCCACGAATCGGCAAGGCCGCACAATTGGGCTCTCCTTACTGTTTCAAAAATAACGAGCCTATCCGTACTCGAAGAAGGTTTTTCCAGCCCGAGAGACGGATACAGGCGCGGTGATGAAGCAATGTCCACCATCTACGCTCAGCTTTAGCCGCTCCGCAATCGCAGGGACCGGGTTCCATGGCCGGGGCGTTGTAGATTGCGCAGTCTGACCAATGGACGATATTATTGTGCTTCAGCGGCATTGCTGCGCTCCTTTCCCTTGCATGAGCAAGGGGCCTGCTATACTGTTAGAAGATGTTTAGCAACTTTCACATACAAGGGCTCAAGTGGGGCTTGGGGTTGGGTGCTGTCCTGCTGGTGCTGCGGTGGTTATATGGCAACTAAATGGTATGTAAGAGAGTGGAACGCATTTAAAGACGGGCTGCTTGGCGTTGCGGGCATTTTTGCGCTTGCTCTGATACCGGCCTTGGTGCTGCTTTTCATCGTTTCGATATTCGCAACGCCAATGACTAGTTTCGGGGTCGCCTGTCTTGTTTTTGTTCTGGTTCTGTTATTTGCTCCCCGGCGAGAGCCATAGCCCTCGGAACGTCCTTGTAGAGTATCCGCTCCCACACCCTGCTTTTTTCCGGCAACCCTGCGGCCCTCGTCAATACGCTTCTGCCGAACTTCGTGGTCAGCATCCGCGAAAGAACCAGAGACATCCCGCCAGCAGAGGCTACAGCGCCAGGGTTGACCGCAGCACCTATCGTTGCGCCCCCCATAATCGAAGCATCCAGCCAGCGCATACCTGTCGGGGGGTTCTCTGCAAACTGACCGGCTCTTTCTGCCGCCCTTGATAACTTGACGAACCCTTCAATATTGCGCAGTTCTTCACCTGGGAAAATGGACTGTTTTGACTTGCCGAGCCGTTCCAGCCTCCCGGCAAACTTGGCAGGGCTAAACGCCGTCTTGTTTGCCCCCCCGGTAGCGCTCTCAAAGGCGTCTTTGAGTACAGCATACTTAACAACAGCCCGACCATCTGGGTCGAGGTTGCCCATAAGCTTCTGTGCAAGCTTCGGCCTGTCGTTCTTGATGAACATCCCGATTATTTGGTCCGTATCAAACTCATCAGTGCCGACCTTCCGCAGCGCACGATCCTTAAAGGGCACGACCTTGGCTCTATAAAACGAATTGGCCTGTTGGTATAGGCCGCCTATTTCCCCGCCTTCCTTTGCTGCGAACGCGGCTATATCATCCTCAACTGCCCCGTACAGCATCTTTAACGCTGCAACTTCCTCGTCAGACGCCGAACCGGAAACCGCCTGCTTGCTTGCTTTCCGCATTTCTTTGCCAAGGCGGGACCGGACTTTCCTTGCCACCTCAAACGGCAAATCTTCAAGCGAGCCGTATTTTTGCAGGGCGGCAATAATTTTCTCGTCTTGAATCGCAGCAGGGAGTTGCCCCTCGTTGTCCATAATCCTTGAGACAACAGCCCGAACATTGCCCAAACTTACCTTGTTGCCGGTTTTTGCAGCGGCTTCGCTGAGTTGGTCAAAAAGCTCTGTCGCAGCCTGCTTGTTGCCTGCCAGTGTCCGCGAAAGACTGTCTTGAAGGGCCTCTCCTACATCATCGGTCACGCCATACCGGTCAACCAGAGACTTTGCCGCTCGGTGTAGGCTTTCTGCCTGCCTTGCTCTCTTGCCTGCCGTTCCGACCAAGGGAACGCGCTCTAGCATCTGTTCGACCCTCTGGAATGTAGGGCTTCCGCGAAGCTCGCCAACAAACAGAGGGACGTTGTGCTCTTGGCTTAAGGCCCCAAGTTCTGTAGCCCGTTCAGCCGATCCGTCGCCGCGCAAAGCCCGGTATCCCTTGCCGGTAGATGCCAAAGCCCCTGCGGTACTCGCACCAACTGTCGCGCCGAGGGCAAAGTTTTTAAGTCGGCTCTCGCCTTCCTTGGTGGGCATTACTCCTGCGGACATGCCGCCAATAGCGCCCCCCTGTGCCATCTTGCCCGGTATCGTTGCCGGTTTCCCGCCCACAAGGTAGGCGGCGGGAGCGGTAGCGGCCATCTGCCCAACAAAACGACCGGTTGTCGCTGCGGGGCTTTGTCTGAGTAAAGGCTTGTCGATAGCCTCTTCCTCTTCTGCAACTTGGCGCGTGTATTCAGCGTGTCGGCCTTCTGGCACAACACCGACAGCCTCCCCCGCCTGCAAAGCCATCTGCTTGACGCCTTGGCCGACATCGTTAAAACCCTTACCGATACCAACCAAGACGCGCTCAAACGGGTTCAGGTCATCAATGACCTGCTGGAGTTCTGGCGTTGCGCCTGACGGTTGTTCTGGTAGGGGGGCAACATGGCCGCTATATTTCTTTATCAGCCCATGTGTCGCCTTTTCTTGCTCAACTGGGGCCAAAGCAGCAAAGTTGGCATCAACTCTTGCAAAGACCTTCTGCTTCTCGCTTGGCGGAAGAACCCAAAAGTTCTGGTCTTGGAAAAGACCCTCAACGGTTATTTCTGGCATCACTTGCGCTCCAAGCTCTTGAGATAGTCATCTGCCGTCTTGGGCTTGTCGTCCCACTCGCCGCCTGGCTGTTCTCCGCCTCCTGCCCCCGAAAACTCGCTAAGGAAGTCATCTGTGGTGAACAGCTTGCCTTTCCAGCCGGTCAGGGTGCCGTGCGTCTCAAAGTAATTCGATGCAGACTGCTTGGCTCGTGCGGCCGATAGCATCTGATTGTAGAGCCGCAGGACTCTTTGGGAGTTTTCCTTTTCGCTAAGGTTCGGGTTGTACGCTCTGGCGATAAGCCGTTCCCCTTCCTTCTCGGTGAACTGCGCCCCAAGCACCAGGCGAAGGTTGCGCTGCACGACTTCTTCGACCTTTTCCCTTGTGGAGATGGCCTCCGGGTTGACGAACTTGAGCACACTGTCCGGGGTGCTGCCGATTACCGGACCGGTCAAGGCTCCTTCCCCTGAGGCGAGGGCTTTGGCAACCTGTTTCAACTGGCCGAGCTGCTTGCCAGCATCGGCGAAGCCGCCCGCCGCCTTGTAATCGACATAGACCTTGGCAAATTCCTTGTCCGCTGCGGTGCGGCCCTTGCTTTGCGGCTGGCCCTGCTCGGCGTTGGTGCGAACCCTGGTCACCCCGTCCGGTCCCGTCTCGATCACCATGCCTCGTTTCGGCATCGGCGTGTACCCTTCAATCGGCTGCACCGTTCCCCGACTGCCCGCCCGGAAGAAGCCCGGTTTCCCCTCCGTTCCCACCCCCTGCACCGGCTGGCCGAAGGTTTCCGGCTTCGGCGCTTCCGGCAACCCGCCACCGTAACTGGCCTCCTTGGTCAGCATCGGGTACTGCTGCCGCAGGCTATTGACCCCTCCCGGCGTGTAGGGTGCTTTCGCCGTATCAAGCCGGAAGTCGGCCAACCGTTTCGCATCTCCTGCGCCCTGCATGGCGGTCGCCAGTTTGTCGTAAGTTTCCAGCCCCTCGGTGCCGTGCTGCGCCAGCTTTGGCAGCATCTCTTGCTGCGTGAAGTCGCGCACGTTGACCGGTTGATAGCTGCCCGCGCCAAGCCGCTCAGGTGCCAGAGGCCCGCCTTCGGTAACGCCCCTGGAAAAGTCGCGCAGAGTGGCGTTAATGCCTGCCTGCCTTTCAGTTTTCTGCTGCTCAAGCGCCCGCAGCCGGTCCCGCTCTTTATTGGCTGCGAAGTATTGCAGGTAGTTTATGAGTGACATTGCTACTCCCGCCGCCAGGGGCCGTTTTGAGTGAAGTTAAAGACGCCGTTTTGACCGAAATAGGGGTTGTAATAGCGTTGTTTGGCGGCATCCATAGGCGAGAAAGCGCCTTGTTTGTTGACCATGCCGGGGAACTTGGCGTTGGCCATTTCTGCCATGCCGCCCCATGAGCCGCTTGCTGGTCCGGTTGCCGGTGCCGCTTCGGTTGGGTTAGGCTGGCTAGCCGCTTCCGCTGCCGACCCGTTTTGCTGCTTCTTCGCTAATGCCTGAAGCATTAATTGCCACATAAAGCCCCCTAGATGCTGAAGTTCCAGCCGCCGCTCTTGCTGCTGCTGATCGTGCCGCCCGTGTTGTTGTAAAGGCCCATCAGATACTCATAGGGTGCCCACTGTGAGGCGAAGTCCTGCCCTGCGTTGCTCATGGCCATTTGGTTCGCCATCGCATTGTCTTGCGACTCCATGCCGTACCGTTGCGCTGTGGCTCCGGCCGCCGCCTGCTGGTAGGCGGGCAGGAAGTCGCTGGCGAATATCTCGTTTTCCGCTTGTGCGCCGATGCCGGAAGCGTACAGCCCCCGGTCTGCCATGTCCTGATTGATTGAGTCTTTGCGGTTCGCCCACTGCGAATCCAGCATGGAAGTCTGCGAGCCTAAAAGGCTTTGCTCCAGCTGGTCATAGTCGCCACCGGCAAGGCGCTGCATCTCCGGTGCTTGGTAGTCGAGGTTCTGCGATTGAAGCCAGGGGGTTGCCTCTTGTACCGAACTTATGCCGGTGTTGAATATGTCTTTACGCTCCCTAGCGTTCAGGGGCCGGGAAGAGCTTTTGCTGCTATTGCTGCCGCCGCCCATTTATTTGTGCTCCTTTTTGAGTGTGCAAAGTCGGTGTTTTCGGTGCGCCTGATGCCAATAGGCGTTTTTCATGTGCGGCTTGACCTTCTTGTAAATCCTGCGAACCAGTTGTGTTCCGTCTCCCGGTTCGCCCCTGGAGGCGACCTCAGCCACATAGACATTAGGCCCGCTGCGAATGTTCTGCGGCCTTATGCGGTGCGTTGGGTCTTCCGGCTTGACAAGTCCCAACTGCTCATCGTCCAGCCACCACCAGCAGGCGAAGTACCGTATCCCCTTGCCGTCAATGCGGAGCACGAACTGCCCGGTAGATAGCGCCCCTAAGACCGTCCATTGCAGATACTCTTCGGACAGGTCGGTATAAGGCCCGCCCATCTGCCGCATGAAGGCGATGATCTGTTGCGCTAATTTGTCGGCTTGCTCAAAGGTCATAGAAACCACAGGTCGCCTTGTTTGGCCATAGCCAAGTCAAGGGCCTTTTCCATTTCATCAACAGTGACAACCTCTTCGGAGTTGTCGGCCATCGTCCAGGGGCCTTCCGTGCGCCCGTTGGCCCGCATCCGGCGCGAATAACGGTCTAAGCGCTTTTGGGACTCCTCGTCGCCATCGAAGTGCAGAAGGGTTCCGTCTGCCCGCTCCACGGTTACGACGATGCCGCCCACCCGCTCGGACCGCAGGGCCTTCTTTTCGCTGCGAGGCGCTACATGGTCTATTCTCATGTCGCCTCCACGGTAAACTCAGCGGGTAGATGCGGGAATGCCTCAACCTTGACGGTGTAACTGCCGGGGGTGTCCACGGTGAACTCAAAGCTGCCGTCCATTACCTCGTACTGCTTCCCTGCAAAGGTCGCGGTGCAGGGTTGCGGCAGGTTGGCGATGGTGGCGAGGTCCGTTCCGTTGGCGGTGATGGTGGTTTTGTTTAGGGTGCCGGACATCTGCGGGCGGTCTGTGATAAGGCCGCCGCTGACGTATTGGGTCAGGTCGTTGGCGCTTCCGGCCACCCAATTTTCGCCGTTCTGGACTTGGCTCCATACGGCGCTTTGTGGGCACTCAACCCTTCCCGTTATCCGCCCACTTCCTGTTTTGAAAATAGTTATGCCAATGGTCATTTCTTCGTCTCTTCAACCTTTATGTACTTGTTGGAGTGCTTCATTACACTGTCGTAGCCGTTTTGAGACGCTTTATTGACAAGCATTTTCAAATAATAAACATAGGAACCGCTTGATGGTGTGTGTCTGAACTTTCCCGAAAAGTGTCCCTTGTATGTGGTTCCATTATTAAGACAGATCAGCCAGCCGCTATCAAATATTTTCGTAGTGCCTTGATATAGTTGAATTTTGAAAGTGCCTTCTATATTGTCGCCATAGCTAACCTCTCTGTACCCGCAAGCAGTCAATGCCCAATGAATATCAATGGGGGCACCTGTACTTGTTATGGAAACCTGTCTTACCGTTTCGGTTTTGTATGTACTTGTCGAAGTGTTTGTGATGGTTCCCTCGGTCTCCAAGAAAGACGAAACGGCAAAAGTAACCGCTTGATCCTGAAGCTTCAGCGTCGAAACCTGGGCGTCCTTGATATACGCCTCAAGGATCGCCGCCGTGCTCATATAGGTGCCGATGTTGGCTTCTGCTATCTTGTTGCCGCTGTAGACCACGGCATCGGTCAGCCACGAAGCGCCTTGGGGGTTGCTGGCGGTGACATCGGCGTTGTCGGCTGGTTTTCCTGCACCGACCACCCCGCTCCAGTTCACGCCGTCGTTGGTCAGAATGACGTTGTTGGAAGCGTCCCGAACCTCAATGCCCCAATCGCCGCCGAGGTTGCCGATAATCACGCGGTCATAGGTGCCGTCGCTGACGACGATTTTCTGGTTCGCGCCATCGAGGTGGATCAGTGAGTCCGCGCCGAGGTAGATATCACCCGCCGAGATAATCCCGGCAATGAGTTTGGAAACGCTGCAATCGGTGATGTGGGCGTTCTTGATGTAGCCGTTTTGCATTACGCCATCGTCAACGGCCAGCGCACCGGCAGCGATTTTGCCGAAGATGACCGAGTTAGCGGCCATTTCGTTGGCGGTGACGCACAGGGCCTTGAGGTGCGGCGTGGAAATGGAGTCGTCGGCTATCTGCGTTTCGGTGATCTCCCCTACCATGTCCGCAGCGGCCATGACAGGTTCCCAGACTTCGTTGACCTGTTTGTAGAGCAGTTGGTTGGTGGTTAGGTAGATCAGCGTCCCCACCGGGTAGGTGGTACTCGGCAGGGTCGGGAAGGACGGCTCGGTGCGGATCGGGTAGGTGCCGTTCTGGAAGTGGCCGAAACCGAGTTGCCCCAGCAGTGTTTCCAGATTGTAGTTCGGGTCGGAGCCGACCGAACCGGCGATAGGTCCGTACAGGTCGCCTTCGTCGCCGTTCAGGTTGACGTTGCGGCCCCAGTAGTAATAGACGGTGGAGATGGCGGGCGCAGACGGAAAGTCCTGATAGAAGCGGGCGGCGGTGGCTCCTACCCTCTCGGCGTTGGCAAAATCGGTATCGGCAGAGCGCCAGACTTCGGTGTACTTGTGACCGGTGTAGGCGGTATAGGAGTATCCCAGCCGCACATGACCGAACCCGCCCGCCGTGGAAAAGGCGGTGATGGTGGTCGGGGCGCAGATAGCCGCAGCGGGGATCTTGTCCGCAGTCCTGCGGGCGTATGCAACCAACTCCTCTATCTGCCGATCCAACAGCAGATCTTTAAAGGTGCCGAATTTTACAGGGGCGTTGCTCATTCGCGCTCCGTTGCCGTAACGTCCACGTCCAAGCCGCTCAAAACGCAGCGGCTGCTGCTCTGCACTTCGATAGATGCCTTCTTGCCTGTCTGGTCATGCAGCCAGAATTCCAGGTCAAGCCGGTCTTTGGTGCCCCACACCGATGTTGACCAGAAATCGCCGTCCCATCCGCTTTCGTTAACGGCGGTGCCCGAATCGGTCTGACTGACGGTGCTGCTGCGAAAATCAAGGTCGAGGGTGGTGACGATGCTGTAGGCCTCTTCGGTCAGCATGGTCAGGTCGGGCGCGATGCGCCGAAATATCTTGTTGTTCCTGCTGCCGAAATCGTTGTACGGGGTCTTGATGAGGGTCGTTATCGGGGTTCCGGCATCGTTGCTGCCGGTCAGCATGTAGATGTCGCCGGTCGTGGCGTCCCCGAGAATCAGCCGCCCGTCGTCGCCTTCGCCGTCCGCGCAGGCGAAGCAGTTGGCGTTGAGTCCTTCCCAGGTGGTGATGCAGGAGTGTTTGCCGTCCGCGACGAGGGTTAAATCCTTGGCCGGGATGTGGAACAGCGCCCGCTTAAAGGTCGGTTGTAGTCCGACGATAACCGCCCGTTTCTCAGCGTCGGTCAGAGCGTCAAAGATCGGCGTATGGGTCGGGGCCGCTTCGGAGACTTCCGCAATACCGAAGGTGTAAAGGTTCTTTGCGCCGAAGAACACACCGGGGATACTGCCCTCGTTAGAGACGCAACCAGCGGTGTCAATCAGAGGGGTGGTACCTAGCCTTAGATTGTCGATGTTCGTGCCGTACAGAGGCCACACGGAGGTGTCCTTGAGGATAACCAGCCCGCCATCTATCGGATGCAATCCCCGGCACACATCGCCGTCTTGGTCGCGCACTCGGACTATGTTTAGAGCGGGCCACAGGTCATAGTCTTCCAACTCGCAGAAGCGGAAATTTGACGGGTTGTCGGCATCAATGCCCCATATCCGGCCAGCGTAGATGGTGAATATCTTCATCTTCGGGGGAGAACCGCCCAGGTTGGCGCAGGACACCCCGTTAAAACGGAACATATAGTTGCTGCCGTTACCGAGGATGAGGTTATCTTTCCAGACCACGGCAGAAAGCTTGGCGGTGGTCAGGCCGGTCTGCACCTCCGACCATGTGGAGACGGTGCTTTCCCCATCCCATGCCGCCGCCCACAAAGAGGTGTTGTGCTGCACGACGAGGAACCGGGAGCCGTTTTCCTTGACGAAACGCCACACGCCGAGGACGGGAGCCGCGCCGAAGGAAGACGTGTTGATCTTGACCTTACCCAGGCGCGTTTCCAGGTCGCCGTCGTCGTTGACGAAACAGTTTTTCGCCCGCATGACCTGGTTGGGCTTTACGGCATCGGGCTTGATTTGCAGGTTCTCGCCGCCGCTAAAGTCGTTCATCGCCGCCCTCGCAGGTATTTGGAGCGCTTCGGTGTTGGTCGCTGCCGGTTCTCTTCGGCCTTGAGCTTGTTCAACAGCACCTCATCCAACTGGATGGAGGAAATGGCCCGTTGGTCTTTTTCGTACTCGTAGACGGCAGTTTGTACAGAGCGGGCCAGCAGATTCTTGAACTTGGCATCGAGGACGGTGGTTGCGTTGTCGCCATAGGTCGGGATAGCGCAAGCATAGCCGAGAGTCACGGTATCGGCGACATCGTGCGCAAAGCGGATATGTGTTGCGTCTTCAAAGAAGCCGATAGGGGCCGAGAGGTGGACATCCTCCTCAGACAACCGGTGCCGCTCACCGATAAAGAAATCCCCGCACCTGGCATAGCGGAACCGCCCATAATCGGCGGGCTTGGGTATGGCGCTGTCGGCGGCGGTCAGGCCCACGGTACGTTCCAGGCACAACCAGTCCCGCTCCAAGTGAAGCTTTTGCATCGTTTCGTTTAACCACGCCAGGGCCTTGGTCCGCAGGCCGGTGGAGGTGTCGTGCTGCTTGCCCAGAGCCAGGTCCAGGACCTCGTTGGTCGTAAGCGGGTTGCCGGTTTGTTGCGAGGGGTTGGATGCGGTATTTGTGACGACAATGGCCATAAAAGCCCCTATGCGATGGTGCGGAAATTGTTATCGGTCGGGTCGAACAAAACAACCTGCTTGGCCTTGGCCACAATGTTCTGGTGGGATATCTCCAACACATACTTGCCGTTAGCCGCAGTGAAGGAGAACTCGCCGCTGCTATCGGTGGTGAGCGGGTTCGGGTCAATGGCGGCCAGCGTCACCCCGTCAGACTCATAGACGGCTATTTGTACGCCGGGAACTGGACCGCCGTATTGGTCAACAATCGTGTCGCTGTATGTCTGCATGGTTATCCCGGATGCTTTTTGGCGATGTGACAATTGAGGGATTTGGCGTTTTTGCCGACGAACCCGCAATGGGGGCAGGAAAGGTCAGGGGCGACCGGAGCCGCCCCTTGGTTACGTCTTTGCTGCCAGGAAATGGGGAAACCCATTAGGCACCCTTGATAACGGTGAAGGTGTAGGTGGCGTCGGCGGTCGGAGTCAGAGCGCCAGCGGTGGGGTTGACGAACGTACAAGTCACGGTATCGTCGGCGCTGATATAGGCCGAGGCGAGCGCCAGGCCATCGTCATGCTGCTGATACTCAAAGCCGATCAACACATCATCGGTGGTGATGCCGGTAACGGTCACATCCTGGGCATCGGTGGTGATGGTGGCGACTTCGGCCCCATCAATCAGGGTCACGGTGAATACCCGAATAGGGTTGTGCGCCCCATAGTCTTTATAAGAAACGGCCATGTGTCTGTGCTCCTTGAAAGAGCGGGGGCATTAAGCCCCCGGCTGATTAGTTCTGGGTGGCGTTGACGACCAGGGAAACCGCGCCGATGAACTTGTTGTCGTCGGCAATGTTGGTCCACTTGGAGGCGGTGGCCAAAGCTGCGTTGGTCGGGTTGGTGTCGGTGCTGTTCCACTTGACCAACTTCATGTGCGGCACATAGTGAACGGTGGACGCCAGCACGTCTTTCTGTGCCAGAATGTCGCGGTCCGATTCGGTCATTACCGATTTCTGCATGCCGAGATACATGCAACCCTTTTTCAGCAGGTAACAGGAATACAGGCCATAGGTGCCGCTGCCGGAGGTCGGGCAGTAGTCGGACACGATGATGTCCAGGCCGAGGAACCTACCGGGGCCTGCGGTGATATCAACGCTATCGGGAGTGCTGACGGTGGGGTGCGATACCATCTTCGCCGTTACCATGTCGGCGTAGACCAGCGAGTGAACCACGATGGCGTCAAACTCCGACATCTCGTCACCCAGCTTCGAGGCGGCGCGGACAATGGACGCGGCAGTGATGATAACGGCGGCGGTATCGTCGGCTGCGGTCTTGAGGTAATGGGTCGAGGCCAGCGCGCCGGTAGAGGGATAAAAGATGCCGTTCAACACCTGAATCATCGTGTTGTTCATCTTCTTGCCCCAAAACTTGGCCACCTGCTTGGCGATTTCTTTTTGGGGGTCGTCGCCGGAGAGAATCTTGGCGAGGTCGCGGGAGGCCCAGGCTTTACCACGATGGCAAACGACGCCAATATCGGTATCCGTGGAGATGTTGCCGGGGGTCAGGCTGGTGGTGTCGGTGATAACTTCATCATCGCCGGTCAGCTGGTCATAAAACGGCACCTTGGCAAAGTGACCACTCTCGGAGACGTCTTTGTTGCCATAGTCTTTGGTGGCGATGCCGAGGCGTTGAAAGTCGATGTGCGGGGAGATTTGGGCCGTGACCATATCCGAAAGTTCATCGGGAACGATCACGTCACTAACGCGGGTTTCTGGCATGTTAAAAACTCCATCTTGCCCGTTAGGGCTTTAGGGATTAGCGCGTCTCACGACGGGCGTTTATCCTGTAGGTTATTTCATGTGAGAGTCGAACAACTTCTGGTAATGCTTTGGATTGCTTTTTTTATAGGCTGACAGTGCTGCGCTGCCGAGGTTGAGCAGGGCGCTGTAACTCTTCGGGCCGCTGCTGGTCTTGCCTGCCCCGCCGCCCGGCTGCTTGCCCTTGGCCGCCTCGCGCTTCTTCTTGGCTTCGGTCGCTTCCCTGGCCTTGGCCTCGAAAACCGGCTTGGCTCTGTCGTGGGCGAACCGGACCGCAGCGACCGGGCCTTGCCGCAGCATCACATCGTCGAACTCCTGCGCCAGCAGCTTGTCGGCTTCCATTTCGCCACGGAACCACTGGCCCATTTCGTCCCACAGCGGTTTGGGGACATTGTAGTGCTCCTGGTACTTGTCGGCGGCGACGAGAACGCCGTCTAGTTGCTGCTGATACTGCTGTTGCTGCCCGTTCTGCTGCTTCTTTTCTTCTGCACCCTTTTGCCACTTGTCGTACTCGTCCAAGAGGCCGTTGCGCTTGCGCTCCAGCATGTCGGCCTGGAGGTGGTTTCCTTCCAACCGCAGGTCGTCGATCTGTTCCCGCATTTGGCCGAGGTGGGCGTTTAGTGCTTCCTCGTTGATGGCGGGGATCTCGTTGCGCTGCTCCAAAGTCTGGTTGACCTTGGATTCCAGAGCGTCCAGCTTGTTCGCCAGGTCGCGCTTTTCGTTGGCAAGCTGCTGGATGCGGCTCTGTGCGTCCTTCTTGTGTTCCTGCCCTTCGGCGTCTACCTCTTCGGCGGGTTCCTCGTCGGAATCAGTCTCTTCGGACTCCTCGCCGCTGTCCTCGTCTTCCTGAACAGACGTTTCGGTTTCTTCTTCGGGGGTTTCGGTGTCTTCGGTTTCAAGAGGCTCCGTAACCTCTTCTGCCCCGCTAACAGGTGCGGCTTCTTCTGCCATGTCTCGCTCCTTCTGGCTGTCTCTCGACAGTCGGTTCTGTGTCTCCAACAAAAAACCCGCCGCTACCGTGAGGCAGGGCGGGTCGTTGCAAAAATGTTTTTCAGCCAGCTAAATAATGCCCACATGCGCGAACATTTTGCGCCGGTAGATACTCCCTACAAACGGCACCTTTGCAAGCCTGGTTAGAACGGGGTGGGCGGCCTGGAACTCTTTCAGCCTCCCAAGCCTCTCTCCTAGAGCCCGCCACTGAGCCTTGGCAACCGGGTTGAGTTTTTCTGGGTCAAAGGTGCCAATCTTTGCGCTTGTAATCTGCACGTCACCGATTCTCATAATTTCCCCCTTATGTTTTTGCTATCTTACCTCAACCTTAGCAGCCTTCGCCAGTCAAAGCGTTTCTCTTCCTGCGGTGGATTGACGACCCCCTCGATGATGCGCGGCAGTTCTTCATTCACCACCCTTCGGAACATCTGGTGAAATACGAGGTCGTCAGGACGGCACTTGTCGTATCGCTTAAGCGTTCCCTTTGCTGCCTGCCGCAACTTGCGGGCGATGATGCGAGCGCCGGGAGTGGCGAGACAGTCTTTAACGGCTTGCTGCTCAGTACGCTTGTCCATAGTGCCTCACAATGCTTTAGCGGCAGAGGCTGCCAAAACAACCAACCACCAACCGCTCAGAGCATACGGCTCCCAAGTTATTTTCAAGCAATCGAATTTAATGCTTTTATTTGAATGGGCACGCATACCAAAGCAAGCAATGGTGCCCAAAAGCCACACAACTGACAAAACAATAAGGTCAATAGCCTGCATCCATCCCCCCCAAGTCTGGCTCCCCGGTCATTACCGGCGTCTGCTGCGCGGCCATTAGGTCTTTCATCTCTTTGGGCATATCCCCGGTGACGTTGGCCTTGATTTCCTGGCTCCCCTCCATGAACTTCTGCAACAGCATCATCTGTACCTGTTCAGGCAGTAGCGCCAAGTCAATGTTGATGGTGCCTTTGAGTTCCGGTCCCGGCGGTGCCTGCTGCGGTAATTGCGGGTTGAACGAATCCTCGTCGAATCCGATCAGGACCATGCCCTGCTTGAACATTGCCAGTTTGTCCACCTGGATGCCTGCCTGCTCTGCGTATTGCCCGGCCATCATCAGGTTTTGCACCTTCTGCTGTCTCGGTACGCTGCCGAGCCCGGCGTTAATCCGAATATCCACGTCGAGGTCGAGCTGGGAGAAATCCACCATCGGACCTTGCTGCCCCTGAACCTGCGGCGGGTTGAAGGGCATCTGCTGCCCTTCCTGTTCGTGCTTGACCTTCTGGCCGGCGATGCGGGCGATGGTTTCGTCCGTCTCGAAGGCCATTTCCAACTGGGCGATGAGGTGGAGTAGCGGCCTGAAAAAGGTGAAGTTGCGCACCATGATTCCGACGGAGAGCTTTTCGTTGCTGGCACCAAGGGCGAGTTGCACCGCACCGAGGGTCTTGTCCACCCCTTTCGGCACGACCTGCTTGCTGTCCATACCGACCGGCACCAGCTCGTTGAGGTCGGCGTTGATGGCGTCGGCGGCTCGCATGGAACCGGAGATGTTGGAGTCCATGACAACGGGCGTGGCGTCGCCTTCGTTGGCGTAGAAGACCTCCTCATTGAGCAGGGAGTCGATGTCCACGTCCGAGTCAGGGCGCAGTCTCCACTTGCCCTTGAGCGCCAGCTTGGCGGCGTCGTTGAGGTTGTTGCGGTGGTCGGTCCACTCGTCCTCTACGGGGGCGATGGTTTCGGGGATGCCCCGGCCTACCGCTTCCCATAGTTTGATCTTGGTTGTGCCCATAACCACCGGCAGGCGGTTGACCTTGCGTCCGTCAAAGAAAACCTCATTGACGCTTTTAGGCTCGGACAGCTCCAGTTTGCCCTCGATGGAGAACGACACCTCCCAGCGCCCTTTGACCTTGGCGAAGTACAGCCACACTTCCAGCCGGTTCAGGTCGCCCAGGTCGGTGCCTTCGGTGTCGCCTGCGGTCTTGCCGGTATCTGCGCCCGGTTCGTTCTTCTGGTGCTTCCTCAACTCCTCGTCGGATGGAGCTTTGTCGATCACGCCCAGGTCGGCCATCTGCCGTATGTCATCGATGGACCGTTGCAGCTTGACCAGCACCTTGCCGCCGAGGTTCAGGTCGAGCAGGGGCGCTTTGATGTCCCACAGGATGTCTTCGCCGGGGCGCAACTGGTCGACCCACCACGAATCAACGAGGACCTGTTCCTCTTCCACTTCCGTCTCCTGCACCATGTCAGGAGCGTAGCCGGAATAGAGTTGATACTCTTCCTCGCTGATCTCTGCCGGGCCTTGCGGACCCATCGCCTGATACACGGTGCGGGTGTCGGTGTAACTTTCCTTGCGCCACCAGACCAGCGCCGCTTCCAGGCCGTCGGTAAAGCCAGCGGTCAGGGAGGACACATGCCAAACGGGGAACGGGAAGGTATGTTCGGAGCGGTACTTGAATATCTCCGTCAGCCACTTGGCCTTGAGGTCGGTGGCGATATCGCCGGACATGTTGGCGCTGTAGCTGATCGCGTCCGGTTCGCCGTGATACTCCATCACCGCCTTTTCAACGGCGCGGTCAACGCTGCTGGTCGATTTGGTGGACGGCAGGGCAGACAGGCCGCGACTCTCCCGCTCCTCTTTGTCTTCCAGCTCCATCCGATAGCGGCGGCGATTGTCTTCCAGAGTCGGCTTGAGGTTGGAGGCGAACCAGCTGTCGAATTGCTCTGCGAAGTCGCATTGTTCTTTCAAGTTGCTTTTCAACGTCTATATACTCCGCGCATGTTCGGCTTGTGTTTGTTGCGGTTGCTGATCTCTTCAAGTTGCTGCTTGTGCGTCTCGTTAAGGGGAACGTCAGGCGGGATATACCAGTTGCGCTCTTTGGGCTGCTTCATCGTCGGTAAACCCCCTGCATGTTCGGCTTGCGTGTGGTGCCGTTAGTCATGCTGTCAGCGTTGCAGCAGATATAGCGCAGGTTGTCGGCTCCGTGTGAATGGTCATCATGCACGGGGTCCGTCGCTGCCCCTGTCGATTGGTTGATGTGGCGGCGGTAGCGCTTAACTGACTCGATAAGCGGTGCGCCCTTGTCTTTGTCGATGTAGAGCTGCGGGAACATTAGGCGAGCGTTGCGGATGCCTTCCTCGACAGACAGCGCCTTGCTTTTTATTTCTTCCTTACTGACAACATCCCACCCTAGCCCCCGCAATATCGTCTCGGAGCTTTTGGGGCCGTTAAGGGTTGTTGTAAAGCCGTCGTGTGGCAACCAGACGCGGCCCCAGTTGTAACCGCGCTCTTTTAAGTCGGCTGATAGGGTGTCCCACTTGAAATGTGTTCCGGCAATGGTGTCAATCACCATGATGGCGCTTAGGTGCCGCTGCACCATCGAGACAAACAGGGAGTCGCCTTTGCCGAGGTCGAGGACCACATGGGTCTTTAGCATCGGGTTGTTGGGGACATGACAAATGCGCCCGTCCATCTCCGCTTGCTGCACTTCCTTGTAGTAAATCGCGCCCTTTACCGCTGGCCGACACTTGCCCTCCCATATGTTCGGGTAGTCGTCGGGATAAAGCCGCTGGCAGTCTAGCCGCTCTTGGTTCATTACATCGTTGAACCAGGGATTGTCCCGCCAGTTCATGATGACGTTGATGCAGTTATCGGAGGCGTTGACCGTGAAGCGTTGGTGCGTTTCGTCCGTCTCCAAGTCGGGGTTGTAGCTTATCCATATCTCTGATTCATCTTTGCGGATCGTTGGAATCAGGATCGCCCAAGACTTGGCAGATATTGACTGCCCTTCCTCTACCCAACAGTAATCAACACCCTCAAATGACTTGATGGTGTCAACGGTTTGGGTAGACAGGCCGGAGAAAGCAAACTCTGTCCCGTTACGGCCCCTTACTGCCGACTCAAGCACTTGGTAATGGCTGCCAAGGCCAAGGGCCTCTATTTGATCTTTGAGCAGCTTGTGGACTGAATCTTTGATTGATCGCTGCACTTCGCGGGTGCAGAGGACTCTGATTTTCCGTGTTGCGCCGATGGTCAGCAAGGCCCTGGCGAATGACCACGACTTAGACGAGCCGCGCCCGCCCCTTGCTACCTTGTATCGCGCCTTTTCCGTAATGAGGCAGAGAAGCTTTTCAGGTAGCTGAATCTGAATTTTCATGGGCTGGCCTTACTGGCAGAATGCTTATTTCAAGCGGGCCACCATCGCCGCCAGTTATCTCCTGCTTATCGGTGAATAGTTTTAGGTGCTTGCCGAGAAGTTCACAGCCCTTGAAAATATTGGCCGCGTTCTTGTCTTGGTCAGCCACCAGCACCTTGACCGTCTCCTGGATCGTGGTTAGCACATAGTCGGCGGTAATTTCGGTGCGCTCTGATCTTTCTTCTTGTGCCACAGCTAAGGCTTCGGCTATCTGAGGTTTTTTGAGGTTTTCATAGCCGATAACATCTGCTGTCTTCGCGCTGTACCCGGCCCGTATTGCCGCCTGAGTCGCGTTGAGGTCGATCAAGTATTCCTCGACAAACCTCTGCTGTTTTGGTGTTAATGCCATCCCTCTACCCTATCGCCTCACTAGCCGCCATGAACGCCTCTTGAACGCGGTAGCACGTCACGCCTACAATTATCAAAAGGGCTATCCCTGCTATCGTAGTTGCTATCTTGTCCATTAAGTCACCGGCCCCACCATCGGCTCCGGTCTCATCGGCCTAACTCCGCACTCCACACAGCAAGCCTTCTCGCCTATCACAGTGGCGTTGATGCACTGGCAATTGGGGCAGGTCCAGAACATGGGCTTGTCTTCGGGGGCAAGGAAGGACTCGAACTCTTCGTAGTATCGCTGCCAATCAAATTCATTCGGCGTGTTGTTGAAATCGAAAGCGTCCACTGTGCCTCCCTATTGCCTGCCTCCCTTGTACCCGTCCGCATACCAGCCCCCGCCTTTTAGCTGAAAGCTGCCGCCTGCCGGAACGATTCGCATATCGGCGCCACAGGGGCAGGTGATTGCTTCGTCGCCCACTCGGTCCTCTGTTTCGTGGCCGCAAGCGTCACAGGTTAGTTGCTGTAAGACCGCCATTTTTATCCTTCTCCGTCTGGCCGCTTCATGTCCCCTCCTTGCTATTCATCGGAAACCGAGCCCCGCACTTGGTACACACGATTCTCGCGTCAGGGCTGTCTCTACCCTTCCACACTGGGCCGTAATCGACTATCCGCTGGCCTCCACACCGCTCCGGCATCGTCATCAGCTTGGGCGGTAGGAGTTTCGGGCAGGGTGTTATTTCTGGCACAGAAAATCACCATGATTTATATCTGTAGTTGTCGTTGCGCCGTCGCTGGTCGTTACCGTTGGATATTGCGGATACGGTAAATAGTGGGGCGGTATCTGCCAGAAGGGATAAACCGGGTAGCTCGGTGCCGGGTTCGGCCCTTCTAGCGACTGCAGCCGTTCCAGCAGTTCAACCTTTTCCCGCAACAGCTTGACTTCTTCTTTGAGGGTCATGATTCCTCCCTCCTTGCCAAGACTTCCGCTGCTAGGTAGTTAATCGCTCCGAGTAGGTCAACCTCGGCTTGGTCTGCCGGTAGCCGTTGCGACTCTTGCGCCTTCTTCATCGCTTGGCCGAGCGTGTAACCGCTGCCTACCATTCTGCGAATCTGCATAATCGGCTGCTGAGTAAAAGGCTTGTCCGTGGCGTGGCGTTCTTTGCCTTTGCCTGACTGGGCTTGGTTAAGAGCGGCTTGAAGAACGCTTGCAAGTTCGCCATATCCAGGCATAACGAAAAAGTCTGATTCGTCGTGGTGTCCAATGCTTATCGGCGCCTGTCCTGCAAGGCGCTCGGTGTTAAGCCGACATTCGCAAACACAGTCAACCCTGACCATTTCCCCACACCTTAAACACATTGTCGTTTCCACTATCCTCTCCCCCCTTCCCCTCCATTAAAAAAGCCCCCGGCAGCGAACTACCGGAGGCACACAGCACCCAGGAGGAGGGGGGGAGGTGCTGTTTTCATGTTCTTTATTTGTCTTCTGCCGCCGCTTCGATAACGGCTAACACGTCAGCCAGCAGTTCGTCCTTAATCGCCTTGCCTGCGTCAACCGCCTTCTCGATATTGGCCGGGGTTGTCTTGCTGGCGACGTACATGCCGATCAGGTCAGACTTGGTTGGGGTGAAAACAGCAACCGCAACCGATATCACAGGCACGACAAACACCCACCACCACCTCCGAAGGAATGCCTGGCGATCGCCTTCATCAACCTCAATAATTGAGATCAGAGCGAGAAAAACAGCGCCCACAAACGAAAACATAGCGATTGCCGCAGAGAACTCAACAAAACAGTCTAGTCGGCCCAACCAGTACACCAGCCACGGGCTTACAATCGGATCGTTCATATCTCCCCCTCAAAAGAAACGCCCGCCGACTCCGAAGAGTGGGCGGGCGTTGGTTGATTTTTGGCACCCCGATGGCTCGTCCGCTAATCCCGCCTTATGGCCACTCTGACGGTTTCGCTCAAATTGTGGCCTGCCTCGGCTCGGAGTAACGCCGGCTCTATTTTTCTACGCAGAAGCATGCGCAATGTCTGCCGCCAGCGCAGGCGAAGCGGCACCGCCACGAATGACGGGATGACTCAATAAAAAAGGGGCCGCATCTCTGTAGCCCCCTAGCCACACAAAATTCATTATCCTACTTATACCCCAGTTCACTGTAAAAAGTCAAGGCAAAACTTTTTAGTTTAACAGAAAGTGGATTTCAATCAAAATTTTTACGCTACCTTCCCCCACAGCGCCGACCTCACAAAATCCCCCTGCCGGTCTAACCCTCTTTCCTGCACTCGCTTCCATAGCAGCTTGTTCGGTCGCCAGATCGAGCGCGGGGTCCGTTTACACACCGCCTCGCCGTTGAGGTAATGTCGGTCCATCTCCGGTTGCTCCTCGATACAAGAACGGAAGTCGGTCGCCCACTCCAGAAAAGTACGCCCCCCACCGCTCCTGCTACTCTGCACCGTTTCGCAGATAGGCTTTGCGCTTGCGGAAATCTCAAGCTCGTTCAGAATTAGCCATGCCAGCCGATAAGTCACGATCTTGGTATACCAGTGCATCAAGACTCCTTGAGAAAATTATAGACTGCATCTACCAACCCATCGCCACACATCCACTCTGCCGGTAGCAAATACGTTGTAGCTGGCTTAATTTTGAGAGTGGTAGAACTGCACCCGGCATGCTTTATCCGCCCATGCTCCCTAACAAAGTCCGGCCACCACTTCTGCCGTTGAGTAATTCGGAGCAAGTTGTCGCTCATGTGCCCTCCCTTTCTAATTAATACCTTACTGGTAAGCTCCCATTTTGTGTACGCTCCCGTGTGCCACTTTCATTCCCGAAACGATAAACGGTATGCCCGCGCCGCCTTTCGTCGCTCATGCGCCAACCTCGTAAGCCTCACGGCTATCCTTGCTACTCCTGCCGCCACCACTTCCCCATCATCCACACCCTGTCCGGCATCTTCGCCACCCCGCTCTTGGTTTCTCCGCTGTGCCTGAGCTTCGCCGTCTGGTCGATGAACCTGCCGAGACACTTCCAGCACCAGCATTGCACCAACGGTTCGCGCTTCGAGCCTTTAGCCATTATCTCCCCTCTCTGGCGTGCGCCTCGGCGCGTTGTCGCTCGTTGGGCTGCACTCCCGCGTTAACCGGCGTACCGATCCTCGCCATGATCCCCTGTAAGCGCTTCATGTTCGCTTGCCTGTCCTCTTGGCTCATATCGGTGGGCCTGTCCTCTAGGCGCTCTTGGCGAGGTCGTGACGGCAGGTTCTTGAGGATAGCGCCGGGTGCTGGCCACCATTCCATTTCAGGATTAGCCATCACCCTGCGGAAAGATTCACGGAATCGAGGCAGATCAATCGCTTCGGTTACCGCCTGTCCGCTGGCAGCAAAAACCATTACCCAACTGGTCGCCGTCTTATCGACCGAATTGACCTGTGGCGAGTTTTTCAAGTTCAATGGTGCCAGGGCCGTTATCATCCCCGCTGTCATTTTCTTTACCCACTCCTTTGACATCGCTTCCTCCTGCCCACTGGTTCAGGCGGTCTTCTACTACGTCCATTTTCGATTTGTGTTTTGGCGCTAGCTGCTGCTGCACCGCCGGTTCATCTTCCCACCGCCTGTCAGTTATCCAGCCCTGTGCCCATTTAGGGCTATTACCATCCGCAATCAAGGCGGGCCTCCTTGCAGCCTCTTCCTTTGCGGCGGCAATGATCTGCTCCACCAGTTCCGGCGTGTAGTGGGTTATTTTCAGCCACGACTTATCCCATGCTGGCTGCTTGCCTTTTTTGAGGTCAAACGCAGTCCAGAATCGTTCAAAGTCCTTGCGCCGCGCAGCGACAGATGCGCAAAGGGTTTTAGTTTCTTTTCTTTTCTTTTCTTTTCTTTTCTTTTGTGGCGTTTCTGTAGGCAATAACTCCGGGTCATCGTCGCTTTGCGGGGGTTTCTGCTGCAATAACTCCGGTTGAGCGGGGGTTTCTGCTGCAATAACTCCGGTTAAAAGGTTGAACTTCGGGTTAATCTCGGTTCTTGCTTTCCTCTGTGATGCCATCAAAAACCGCTTCTGAACACCAGCCGAAGTCAGCACTTGGTTGGCGTCATAAATCCACCGCGAGAAAACGTCGACCACGAAACAAACTTCTACGATTTCATCAAGTTCCGCAATCTCGATGCCGCAGTGCTTGGCAAATATAGCGCGGTCAATTTCAGTCCACGGCAGGTAATACCCCTCATGCCCATAAACCCGCTCCAGTATTTTCAGATAGATCGCGTACCCCACCAGCCCGAACCGAGATTCTAAATATTCAATTTCCCGGCTGGTGCTGGCATTGGTATCGTGGGAAAAGTATTCAAGTCCTTTCTTTGCTGGTCGTGCCATCTTCCCTCCCTTGTGATACTCTTTCTGCGGCGTCTGGCGGGTGCGCCGAACTGCCCCGTAGCCCGCCGCTCTTAATACCCCACATCGATGGAATCGTTCGGCGGCAGCGAGACGTTCTTGATCTGCCAGATCGGCGTTACCCGTGACGCTATCTCGGAGAAACGAGGGTCACCGGGGCGATACGTGCTTAAGTTTGTAGGCTTTGCTTTCCAGCTTCGCGCCCTGCTGTTTAGCTTGCGTTCCTCGCCTGTGACGACTTCGCTTTTAGAAAAACCCTCTTCGTGCAACGCTCGGCAAGCTTTGCAAAACTTCGGCGGCGGCTTCGTGTCATGTTCGACAGTTACCTGCGTTGTGGTTCCGCAGCAGGGGCAGAGCGTGTCTTTCTGTGTCAGCCATTCGCGGTGTATGGGTCGCGCCATGTCGCCTCCTAGAAAGGGATGTCATCGTCAGGGTTGAAGCTCGGCTGC
>LGVE01157164.1_pt1 | contig 50856 bp, 73 predicted proteins | sample 469871 | NCBI WGS metagenome assembly LGVE01 (sample SAMN03893561, study PRJNA290197) | marine sediment metagenome | material: sediment; isolation source: combined push core samples #3730, #5133, and #5579 collected at Hydrate Ridge | place: Pacific Ocean: Hydrate Ridge | reverse complement strand
GTCCCGCCTTTTTTGTACCTTTAATTCTGGAGGCACCATGGCCGATATACTCACACTTCAAAATCGACTTAATTATGTTCTGCTATCAGGTGGAATTGATTCAGCAACAGTACTTGCCAAACTCATAAACGCTGCCAAAGTTTGCCAGGGCGCCCAAATAGTGGCGGTTATTATAAAATACCCGTCAAAGCACAACGCATGGGAAAGGGCCGCTGCTAAAAACATAGCAAAGCACTACGGGGTTACCTCAATGGAGATTGATCTTACTGGTGTATTCGATGCCTTTGGATCTGCCCTGCTTACCAATTCCTCGGCCGAAATTCCAGAGGGCCATTACGAAGCCGAGTCCATGAAAGCAACGGTGGTCCCACTTCGAAACATTATTTTCTCGGCAATTGTTGCTGGAAAGCTCACCACCGTTGCAGGGCCTATGCCTTTCTCGCTCTGGTTGGGCGTGCATGCCGGCGACCATGCTATTTACCCGGATTGCAGGTTCGGCACAATCCGCTCTTTGGCTCAATGCTTATTTGAGGGTACCGACAATCAATGCTTAATCCAGGCACCACTTATCAACGTGGATAAAACCACTATCGTAAACATTGGACTTGAAATAGATGTCCCGTATGAACTCACTCGAACCTGTTATACCTCAAGAGGTTTGCCATGTGGAAAATGTGGCTCCTGCACCGAGCGGTTAGAGGCATTCGAGAAGAACGGTGTTACTGATCCAGTAACGTATCAAAATAGTAAAGGTTGATTTCCAGGTTAATCCCTATTATTATATAATCATTAAATGAAACCCAGTTCACAGGCTGGCAAGTAACAATCAGTAATTTACCTGGATAGTAATCGAAGCCCACCCTGGTTTGGGCACCTGTGAATCGGTTACTATCCGGGTATCTTTTTCCAGGAGTAATTATGGCGGTTGAATACACGACAACCCGTGATAGTATCAAGTCGGTTAATACCTTAGTGTATGGCCCGTCCGGTGTCGGGAAAACTAAACTCATAAAAACACTCCCGAAACCAGTTATTATCAGTTCCGAAAAGAAAAACATAGTCATAGCCAAGTACGACATTCCGGTTATGCTAATTAAAACACTTGAGGACCTACAGCAGGCAATCAAGGATATCCAGGCTAACACGCATGGGTTCACTGAATGTTGCTTGGACTCAGCAACAGATATTGCCAAGACCTGTTTATCAGAGAAGAAGAGGAACGCCAAGGACGCCCGGAAAGCGTTTTATGATACTCAAGACGAGATTATGGATTGCATTCGTAAGTTACGGGATTTGAAAATTCACACTTATGTAATTGCTCAACACTCACTAATGATGGATGCGGCTGGCCTGAGGATCAACATGCCCTCCATGCCCTCAAAAGCGATGACCGAAGAATTGCCGTTTATGTTTGATGTGGTAATGGCAATGCAAGTCGATAAAGCGGATAAGCGTTGGTTGCAGACTTCGCTATCATCTACATGGTACGCCAAGGATAGTTCTGAGGCCCTTAACCCTGTGGAAAAACCTGATCTAGGAAAGATATTTCAAAAGATCGCAAACTCTTTGGAGAGAAACAATGGCAAAAAAGGACAAAAAGGGAAAAAAGGAAAAAAAGCAAAAAAATGATGCCTTTGACCAACCCGTAAATGGTGAGGGACCAATAACTGCTGGTGATTCCACACCCAAAACTTTTGAAGCGCTTCCAACCAGTGTTCAACCAGCCCAGCTGGTGAAATGCGAAAGAAAGCCAACCCGGGATGGGAACGGGGAGTTGATGAATGCACAGTTCAAAATCATTGATGGCGAGTTCAAGGGTCGGACCATTTTCAATAACGCGAACCTGGAAAACCCAAATGAGCAAACGGTTGAGATTGCTATTGAGCAGCTGAAAAACCACGTAGCCGCTGCCGGGCTGGAAAGCATCGATTCCAAGTGGGATTGGACCCCGTTGCTGAATGTCCCAGTAATGATCCATGTCAAGTTCGAAAAAGGGGACGACCAATACCCAGACAAGAACAGTGTTAACGGTTTTTCCCCTTACGAGCAACACAATGGCAGTGTTGACAAGGCCGCGAAAAAGAAGGGTAAGAAAAAAGGCAATGGGAAAAAGGATAAAGGCAAGCCAGGGTGGTCTAAAAAATAATGCTTTTAACCGGCCCAGCGATACAAAATGAAATTAACCGCACTCTGGAGGTGAGCGAAATCGAGTTCCCAAGGACATATCTCGGTATGTCCTCAATGGGACATCCTTGTATGAGAAAGTCATGGTTCAACTGGCGGTGGTATACACCGGAGGCTTTCTCGTCAAGGATGAAGCGGTTATTCAAGCGTGGTCATAACGAAGAAGAACGGTTTATTGATCACCTAAGATTAATTGGCATAAAGGTTGAGGAAATCGACCCGGCCACAGGCGAGCAGTTCGAGTTCATTTCCAGCGATGGTCATTGCATGGGTCATTGCGACGGAAAAGCATCTTACAGGGGCTTCCGGTATTGTGCGGAGTTCAAAACACACAACAAAGCATCCTACAACCAAGTACGTAAAATCCAGGATGTCAAGCTTTCTTTTCCCACTCATTATTACCAAGGTCAAAGGTACATGCATGAGATGGGAGTTGACTATTGCATATATGGTGCTGTATGCAAGGACAACGATTCTTTACACTGGGAAGTTTTCAAAAAGGATATGGCTTCGGTTCGTTGGTTGCAGGACCGGGAAAAGTCACTCATTTTCGCAACAACAGTACCACCAAAGTTATCACAGCGACCGACTTACTATCAGTGCACTTGGTGTTGGTTTAAGGGTATTTGCCACGGGGGCCAAGAGCCTTGGCGTACCTGTCGGAGCTGCATTAGTGGCGCGCTCGTTGATAACGGGGGATGGGTATGTCTAAAAAGAAAAAAGGAAAGAAAACTAAGTCTAAACGAGCAGCTAAGGGGCTGCAAGAAACACAGCTTTATCTCAGGCCTTTAAAAAAGATTAAAGGGTGCGGAACCTGTCTGCACTATGTACAATACTATTGTGCGTTTTGTCCGGGGGAGGATATCCCGGCAAAGGTTTTCAAAAAGGGTTGCGAGTACCGCAGCAAAGTAAAAATATTTTTCTAGGTGAAAAAATGCAAACAGCAAGTAAGGACTTCACTTTCGAAGCCGCCCACCGTCTCCAAAAGCATGCAGGCGAATGCCGAAACCTACACGGCCACACCTACAGNNCCTACAAAGTACGGGTAACAATCACGGCCGGGTGCCTTGACGCCATGGACATGATTATGGATTTCAGCCATATCAAAAAGATAGTGTGGAATGAGGTGCTTTCTGGCTACGATCATTGTACAATACTCGAGATAAGCGACCCACTTTATGACCTGCTGAAGGGTGAGGACATAAAGGTCATGCCTTACAACTGCTCCCCGACTGCCGAGGCAATGAGCATGTACATTTTCAACCAGATTACTTTTGCTTTAAAAGGTTGCGGTGTGCAACTCGTTTCGGTAATAGTTTGGGAAACTCCCGATAATTTTGCCACTATGGAAGCCACCAAATGAAATCGAAAGGACTCAAGCCTTTTTACAGCAACAGAAATGCCGGGAAGAAGTTAAAAACCGGGGAAACGCTTTACATTGACGAGATTTTTGGTTCGATACAAACGGAGGGGCCATTCAGTGGAAACCCTGCAATCTTTGTCCGTCTTTTCGGGTGTAGCCTGAACTGTGGTTTCTGTGACACACCGCAAGAAGACGAAGCCAAGAAAATGAAGGTAAAGGAAATAGTCATGCGGGTTGAGTCAATAGCGGATGACTATGACAACGGTGCCAATACCAATTTGGTTGTTATTACCGGAGGAGAACCGTTCCTGTATAACATGGGGCCGTTGGTAGGTGAGTTACTGGCCAAGAAATTCTGGGTTCAATTCGAAACCAGCGGTTCAGTTGCACCAAAGGGATTGACATTACCCATGGAAGGGGTTAGAATAATCACATCCCCAAAAACTGCTAAAATAGACAAGCAGATTGAGAAAAACACCCTTGCTTTCAAGTATGTTGTTGACGTAAAACACTGCTCTAAAAAAGACGGGTTACCGGAGGGTGTTTACAGACCGAAGGAAAAGGACTCAGGGCGGGTGATGGTATCACCTAAATTTGTAGAAAAAAGCAAACAGAAAACGGAGGATAATATAGCCAATGCGGTAAAGGTCTGCAAGCGGTACGGGTATTGGTTCACGCTTCAGTATCACAAATTAATCAACATTGAATAGGTGCAAAATGAAAATTGGCAATCTGGTGGAACAGGCTCAGGCAGAATTGAAGGCCGAAAAAGTACGGAAAGGCGTCGATCTTTTAAAAGGCCGAATAAAGGAGCTCGACTCACTCAAGGCAGCGATAGCCGTCGCTGAGTCCCAACTTGAAGACCTTGTAGACAAGGACTTGGACGATGTTTTTTAGTAGCATTAAGGATTTCCAATTAATTGGTGGGGGGGACAAACTCGTCCTCCTCTGGAAGGATGACGACGGGGTGGAGCATGGGTGCGTTATTAATGAGCCTTTCCTGGAATCCTTGTCTCAACAAATGGAATACGTTGAAATAAGCTGTATGGGTTTGCGTGAACCACAAAGCATCCCAGCCGGGTTATCCACAGCAACAGTATCCTTGATCTCAAACCAACTCGAATACGTTACCGGGAAAGACCTGGCCAAGCGTTTCGACCCTGCACTTAAAAAGTCGGTTCAGGAATTGACCGACATAATCCTTGACAAATTGAAGGAACGAGATGAAAATCCGAAAGATATCTAACGATGAAGTAACAATTAGATGCGCTGAGATTGCCAACAGCCTCCCAAAGCACCAGCTATTTTATGGTGTTCCCCGTGGAGGAATAGCACCCGCCTATAGCATTGCGGCAATGTCCGAAGGCGGGGTGGTGGATTCGCCAAATCTTGCCGACTACATTGTAGACGACTTGATTGATTCAGGAGCAACACGGTCCGAGTACATTTCCAGGTATCCGCATAAAAAATTTATTGCCTTATTCGAAAAAGAGGATAACACTGAGTGGTTCGTTTTTCCTTGGGAAGTAACCAAAGATAATAAGGATGAATCCGGCGAAGACATTTTCCTCCGTTTGCTTCAATTTGTTGGTGAAGACACTAACCGGGAGGGACTGGTTGAGACACCAGCTAGGATGGCTAGGATGTACAGGGAAATTACTTCTGGTTACGCTGAAGACCCATCCAGTTATTTCAAAACATTTAGTGAAAATGCTGAAGGGTATGACGAAATGATAATTCTCAGCCCTATTCCATTTTTCTCAATGTGCGAACACCACATGGCCCCGTTCTTCGGGACTGCTACCATAGGTTACATCCCGGACAAGCGTTTTGCTGGTCTTAGCAAGTTCGCCCGGGTAGTAGAAACGTTTTCCAAACGTCTTCAGATTCAGGAAAGACTAACCCACCAAATTGCTGAGTGCATCGATGATTATGTGGCACCATCCGGTGTTGCTGTTGTTGTCAAAGCGCGCCACCTCTGTATGGAAATGAGAGGGGTCCGTACCCACGATGTGTATACAACCACGTCCGCATTGAAGGGTGTTTTCCTGGATCAGCAAGAAACAAGAAACGAGTTTTTGCACCTGATAAAGGACTGAAAATGAAAATCTACATGGCGGGCGGATATTCGATGGGCCTCCATGGTTACCTCTCAAACCCGGCTTATATTGACCGCGAGATTTACAAGCGCCATTATAAGTCGGTACCAATTCTCGAGTCGTATCATTACATCCAGAATGAGAAAATATTCCCCTCTGTCAGGAAAAACAAAGATTCCATATTTCTTGATTCAGGGGCTTTTTCTATGTTCACTCAGGGGATTGAGGTTAACCTCCAGGCTTATGCAGACTTCATCCGAAAGAACAGTAAACTGATACACATAGCATCCAACCTGGATGTTATCGGCAAGGGTAACGAAAAAGCAACCTATAAAAATCAGAAAACGCTTGAGAGCATGGGTGCAAAAATTGCTCCTGTACATCATGCAAGGGACAAGGACAAGTGGCTTGAGCGCTACTTAAATGACGGGTACGAGGACATCTTTTTAGGTGGCATGGTTCCTGAATCTGCGGTATATTTAAAGGAGTGGTTAGATCGAGTATGGGACCGATATCTTACGGACAAGAATGGGCATCCGTTAGTCCGGGTGCATGGGTTTGGCTTAACTACAGAATCATTGATGACAAGGTATCCTTGGTATTCGGTCGACTCCACAAAGTGGGCAATCGCTGCCGGAATGGGATCAATTTTAGTACCCCTCAATCGACCGGACAGGTTCTTTTGGCAGATCACTTTCTCAAGTCAGTCCCCGGCCAGGAAAAAGAGGAACCAACATATCCTGACCATAAGCGAGGACGAGAGGCGCTTGGTGAACAAATTTGTAAGGGACTTTGGCTTCAAACCGAAACAGCTCAGGAACAGCGCAGCGGTCCGGAGGATGTTCAATCTACTGGCTTTCCGGGAAATGCAACATAATTATCCCTGGCCTAAAACTTTCAGCAACAGTCATAGAGGACTTTTCTAGTGTTCAAATTATACAAAATAGATATTGGTAGGTGGGGGGATGTCGGTGCTAAGATACACACGGTTACCGCATCCAGCAGGACGGCACAGTATGCAAACCTAGTGCTCCCTAAAATTAGGGTTCGCCTTAAAACCAAGACCGAGGAATACCACCCTACTCGGTTAAAGGCCAAGGAAAGGCAGGTGGAACTTCAACTTGCGCGGTACAACATGGTCAGAAAAATGTATAACGCATCGAAAAGAAGACTCAAGACCGTTAAAGAGGGTTTAAAAAAGGAGCAGAAGTAATGATGAAACAAGCGTTCTCATTCATTAAGCATGCAATAAACAAGAAAGAAATTGACGACAGGTTGTCTGCCATTCACTGTGTCGGGGATAAGGTTCAATCCTACAACGGGTGGATAACCATGGAGCACCCTTTGAAAGGAATGGGCACTTTTTCTGTTGCTCAGGCCGGGCTATTCCGAGCTGTTGAGGCGTGTAGCTGGGAACCAGACATAAAGGTTACAGAAAAAAACGTGATTCTAAAAAATGGTAGGGTCCGGCTTCAGCTCCCAATAACCAGTGATTTTATAGCGCAAAAACCGCAACGAAAAAACATCCAAAACTGTCCAGAAGATTTGCTGGATCAGCTGGCCCGGGTGAGACCGTTTATTTCGGAGGATGCTTCGCGTGGTTGGTCCACCTCCGTCCACATCAAGAATGGTTATATCCATGCAACAAATAATATGACCATAGTTCGCTCCCCCTCAACCATTGCCGAATGCACAATACCAGTTGAGGTGGTGGATGTCTTGTTGAAATTAAAAGTACCACCTGTAAAGTATAGCATGGGGATGCGTACCGTATACTTCGAGTGGGGAAACGGATCGTGGATGCAGGGCAACTTGATAATTGAAAAATGGCCTGACTTCAAAGAGTTATTTGATAAACGAGCCAAAGTAAAAAGAATTCCTCCAAACCTTCTGGAGGCCGTCCAGAAACTCAAGTACTTTTGCCCGGATGATATACTGTATATCCGAGATAAAGTAGCATTTACTGACACATGCAAGATAAGTGGCATCAAGTTACCCGACACAACTATTAGTTGTAGAAATATCGAAATGGCATTACAATGTTTTGACAAGGGAAATTTTAAGAAACCACTTATTCACTTAACCGGGGATGGCATTGAAGGCGTTATGGCATCAATAAGCGCATGAGCAGAACAGATAATGTTGGGTTGTTTTGGCAGGATGTGGCACCAAAAAAGGGTGGTGCAGTCAGGGAAATGCCCAAAATTCCGAAAACTGGTTGGAAGGCTCCTAAGGAGTTTCCCAACCTTTCGTCGTGTAAAATACTGGCGCTCGATACTGAGACAAAGGACCCAAATTTACTCACACATGGCCCGGGCTGGGCTCGCGGTGATGGGCATATAGTAGGGGTCTCAATTGCTGCGGATGAGAAAAATGCCTGGTACTTTCCAATGAGGCATGAGGTTCAACCAAAGCACAACATGAAACCGAAAAAAGTGCTGGCCTGGCTAAAGACCGTTCTGGAAAAACCAGGTGTTAAAAAGCTAGGCGCCAATTTACAATACGACTTGGGTTGGCTGTGGTATGAGGGTGTGAAAGTAGCCGGCCCGTTTATAGATGTTTTGTTCGCTGAGGCATTAATAAATGAGTCCAAGTTCAAGTACGACCTTGACACAACGGCAAAAGATTACTTGCATGTCGGTAAAGAAACAAACAAACTTTACAGGTGGTGCGCCCGTTTTTACGGGGGGAAGATCGATCAATCACAAAGGGCGAACATTTACAGGTCCCCCCCTCGATTAGTAGGCCCTTATGCTGAAGGAGATACGACGTTACCTTTCGAAATTTGGAAACAACAACGTAAGATATTGAAAAATGAAAAACTCAAGGAGGTCTTCAATCTAGAGGCAAGATTAATACCCTTAATGCTTGACATAAGAAAACGTGGCGTCCGTGTCGATATTGACAAGGCTGAGCGTGCAAGTAAAATGTTACTTAAACGTGAGGAGGATTTCCAGCAACAGATTAAAGCAATTTGTGGATCATACATAAATGTAAATGCATCCGAGTCAATCAAAACCGCTTTCGAATACCTTGGCCTGAGTTATAACAAAACGGAAAAGGGGAACCCATCGTTCACAGCGGCGTTCCTCAAAGATCATCCCCACCCTGTAGCGCAGTTAATAGTCAAGTCCAGGCAAGTAGCCAAAGCACGGTCTACATTTCTTGAGGGTTACATCCTCGATAAAAATATAAACGGGAGGATTTATTGTGAGTTCCCACAGCTCAAGGGGGACGGAGGCGGTACAGTTAGCGGCCGCTTTTCGTCACGCAACCCAAATCTTCAAAACATTCCAGCGCGAGACCCGGAATCTAAACGAATCATTAGAGGCTGCTTCTTGCCAGACGAAGGATTCGACCTCTGGGGAAGTTCGGATCTTAGCCAAATCGAATACCGATTCCTCGCCCACTTCGCCATGGGGCAAGGAGCAAAAATAGTCCGGGAGATGTACCGGAAAGACCCTGAGACCGATTTCCATGAAGCAATCAAGATAATGATCCATGAGATTGTCAATGTGTTGCTGTCAAGGAAAAACACCAAAAGCATTAACTTTGGTTTAGTATACGGAATGGGGAAAGCGACACTAGCAGGAAACCTTGGCGTTGGCCGTGGTAAAGCAAATGCCCTAATGAGTGCATACCATACGGCGGTACCATTCGTCCGGGCTACATTCAATCACTATATGGAACAAGCACAGATCCATGGTGTTGTCACCACAATTCTTGGCAGGCGTTCAAGATTCAAGTTGTGGGAAAGTGCTCATGATTACGGTTCACCAGCGCTTCCTTACAATGTGGCATACAAAATTTATGGTCCCGGGGATATGAAACGGGCCTACACCCACAAAACTCTTAATCGCCTGCTCCAAGGTAGCGCTGCCGATTACATGAAAATGGCAATGCTCAAGATGTACGAGTCCGGGGTTTTTGATGCAATGGGAGGCGTTCCTCACCTAACGGTTCACGATGAAATAGACTTTTCCTTTAATGAGGGGGACACAGAAGCGCTCCTGGAAATGCGTCATATAATGAATAATGCAATGAAATTAAAGGTACCAATCCTTTCCGATTTCAAAGCTGGTCACAATTGGGGTGAGATAGAAGATTATGCAATCGCGGCTTAGTTCAGCATTTGAAGTGTTCCTAAACTACGTCACCGGGATATTGGTGGCGTGGGTAATAACTATTTTCCTATTGCCACTTTTCGGGTTTCAGGTTACAGCAACACAAGCATGGGAAATAACCCTAATCTTTACCTTTACCAGCGTTATTCGGTCATACATTTTCCGCCGAATATTTAATAAACTAGCAAAGTAATTGGTGCAGCATAACCGTTCTCGGGATAATATGTAGTCATCAAATCGAGAACAAATAAACAAGAGGACATGATGGCTACTTATCGTAAAGACCGGGAAGAAAGAGAAAAGCGTTTTTCAAGTGATAAAAAATACTTTCGCTTTGTTTATCTTGGGACAAAGAAAATAGATAACGGCTGTGGTATGTTGGTCGCTGGGCACTTCGGGACTCTTATCAACGAGCGCCTTGAAATGAAGAAGGAACAGGACGCCAGAGCAAACCGTCACTGGTGCCACACATATCCTGCCCATGAATTTGAGGCACGAACAAAGGAACAGCTTTGGGAAGGCATAGGTGAGTACATCAAGAATTATAGGACACCGACTAAAGGGGCTATCCTAACCTGCAATGGGAGACAATACAGCATACCGGGGGTAACCGAATAATGGATAACTACCGAGCGATTGAGCAGTTTATAAAAAAGGAGCAACCTAGGTTAGTTCGGGTGACCTTTACACGGGGAACGTTTATAATACACATTATGGAATTTCCCGTTGAAGAAACTGCCACGCACTACGCAGGCGTAAACAAAGAAGGAAGACTTACCCCTTTCATTATCAGTGCAATAGACAAAGTAAATTTTGCAGACTACACATTAGAGGCAATAAGATGATTTATCCAGAGGCTACAGTAATTTGTCAGAAATGCGACGAAGTGATCTATACCACACTGAAAAAGGAAACCATTAAGTGCCCATGTGGTGAAAAAATCCAAGTTCGTGAGCCAGGGGACGAAAATATAATCCGTGCATATAATGCAAATAGTGTTGGTGAAGCTGTGGCTGAGGCCATCAAAAAGGTAACGCCTGTAAAGGCTGCGCCAAAGAAACGCAAAGCAGGTGCAACAACGATAGCCCGTGAATACTACGAGCGATGCTACAAAGATTTCAAAAAGGGTAAACTTGATCGTAAAGAAATAGTTAACCACGTTATAAACGAACTCGGGGTAAATAAAGGCACAGCCGGGGTTCAGTGGAGCAAATTCATAAAATCAAAGGGGTAATACCATGGCCAGCAAAGCACAAAAAGCGAAAGCAGAAAGCATTGAGTTAATGACCGAACTTTTCGGCGAACCGGACAGGTGGGGTCATTTTAAAATGGATGTACTGGGTGACCTCCGAAGAATTAAGTGCCAGAAAATCTCGTGGCGATATGAAACCAAGATTGGAAAAAACTGGGTGCGTAGCCTGAGCTCCAACTATACCGCCAAGAATTCCAACGACTTGCTTCAAACCATAAAACGGGGGACGCTGTTATGAGGAAGCATTTTAGGGCACTTTTCCTTTTGTTTGGATTCACCACCGCTTTGCTTTTCGCTGGGTGGCTTGAGTTGAAGGACATGGTCGAGGGGGCTAAGACAGTAATTGAAAATGCCGAGTGTGATAACTCCCGGGTAAACGAATTGCTAGACCTGGGATATGACGAAACCCAATTAAAAAGAGTATGTGGAGAAAACCCAAATGACTAGCAAAGAATTAGTAATCGAGTTAATGACTAAAACCCGGGATGAGTTTGCAAAAAATGCTAACGAGGTTACCGGGATTCCTGAGGAGGTATTCAGCACCTCGGATAAGATGTTAGTTGACGTTATTTTAAGCCAAATGCCCGAAGAGGTCATGGACAAGGCTGTTACTCACCTAGGGCTACGGCTCAGGACCATTCTAAATATCGCTGCAAAGGAGGGGCTCAAGGGTTCAAGGCCTAGCCCAAAGGCATCAGATGGAATGGATGATGAAATGATGGTGAGAATACTTTCTAATATGGATGACGAAACACCGGTTCAATAAAACAAAGGGGTGAACCTAATTGCTAGGAACACCCCAAACTCCTATCCCCGCCAGCCGCCTCCTCCCCTGCTGTCCAAGTGAATAAAATTTTTATAAAGCTTTATACCTAAATGCCCACGATACTTATTGGCAAGGTAGGTATACGCCTCATGTAACCCAACGTGGGTGGCGCCAACCTGAAAGTCAGCAGCCCTACCAATAAGATGCTGCGACTTTGAGGAATATGGGACGTAGAACGGGTTGCTCCTTTTCTGTACCTCTTCGTTGTATTCTACACAACGATTACCACTAGTAATGTTTATGAGCACCGGTTGCCCTGTCTCGGCTCTTTGGATTTTACTTAAATACTCATGTAGGTCAACGAGAACGTCCATTAACTTACAATCCACGGTGTCCTGACCGCACCCGCACTTACACTCAAACTCCCAGCGACTGAACTTAGCTGCTAGATCACCCATTGACTACCTCCGGTGGTTTGTTCGCCTCTTCGGCAACTTTAACTTTTGCAGCACCATTATCCCTGACAGCTTTTACCAACGACCGCCCTGCTGTATACAGGCCACCAAGAGCGGTTACATAAAAGGCCAGATCCTTTGACCCGCTTTGTGCAACGGCTGCAACGTTTTTCCCAGCTGTAACGGCATCCCCTGCTGAGTTAAGCACAACCTTGTTACCTAGCATTCCGCCAATGGTGTCAAGGTCTAGGCCTAACGCCTGTGCCGCTACCACTGCAACACAAATGTAAATTACTTTAAGTTCGGATTTTGTTTCACCCATTTCTTCCTCCTGTAGTTTTCCTTTGTTCATTATCTTGGTGCTGACTTAGCATTTTAACAAGCTGCGTTAACTGCCCTTTCAATTCTCCGAGGTCTGAAAGGACCCGCATGTAACGGTCATCCATTACCCGGATGTCACCTCGCATTGTAGACAACTTGCCCGTGTTTTCATTAACCAAGCGGTGTAGTTTATTGTGCTCATCAATGTTGGTCAACTTTAGATCCGCTATCTTATCAGACTCGACTTTAACCACAGCCGGAATCATTTTAGAAGCGGATGCAATGTGCATACTGGTAAACATGAAACTAGCACCAAGAATAGCGAGGGCTACTAACCCTGCTATTTTGGCCTGACCTCTGAATGCAATTGATTGATCTCGTTCCAGGAAAAGGAGGGTAATCTCATCCTTGTTAACACAAGCACAATTTTCCCTCCTTTCTGGCCCGTTGTATTCCCCGGGCATCAAGCCTCCTTACTCAGCTGTTACCTCCATAGGTGGGGCGTATGGAATTTCGGTAGTTGTAGTTGTTGTTGGATTATAGGATTTATAAGGCCCGTGGTACTGAGTCTGAGCAGTATCCAAAGAATGCTTTCCGTAATCGGTCAGGAAGTAAGCGCCAAGGCCAAAGGTAACAGCATCAATAACCTTGTCAGCTGTATTCCAACCACGATGATCCGGTGGCCTTGTTTCCAGGTCTTGCTTGAACTCAAGTTCAGGCCTGAAAGTAATCTTTTTAGGAAGCAAAGCTGAAAGAGTTGGGGACAATTTGACCATCTCCATTTCCATGTTAAAACCTGAATCCTTATAGGAAGCTTTCTTTGCTTTTGCCCTTGCCAAGTGCGGTTGCATATAAATCCAATCCCTCTGTACTGCTGCACCTGTTAGCTCGGTAGTGAGCTTGCCTGCTGTATCATACAGTTTCAGGGTACTGGTCTCAGTTCCGCCTAGACAACCCGTCAAAACCACTGGCGCCATAGCCATACATATTGCTGCTCTAATTCCCATCTTTTCTTCCTCTAGTTATGGTTATTGAATAGTGCTTACAGCACCTTGAAAGCCCTTATCCTTACCGTTCCAGTAAAACCGCTAAACCCAACAATGCCACACTTGGTGAAATTAAGGGTATCCGTAATTATCTCAGTGTAAGGTCCTGGAACCGTGTATTGAACAGATCCAACGGTACCCATTACCCTTGGCTTAACATTTCCGGCTGTTCTTTCCAGCAACATAATGGATACCTTTACCGTATCGCCTACGCTGACGAGTGAGTTTATAGTAACGCCAGTATTGTTAACGGCAGTGGCTGTCCAGGTTCCGTCCCCGTTATACACCCAACCCGCTTCCCCGGTTGCGTCGGCATCGACCCACAAGTTATTGATCTCCTCATACCGAGCTTTTCTTTTCTTTTGTCGAAACCAATTCCAAAATCGTAGTCCCATTGATTACTCCAGTTAGTATTCCACAATGTGGCCTTCCAGGACGACGGTCAGGTTAACTAGGTCGGTCAAGTCGTCCTGCACTATCATTCCTAGTTGCCCAAATTGGTCAATCCTTATTGCCACGCCCATTTTATTTTGCCCGTTGAAAGTGAGCCTCCAAGCAAAACCGTTTATTCCCTGATTAGGGTGACTAGCGGAGTAAGCAGCCCAGTCGTACCCCAATAAGGCAAGATCGCTGTTTTTCTTTAACCCGAAAAGGTTATCAATCCTATCAGTTGTTTGGTGTCTGAACAGCAGGCCTCTTTCCAGGCCTCCAATAATATCACCAAATTTGTTCAAATCAACTGCTCCGCTACACTCGCAGACCATCATTAGTCGGGTAATATCAATGGAGGACGGAACTGACGGGCTTCCGGTCCTGAGGTGAAAGTGTACCGGGGTGATGCTCCCGTCCACCGCCATGTTTATGTTGCTAACGGTAACCTCACTTCCAAGTTCATAAGCGTAATCTATGGCGTAGTCCAAGGTGATAACGTTACCGGCATCTATGTTAAGCACAGTCCCTGAATAATAGGCGTTGTGGGCTGCGTTTATTATCCGGATATGATCGCCAACGGTAATGCCCACAACTGAGTCCACAACTATTACATATCCGTTTACTATTGCAACGGCTGAAAGCGCGGTTGTAGCTAAGAGTTGCGCTAGCGGGAGTATCAACAGATCAGACGTTTGGTCCTGGATGTAAACGTCGAAGCTTTCGTTGGTCACATTTACATCCGCTTCGTTGGTAACAGTGACATCTAGGTTGTCGTTTAATACAGTGACATCCTTCTGCTTTCCTGTACCTCTGGATACCACGGGAGGTCTTACTATGTTTGGTTTTACGGGTGGTCCGTCCTTTGCCATCATTCCCCCTTATACGTTTACTACTCTAATATCTTTTGGTGTTTCAGCTCGGCGTTGGACTATATTTGCCTCCACCATTACCGATGCTCCGACACCGAACCCTTTGTCGCAATAAACCAAGCGCTCCTTTCCGCTTGCAGATTTAACTTTTACGTGGGTCTCAGATATAACTCTCGAAATTGTTAGTATCTCAGCCATCGCTTAGCCTCTCAGTCTCAATGCTAGTTTGAATTTGAAGGGAGTCAGGAGTCAGCAACATATTGAACTCAATCCCTGTCAGGATACCACCGACTATTTCGCCCTCCCTTGTATTCACCAGGATAGGAACGTTGTAGTCTGGGATACTTTTCTTAACAAGGGTAGCGGTTGACAAAGCCCGGTCTGAGTCGTTGGCGTTTATAAACTGCGTCCCCCTATGGATTTTAGAAATATCATCTGTGAGTATTGCACTCACGATTCCATCCGCTGGCCTGTCCCCGGGAAGTCGTTGAACTATTAAAGACATGTTCCCCCCTATGATACCGTGATATAGAATACCACGTTAAAAGTGTAGCCGCCGTCAACAAGCATGTTGCTGTCAATGGTGACTTTGAAAAGCTTTACCGTGTGATCTATCGACACTGCCGCCCTGAAAGGAACGTAGTTTACGTCCCCGGTTAATGTGGTTATACCTTTACTGTCAGTCTCACCCGTCGCCACTCCTGAATACCCAATGGTATTATAAGTGTAAGAACCAACAACCGGAAGTTGCAGGGTGGTGGGCTTATCCGGATCGTTGCTTTTGAATAATTGCTCAATTTCTCGGGTCCTGGACGAAGTCCCTGCTTCTGAGATTGTTCCTGCGGTTGACCTTACGTCGTCAATCACTACGTTGTTAGAATGGTTGATTGCTATGTAGACTGTGTCACCCTTCAACCATTTTGCCTTGTCAACCCCATATAGGCTTATTTTCAAATCTTCGTCTATCTGGGAATCGAAGAGGTAGGAGGCCCCCTCCTGGGAGCCACTATTAAGGTGAACTACTACTGTTTCTTCGCTCATGTTATACAAGCTCCAATGATAATTGAACCGCTTCTTCGTCGGTTCCGCTTAAAGTCCAACTCCAATACTTTGTATAATAAGTTATATTGCATAAAGAATCACCAGAAATTGCGGTTGTTACTGTGCCGTTTTCTTCTGGTGTTACTGTACCCAGATTAGTCCTAGTCCCATACTCGGAGGATACCAAACCATAACAGGGCTTGGTCAATTTTCCTTCCCCATTATGGAATTCCAAGTCCTCGTCCGTTACCTCCTCAACCACTAGGCCATTACTTATCAAACTAACATTTGTGAGTTCGGAGGTGACCAAGCGAACTGCTACCCCAGACCATGGCACCCTGTAAACCTTTATAATGAAGGAACCGTCTTCTTGTTCTTCGGGAACAATCGTATGCCCTGAAGCGTTGAGAACCGTTCCCACCTCGACCCTATTCCATCCGTCCTTTTTCTCAATTGCAGTACGGAGGGAGCTGAAGTCGTCACCCTCAGAAAAGGTGTAGGTGGGTGTTGTTATTTGGTCGAACTTATCGGAGTCAACAACATAATGAGGAACCGCTATTATATCGCCGGCATACAAGGAGTTTATTTTACCGCCTAACTCGTTAACTATGTTCCTGATTACCGAAAGTGGGGAATCACCTATCGCAGTAACATTGCTTTCAGTAAGGACTGGGTCCGTTGGGAGCATCCAGGTTACCGTTTCCCCCTCAAGAGCGGCAAGGGCGTTAACTATTTGGCTTGCCTTTCCACTGACTACAAATGATTCCGGTACCTTTGACGCATAGGGGAAATCCAGGAGCACAGCTTTTGACATAAACTGTACTGAGTACTGATACCTTCCTGCTGCCTCATTTCGCTCCTTGCCAGTAACAACAAAGTTAAATGTCCTCCCCATTGCGGTTACTGTCACATCCGCCCCAATTGGGATGCTCCGGTAAACGGCCTTCTTTATTACTGTTGCATTACATGACCCAACATACTGTTCCCGTGTAAACCTGAGCTGGGAAACGGAATTTACTTGAACTTCGGTACCGTCAATTTCGACCATAGCTGCACTTTCGTCGGAACTGGATTCTGGCAACATTGCATACGGTTGGGTGAAATCCTTTGTTAAAGACGTAGTCTCTTTGATTCCGTAGCCCTGAGCAAAGTCCTTTACAAGGTAACCTCCGCTTATTGTGTACTTTTGTAAAAATTCCTTGACAAGCAGCGGATTCATTTTATATGTCTGAACCATATCGACAACCAGCTTGCTTGCCTCTCCGTAATCCTGAACAAAGTCGACAACATGGTACCTGCTTTGGGTGTAGTGTTGCAGCAGTTCGACTAACATCTCAGGGCTTTCACCATATTGCTGTACCATTTCCAACAGCATCTCGATTCCGTAATACTGAACCATGTCGGTAACTAGGGAAGCCGCACCGATCCCGTATTCCTGTACCATGTCAACCACAAACTTATCCACAAGCGCATAATTCTGGACCAGGTCTACGTAGAGCACCCCGGCAAGTATCTCTGGTATTGATGCGGTAAAAAGGGAGTCAGTAAACGACTTAGCAACAACATCTATTTCCGTTGAGGACATAACGCTATTGGATATTCTCTCAAAGCCTATCGCACCTCTCAGGTGAAGGGTTGAGTCCCCTATTTCCCCAGTACCAGCTAACATGTCAGAGGTGGCCCCGGCCATGGCTTCAATGGTATCGTTGCTGAGAGTTTCTATGCCACCGGTCCCTGCTGTAGTGTCATAGATATACATTAAGCCGACATTTCCTGAGGAGCTATAAGTTGCTGCAACGTAGTACTCATGCCCTGCTTCCCAGTCCGTTACTGTTGATTTTATGTTCCCACCAAAAGTACCAAGCTGTAACGTACCAGCATTGTTTACCGCCAATGCGTATGAGTCATTAAGCCCTTGCTGCCTGTCTATTAAGTAATGATACCTATCGGTAGGATTTCCAATGTCGTCTGTGGGTGAAAACAAACATTCTACAGTCAACAAGTCTGTTATATTATGGTCTTCATGGTAACCAAAATTGATGTAATCATCTGTGGCGTCAAACTCTATTAGTTTGCCAGTTGCTCCATCTATCAGATCGCCTGATAGCATAGTGCCATTAGAAGTCCCATGTTTTGCCCTACTAGTGGAATCTAATACTTGAGGTGCAGTACCGGATGGGTCAGTGGCAAAGTGTGACACAAAAACCTCCTGGTCTTTGTACACTTTTGTAGCAGGAAAAGAACCGGTTTCGCCCACGTAGCCGGTTATTCCTTCAGCATAGTTAACTACGAAGTTGTCAAAGCTGCCTCCTAATGTAACTGAGGCCCACCAAACTCTTGCCCATAAGGTTATGTACACGTCTTCTACTGTGTAGCTTGTTTCTGTGGTCAATGCAACAAAAGAAGCGCCATCCAAGTAGTAACAGGTAATTGTAGTGCCGACTCTTGAAATCCTAAGGGTACCAGACAAATCACGGGAGCCTCCAGCCACGCCAGTGCTCCCAGATATAAAGCTCCTATAAGGTCCGTATGCTGTATTATATACTGCTGATGCAGCGTAATTTTCACATGCGTGCGGGGGATCATCTTGGGCTGTTCCACACACAATTCCGAAAGCCCAAGCATTGTCATTAGACGGCACTTCATCTAGTATAAAATCTACCTGTACGTCAAAGTCACCAGACAACTTAAACAAGGATCTAATATACGGATAAGATATGGCAGCAGCGTCAAACCGTAGGCTGTCATTCTGTACGCTTATCGTTCCGCTTGTGTCCCCGCCATCTGCTGAACTGTGTATAACGTCAGTCCACAAAGCACTACTAGGTGTGTCACCATTAGCGCCTGTAAAATCGTCAGCAATTGGCGAGTATTTTAAAATAGTGTCTGCTGAGTTTACTACAAAGTTATCAAAATTTGTAGTTGATGTAATTGAAGCCCCTGTTTCTGCTTTTAGTTCTATAAAAACGGGGCCGGTGTAACATCCGGATGAAGAATAAAGGGCAACAAATCCAGACCCGGTATTATAGGATATCGTAACAACGTCAGAAGCTCTTGTAATTTTAAATGATCCACTTGTGGCTGTTACTGCGTCAAAGTCACTTCCCGCATCAATAAAATCTATGAATATTCCTGCTGTCACTCTGTGCAATCCAGAAACGTACCTTCTATCAATATAAAAAAGCTGATCATTTACGTCAAGATTGTTCTTTATTGATAGTCTTGCTAGCCAAAAATGAACGTCAGGAGCACTTACATCCCAATCAACACTTATCGAAAAGTCGCCAAGGAAGGATGAGTGACTGATTAAAGTATTCCTATCCAAGGAAGCACTTATAGAGCAGTTTAACTTGTTGCTTAGTATTCTAAACCCTTGCAGCCCTAAATAGTTATACCATAATAACTCATTAGGTGAATCACCGCTTGTTCCTGTAAAATCGTCACTAGCTTCCGCCGGAGTCACTGTCGTGGGGACAGTGTCATTGTCATGAGCATCTTTATCGTAATAAAAAGCAAGCTCAGCTCCGTACTTTTCAAACCCCTCTGGGTAAACGACAGAATCCGCTTCTAAGGTAAAATTATCAAAGCTTACATCTACGGTAGGCCCAGCGGCCACCCATTCCCTAGTACGCAAACGGATGTAAGCTGTACCAAGACCAAAATTCGTTCCAGAAAGAAGGACAACCCACCCACCATCGTAATACTCGCAGTAGATGGTTGCTCCGACACGCCTCACGCGAAGCTGGCCAGAAATGTCAGCAGAGCCTCCTAGTGCAGTAGTTGGAGCGATAGCTGCACGATACGGCCCACGGGAGGCGTTTTCTCTGTTTAAATAAATGTATGATGTTGCTGATTCCCCATAGGGGCTGTCAGATATATAAAGGCCAAACTGCCAGTTGGTGTCTGGGCTAGGAGCGTAAGCCAAGGCGAAATCAACGGCAACCGTAAAGTCTCCATCCACCGTGTATATACTGTGTACCATGGGAGCTGCTACTTCACCAGGAACAACCATTCTAAGCTTGTTATTCCTTATTTCAACTGTTCCGTTTGTGCTTCCGCCGTCAACAGAATCATGTCCTGCTAACCAAAGGTTGGTATCAGGGACTGAGCCGTCAACACCTGTGAAGTGATCACTAGCCCCGTGTTCGTTTATCTTTGGGACTCTTACCATGAGCTTTGCGTAATCTGTTTCCCATGTAACCCTTTCAATAAAGCATTGATTTTCAGTCACCGTGTCTTCTAACGCTATCCTATTTAGGTAGTAGTCAGGATCAACGCGTATGTACATCTCTGTTTCTGGTTTTCTAAACCTAGTTGTATAAACAGCAACACCTTTTGTATAAACGATATTGCTCACTGTTCCTGAGTAATAGCGATTTGTGCTTCCCGTATACAGAACGCCTATAGACAATTGCCTTGTGCCAGATAGATTTTCACCTGTGAATATGTCACTTCTGAATATTCCGTTTATCCAAAGCTCTAGTGTATCCCCATCCCTGACTTGGAATACCACATGATCAACTTGTCCTGGTACCCTACTGATAGCGAATGATTTAAATACCCCTCCAGAATCACTTTGGTGATTTAACTGATAGGTCACAGAGGTGTCAGAGGACGCTGCTGCGGAAATACAGCCACGGCTATAGTAACTTCCGGCGGTTGCGAACCCAAATATCCCAGCGTTAGCAGCCCCGTTATCAGGACAGCACATACACTCTAGGGTAAAGGAACCACCTGCTGGGCCATCAACATCGGTTTTGTAGTAACCGTCACCATTCATCCTGAGGCAAGACCCGCCTAGGTGTGTTGTTGATTCTTGTATGCTACCGGTTCCACTTGCCCGGGTCATTGCCGTTCCTTTCAGTGTTGCAAAGGTCGTGGCACCGACAGCCCCATTAACCGGGGATGCATAGACCACGCTTGTGTCGAAATACGGAATAATATCTTCAACCAATAGGTCCTCGAAAACAACTGAGCAATCTAGGGATTCTGTCCCTGTTCCGTTTGGTATTTCTGGTGGCCAATAAAAATCATCGGAGGTAACCGAAATATTACTGTATAGCAGCTCCGATGTTCCTCCAAAATCACCGGAGGTCCTAAGCAAAATCTGAACTGGATCACTGAATGTATGGGTAAAAGTAAAACCTGAGGTGCTTCCGTCCCACTCCCACCTATCGTTATCCCATACATAGGCAGTCATTACACTACCTACTCTCTTAATCCTTAACTTGGTGTTTGTCAGGGATGTGCTATAAACAGGGCTATCAACGGTGGAGTTAGCGAAGAATCTTGTACCAACGTTGTATGGTAACTGTAAGTTCAGTTCGCAGTAGGTATTATTCAATGGCTGGATGCGAAGCTTAGCCAGGTAGGAGTAGCTGCTGCTTGGGGAAACTGCTGAAACCACCTCTATGTCTGTGGATACATCAAAATCACCAGTCAGGAAAAACTTTGATGTAACTTGACCGTAGGAATCATCCGTAGAGTTGATTATATTAATCCGCAATGCATTTCCTGCTATTGTGGCTGCGTCCAAAGAGTTGTATTTATACTCCTCCCAAAAAATGGTGCTTGGCGGAAAGTAGTCGTCACCGTTGAATAATCCAGTTAGGTCGTCAGATGTACGAACTTTTTTTAGTATGAGAGGAATGGCTTGGGTTACCAATTCCGTACTTTGGGTTGGTACCTTAAGATCAATTTTTTTGTTTACGTTAAAGCCAGGAATCATTTCAATCACCTATCAATGGGTACATTTTTTAGATCTGCAATATCAGCGCCAGTGTAAAACTCGTCATAGTGACACGATAAACACAGCGAGGAATAAACAAAGTCACCGCCAACCATAGTCTCGGGTTTATCGTTAACATTAAGCAGCAACATTGGTTGCCTACATTCCGGACATTTTAAACGGTGCTTTTCTGCCTTCTTCTGGTTTTCCCTGGCCTTCCTGGATACCTCGTTTTGCTTTTCCATGTTTGCGTCTAGGCGCTCTTTTACGAGCGTTGTAAGATGCCCGATAGAAACAAGCTTTCTTTCGGCTTGCTTTAACAAAGAAAAGAAATCAGCCAGTTGCCTAGTTGTATATGCGTCAAGTCTCATATCAGCACCTCCATTCGTGCCATGTTCTTCGGTCTATCCGATAGCCTACTGCTGTCCTTCTGGTACCACAAACACTTACGCCATACCTATCCAAATATGTGTAATAATCAGGACTGCAAAGAGCACACCCGTTGTTAACGTTACAGGAATAGGTATCGTACCAATCGCAACTGAGAGGATTAACCTCAGCAGGGATTGCCAAGCAGTTTGGATACCCATCGTAAGTGTATAACCTTTCGCCGCACAGTGTAACGGGGTTGGTGGAGTACTCCCCGTCAGACCGGACAAGCCCTATTTTCCCATATTCAGTAAATAGTAAAGACCCGTCAATGGTCTGTACTGTCCAGCTTCTCCCATCCTCTGCCACTGTAACGCTATGAACTGGGTCAAACTCATCCTGAGGAAGGCCAGATCCGTTTGGGTTGTCATACGAGCAACTTCTATCTTCGTCATTGTAACAAGTTCCACCCGGATAACACTGCTCTGACCAGCGCCTGCTCTCAACCAGGACCCAGGAACCGTCCACTGCCCTGAAAGTGTAGGTGTACTCCGTTGCACAGGCATCCGCCACCGAGATAAAAAGGGTTCCACAAATGTCCTCAGAGTGCAAAGTAATATATCCTGCCTTTGTGGTTATGCTTTGGGTCTTGCTTCCGTTATCATCCAGGAAATGAGTCTCGGCCTGTCCGCTCATGTACGTGAAAGGAGCAAGCCCACCGTTTATGTAAAAGATACCACTGCTGTAATCAGCCATGACGGACGGGGAAGTAATTTCATCGAAAGTCACCGGGGTAGCCTTTTCGCAGCAATCCAAACCTGCAAGCTGCTGCCTAACCGTTGTAGTCCCACAGTTCGGCCCCTTTGGCCCTACTGGCACTATCCTGGTATTGTCACCATAAATATCTTTATACTTTTGTGCACCTCCTTTTATCCCAACACCGCCACGATAGATGGTGGTAGTCTCAGCACATTTAGGCAGAGGCATCCCGGGCGGGTGGCAGCATTTCTGCTCATAAAATTCAGGGTCGGAAATGTCCCCGGTGGTTTCGTCGCAGTCTACATAGCCCTCCACATAGGTTTCCGAGCCAATAAGTTTTCTACATGAACTTTGATTCTGAGGACAAAACAAATCACCGTCTCCGCAATCCGCTGATTGCTCAACTGTCCTCCGGTCAACCGTTTCACCTGAGCATTTACATTTTGTCAAGTAGTTAACCAGTTTATAGCACGAAACGTTGTCTGGTGTTACGTTTAAGTCCTGGCCATAACTGCAAAACCTTTGCGGATCATCAATTGTCTCGTCTACCGGAGGAGTCTCAAGTTCGGTGTCGTCCACCATACCCTCGAAAAAACCAACGGCCATTACCGTGTCCTCAGTCGAGTCAATGGACACTTCATATTGGGCGTAAGTAATGGTCCCTGTAATACGAACCGAACCACTAACCGAAGTCCCGAGGTAGGCAACACTGTTGCTGAAAGATTCCTCCACGTTCCCAGCGCTTACAAAGCCATGCATGGTTATTGACGGTGTTCCGGTAAAACGCCTCTCCGTGAAAATTGAGGATTCCCCATCTAGCGAATACGTTTGGTCAAACTCCTCGGTTATTATAATGGGGCCAGAAACCACATCCCCGCCAAATATCTTTAGGACTGTTTCTGCGTCGTGGGAGGTGTGAACATTAACCTGGATGGAGCAGTTGTCCCCGTTATATGAGCATACCGAGTAGTTTAGTTTCTTGACCTCTTCATCGAATTCCGCCAAAGTTAAAGGTGGCTCAGCGTTTCCGCTTTCGTCAAGTTCGACTTCGTTTGATTCCTCCGACTCTGGGTTTATACATGGGTCGGTATCAAAAACGGAGTCTATAAAAGCGGCTGTCTCAGCAGGGCTTACTTGGTCAACTGTGAATGCCGCCTGCTCGACCAATATCCAGGCAGCACCATAATCATCTTCCAGGATTCCAACTGCTATTGCTTTGTCTTCATATTTTTTCATAATCTACCAGTATTACTGCTCCCGTACAGGTTGCATAGTAAACTACCGCCCTCTTTTCGTCGTCCCCAATTGCGCTCCCAACAATCCGGAGGTCATCGGTACCGGGACAAGTCTCCAAGAGGTAGGCCACGCAAGGCGGGATCTCCAAGGGCTCACTCACAGTTTCCGTGGTTCCGTCTTCCGCCTGAAATGTTACCAACGCTGATTCCTCAACATTGGTAATGGCGTTTTTAGAATCGAGGTCAAAATTGTAAGTGTCGTCAAAGGAGATTAGGTCTTTACAATAAAAACCATGCGCCGTTGCCGAAATGGTTAGGATTGAGAAATGAGCCTCTTCAAACTCAATTCCGGTAGGTGTTATGGTATACCCAACTTCTGGGATAACATTCCCAACGGCGTCATAGCAAGGGCTCCTGGAAATAACTGCCGCTCCTGAACAATAAAAAGGAAACGGCATAAAGGTAGCCTGTGCCACTATTATGTCGAAATTCCTTTTCCTGGCTACAACTGTTTTTTCCACCACATCGCCAATGCTTGCACCAATGGTCATTTCCAACGCTGGATCACTAGGCCATACATAAAAGTTGACAAATGTTTCCACCGTTCCGTCCGTTGATACTGTTACGTTGCACCCGTCCTCTAGGTAGGACCTTGCCGATACCCCTGAAAGGGCCAGGCTGTACATCTGGACTAGGTCGTTTGTGTTTACCGAGGCTGCTTTTACCTTCTCGGGTTCGATAAAAACCCAGACACTCCCCCGAGTGTCCGAGTCTTCCGAGACCGAAATAGTAACGTCCTCGTAATTGTTAGTAGGCATAAATCTCGTCCGTTATTGTTTCCTGAGCGCAGTAGTCAACCACTATCACTCGGTTTGCGTTTCGGTGGAGGTCTTCAGGTAAGTCGTCTTCATCCTGTGAGACTGAGCCGTTAATTGACACCCCTCCGATACACCCGGCGTCACCGTCATACGATTCCGAGTTGGGTGGTGGGTCTAGGACCTTATGTACCACCCCGCCCTGATAAACTGCGTATGCCACACTATTATACAAGTTTTCGTCAGCTTCCGCTCTAGGTTCCACCACTACCGAATAGGAATAGCGAGTCACATTATACTTGATAATGGCAGTCCCATATACAGCAACATCTGAGTAAGCGTACCCATTCGAAACTGAAAGGGTAGCGTTGACATCTGCTCCCTTGGAATCTAGGGGACTGGTCAACCATTCCGTGTGAACAATGTCCCTTCCTGGATACTTAAGTTTTTTGCTATCGGTAAGCTTGAAAAACACGGATTCGGTTTCAACGTAGTCTTCCCGGATAGCGCCGCTGAGTGTTCCCCTGCTTAGATGCAACTCAAAGGCAAGGTCCTCAACAAGTGGGTAAACGTAAAGAATAGTTGCCATGTTGCCGTCAACCATTCCGCAATTGACGGTAGCGCCGAAATCCTCGTTGTAGAGGTACGACGCTATCGTCCGGACCATGTTGGCCGTGGTGACATACCCGGTATACGGTGCCCAATCTTCCTGCTCGATTAGGACACCAGTAAAACCAGATACATCCCCGACGCCAACGCTTATGCTAGTATCATGAACTTTCACAAGACCAGGCCAAATGGATTTTATTTGAGCTTACCGATCCGCACAGTGCAGGAATTATTCTGTTTTCGAAAACTGCGAAATAAGCCCCAATTAGCACAATCTCAATGGTATCACCATTTACATAGGCACCACCGAAAGCGGTGGTTGGTATCGTGGCAAGGACAGATCCGTTAGTTGGATTAGTAGGTGCGTACTCCGCAACCGTGCTCCCTGCTGCTAACGCCCCCGAGATACTTCCAACGGCGGTAAAGGCCGTGGCTGAGGACATGGTGAGTGTCAGGGTCTCAGAGGTGCAGCCGATATTATTCAAGGTAACCTTTGTGTCGTCAAATGTTCCGGCAGTGGAGGTTACGGTTGAGCCTGAAACGGAAGCTGAAATAGTTCCTGGCTCGTATATCGAACTTACCATTGACCCAGCGGCGAAAGCCTTAGTTAGTGGCTCGTCAAAGGTAATAGTAACTTGCGTCCCAACAGCCCCAGGTACTGCATTAGCTGTCCTCTTTTCGGCGTTGTTAGTGGTGGAAGATGCAAATTCCTTATTGCTAATTATGAATTTTTCCCCATTCCTGAAGATACCACTTAGGGAGGAGTCCTCTACCGTGATTACTACTTGGGTGGCACCAATGGACACGCTAGACGCAAGGACGCCAGCTCCATACGGTGTGGTCTTTGCAACCGTGGCCGCTGTGTCGAGAACCGTTGCAGGGTAGAACACGGCCCAGTCCTCACCCGGGGTCGGAACGTGTAACCAAACGTGGTTGCTCATGGTAGAGCCATTGTTGTTACTTTGAACAGCGAGGAAAACTTTCCGGTCCTTGTCTGAACCAGTTTCCCTTTCATCGCTTGGAACGTCGTCAAAGGTAGATTCCAAAGCCCCAGAAATAAGTTGATCTGTTAAATCGATATGGCCACCATTGTTGCCTTGGTCATTAACGACCAATGGTGAGTACATTTTTAAGTCTTGCAAAGCAACGTCTGCCATTTTAGTCCTCCGTGATAGTTATATGACCCAGATACTTTTTATCAGGTCCTTCCAATTCAAAATGATACAGAGGATCCATTTTCGGAACCTCCACAATCAAAACTGCTGGGTAAATAATCCCACGGTAGTTAAGGGGAACAGCAACACCAGCCGATTCCAACACTTTTACTTGATCAAGAACGGAGGAGCACCAAATGCCCATTATACTACCGTTAGCATTTGTGGTTCCGAGGGTATACGTCTTTCCCCCGTTTATTTTCTGAACCGTCAAATGAGAACCGCCATTCAGGCTCCTGTCCTGCTGAACCAACACTTCAGGTGAAGTATGCACCCCTTTCAGGTACATATTGTCACTTATGGTAACTCCTCCGAGCGTTATCATGAGGTGTACCTCTCTTTGTCTGCTATTTGGCGTTGTAGGGCATCGATGTTGGTTTGATCACCCTGTAACTTGATTGTCTCACCACCAAGATTCAGGTTTATATCAATCATGCCTCTGCTACTGTCGCCTCCTAGTTTATTGTTTGGGGTTATGAATCCGGAGGTTGAGGGTGTAAACTTTTCACGGCCCCTCTCACCCACCCAATATTCTTTCCCAGCTTCAACCGGGCCACCGAATGCCCTTGCCCCACTAGTCCCAGTGTCTGAGCCTGAGGATTGAACGCCGGCGTCTAGCTCATTCATTTTACCGATTGCTGTGTCCAGCTCAGCGGAAATATTTTGAACCTGGTCGATAATATCATTGGAAACCAATTCCCAAGTATCCCCGACCTCGACCCATGTCTGCCCTACTTCGGCAGCGCCGTCGTTTAATTCCGAAGTTGCGTCCGTTGCACCGGATGCCATTTCCTTGTAGTCTGCCAACTGCTTTTCAAGACTCTGCTTTTCCTCGGCCGTTGTCTCAAGCTGCTGCTTTTTGTTTTCAAGGATATCTTCGTTTACTTGTCTCATTTCCTCAATCTTTTGCTTGAGGACCTCTTCCTGGGAGAGGACTTCACGTTGCCCGTCCTTTTGCGCTGCCAGCAATGACTCATATTCCTTTTTAGCCTCCTGGAATGGACCTGCTGCATCGCCAACCGCAGATCGACCACCTCTGGTAATCCTGAGTTGATAGTCATAAATTTTCCGGGCTCGCTCCACGTCTTCAGGGGATACGGTTTCGGTAACTTCGTCCGGCATACTTTGAATGAGCTCCTTGATACGCTCAAGGTAATCCGCTTGCTCACCCCACTGCCCTGCTTTTGCAGCGTCGGCAGCTTTCGTTTTGAACTCAGAGATTTCTTTGTTCAGGTCTTTCCAAGCGCCTTCATCCGTCATCCCCTCCCGCTGCAACTCTCGAAGCTCGGAAGCGAAGTCTTTGGTGGAGTCGGCTATGTCGTCCTGAAGATCGGTTATTTCCTTGGACAACTTTTTAATCATCTTTTCAGTTGCTTTTTCATTTTCCTTGACCCAATCTCTTGCGCTGTTTTGTTGCAAGCGATCAAGCTCAGCAAGTGAATCCTTTGCCTGGCTTGTATCAAGGTCAAGCTCAACTGTTGCTGTCTCAGGTGCTTTCCACGTTTCAGCGGCTCGCTTGAGTTCGTCAGACCCGTCCGTCAATGCACCGGTGTTGAAATCCCTTTTCCCGGTTATGACATCCCACATGTTTTCAAACGCACCACCAAATTCTTGGGACGTTGATACAAGACTTCCTAGGTGAAGGTTATAGTTCTCAAGTGCACTATTTACAACAACAAGACCAGCAAGCAATCCGTTGTAACCCTTTGGCCCTTTCAAAAGGATAGCGCCGACTAAGCCCCATTCCAAAGCCCCGGGTCCTCCAATAGATTTAACTGTTGAATACACATCCGAAACGATTCCACCAAAGGCTAACATCTCGCTGCCAATGGAACCGATCCCTGACACAACACTTGGTATGCTGTCGAGGATTCCCACAAAAACTTCCGTGATTTCTTCCCGATTTTCTTCAACCGTATCGGCAAGATCCGAAATGGCCAAGGCGACTGTTCTGCTTCCGCCCGCTGCCTGCTCTGCGTCGGTGAATAACCGTTTCCAAGATTCGTTCAACTTATTTACTGCCTTTTCAATGGTGATCGGAATTTGACCAAAATCGTCTTCGACAGATGCGGATATTTCAGTCAGGGCTTTGGCGAACACTTCCCGCGTTAAAGTGCCGGCGGCCCCCATCTCTTTCAGTCCCCGTATATTGGTACCAATATGAGTTGCTAACTTACCCATCAAATAGGAGTTCGCTTCGACCATGGATCTAAGCTCGTCCCCGTTGATTACTGCCGATCCCATGGCTTGCCCGAACTGCAACATAAACGATGCTGATTCCTGGGTACCTGCACCAGCGACGGTAAGTGATTGGTTAACGGTTTCGAGATACCCCACAATTTCCGACCGCTCAACTTCTTGCATCCCATGAGCAAGCTTGGCAAACGCCTGAGCATTAACCTCAAGTACGGTCCCTGTATCTCGACCTTGTTGGTAAAGACTTTCAAAAATTGCTTCGAATTCCTTGGCGTCCTCAGTGACCAATTTTATTTTTGAATCAATCTTAGTGTAATCATCTGAAAGGTTGGCGAGCTCTTTACCAAATTCCACCGCCTCCCTAACCGCAAAAAATCCACCGACAGCAAGCCCGGCACGTTTAAGATCCTTGGCTATGTTGTCACTGAATTTTTTTGTGGTGCGTTCAGATTTTTTGACTTGACTTTCAAAGTCGATCAAATCCCGTTCTAGCAGATCCAATGCCCTCGAAGCGTCTTTAGCGTCAATTTCTATCTGGAGCCTGGCCATTTACTTTCCCTCTAACTTTCGTAATCGCTTTTCCTCTTCTGCCTTTTCAACACACTGAGCAATCAAGGTGCCAACGATTACTTTTACCTTAGTCCAAATCTCCTGCCTTTCTTCTTCGATGATACCGTGCCATTCACAAGCTATCTCAAATGCTTCGAGGCTGAGCCCAACAATGTGACCATTGATCTCAACATACTGGTTCTCGCATTCTTTGTATACAGCAACAGCTGCTGTATTCCACCTGTGTACTCCGGGAAAACATGTCTCACAAGGAGGCTCCTTCTTAATAGCAAGGTGTACCTCCTCACATTTGGCGCAAGGGATACGGCCGACACCCGAAAACCATTCCCCTAGCGCCACTAATTTCCCTGTTCTTCCTCCGCTCCGTCTTCAACTTCAATAATGTAAGCTTCGGACTCTTCCTGGAGCCATTCGTAAAGGTCGCCAAGCTCTTCGTCAAAAGACATAATGTTTTTAAGAGTCGGCTTAACCTGGTTCCCTTTCCTGTCGAAAAAGTTACCCCATTTAACAATTATATTTTCGTAGAACAGGCGTCGCTTTTTCGTTTGGTTCAGGGCGATGGTGGTTGCCATCTCACCGCTGTCACCGGTTGCCGTCACATCGTTGCTGAGTGCGGAGATCCGATTCCTGACCCCTTTCTTCAAATACTTGATTTCTACCCATGCTCCATCTTCATCATCTGGGCGAAATACTTTTTTCGTTTTCTGTGAAGTTAACCTTGCCATTATATTCTCCTTTGGTGGGGATTACTTATTAAAGCGCTGAGTGTGCTATTTTGCGCCAGGTTTGTGCAAGCATGCCATTGGTACCAGTACAGATGTAAATGTTGGTGGCATCAATCCGCATAGACCCTGGCTCAACGTCTGGCGTATAAGTTCCGGCGCCTGCCTGAGTGGTTCCGAGTGTGGCAGCATCGAAAACGTTGGTCACTGCGGTGAATGTCTCAGTGGTAGCAATCGCGTTGCCAGCTGTTCCACCGACCCTTGCCTCAATCTCAAGGTCATCCGCTCCCCCAAACGCAGCGGCACAAGTTACAGTAGGATGCAAAACGTTGTACCCGTCCGTACCTTTAAGCGCCTTTACTATATTTTCCTGAGTCCCTGCCAAGTCGGCTCCGAGGTTGATTTCCCCGGCAGCATCTGCGGTGCCAGCAGCAACAAAAGTATAATCAGTGGTATCAACGGTCATGGTATCATCTGCCGTTACCTGAGCATCCACAGTAAGCGTACCCTGAGCTACCACCAAATCTGTTGGTGTCCCTGTTTGAAGGATGCGCTTGTTAATGCTCTTGGTACCATTTCTTCCAAGATCGAGTTTTTCAATTGCCATTTTATTCTCTCCTTAACATGTCCCATCCACCTAGACTCCCCACCAAGAGAGAATAGGTTTCAGGGACAATTTGGTTAGTTGCAGGTTACCGCAAGACCGGTTACTTCGATAGCCGTTGCACCATGCAACTGAGTTGCCGCTGCTCCAGTGGCATCCGGGATGGTCGCCGAATCCCCTGTGCTTTCGGTAAAGGTCATGATCTCGTCACCTGTACCAGTGATAGTCTCTACCTGGAGGTAAAGAGGATCATTACTTCCTACCTTGTCAGCAAGCACAACGTCCCCGACTTCAAAGCCGAAAACTGACCATGAACCAGCGGACAATGTTGCTGTTGCCCCTGCGCCAGTTGTTGTTTCGGAAACAAAAGTAATATTGGTTCCGAGACTTGGTGCTGAGTGTGCAATAAACAGAACGCTTGATCCAGCAGGCAGAATAGAAATTGTATTCTGGTACAGGGCGTTCTTGCTTGCAGCAGTGGGTGGTGAGTACGTACCAATAAGGTAGGCACCTGGAGCATCGTTGATAAGATCAAGCGCTGCAAAGTCACAGCCCTGCTTGAGGTAAAAACGGAGGGTGGTAAGCTTTGTTGAGTTCAAAGCCGCTGCTTGCAAGATCGCGTGAATAGGGTCGCCGGCATAAAAGTTAGCAACAATATCAATCGAAGTGTAAGCGCCACCAGAGGGTACAACGAGGTCAATCCGTCGTCCCATTTCCGATACCGTAATTGTGGACATCTCAAAACCCAATGGTAGGGTCAGTCCAGTAAGACCGCTAATGTTCGCTTCGGTAGTCATTGCTGCGTCATAAATAAGCGCAGATGCCTGAGCGACCAAAAAGTTAGCGGCAGTTTGTTTGACAGCCATATCTAGCCTCCTGTTAACAGGTTATTTCCTGGCCCATTATCGCTAGGTAAGGGACCTGGAGGTTCTTTTGATGCCAGCTTTCGTTGTTCGGAACGCTGTGTAATTCCGGGGTTAATAGCGCAACACCGGAGATGGATTCTTCACCGAAGAGGGAAACAAGCTCATTGGCAATCTCCCTTGCACGCTGCGTACCAGTACCGCGAGGTGTAAATATCTGAAACACAAGCACACCTCCCGTCAACGCAGATTGCATACCAAGGCCCGTTGATTCTGAGAATGTTGGTTTGTCGAATACCGCTATCCATTCATCCAACTTCGATGTATCCAAAGGAACATTCTCATATTTTACTTGACATAAAGTAAAATTGTCGTGTAAGTAACTTTCAACTATTTCCCTCAACACAGTAAAATCCAGTATCATTTTATTTTCTTTAACCTCCTTTTGAGAACGTTTTCTATTCGAGGGGTAGCTGTTGCAACCATTGCAAACGCCGTTCTTTTGTCGGAACCGTGTTCTAAATCTTCAATGTATTCAACGTTGTTAGATATGACAATCGCTTGATTCCGCTCAAGGTCAAAGCTTATTGATGGTCTTTTTGGATCATCGTAAAACCTTTCTTTTGTATCAACCTTGGCAACCGTCGTATCGGGGGCCACATCAACGTTAAGTAACCACGAAGCCCTGGCCCTGCCAGTAAGAACTGGTGTTAGGGAAGTAACCAAATTCCAACCATAAAGGCCGGTATGGGTAATCGCGTTTGCCACGCTCCCCGTTAACTTGGCGAACTCGGCATTCATTTCTTTTGAAAACTTATCCGAATGGTTCACTCTGGCTTCCTCGCTATATAACAAGTGTAAAGGGCACCATACATATCGGTCTCAACCTTTGCTATCCTGAACTTCCCAGTGCCTCCAGCCGGGGTTACAAAACCACCTTCCTCTGGTGTCACTGTCAAATCAGCACCAGCAATTAATGCAAGCCGATGATTAGCAAAGAACTCAGGGTCGACAACTGCGGCCGCTGCTGTAGGCATCAACCCTGCCATAAGAACATCAAATGCCATGTAGCAAGTATGCTCAACTAACACCGGGGTATCCGTTCCGGTGGATGGGTTGTATGAGGTGGCGGGTAAACTCGTAACCTCATGATATGTACTAAGCCCGTTCTCTTCAGCAAACTTCTTAATAATTGCACTAGCTTTGGTGCGAAACTTTTCTCCCTTTGTCATGTTAGCACCTTTGCAGTTTAACTGACCCCGTTCCGCTTGAAGCGTTACACCAAACTCCCATCAAAGCATTGGGATACTGCAAGAGGTCGTAATTATCCACAACCCCTTTATCACAGCAATACTTTACCGTTGATGCCAAAGATCCGACTTTGTCGGTTTCCTCGGATATGAGCCCTTTGCCCGTTACTTCATCCTTTGGATCTGCATACAGATTTCCATTAGAATCGGCGAGGGCAAAGTAGGCGCATGCTTCTTTTACTTCTTCGGGGATGGTCGAGTCGTCGCTCCAATCAATATCGGTACATTCCCAAACGGTCTGAATGTATACCGAAGCCTTGGCAATGTGGCTCTCCTTCACCGTGTCGGTTAACAATAACCAAGCGGCTTCAAGGGCCAGGGTTGTGTCGGCTTCGACTACCGTTATGATTGCTTTATTTAGGGCCATTCCTTACCTCCAGTCAGCGGTTAATTAAGCAGGCTTCTCGGAGGTGTGAACAAAAGCAATCTTGATTTTCTTACGATCAAGAACACGGTCCCAGTTAGCAGCAACACGTTGATCCGCGATTGATGGGAAAAGCTTGGTACCAGTATCAAGGCCACCAATAGCACCAGCTGCAACGGAACCGGTAACAGTGTCATCTTCCCAAGAAAATCCGGTAATGCCCATGGAGAATAGCTGACGGGTGATAAGCATTTCTTCACCGCCACCGACACCAGAACGTGGGTCACGCCATGTCTCGGATGGGATAATACCGTTAGTGGATTGACCGAACTCCATGGTGCCAGGCTGTGCCAAGATTGACAAACAAGTGTCATCCGCGCCATTGGTGTACAGAGGGGTCTGATCAGAAACCAGCATCCGAGCGCCTTGGAAATACTCAAAATTAACATGAGGATTATCCGCGCTAGCGATTGTATCAATCAACTGCTGCTTTCGGAGGGACTTGGCTACCATGCTGTGACAAATGAAGATACCGGAACCGAGTTCAGCGGCATCACCCATTGTACCCCAACCTTCAATAAGCAGGGTTTCATCTACAGGGTCGGTACCATCACCGTAGACCATGTCCAGACCGTCGTTGGCAACGTTATCAGCAAAGACTCCCATGAGCATGGCAATTGCATACATATCGAAGAACTTAGCCCAGTAAGTTGAGACCCGGGTGTTAAGTGCAGCAACGGGATCAGGCAACCAGTTACAGGTCTTAATGATCTGCTTTTCACCAAGGGCATACGCTGTGGCACACTTAACATTGGTGTATTCCCAAGTATCGGTGTTGTTTGGTACCAGCAAGGTGTCGCTGTCGTCCATGTAACCAGGATTGTGGACACCCGCCTGAACAGTGTTTCCACCTTCAACTGGCTCGGTCAAATCGTTGTAACCAACACGATTGATTTTCCGGCCTTCACCAGTGGCCACAAGCTGTGACAGTTCAGGATCAGTGGCGACCATGCCGCTGTTCCATACTACGGACTTTCTTACAGCTTCGTTGATAAGTGCCTGATTAAGCAGGTCTTGGGCATAGATGTTAGCAAGTTTTGAAGTAGGCATTTTAACCTCTAAAGTAATTTTAGGAAAAAAATAGGCGGGTAAGCATTCGTCCCACCTGTGAACAAATCCTTCCCGCCTAACGGTAACGAGGTTCGGCCTTACCGAGATCCTCTAAAGGGTCAATCACAAAGCTCGCTTATCTCGGCATAACCGTTAAGCCCCGGCCTTACCGGAACAAGATAAACAATGCTTCAGATCAATCTACTGCTAGTACTACTTTTGTTTCAACTCTCCTGTGCTTGTTTTGTCGTTTGACATTAGTCAAGAAGTGGAACGCCTCACGCCCACTCATTCTTTTTTCGTATATTGCTATATAATGCGGGGGCTTGCTCAGGCCATACCGTACTCTGGCATGCCCTATGCGCCAACCGTATACTGTAACCGAAGGAAGTTTTCTCATACCTGGGTTTATAAAATCTCGTCCAGGATTGACCGGCCCTCCCTCCGTTCTTCCAGATCCGCTAATTGCTTCCGAAGGCGCTGCATTCTCCTGTTCAGGTTGTTCAGCTCCTTTACTTTCCTTCTCAGTGTCGCCCGTTCCTTTCGTGTCAATTGATTGCTCGGGCTCAGCATTTTCATTTTCATCGGCAGGCTCCTTGTACTCGCAACTCTCACAGAAAAGCCCGTCCTCAACCTCGGTTAGTATGTCATCGCATACCGGGCACTTATTCTGTTCAGCCATTACATGACGCCTCTTACGCTAGTGGGTGTTGTCGTTTGAAGCGGATACTTTTTCCGCATCTCATTGTACTTCTCAGGGTCGGAAAGCCTAAGCTCATTTTGCTTGGACTGATTAGCAGTCTCAGGTTTGAAATGAGCCTCCCAGTCCCCTGCACCACCTGAACTCTCACCGCCAGAACCTCCGCCAGAACTGCCGTTAGCAATAAAAGCTTTGCCTTTACCTTCTTTCCAACCTTCAAAGAATTCCTTGACTGGTTGCCCTGCAATCTGGACGGTCTGCTCACCGTCGTTCTCACCGTCAATAATCTCAGCGGTGGGATTAATCATTGCAGCAGCAGCTTCGAGTAATACAGGATCAGTAACGCCAGCCTCAACTAATTGCTTGCTAATCTCATTGTCCACCATGACAACACGAAGAGTCTTGGTGCTGGTTATCAATGACGCCTCTGCTGTCTCGGCGCGTTTCCTAAGATTATCAATCTCAGTTTCGGAGTTCTTTCGGACACGATCCAAAACCTCTGCGTGCTTTCCTTCAGCAGTCAAAGCATCTTGCGTGGCCTTCTCGGTTGCCCGGGTAGCGGCCAATTGCTCGGCTTCCACCTTGTCTTGGGCCTTTTTCATTTTGCCCAGTAGCTCAGTGTTTTTGCCTTTGAGATCCGTGGTGGCAGCTGCGATAGCATCGGCGATCTTTTGGTCAAGTTCTGCTTGGGTCATTTCAATCGACATTTGTAGCATCCTTTTCAGTTATGGGCTGAGCCTCAGCCTCTTTAATAAAAACATCAAGTTCAGAAACGAGTACAGTTATCTGAGCCTGGATGATTTGGTTTTTCTTCATTGGGAGGATCGTTATTCCAGTTATCCCGGTAAGGACAGCACCACATTCCGTGGTTACCTTTACGTGATTGGCTATCCCATTTTCTGAGACAATCCGCACACCCCTTGAAAGCATTTTCCCGCTCATTTGTAATGCTCCTCTATGCTTTGCACAGTGCGACGTTTACCCGCCTGAGTGTACATTTTATCAAATGTTATCTTGCCATCCCGCAATAACTTAGCCCGCTTTTTACCGAGCACTTCTTCCTGGAACTTCTTGGGCTGTGTCAAGATCCATTCACCGAATGTCTCATATTTTCCAAGAGTCTGTGAGCGCCCGCTTGGCCCTCTTGCAACCCTTCCAAGAGAACTCTTAGCTTCGGAGCAAGACATATCAGGAGGCAAGTACAATCTTGCACACCTGCAATTGGGATGAGCCAACAATGGGAACTTCCCTTTGTCCTTGCATTTACCATCCAATCCCTGACAATAGTTACAGGTCTTGGTGTCTAACGTGGCAAGCCATATTTCTTTTTCCGAGCCGACAGAATCAGCAACATCTTGCCTTGCCTGATTTGCTACTGCTTGGATGGATGTCCTAGCAATGGTCTCTGCCTGCCTCATTTGAAGCCCGGTTGAGTTGCGTACCATTTCGGTTATTGCTGCAACTGGCAACCCCTCCCGGTATGCTCTAAGCGCTATATTCTTAGAATCGTTTACCCCATTGCCCACAAATCGTGAGATCATGTCTCCCACTGTTGTTTGGTGTCCTCCACCAAGCCCGGGCATAACCGAAGCATAAGCACTATCAATTACAAGGCTAGTCGCCCTAGCTTCAGCAAATGAAGAAGCCGGCAAACCAAGCGACGCATAACCCCGTACTTCCGAGGAGTGGGCGGCAGCAGCTGTTGTAGACTCGTGATTGAATACGATTTCTTCAATTTCTTCGTACCTCGCTAATGAGATTTGTCTTACTTCCTTCTGCACCCTGGTCAGGATGTTTCTAGTTGTAATCTTATCCGCAAGCATAGCACCCAGTATTTCCTTCTGCATTTTCCGAAGGACTTTCTGCATGTCGTAACTCGCTCCCCTAGAGAGCTGTTCTAGGCGAACCGTTAATCTGAGTGCTTGGTCTGCGTAATCTTGCATGCTCATATCCAGGTTACTGGTGGCTCTTCAGTTTCGAGCTTTATCAATGCCGCCCTTGTTATATAAAGGGTAGCAGTCTCAGTGGCTCCGATCCGAATGGTAAAAGCAAAAGTCTCAGGTTCGAGTTCAACCGTTGTCTCGGTGTCTTCGCCCTTGAGCCCTTTGGGAATTACTATCGTCTTATTTAGATCACGACCCGCCATTGTCATCCCCGTCCTGGTTATCATTGTTGTTGTCATCACCACCAACATCATCCATGGTACCAAGACCTGGAGGCAATGAATCTTCGATCTCGTCAAGCTCCGCTTGTGGGTCTTTGTGGGGATCGGTGATCTCGCCCTGTGCCAATGCCTTGTAGTATGTGCCATAAGATATGGTGGCACTCATGTAGGCTTGGAGCAACGCTTGCAACATCTGAGGAGTCATGGATGCCGGGATGAAATCCTTATTCAAAACTAAGGCGACCTTGTCGGGATTTTTTCCGCCCCATTCGACCAGGATTTTCAACACAACAGTCAACTCCTCAGACAGCAAATTCACCACCCCTGCCAGTGAGGATGTAGCACTTCCGTAATCAATGTTGGCCCCTGTAGCAGTTTGCTGGATTGCATCGGTGATCATCTGGACGGAAAGAGCGGCAATGGTTTCTTCATAGCGCTTTAACTTTGCCGCCACTTTGTCCAGCCCTGCACCCGAGAACTCCAGGTAACCAATTTTGCAGTTCGGATCATCTGAACCGATCATGCGTGTTGGTCCCAGAAACTTAGGGAAATTCTTACCCTGTGGATCTTCACCAAAAAAGTACGGGGTAGGTAATGCTGTCATCCTGAGCCCGTGGATCTCGTCAGCGCTCAACTGGTAGTGGTGAAGGTTTAAATCCACAACCTGATCTAACGGTGGTGTCCGCCCTTCAATCCCGCCGTGAATAACAATTGGTATATAAGTCAACTGCTTGTTTTTCATCTTCGGGATTATGTCACCGCCTATCTGTTCCTCGGACTCATTAAAGAGGCGCTGCTGATACTTGCCATCCTTCAATTCGAGCACTCGGTATTGGTAGGAATCGGTCCAAGAAAACTCATCCCCTGAGTCATCCTCTGAGATTGATTCTCTCAACACCACCATGGTTAGCACATCAACATTACTAATCCGTTCCACTCTCCAATTCAGGATATCCTTTTCACAGTAGTACACCCAGCGAGGTCTTACGCCCTGCTCTTCAGCCTTTGCCACTGTCATATCCGGGGACACATTGGGAACGTCAACTAGGGTAGCGCCACGCCCTGTAGTCAGGAAACTTGTAAGCAATTGACTTATGTAAATGTGTATACTTTGTTGCTTGGAATCGATCTTGGTAATAAGCTCTTCTACCTGATCCGCTTCCTCGATATAAGCGTCCTTCCTGGTAACCATTCCGGTCATTGCTTTATTGGCTTTCTGGGCAAGCATTGAAACTGCAGTACGGTACTTGTATGCCAAGTACTCGTCGTCTTCCTGCTCGGCTAAACGTGGCAAGTACTGTTCGGCCCTGAACTTAACCGCAGTCTCGGATTCCATGAAATCTACACACTTTGTCCAAGTGGTGTCCAATAGTGTGTAGTCTCTGTGTGTATTCTTGACGCCCATTCTTTCCCCCTAGATTGCCACTCGTCTTATTTTAGCCCTGCCACCCTTGATTGGAAATAGCTTCGCAATCGGGTAAGTGCCGGCGTCTGTTATATCATCAAATTTGCCAACGCCCTTTTCTGGCATGCCGTTGTCATCATAGGCTTGCTGTTCAAGAGCTTCAGCGAAGTGCGGTGCCTCGAAGTCATTTACCAGCAACCGACGCTGATCCATACCGTTGCAAAGCATGGCGTTTGTTGCTGTCACCCTGTCTTTTATATTAGGGTTAGACTCATTCCTCACAACATGAAAGCCCGCTAATTGCAGGAGCTTAATATCTGAGGTCGTGGCATTAATCGATTTCCTGTTCTTACCCGTTGCGTCTGGGATTACTGTTATTCCGTGGTCACCCCATCTTTCCTGGACCGCCCTTATGCTCCCGGGTGTGTCAATGGTATTGACTAATTCTCCTACCGCGCAAAACCCCTGTGGTCTCCGAACATAAGCAACGACGCAGCCGCGCCCGACGTTGAAGTCCATTCCCAATATGAGGTGGTCGCCTTTACGAATAGTCTCCCGGGTACGATTGAGTGTCCGATCATACGAGGTCCACACCCTGCCAGATGTTAAGTTCGTGAACTCTCCATTTATATATGCCTGTATGAGCTGTGGCGGATAGTTGGCCTTTAGTTCGTCAATATAATCATCTGGCAGGTTGTGAATGTTCGAGTAAGTACTCATTTGAATTAGCAACGATTTCTTTAACGGCTCTTGCTTAAACATTTGATATGTAGCACGGTAACCCTCTGGCGTAGTAAATGCCGCCATCTGGTTTTTCTTTCTAATTTTCTTTGTCTTGCCGCCGCCCGGTAATTTCATCTTCTTAGCTGGGAATTTGTATCGGCAACGAGCTTTGCACTTTCGCCAGCCCTCAAGAGCAATATCCGTTTTGAGAATGTCCATTTCATCGAGCAGGAAATCCCCTACTTCGAAACCAACAATCTTACCAGGATTGGACAATGATCGGCAAACGATCTTCCCAAGGCCAGCAACAGTAACCACATGATCCCCTCTTGATACATGAATCCGGTAGTTGTGGGTTTCGGCGTACTCTTCTAGCGCTGGGTACCAAATATCTTTAATCAGGCCATAAGTTGGTGCCGCATATCCGACAGGGACACCCGGGAAGTCTCGTAACAATTTGAAAGCCTTAATAACAGCGGTATAGGTCTTGCCTGAACCGAAGCCGGCAACCACAGCCGTTGACTTAGCGCGTGACCAATAGGCCGCGCTCTGAGGGTTAGATAGCTCAATCCGTCCCATCGAGATTATACTCCTTCTCAGGGTTAGAGGTGACTACCTCATGATATTCTGTTAATCTAGTGGTACCGGCCTCGCCGGCTAACCGTTTGATCTCAGCAATGACTTTGGCGTTCTGGTGGAACCCATAATGATTCAACAGTTTATCATGTACCTGATTATCAAACCAGGCCTTGGCTAAATTGTATACCTTTATAAATGATTTCTTTTCTTTTTTCTTGAGATCATCTAAATCCAGAAACAACACATGGCCACATGCTGTATCTGGACTTGATGATTTACGTGCTTGGAAGAACACTTGAGCAAGTGCCTTTTTACATAATCGCCCCGTGGCCAGGGTGGTTAGTCGCATACGCAGAGCCCGGTCTTTCGCCTCGTCCTTGTCGAGGTGATCCCAATACTCTTTATCTGTGCATAACGATCTTTTGGCCACTGTTTTTCCTTGATTACGTATTCTTAAGTTATTGTAATCATATCAAACAGTTATACCCATTGCAACCCTTATTTTTTCTTTAAGTATTTCAAGTAGTTAGAGCCTCTTATAACTGCAAGAAATACTTCAGGGCTCATAGTAACAGTATCATCCCGGCCCAGCTTGTACTTCTTTTTCTTTGTAAGTGCCTTGAGCGGCATCATGATTTGCCACTTTTGATGGTTCTTCCTATATGCAAGCACTGGGATTGGATTGCGATCTGTTACTTGGCTTTTAGCCTGTCGCCACCATGTGTTTATTGTTTGCTGCTCCTGTCGTTTTACTTCAATGGCAAATGGGCGGAGGCCAACAATGTCAGCCCCGCCAAATTTAACTTGGTCAATATTGCGGCTGAGTTCATCCTGTAAACCGAGACCCGTAGTTATCAGTTTACAGAATTCCCTTTCGCCAGAATGCCCTTTACTGCGGACACCCTTGTGACTTACTTTCCTCATTTATATCACTCCGTTCTAGCACTATATCAAAGTCGCCTTGGTATTGTCCCGATACTTCAGCACACTCGAACTTCTCATGGAGCGTGCCACTATGCCCCTTGTGGATAGCACCGCTATGCTCAAGCCAACATTTCTCGTTATACTTTCGATAAAGCACTTCTATTCTGTTATTAATTCTCCGTACCCGCAAGTATTCGGTGTCCTTATGTATCGCTTCCCCGCAATAGTCGGTTCCCCTAGTTGCTGGATAAAGTGGGATAGTGTGGAAATTACCACTTGGCGACCCTGCAATATAAGGTTGGACTCTGGTAGGTAATTCCTTCCTACAATGTCCAATTTTATGCCCATCAAACAACTGGCGTTCTTTTTTAAAAGCCATACAATCCTTACAATAAATAGGGTTAAGCATTTTCATCTCCTTGTATGTTTGGATTGAACCAGATGGGCTGGTAGGCCCCAGCAACATCCAGTTCAACCATTGATTATCTATTCTAACCTTTTTTAGCCTCGATTTCACCACATGTATCGTTATCGTTTGTCCTGGGATGCAGGTACCTTACTTCACTATGCACCCTATCATTGACGGATCGGACCTCAACATGTACGGTGGGCGGATACCGCCGGCATCGACCATACGGTCTGATATTTGGGTACTCAGGGCCACAACCACCCTCTGGCAACCAGTACTCACAATTCTTGCATAACCCGCACTCCTCTTTGTCCTCTATAATACCTCCAAGCGATGGGTCATATTCAAGCAGGATATGCTTCTTCAAGTACGCTACCCTTTCCTCATGCCACCCATGGTCGAACTGCTGTACCTCTTCGCTTCGTGCCTCTAGGTTGTGGTGATCCATTAGGGCGTGCTTCTCGTCCGAGAAAACCTTGCAAAAGGAATAAGCCTTTTTCCCCATGTCTCGGAATCTTAACATGCGCTTATTGTATTCAGTCATGCTGTCTGCCTCAGTATTTCACGTTTAATAAATGTATTCCCGCAATGTGGACACCCCCTGTAGTATACTGTATCAACACACATCGGACAACGTTGGTCAACCGGGATTGGTGTTAACACCTTAAACTTTGGCGGTTTAAACTGCTCCCGCAATTGGTTAAACTCTTCCTCACTAAAATATATCCTGGACACAGCCATTAATCTGGTCTCCCATGTGAATATTCCAAATGATCATCCCGGTCTACCTGTATGATTTCAGCACCATGTATCGGGGGAAGTTTTCCATTCTTTATCATGTCCACTGATATGAAGCGAGCCTTGGATTCCTTCTTTAATTGCATGTATTGATTCTTGCCCACGTACACATAAGCAGGGACATAATTCATCCGCTTAAATGTCTCAATAATTATAGTGATTAATGAACTTGGCATGTTATTCCCTGGCTTCTACCTGAAGCCCGTAGTTACTTTTTTTCCTGATTTCCGCTATAGTGGGTCTTGCGTCTTCATCGAAGTACCAGTCATCTAAGGCGTTAGAAGCCCCACAATTCAGACACCGGTCAGGTGTCCAGGACCCACCACGTACATTATCGCTACCACATATCCCACAAATCATTAGCCCACCTCTAACGGGATAAGCCTAGCTGTAATCCCACTATAAATGTAGTGGAAATCCGAAACATTGAAGGTGCCAATAATCCCTTCAGCACCATCAAGTTTAATGGGCTCACACTTAACGGCAGCATTAACAACCTCGGCCATCAATGCGGGACAAGTAGACGCTGGAATTGTTACTACAATAGACTCTACCATTTCTTATTTCCTCTTGCGGAGTTTCTTTAGTTTCTTCAACTGTTTCTTTGGTTTCTCATGGTATTTCTTGAACTCAAGGTAAGACTCTTTTTCACATAACGGGCAAGGTTCATACAGACACCTGCCTTTATGTACAGCCACATCTGAACCATTCGCCTTAAATGCACCTGCTCTTGTACACATAACACATTTAACGGGAATTTCACCGCATTTTGGACAAAATCTTATCATTTTATTTGTCCCCTGTTTTTGACTGCGTTTTGTTACTTCCGTTTACTTCCATTTTGACCCTTGTTTAATTTTAATGGTAATACTTTATCATACACCACTAAAACAATAAAATCACTCAAACCTGCGGTCAAACCACAGGAGAGAGGGACGTTTTGTTTTATTATTTATATATTTATATTGTTTATCATTGTAATACATTTTTAGTCAAATTGACTCGTGTTTATTCTAGGTTTTTCTATAGTGCATTTGACTGGGAAAATCCGTGTGTATATAGGGAAGACCCATAAATTTATTAATTAAATCTAACTTGTTGAAATCATTACATTTAATTTAAAGTTATATAAATACAATCAAAAAAACCTATTAATGACTAACGCTCGCTAAACCGTCATGAACCGTCATGAGAGTGACACCACTACCTTAATTAGTCCTATAGATACCGCTGCTGATAACAAGACCAACACTATCCCAAGGACATTCCACCACTTGATCCTAACCCACCCTAGTATGATTATTGCAACTACTATATCCCACAATCCCCAGTCCTTTTTTCCAGGATCAATCATTTCGTTTTCCTCTTCATTTGATTCAGCAAGGATGTACATGTCACCGTTTGCTATATCTTTTGCGGTTGTTATTGAGTGCCCATTAAACACTGAGCTCTCAATGCGTACTGTTTTCCCTGTTAAGTCCTCAAGTTGAAAGCGCTTGATATCCCCGTCTTTTAGAAATGTATTGTTCATGTTGCTGACCTCATTCATAAGAGTATGGTGCTTTATCTGTTATGCCTTCTGAGACCTTGACCTTCAGTGTCTGAATCGTGTTCTGTTTAAGGGCATAGATCTTTTTGACCCTGGTTGCTTTGTTCTTTTTACAATACATTGCTCCAGGACGCCCACGTCCCGGCTTTTTTAATCGGACTAATTCGAAATCACCAGCATAGCGTTCCTCGAATTGATCATCCAGGTCTAACCGCTTTGCCTTTGTTGCAAGTGCATAACTAGGTATAGCGTAAAAACAACTTGCCATCATGCCCGACTTAGCGCTGATATACTTTTCTGCTAACTCATTCATGGACACCATGATCCTTTTCATATTATCATCCACGATGTTGCTCCGCAATAGTTCAACCATAATGTCATTACAATACAGCACCACTTCGATGGCACGCTGTGCTATGTACTCCGTTATCACTGGTTTCTTTGGTTTGTGGGACACTGCCATACATATTGCCAACTTTTTAGCATGCATGGCAACCCTGATCTTGAAAGCACGGTCCATGGTAGATTTCTCAAACATCCTGATCTCGTTGTCAACCTCATGGAATCGGTCAAGTGCCTCTTCGGTGTAGGTCACAAAGGTAAACTTGGTGTCCGTGTCGCCCTCGATTTCCTTTATCCCTCTTGTTGCTATCTTGAATATCTTTTTCAAGGTGGGAATTGCTAACGGTTGCAGTTCAAGTTTCCGACGCCCGGGCTCCATGCTCTTTTCGAGATCAAAGAATAGGAAACGGTTGAGGAAACCATCATAAACCTGCTCGATCATAATACCATTAGTCAGCGACTCGAGATTGGTTGCCCCGAGTGCAGTTATTGAGAAATCATCTATGACCGTTGACTTCATTGTCCCTTCCTGACCCTTACCCTGAGTCGCCAACTTACGGCGAACAAACCGACGCTTGCCATACACCTCAGTCAACATGGTAGCAATTGCTTTTGCCTTCTCGCCCTTGCCCATTATGCCTTCCTGAGCAAACTTCCCGAGTTCATCCAACTGGATTAACAAATCTTTTCGGTGCGCCTGACCACTTAGCGTATCTTCGATACCCTCCCGGCTGGACGCCTTTGCAATCGTGCTGGCTTCGAGATCATTAAGTGTGGCATTTTTGTCGCCGCCATACTTAACCAGTTCGTGAACTAGATCGTCCACTGCCGAAAAGGCGACATCCTTTCCACAACCAGTTGGCCCCACTAACCCGAGATATAATCCCCCTGAAAGTCCGTCCGGGGTTTTGTACCTGGCCCCTATAATTAAGTTCATGAACGCCACGGCGGCGCAGTAAGCGGAAATTCTGTTTGGCACAAATGAATTATTATATACATGATCCGCAATGTCACCAAGAACCCCGTCTGGGCTGTTGATTTCGTCAGGAATCATGCTTTAATCTCCACACTGTAGTTTTTGCCGTCCTTGTATACATCATCTACCTCCTTCCTGAGTGTATTACACACCCATTTCCTGGCTTGCTCTTCGTCACCATCGTGCCTAGCAATAACGTAGAGGTTATATAAATCTAGTGGACCCGTTCTAATTGCCTGTTCCTCGGTTGTGCTAAAGTTGAAAGCGTCAATTGAGGAATACACCTTGATTGCAAGTGGGTTGGCACTACCGTTTCGACGCCATCCCCCTAGTACAGGTGTGTAACCACCAATCTCATGGATTAACATGTCGGCGGTCATTTCGTTTGCAGCCCAGTCGTTGAAAACCTGGACATACTTTGCTTTATGTTCGGATGATTTACTTCGGTCAGTGGTAAAATAGGTCATAACCATTTCTTCCAAAGCGTGGGGCAGCTTGGGGATGGTTGGCATGTCGCTGAATGGGACCCAGTTTTTGAACTCTGGACTTAGCCACTGATATCTGGTTCCTTCCGGATGCAGGCTTGGCGGCAACACATCTTGCATTGTCAAACCAGTTTCCGTTGCACACCTGAACTGCCCACAATCGAAACCAAGCGGGATAGTCGGCAACGGGTCACACCTGAATATGATTTTTAATCGATTTTTCTTACCGGATGTAAACTGGACACCCTGTTTGATTAGTTTCCAGTAGCCACCCTGCTTGGTTATTTTCTTGAACTGCTTTAGGTTATCAATATCGAAGCAACACAAATCAGAGTAGGATAATTTCACCCCTATATTGCCATACTGGGTGAGTTTTTCCGACTTACGTTTCTTATTCCATTTTTTCTTGGTGGGGCGCTTACCGCTGAGGTTTATTAGTTTGAATCCTAGTTTTCGGTACAACTCCGTACTGATAGACCATTGGAATTCTAGTTCGTCTTTAGTTAACATTTGATCTCCTGGTTAATATGCCACCTGACTGATAGGAAAGGGGACCGGGGTCGACACCCAGCCCCCCAGCCAGGAGACACGCATTGCGGACTATCACGTCCATTAAGCAATATAATATAGGGAAACATTAAATAAGTCAATCATTTTTTTAAGGATAATAAAATCAATGAGTTATGCATTTAGAGCCCGCCGTTCGGTTTCCACAGTAAAAAATGCGTTTTGTTAGTGCGGTAAATCGTCGAGTGGGATAATATGTATTCATCAATGAGGGACAACACAGAAACAAAACGGAGAAGAAAAATGAGACACCAATTCAGAATCGAAGTAATCGACACCGAAGACGGAACAATCATTTGCAAGAAAAACCTCTCCTTAAGAAATCGCACCTATAACGAAGCATACAACGTAGCCATGAAAGAAGCGAACTACCTTGGTTCAGTGTATGTCGGAAAAGCAAATATAATCACCTTATAATAGGAACAGCAACATGACCACTCCAGAAATTATCAAAATGATCCACGACCTGAAAGTACTCGGACTCAATGACGAAGAAATCAGATACTTTGTAAAAGCAGCAAAATAGTGAGACTCCCAACAGTCGCAGATAAGCAAACCTGCGCTAAGTGTCATTACCTACAAATCGTACCGAATAAAGATTGCCCGCTAACCTCAGTTTGGACCGACTGCATTTGTTTTTGCAGGAAAGGAGTCTGGGGTCCGAAGCGCGGGATGTACGCCGAGATTCATGAAACTACGCTGTGTGAGGAATTTTCCAGGAATAAAAACATTGGTTGAGTAATAAACCTAGTGCAGTCAAACCGTAACCGGGCTATTATATATTCAACATAAGGGAACACAACAAATCACAAACCTGGAGCACACAATGAATCAAGACGAAATCAAAATCCAAATGATCAAAGTAGCAAAAGAATGGAAAGCAGCTCACGACGCATACAAAGCCAAGACTGGTAAGTACAGCGCGGTTTGTGAGGCCTTCAACCGTTTCGATAGCCTTAAAAGCCACGTTGCCCAGTACGCTTACCTTCCTGCAACTCAGGTTAAAGCGCTCGCAATGAGAATGGCAGAAAAATAAAATAAGTCAAAATATGGGGTGCGGTATCCTCCTGCACCCTGTATATTAAGTACAACAAATGAGGGAAACGAACTTAACCACGGAGCAAAAAATGATACAGTCAAAAAGAAGTTGGGTCAAAGAAGAAAGCGCAGTTAAAAACGGTCAGCAAAAGCATGGCAAAGCATATACCGGAACCCACCAACTTCCATCTGGTCGTTTTTGCTTTACATTCACCGACGAACTTATTCTCACTGACGCTCAACGATTCATTGCCAAGGCAGCTGAATTGATGCCACACCAAGACGAACTTCAGGACATCGACCCGAGTATAGATAGCCATTCGGAAATAGATGAAATCATGTTCCGCAAGGGTGAGTATCTTGGTGGCATGGCGGCAGTAATACTTTCACTTTTAGCCTCGGAGTAATCGCAATGACAATACAAGCAAAGTCCGAATTGAGGGCAACACTTATAAGTATAGTAAAAAATAAGATGATGGGCCACGGTATTACGTATGGCCGTTTCTACAGTGACAAAAGAAAACTAAACGGGGTAGACGGTAGAGCACTTCGCTTTTGGAACGTTAGTGAACTTCCACCTGATTTCTTGAAATTCTTGAACAATGAGTTGGCACCTTTTAATGTTGTTGCTGAACTCGTTGAACCAACACGCAGTTTTCACCGCCACAAAAGCATAAATATCCACAGCGTTTAGATTTCAACCACTTCAACCACTTCAACCAAAGGTCAACCAATGATCGATGCAGAACATCTCCAGGATGAAAAACCCGTTGAGTACAAAGCCACTTGCAAAAAGACATTTTTGAAAGCGCTGGACTTAGCCAATTATGAAACACGCGACACAGTGGTTAAGATTGGAAGGTTTAGCGTTTTTCTTCGCGCTCTCCCCCCAACCAATGACCCGTGGCACGAAGCATGCAAGAAAATAAGGAACCAGACTTTGAAAAAGGTTTGTCTGGCAGTAAAAAAGTCAAGGATTTCCCTCTGGAGGGAGCATAAAGCATGAGCGATGACTTCAATTGTACACAATGCCAGTACTTTGACGGGAGTTATTACTGCCCGGGTGTGAAAGGAGCTCCTTGCCTCCCGGATTTGCCCGAAGAAAAACCATCCCGGTTGACACTAAGTAAACCGTTTGTGTGTAGAAAGCCAGTGGCAGAATTCGTTTCAGCCATGGAAAACAAGCTTAAAGGAGCAGACCACAAGCCCCACTGGTCGACTTGCAGCGTCGATTATTTATTTGGTCGCCTTCTAGACGAGGTCGAGGAATTAACTGAAGCATTCGACACCGGCCAGTCGCCTGAGGAAATCAGGGACGAGTGTGCCGACGTTGCCAACTTCGCTATGATGATAGCAGACAACATAATGAAGAAAAAAGATTCCAAAGTGTAGTTTTCCTAGTGCCGGTTTGACCGGGATAGGCTATTATATATACAACAAATGAGGAAAACGACCTCACAGGGTCACAAACAAACCTAACCGGGAGAACATCATGTCAGCATTCGATCAAGCACAAGAAAACAAAGCAAACGGAAATCCAGTATGGTTCGTATCTTACAAGATCGAAGTAACCAAGATTGGTACCCGTAAGTTTCGCGCTCAAGTAATACGCTTGATGGACGGCCAGGTAATGTGGAGTTCGTTGGCACCCAGTGGTCGCAACACCAAGAGCGGCGTTCAAAGCGACGCACTCGAAGTGCTCGAAGAATTGAAAGCAAAGGACAAGGCCGAGTTCGAAACAGCAACAGTAAAAGACGAACCAGCCAAGGAAGCCAAGCCTAAAAAGAAGAATGACTGGTCGGCACGCAATCGTGTAGTAAACACCGAGACCAATGAATGTCAGTGTACCAAATGTGGTGAGATTAGTACATTTGGCGATTTTTACTCTGACAAAACAAACAAGGCAGGCGTTATGAATTGGTGCAAAAGTTGCTTAAAGGATCACAGAGCAGCTAAAAAAGCAGCGAAAGAGTTGGCAGCAGCCGACTCAGAATAACCAATCGGGGGCTACGGCCCCCAAATAAAGGAGGCAATTTTGGAAACTCGAATAGTTATCACCTTTTCCTCAGAACATGATAATGCAAAGGATAACGTGGATGACGTTCACCAGTTATTCATGAGGCGTAATCCTATGGACGAACCCATAATAATAACCGAAGGAAAGGTTGACGGTTTCTGGATAAAGGATTAATTATGTCCGTAAAAAGGTATCTTAACAACGTAGTCGGTAAACCTAAAAAGAAGGGCAAGTACCCACTTGATGGAAAAACCGAGTTTGCTAAGTACGGAACATATCGGGTAAAAATTACTGGTGAAAAATGGGAAGTTCAGTTCACTTTCCATGATAAACCATGGACAACATTTCAGAGCGGTGAAGGCGTAAACGGTTTTCTTGCCTCAGCCCTTTCTGTGTATCACCTTGGAGAACGTGAGTAATGAAATCTTATGAAAAATGGGAAAAGGCCAAACGCAAACTTGAACGAGCCAAAGCCCTCGAATTTGAAACACGGAAGAAACTTGGCGATGCACAAATCCAAGGGGAAGAAACAAGAATTACTTTTCTACACGGTGATAATAAGGTTGCCATCGCTCGAAAGGTCGGATATACTGTTCCGAAAGCTTCAATTGAGAAGTTAAGAAAAAAGCTTGGGCAAGAAACATTCGACAAACTGTTTTATGTTAGCCACAGTCTGAGGGAGGGCGCTTACAAGGGTCTTACCCCAAAGCAGAAAAAAATTGCAGATAAGTTTATTAGCGAGTACGAAGCACCGTACCAAATAACAATAACGGAAAGATAGAAATGACCAACACGCTAGGTGGTTGGGCAAACATTATCCTAAAAGGGAGAAACGAAATGGCATTACCAAAAGGTTACACCAAGAAAACATTACTCGTAGCAGTTGAAGCATTGAACGCAGCCACAGGCTCCGAGTTAAAGGTTGCCAGCAAATCGGCACAGATCATCGTGGATACTGTTGCTGACGCATTGGCAGAAATAGCAGTTGTAGAAGTTGCACAGTTTGACACCAAAATGCTTGACACATTCTCAGCATTTGGTATATTGGAGGGAATGGCGGAACTCAGCGACGAAGCTGCCACCGCAATCTCATCCAGAACCGGTACCACAGTTTGGGCAAAGAGTACTGTAACTCTTCCCAAAGTTAAGGACCAAAAGAAAAACAAAAAGGACAAAAAAATGGGTAAAAAAGACAAGGGCGACAAAGCAGCAAAGGGAAAACCAGGTATCGCACAAAAAGCGGAATCTGCCGACGGTCTCGGAATCATCGCTTCAATTCCTGACTTCATCCAAAAGGCTAAGAAAAAGGGAATCACCTACGGTAAGTTGCTCAAAGCCCTCCAGGACAAGTTCCCGGATCGTGATCCTGAAGCCCTTGGCAAAACCCTCCGAGTTCAGGTTGGCACCAAGAATCCACCACTTCGTGTTGAAAAAGACCGCAAGGTTCGGATTGACTTTAAAGGCGAAAAAATTGAAGACCGTACCTTCATCTTTGTAGGCGAAGCCTCTGAAGAGCAGGTTGCCGAGTGGAAGGACGCAGCAAAGAAGGCGAAAGATGCCCGCGCTGCCAAAAAGGCAGAAAAGGAAGCGCCTGCTGAGACTGCGGTTGAAGAGACCGAAGAGGTTGAGACCGAGGTCGAAACCAAGAAGGACAAAAAAGACAAGAAGAAAAAGAAAAAGAAAGGTAAGAAGTCAAAAAAGTAATTGACGAATACCTAGAAGGTATTATGAACCGATAGTAAAAGGCGGGGCTACAAACA